>JFJP01024585.1_pt1 | contig 17934 bp, 7 predicted proteins | sample 431651 | NCBI WGS metagenome assembly JFJP01 (sample SAMN02602958, study PRJNA72255) | Microbial mat metagenome, whole genome shotgun sequencing project. | biome: fresh water; feature: sink hole; material: water; isolation source: purple microbial (photo- and chemosynthetic) mats found in...
CTAAACAAGTCTACAAAAAAAGTACAGGAAACTAAAAATGGCGGAGGGGAACGAAGCCCCATGGCTGTCTTCCGGGTCGGTCCGAGGCCAGAGGCAGGTCCGACTGCGAGCAGCGGCAGCCATCCCTGCTGATTCTTATACTTACCAGTGGTTTGTTGGGTCGAATGTAGGAATGATTAGGAGAGGAGGAAAGAAAGACAGTAAAACGACGAGAGTTGCTACATCAATACACTACTCGAAACAAATAGATGATTATTTCTTCTCTTCGATGGGCTGTGCCACATCTGCTTTTGAGGTTTGTTCAAATTACAATCAAAGATCCGGCTCGGTTTAATCAACTGGGGCTGGCGCGCAGCCGAGATCGAACTGCCGGCAACTTAATTATAATCTTGTTTGTTCTTTTTGAGGTTCTCGTCGGCGAAACGTGAGAACCGAGAAACTCGCGGCCGAAAACCGTGAGGAAACAAGCTTGAAGGTTTATTTTTTTACAAGTAAAAGTCCACTAAACGAAACATGTGCTGCTTAACCTCGTCCATAAAAGCTTCGAAGTAGGAAAACTCTTGGTAAGAACCTCTCAGCACTGGCTTCATCTGCGGACTGCCGAGCACTGAATTCAAAATTGGAGTCGTTACTGCGGTCTGCGAGTTGGTCGCGAGAGTCAGCAGCTCAGACCCGCTCAGCGGATAGACCGACAGACGCGAGTTCTCGAAAAGCAGTACAGAGAAGAGCGCGTCGAACACGTCGATCTCGAACTTCCCCGATAACTCATTCCTCAATATCTTCTCCAGAGTCTTTGCATCATCGAGACAGAACGTGCGGAGGATTCTACAGCTCAGAGCAGTCTTCTTGAGCGACAGGAGGTTTCTCTGCGACAATCGAGAGTCCTGCTGCAACGACGAGGAGTAGGACAGAAGCACGTTCCTCGCGAGATGGTAGTCTCTTTCTCTCGGCTCCTTCTCTGCAGGCTTCTCTGCAGGCTTGATGGCCATCTTCTGGCAGATCTTGTTGCACAGCATGCTGATCCTCGAGTTCTGGCTCGAGTGGCTGTTCGACGGCATCTTCGAGGCTGCACGGATGGTGCTCTCGTGCAGACCGGTGCGCAGCTTGCCCGTCGAGTAGAATCTGAGCAGGTCTTCGAGGTCGCTCTCGATGAGGCCTTGATCGAAGCTGCTGTTCAAGCGCGTCAAGTCGACGCACAGGTCGAAGCAGTCGATCATCGAGGATGATTTGAACTCCGAGTTCGTCTTCTCTTTCAACGACTCTCTCCTCGGCATGACGAAGACGAACGACTGGTGCAGCTGGACTGCTCCTGCGTCTTCGAGGAAGACGACTCTCTTCTCGACAGCAGTGGACAGGACGGACCTGATCTTCGTGGGGTAGAGGTTGAAGTTGAAGACCACCACGACCGCGTGGCTGTTGATGACGAGCCACTGCCTGAGGCTGTCTTCTTCGATCAGGGCAGGCAGACAGATGAGGTTGACGATGCCTTTGGTGACCACCTTCATCCGCTCGAAGACGGCCGACTGGTCCACCTCGAAGTTGTCGAAGACGAGCATGTTCATCTTGCAGTCCGAGGTGCTCGAGTCCATCAGGTCGCCGTCGCTGATGGCCGTCTGCTCGTCAGCGAGTGCGATCCGCGAGATGGACTTAGACTTGTCTCCGACGACCGTGTGAGAGTGCCATACAACTAGCAGCGAGAAACAGACATCAAATGTCATGTGGAAGTAGCTACTTGCTGGGAAGTTGAAGAAGATGTTCATGAAGTTGGAGGCTGCGGTCTTGAGGTCTGCATCGAGGGGTTCGTCAGCGAGCTGTTTGTCCGACCCAAGCGTTCGGACGTTGTTGGGTCTGAAGGTTTTGAGCTGTCTGATCTGCTGGAAGAGCGAAGCATCAGCTTTTCCCGAGAAGACTTCGATGGCTGGTCTGCGGTTGAGCTGGATGACAAGAAGCACGTTTGTGTAGTCTCCAACGAACCGCTGCAGATGTCTTGGACTGAGCTTCGAGATAGAGTCTAGGTAGAAGATGCCTTGCAGCACGCTTCCTACGGCAATGTCTGAGAAGGTGTGGCCTTCGAAGTAGACCATGTAGCTCTCGCCGGGGCTGTTGACGGTTCGTGCCTGCACAAGTTTGTACGGCCAGAAGACTTCTCTCGATCGATCTACTTCGAGCGGCCTGCAGCAGAGCTTGCACTTGGGCACGTAAAAGCTTGGGAAGCGCGAAAGGTCATCGTTTTCCTTCACGCAGTCGAGCAGGCTGTACTTGGCGCACTTCTCTTGTCCGGTCTCACACTGGCAGGCTGGCCTGAAGCTCTTCTTCTTCGAGAAAGACCCAGAGCTGACGACTTCAAGGACGACCAGATTCGAGAGGTGTAGGAGGAAGCCGGCCTTGCGGTTGATGAGGCTCTGCATGAGCGAGGTGCTCTCGAGGTTCATCTTGAAGTTGGGGAAGTTAGAAATCGAGAAGACCAACTCGACCGAGTCCTGAACGCGAGTCAGCGGTAGGCCTGCGAGCAGGCTGAGCTTGCGCTCGAGGCTTTCTTGACAGAGTTTTTGGAAGGAAAAGAAGTGACATAGGATCGAGTTGACGAGCTCGCTTTGGTGCTGGATGCTGGATGAGGGCAGCTTACATCTCGATGAAGTCTAGCTCGAGCTGCACCTGCAGACACCCGTCGGTCTGCTGCAGGCTCTCTGCTGCGAGCGCGACTGCTTTTGCGTGTTGCGACTCGATGAAGGTGTCTGCGTCTTGTCTCTTGGCTATCATGCTAGCAGCGGTCTACAGTGTCTACTACTGGTCTCTTCAAGCTATTAATCCGCTCACTCCAGCCAGTCTGCATAGATTACCGCTCAGTTTTATCGAGGGTGGGATTCCGCTTATTAGTCGAAGTGGGATTAAATTGTAATTCTCACCTCTCGTCGTGTTTCTAGTCTGACTGCTGATTACTGGTTTCAAATCGAGAGGATAGTGCCGATTGAGTCTCTCCGAGGTCCTCCCGCCAGTGGGTCCGGCCTATCGATGGCTCCGACAACTTTTTCCTTTGCTTTTTCCACTGTTTAATAACTTCTTGAATGAAAAGAGAACTGCCCGAAAAGAAGGACGACGAAGTGGTAGCCGATGTTGAGCCAGGTCGGCAAGACGAAGCGGTTCCTGCACAAGATAGATAAGTTCCGAGACTACGAGGACAGACTGAATAACCACCAGGTCATCGACTACATGATCAAGGTACATGCCACTCACCCAGGGCAACAAAAGAGAGAATCTGATCCCGCGCAGCGGCGAGTTCTTCGTGCTTAAGAGCAAAGCCTACGAAGACCCGTCGGTCGCGCTAAAAATCCCCATCAACGAACTGCTAGATGGCACGAAAACCACGAACGAACTCCGCGCAAAACACTCGAAGAAAAGCTTCACAGACTCCGAAACGGCCTCTGTGCGGCAACCATCTCACAGGTCGCGAAACTACGATGTACTTACTGGTGACCACAGGTGCTGGCCAAGTACGAAGGCATGGAAATCCTCACGAACAACAAGTACGAGACAAAACTGACCACCGAGCTCAAAGACATCATCGGCGTCCAGCAGGCTAAGTACCTCACTCCCTCCTCCGTGCTATTCAGCGAAGTCAAAGAAGCCATCCAACACGAAGACAGCCTCACGCCCTCGCAGACACCGGCCCGCATCGTGGTCGACAAAGCCAGGTACAACCGCGTGCTCTCCGCGAAGGTCTTCGACCCGACCACGCAGATCAAAGACTCAGTCAACGAAGTCGAGGCGCTCGAGTCGGTCTCGCGGAGCAAAGTGGACATCAAGTCGATCGTGAAGAACTCCTACCAGATCAAGAGCAAAGGCGCAGTATCCGGGATCTCTGGCTACAAAGCTCAGAAGCTTGTCGATATTGACAAACAAGAAGACCTCGAGCGCGAGCTTCTCAGGTCCAGCAGCAGCAAGTACTCCCCTTTCCTCCTCTACCCGATGGGTGAAGAACCTCCCATGGGTGACATCTTCGACACCCAGAAGAAGAAGTCCGACAACATCCTGCCCCTCGAGTACTTCATCTTCCCCGACCACAAAGAAAAAGACGATATCGAAGCCAAGTACGAGGGTTTTAAGAAAATTGCAGGCGACGGCCGCGTCTTCGGATACACGAAGTACTTCGACAACCATGGCTCGTTCGTGTGGAAGCGCTGCGAGCTGCTCGAGTTCGACTCAAAGGAAGAGAAGTTCCTGGTGAAGTGGATCGACCAGTTCCGCACTAAGCGAGTCACGCGTTCGAACTTCTACTTCGAGTCCGAAGACCACAAAGAGTTCTTCCGCATGCTCTCCAACGCAGTCAAGTGGAGAGACCTCTCCTGCACCTTCATGCGCTACCTCAGTCTGATCGATAAGCAAGACTCGCCACCGAACCACCTGCCCAGCGGTAAGCTCAACGCCATCGTCAACATACTCCTCGGTTCGGTGCCCCCCCTCCGCCTGCCTTCCAACCCCTTCGTCCTCAAGAACATGACCGTCAAGCAGCGCTTCAATTGCAGAGAGTTCCTCGACCTCTATCGCAGCCAGCAAAAACTCCGCTCCTCAGACCTCAAGTACGGCACTGAACCCGTCACTGAGCAGCTCGCCAGGAAAGGACTCGAGTCCAACTCGGCCCTGCTTAAAGATCTCCAGTCGAACAAAATCATCGAGTCGCATCTGACCATGTTCATCCGACTGCTGGCCGACAAAGTGCGCCATGACGTAGTCGACCTCTCACCCAGAAAGACCATCAGCCCAAACCCAAAGCAGTGATCGACCGCTTCGCAGAGAAGAAGTACGACCTGAAATACTTCAACAGTCTCGTCCAGGAAATCGACCAAGAGTTCGTCAGAGCGAACCACCAAATCGAGCTCGACAGCACCCTGCCCTACAACGACCAGCTGCAGCAGATGTTCAAAGGCTACCTCGACGACGACCTCTTCCTCCCACTCCACATCCGACTGCGCAAGCCGGCCAAACGATTCGGCGTGCTCCTGCCGCTAAGCGAGGACCACCGAGAGCTGCAGGACTACTACAGCAAGTTCCGAGACCTCTCCACCAAGCTGCACCAAGCCAGTCCCAAGAAGAACTTCCTGCTGCAGTTCGCGAACGAGAAGCTGGCGGTCTTGCGCGACTCCAGGTGCTTCCTCACGCGCTACGAACGCTTCAACATCCACGAATTCCTCTTCCACCAAACCGCAGCGAAAACCACCTTCCACAACAAGATCGAAGACATCACCAAACTCATCAACGAAATCCTGCGCTCTATCATTGTGCTAGAAAAAACAGAACAAGTTTCCGGCAAAATCGGCGCACCTGAAGACCAGGCAAAAAGTTACGAAGACGCTCAGTTCAGCGAGGCCACGCGACTCTCGCTTGTCCGCTTCATGAAGATGCTCAACTCGAAACTCGAGTTCTACGTTCGACTCAGTCTAAGAGAGTCCATCTTGGCTTTTAATGCAAGCCTGCGGCTGATCCTCGCCAAGTTCGAGCGACTGATGAACTTTCAGAATGGAAGTTTCGATTTCTCGAAGATCGGTTACGCAGAAGTGCTGGACTACCAGAACCACATGAAGGAGCAGCGGTACGCACACGAAGAACCACTCATCCTGGTCCAGCTGGTCGTGGTTGACGGAGCAATCACCCTCGAGCCAAGCTACGCAGACTTCAAGCAGCAGGTCAAAGGGGTAGAAGCCAATCATCCAGATGTTCGACCAGCGCATCGAAGCTTGCAACGAGATCGCCTGTCTCTTCGAACAGTCGCTCGGACACGCGCGGCCATCAAGGCTGTGTCTGGTCTCCGAGTTCGACAGAGAGTTCATCGAAGCCCAGCGCGTCACCAACGGCAAACTCATCGAAGACCTCTTCGCGATCATCGACTGCTTCATGAAGCGAGCGAAAGAATTCGACTTCATGTTTGACGAAAAGATCGACAAAATGGGCAAGCAGTCCTTTAGCTACCTCAAAAAGCAAATCTTCGCGATCAAGAACGCGCGCGAACAGATGACCACGGTCTTCTTCGCTGATTCGCTCAAGACCGGCCTGTTCGAAGTCGACTGCAAGTCCGTCAGAGACAAACTAGAAAAGCAGGTCAGAAACGTCATCTCCAACCTTATCACCTCTCTACTCAGCAAGATTTCTTCAGAGAACAATAAACTCGGACAGGAAATCGTCGAAATCGAGGAAAAGCTAGGCACTGAAGTCAACAACATCGAAGAGCTTGAAGTCGCCCGAGACTACGCACAGAACATCGACGTGATCCTAAAAGACGTGATGGTCAAGATCAGAGAAATCATGGGGAAAATGGACCTTGTAGAAGACCTACAGTACCAAATCCCCTACGAAGATTTCATCTCGGCCTGGAAGTCCTTCGAGTTCCCCGCGAGAGTCAAAGCTCGCGCCAGAAGAGCCATCCAGCGACTCGAGAGGAGAGAGAAAGACCTCGTGCAGCAGCTCAAGCGCGACCAGGAAAAGCTCGACAAAGACATCGCAGAGCTGACCATTGAATTCGACAAGGCCACGCAGTTCGACAACCTCGAAGACTCAGACTCGGCCTCAAAGCTCTTCATCGACCTATACACGCGCATCAACGACTCTATGGAGCGTGCCAAGCAAATCCAAAACGCAGAGCGCATCACCAACCAGTCGAAGGTCAGCGAGTACATCAACCTCCACGAGCTGGTCAAGCAGTTCAACCCCTACTACAAGTTCTGGGAGTACGCCTCTAACCTCAAGTACAAGTACCTGCGCAAGATCGAGTTGCCGCTCGAAGAAATCGTCAAGACCGAGTTCACAGTCGAAATCAACGAGGTCTGGAACGATCTCTTCCGCATGGAAAAGACAGACTTCAAGCTAGTACCCCACATGCTAGTCATCAGCAAGAAGCTCCGTGCGAAGTACACCGAGATCAAGCCTCTGATCCCGCTCGTCGCAGACCTCAAGAACGAAGCGCTCAAAGTGCGCCACTGGAAAGACATCATGCAGACTCTCAAGATCGAGTGTGAGGTCAACGAAGTGCAGAAAGTGACGCTGCGCAAGTTCCTGGACCACGGCGCGATGGAGAACCGCGACCAGATCAAAGACATCAGCGAAATTGCAGCCAAGGAAAACTCCTTCGTCAAGCTGCTGAACACGCTCAAGATCGAGTGGCGAGGCATCCCCTTCGAGGTCAAAGAGTTCCGCAACACCGGCAAGTACATCCTCAAGAATGTCGACCCCATTACTGACAAGCTCGACGAAGACATCGCGAAGCTCTCGAGCATCCTCTCCTCTCCCTACGTCAAGTTCCTCGAGAACGACATCGTCACCGAACGCAACACGCTCACCCAGAACCAAGAGTGCATAGAGGTTTGGATCAAGGTGCAGAAGCACTGGCAGTACCTGCAGCCGATCTTCAGCTCCGAAGATATCATCAAGCAGCGGCCGGCTGAAGCTGCCAAGTTCCAGAGCATCGAGACCACTTTCGTCTCGGCGATGGAAAACGCGCGCACCAGTGCGAACGTCCCCGAAGCCTGCAAGCAGCAGAAGCTCTTCGAGAACCTGGTCTACTGCTTCAACACCGCCGAAGACATCATCAAAAGCCTCAACGACTACCTCAACTCCAAGCGACAGGCCTTCCCCCGCTTCTACTTCCTGCCCAACGAAGAACTGCTGACCATCCTGGCCCAGACCAAAGAAGTCCGCATGATCCAGAAGTTCCTCAGCAAGTGCTTCGAAGGCATCGAAACGCTCACCTTCACCGATGACAACCTGATCACAGAGATGCGCTCGATCCACCTGGAAAAAATCGCCTTCCTCCAAGAAATCGACCCATTCGACGAACCGAACGTCCCGCGCAACGTCGAAGAGTGGCTCACCGAAGTTGAAACCGGCATGAAACTCGCGCTCAAAGATAACTTCAGAGGCGCACTCGAAGACTTCAGCACCGACCAGAAAGAACGCTGGCTCTTCGCCTGGCCTTCTCAAATCGTCATCGCTGTCGGACAGGCGCTCTGGACGGCCGAAGTCGAAGACGCACTCAACCAAATGCCGACTGACCCCGACGCCCTCCAAGCAGCGCACAAGCTGCAGGAAAACAAGCTGATGCAAATCGTCCACATGATTCAAAAAGGAGACTACGAGCAGCGCGACACCATCACGCTCGAAGTTCTCATCATCCTCGAGCTGCACGGCCTGGACGTCATTGAAGACCTCCGCAAGAACAAAATCCAGGGCAAGGACTTCTTCGAGTGGACTTCGCAGCTCCGCTACTACTGGCAGTACTACGAGAAAGAGAAAACCTTCAAACTCGTCTCTAAAATGATCATCACAGAACGCGCCTACGGCTGGGAGTACCTTGGCAACCAAGGTCGCCTCGTCATTACGCCGCTCACAGACCGCTGCTACCGCACCCTCATGAGCGCGCTGCACATGAATCTCGGAGGCGCCCCAGAAGGCCCCGCAGGCACCGGCAAAACCGAGACAACCAAAGACCTGGCCCGAGCGCTGGCCAAACACTGCGTCGTCTTCAACTGCTCCGACGACCTCGAGATCACCCAGATGAGCAAGTTCTTCATGGGACTCACCAGCTGCGGCTCCTGGGCCTGTTTCGACGAGTTCAACAGAATCGTCGTCGACGTTCTCTCTGTCATCGCCCAGCAGATCCTCCAAATTCAAACAGCCATCCTCATCGACTCAGAGTCTCGCGCGCCTTCCAGGCAGTTCATCTTCTGCGGCACGCTCGTCAAGCTCGACCCTTCTTGCGCGATCTTCATCACCATGAACCCCGGCTACGCAGGCAGGAGTGAGCTCCCCGACAACCTCAAGCGACTCTTCCGCTCGATCGCCATGATGATCCCCAACTACTCCATGATCGCAGAAATCTCTCTCTTCTCCTACGGCTACCAAAGCGCTAGAAACCTCGCGACCAAAATCGTCCAGTCCCTCAAGCTTTCCTCCGAACAGCTCTCCACCCAAAGCCACTACGACTTCGGCATGCGCTCACTAAAAACAATCCTCATCGCTGCTGGCAACCTCAAGCGCGAGTACCCCGCCGAAAAAGAAAATGCGCTAATCATCAGAGCCATCTGCGACTGCACCTTCCCCAAGTTCACCTCTGAAGACATCCCTCTCTTCGACAACATCCTCAACGACCTCTTCCCCAACGAACAGCGCATGAACTTCGACTACGAAAACATCGACTTCGGCATTCATAAAGCAGCCAAGAAACACAACCTTGTCCTCGAACAAAACTTCAAAGACAAAATCATTCAGCTCTACGAAACCATCCGCGTCAGGCACGGACTCATGATCGTCGGAGAACCCTTCAGCGGAAAAACCAGCATCATGAACACCCTGCAAGTCGGCTGGAAACTCGCAGATAGAGTCAAAGGACTCCGAAGGAGACTCAAACTCGAAGCCAAGAAAAGAGTCTTGGAAAGCAGAGAGAAGAAAAACCTAACCAAAAGAGCCTCGATCTCCAAACTGATCGCCATTAGCCTGCTCACCAGGAAGAACACTGAAAGTCTCGAGAAAGAACTGCCGACCGAAAAAGTTAATCAAGAAGACCCCGAGTTCGTCGCAGCCTATACCAAAGTCTACAAAGAGCTCGTGGAGAACATCGATGTCGAAGAGCTTATCAAAGAGCGCAACGGACTCGGCATCCACATCGACCGCATAAACCCCAAATCCATACCCAATCCGCTACTCTTCGGAGTCGTCGATGAAACCTCCGGCGACTGGAAAGAAGGAGTCACGGCCAAGGTCTTCAAAGAGTGCACAGCAGACGAGACCGGAAACCTGCGCTGGATCACTTTCGACGGACCTGTCGACGCAGTCTGGATCGAGAACATGAACACCGTGCTCGACGACAACAAGAAGCTCTGTCTGGCGAACTCAGAAGTCATCAAGATGACCAGCAAGATGAGCATCATCTTCGAAGTCGAAGACCTGGCAGAGGCTTCGCTCGCTACAGTCAGTCGCTGCGGCATGGTCTTCATGGAAGCTCGCCAGCTCAACAAGCGCTCGATCTTCGAAAACTGGTATCACGAGCTTCCAGACCTCTTCCACTCCAAAGAACAGTACGCCTTCCTCGACCTGCTCTTCAACGAGGTCATCGAACTCGGCTTCAAACTCTTCAAAGACGAAAACGTCAAACCAGTCTCGCACATCAGCGAACACCACATGCTCAATAACATCCTCAGGTACTTCCAGGGTCAGATCTTCAAAGGAAAGTCCAGAGCAGACATCTACAACGACCTCCAGATCGAAATCGAAAAGCAAAAAGCGCTTGAGGAAGAGGCAAGGATGCTCGGCAATGAAATCTCATCGGAACCAATCAAGAAGCACCATGAGTTCGGCAAAGCTGAGAAGAGTGAGTGGATGGCTTCCATGATCTTCTCAGTCATCTGGGGAGTCGGAAGCTACTGCGACCAGCTAAGCAGATCCTACTTTGGTTCCATGTTCGGTTCAGAACTCAAGACAGTCTACCTGACAGCTCTCAAAGGCATGCAGGACTCGGCCTACCCTCCAGACTCGCTCAAAGAGTCGCTCTTCGATGTCTTCTACAGCTTTGATTCCAAGAGCTGGCAGCCCTTCAACTCTCTCATGGGAAATCTCAAAATAGCTCAAGACACCAAGTTCAGCGAAATCTTCATACCGACCAAAGACTCGCTGCGAAACACCTACTTGATGAAAGTCATGGTCAAGCAAGAGTTCCCATTCCTCTTTTTCGGAAAGACTGGAACCGCCAAGACTCAGATCGTCAAGAAGTTGGTGATGGAAGAACTCGACCAGAACAGGTACATCCCGCTGATCACGGTTCTGAGTGCAAACACGAAGCGAGAGCAGCTGCAAGACGTGCTCGAGAGCAAGCTGGAAAAACAGAAGAGAGCGAAAGGCATCTATGGGCCACTCATGGGCAGTAAAAACATCATCTTCATTGACGACTTGAACATGCCAAACAAAGAGCAGTACGGAGCTCAGCCTCCACTCGAGCTGATTCGACAAGCAATCGACGACAAGGGCTGGTACGACAGAAAATCACTCGAGTTCAAGACCATCGTGGATATCCAGTTCATCGCAGCTATGGGGTTAGGAAGACCGAACATCCCGAACCGTTTGAATCGTCACTTCACCACAGTCAACCTTTTTGAGTACGACGAAGAGACCATCAAGTACGTCTACAAATGCATCATCGACCATGGCTTCGGACAGATGCCTGAAAAGGTCAAGAGCTTCTCGCAGAAGATCGTGAACATCTGCGTGAAGATGTATCGCTTCGTATGCAAAGACTTCAAGCCGCTGCCAGGCAAGAGCCACTATCTTTTCAACCTCAGAGACCTCTCCAAGATTACCCAAGGCATCCTCTCTGTGTCAGACCAAGAACTGGTCGACGTGAACGTGAATCTGACCAGCAAAATGGCCAAACTTATCTCTTACGAAGCCAAGAGAGTCTTCAGCGACCGATTCGTGGAGCAGAAAGACAAAGATGATTTCTTCAACTCAAACGTTCGTCCAATCATCTCGGAGTTCCTTCAGGAGCCCTACGAAAAGCTCGTCCCCTCAGACAACTTCTACGTCTTCGGAAACTTCGTAGACCAGAACTCGATCACCAAACAGTACAAAGAAATCTCGAGCCTTCAAGTCTTCAAGAATGCGGTAAACCAGTTCATCGATGAGTTCAACGAGATCAACAAAAAGAAAATCAGCATTCTGCTCTTCGAAGAGTGTCTCGACAACCTTGCCAAAGTCAACAGAATCCTCTCTCGCGAATATGGACACGCGCTACAGGTCGGACTTGGAGGCGATGGCAGGAGGACTCTCACTAGACTCGCCACCTTCATGCAGTCCTATGAACTCACAGAGCCAGACATCCAGAAAGACCTCAACTACATGGACTGGCAAGACTTCCTGCGAGAAGTCTTCAGGAACTCAGGCATCAAGAATAAGAGGTGCACGATTCTTGTGACAGACAACCAGCTGAGCAAAGACACCTTCTTCGAAGACATCAACAATCTTCTGAACATCGGAGAAGTGCCTAACTTATTCAAACTCGACGACAAAGAGGCCATTATCTCTGACCTCAAGCAGGTCTACGCCAAGGCAGGCAAGAGGAACCTAAGCAACCTGCAGGCCTGGGAAGCCTTCCTGACCAACTGCAAGTCCAACCTGCACCTGGTGCTCTGCGTCTCTCCAATCGGAGACAGCCTAAGACTCAGGCTGAGGAACTTCCCGTCTCTCGTTAACTGCTCCTCGATCATCTGGTACCTGCCCTGGACCAACGACTCCCTCAAGATGATCGGCTCAGACATACTACAAAACAACGAAGAAGTGAAAGAGATGATCACTGGAAAAGAAGCCGAGCTCGTCGACATTTTCGTGGAGTTGCACCAAATCATTTCAAGCGAAACAAGCAGATTCCAGAAGGAAATGAAGAAGTACTACTACGTAACTCCTCTGAATTACCGAATACTGCTCCAGAACTTCAACGGCCTGCTCACAAAGAAGAAATCAGAGTTGTTGCACGAAAAGAATCGGTATGAAACCGGTATCAAGAAGCTCGACGAGTGCGCAGAGTTCGTCGAAGTAACAAAAAAGAAACTTGAGGAGTTCGCTCCACAGCTCCAGCTCAAGAGCAAGCAAGCAGAAGAAGCCTTCTCCAAGGTCGAGAAAGAGACGGCAATCATCGAAGCCAAAGAAAAAATCATCTCCAAGGACAAGGAAGCAGCAGAAGAGAAGAAGCGCATCGCAGAGCAGATCAAAGCAACTTGCGACGAGAAACTTTCCGAAGCACTGCCTGCACTTCAGGCTGCACAAGAAAAAGTCTCCAAGCTGGACAAAGGCTTCCTCTACGAAATCAGAAGCATGAAAGAGCCGCCTGAGAAAGCCATTATCATCCTAGAAGGAGTGCTGAGGCTCTTCGGGTTCATTCCCAAGAAGTCTCAGGACTCGCGGAAGTTCTACATCGAGACTCTGAAGAAGCAGCTGAACGTGGTCGAAACCTTCTTCAATCAGCTGAGGCAGTTCAACGTTGAGACAGTCAGCGAGTCAACGATCAACAACGTCAAGTCCTACATCTCGGCCAACACCAAGTTCAATTATAACATCGCCAAAGATGCCTCGCAGTCCATGGTCATCCTCTACGAATGGGTTATCGCGCTCATTACTTACTACGACAGCTACAGGACAATCCTGCCCCTCAGAGAAGACCTGGCCAAAGCCCAAGAAAGTCTCGTCCAGGCAGACGCAGACCTCGCGCAGAAGCAAAGCGAACTCCAGATCGTGCAAGACAAGGTGGACCTGTTGAAGCGCGAACTAGAGTCCATCCAAAATGAGCAAAACCGACTGGCCAGAGAGATCAGGGAGAGCGAGATCAAGCTCAATCGCTCGCTCGAGCTCAACGACAAGCTCAGCGGCGAGCGAATCCGCTGGGAGTCGCAAGTGGAAACTCTCGGCCGAGAAATTGACAACGTGCTCGGAGATATGGTCCTCGCCTGTGGATACCTCTCGTATATGGGACCGTTCACACTCGACTTCAGGAAAAGAATTCTCTCCCAAAGGTGGATCCCAGCTGTCGACCAGAGAGAAATCCCTAACTCGGGCGACAAGTTCACGCTGGCGAATGTCATCGGAAACCCGATCCACATTCAGGAATGGAATTTCTGCGGCCTGCCCTTCGACGCCACTTCGATCGAGAACGTCATCATTATGAAGAGCTACCAAGACAAGTTCCCTCTGGTCATCGACCCGCAGAACCAGTTCCTAAAGTTCATCAAAGAATACGAAAAGAAGAAAAGCCCAACAGGCTTCCACGTCATCAAAGCAAGTCTCGAAGCGAGGGACCTCGAAAGACACGTGACGAACAGCGTCAGAAGAGGAGATGTTCTGATCATTGAGGCCATCAGCGAGAACATCAGCTACATCTTCGATGATCTGCTCTCGGGCAACTTCACCTACTCGGCAGGCATGAAGAATGTGCAGGTCGGCACCCAGGTTATCGAAGTCGACAGTGGCTTCAGGATGTACCTCGTCAGCAACTTGACTTCTCCCCACTACTCACCTGAGCTGCTCTCAAAAGTGGTCTACCTGGACTTCAGTATCACGCCAACCGGACTCCAACAGCAAATGATCAGTCTCGTCTGCAAAACAGAAGAACCAAAAGACGAAGAAGAGAAGAACCTGATTACACGCGAGAGCATCGAGTACATGCAGAAGCAGAAAGACACCGAGTTGAAAATCCTAAAGCTCCTCTCCGACTCAAAAGGAAACGTGGTGGAGAATGATGCGCTCATAAACTCGCTGAACGAGTCCAAAGCCACTTCCGAAGATATAAAGTCGCGCCTCAAACAGTCAGCCAAGACAGAAGAGAAGATCGAGAAGAACAGACAAAACTACAAACCGCTGGCGAACCTCATCAGCAACATCTTCCAAATCCTCAAAGACATGTACAAGCTCGATCCAATGTACCAGTTCTCGCTGCGTTGGTTCGAGAAGATGATCGTCAAGACAATCACCTCAACAGAAAAACCACCGATCAAGAACGTCGAGAAGAGAGTGGCCGATCTACGTGAGTCAGTGCTCAAGGCTTGCTACGTGCAGATTTGCAAGAGCATCTTCGTGAAAGACAAGCAGCTGTACAGCTTTTTGCTGGCTGTCATTCTCCTCAAGACCGAAGAAAAACTCAACCCGGACACCTGGATGGTAATGCTCACAGAGAAAGGAATCACTAGACTGACTGAGGACGAGCAACAGGAAGAGCTCCTCCAACCGCAGAACATCTCTAATGCAACCTGGAGAAAGATCGATGAGATTTCCAAGTTGGCTGAGTTCGAGAATGTCAAGAGATTCGCTGCTCACAAATCTGACGAGTTCTTGAGCTTCGTGGAACAGATGGATTCAAAAGACTACTTTGAAGCTGAATCTTGGGGCAACTCTCTTCTGGCTCCGTTTTCCCAGTTCTCTGCACTGACCTTTATCAAGATCTTCAGGCCTGACCTATTCCCGAAGTACTCAAGAGAATTCGTGCGATTGACACTCTCGCAATTCTTCACAGAGGAAGCTATTGTGCCACTCGAAAAGAGCTTTGAAGAATCATCACCGACGATTCCGTTCATCTACATCCTGTCTCCAGGTGACGATCCACAAGAAGAAATAAAGAAGTTCGCCGCAGAAAAAGGAATGCGAGTCCAACCGATTTCGCTGGGCAGAGGCCAAGGCGAAGAAGCCGAGCGAACAATAATGGAATGCGCACTTTCAGGAGGCGGATCGTGGGTGCTGCTGCAGAACTGCCACTTGGCCGTGCAGTGGCTGCAGAACCTGGAGCGGATCCTCGAAGAGATCGGCTCGGAGAAGCACGCGAAGGCGCTGGACCGGAGCTTCAGGCTGTTCCTGACTGCCGCCTCGACGCCCGAGTTCCCGATCTCGATTCTGCAGACGGGCATAAAGCTGACGAAGGACCCTCCGAAAGGCGTGAAGGCGAACATGCTGCAGATCTACCTGACGCAGGCCTCGACGAAGCTGGAGAAGAAGTTCTACGCGGACATCAACGAGCTGCGGGCCGAAGACTGGAAGCCGCTGTACATGGCGCTGTCGTTCTTCCACTCGGTGATCCGCGAGCGCAGGCGGTTCGGGCCGGTCGGCTGGAACATCCCCTACGACTTCAACGAGTCCGACTTCAAGATCTCGGTGCGCCAGCTGAAGTACGTGCTGAACAGCAACCCTGCGAGCATCCCCTTCAAAGCGCTGATCTACCTCACCTCGGAGTGCTACTACGGCGGCAAAGTGACCGACAGCATGGACCGCAGACTGCTCATCACGCTGCTCTCGGACTTCTACAACCACTCGGCCATCAAAGAGAAGTACCACTTCTCCGAGAGCCAGGAGTACTTCATCCCGCTCGAGTCGCTCGGCCTGGACGAAGCCGTCAGCTTCATCGCGAGTCTGCCCGACCGCAACGACCCGCAGATCTACGGCCTCAACCCCAACGCCTCGATCTCCTCGGCCATCAACGACACCGCGCTCATGGTCGACAGCATCCTCGCGATCAACCCCAGCTCCTCGGGCAGCCTCTCCGCGGCAGACCTCAACAGCCAGCTCAAGGCCTCGGTCCACGGGCTGCTCAGGCTCGTCCCCGACCCCTTCGACCTGGCCGGAGTCCGTGCCAAACACCCCATCGCCTACGGCCAGTGCATGAACACCGTGCTCATCCAAGAAGTCCTCCGCTACAACGCGCTGCTCGCCGCGATCAAGTCTTCCTGCAGAGACCTGCTCGACGCCACCGAAGGCTCCATCGTCATGACCAGTCTCCTCGAAGAGATGGCCGACCGCGTCCTCAAGAACCAGGTCCCCTCGCAGTGGAGCAAGAAGAGCTACCCGTCGCTCAAGCCCATGATGAGCTACATCGAAGACCTCGGCCTGCGCATCAAGATGTTCCGAGACTGGGTCGACCACGGCCAGCCCAAAGTCTACTGGGTCCCCGGCTTCTACTTCACCCAGTCCTTCTTCACCGGCGTGCTCCAGGACTACGCCAGGAAGCACGCGATCTCGATCGACGGCCTCGAGTTCAAGCACTTCGTCATGAAGCCCGACTTCGAGCCTGCCGCCGAGGTGCAGGAAGGCTGCTACACCAACGGCCTGTACCTCGAAGCGGCCTGCTGGGACGCGCACCGCGACTGCCTCGAAGAGAGCGTCCCGAAGAAAGTCTTCTTCGACATGCCCACAGTAGCCTCTGCTCACCAGATCTACTTCAAGCCGTTCGAGGTCAAGAAAGAAGAAGCTGCTGCCGAGGCCTCTGCGCACGTCTACGAGTAGCTTCGGTTTACGCAGGTGTCCACTCTACAAGACGACTGCGCGTCGAGGCACGCTGAGCACCACCGGCCACTCCACGAACTACATCCTCTCGATCATGCTCAACAGCCAGCAGCAGCCCGACCACTGGGTCAAGCGAGGCGTCGCCCTGGTCACGCAGCTCAACGAATAAGTGATCGGCGAGAACCGCAGTTAATAGTCGTCTTCGTAGCTCTGCATGTAGTCCACGAAAGCCGTCCCGACCTTCTCCAGGTTCTGCAGCGGACTGTGCTTGTTCATCTTTATGAAGTCTGCCTTGAACTGCTTCAGCTGGCCCACCGGCACCGAACGCTTCAGCTTCAGAGGCTTCTCCACGCCGTCGAACTTTATCGTCAGGAAGAGTCGGTCCAGGCCGCTGTTCATCATCACCGCTTCGTTCTGCTTCTCGATTATCGTGTCTAGGATTTTCTGCAGCACTCTGTCGAGGTCGTGCACGAAGTTGCCGGACTTCAGCAGGTCTGCCTTCGTCGAGACCGGGTCCTTCGACTTCTTTTGGTCGAAGATCACCGTTTGCACGATGTCTTTCAGCGGGGTTTCCTGCTCCGAAGTGACCAGGAAGAGAGGCGCGTCCCAGCGATCTGGGTCAGCTGCAGCTACTGTGAGAGTTCGGCTCCTCCATCCGCTTGCTCAGGTCTTCGAACAGCTCAGCGCTGTACTTTCCAGCGGGTTTCTTGTCGTTCCATTCTCTCGCTTGCTCGATGGAGGTCGCGCAGTAGACCTCGTGAAGCGCAGTCTACCACGCAGTTGGTCGACTTGGCTGTCCTGGCCAGGCAGTAGAGCTCGTACCTGAGGCCTTTGATGTAGTTCAGGGTGTCCAAAATGACGACGTTCTTGCTCGTCAGGTTCTTTTCGACGTTGCTGCGGAACAGGCCTCTCATTTCCTTCTCTTTGATGTTGTCTGGTCAGCCTGCCCTACCTGAGTAGCCGAGGTTCCGGTCGAGTCCCAGACTCTCCTCGTTGATGATGATCACTTCATGGCCCATCTTCACCTCATTCTCGATATAGTCTTTAATTTCAACTGCTCTCTTTGACTTGCCTGAAGCAGGCCTTCCGCACAAGACAATCAATGGCATTTGTTTCTGAGCGGATTGACGAACTGGACGAGTA
>JFJP01005517.1_pt1 | contig 17932 bp, 16 predicted proteins | sample 431651 | NCBI WGS metagenome assembly JFJP01 (sample SAMN02602958, study PRJNA72255) | Microbial mat metagenome, whole genome shotgun sequencing project. | biome: fresh water; feature: sink hole; material: water; isolation source: purple microbial (photo- and chemosynthetic) mats found in...
GTTGAGAGCAGCCTGTTCCAGCGCAAACCAGACTACCTGCTGAAAGTGCGCGGCATGTCGATGCGCGATGCTGGCATCATGGACGGCGACCTGCTGGCAGTGCAAACCACGCGCGACGCCAAGAATGGCCAGATCGTGGTGGCCCGACTGGGTGACGAAGTGACCGTCAAGCGCTTCATGCGCACCCAGACGCACATCGAACTGCACCCTGAAAACCCCGACTATCACACCATCGTGGTGGAGCCTGGTGAGTCTTTTGAAATCGAAGGCTTGGCCGTCGGGCTGATTCGCAACACCATGCTGATGTGAATCGGCGCGCCATGCACCGCGCTTTTTTGTCAATTGTTCCCCCCTGGCCTTTTGTCCGATTGGAGCTTTCATGAATTTTTTTCGCCTGCTGGCCCTGATGATCCGCCGAGCACTGCAAGTGTGGTCGGACCGCGCCAAGACCACTGCCACACCATGCGCGCCGGCAATCGTTCGGCACACCACACCAAGCTCGTCAGCCCTGCACTTGCCAAACACTTCGGTCGGTATCTCCGCAGCGTCGCATCAGCCGTTGCGCGTCTTGCGCGTCGTGGAGTCCCAGCACGGTGCGCGCCAGGTCGGACGCCTGCGCATTTCTGGTCGCATGGCCGATGTCTGCGCCGAACTTGACCGCTTGGCCGCCATGGAAGCCCGTTGTACCTGAACCCGTGCCGCAACAGCACGACCGGTCCTGGCGCGGTGCGCTCAAATTGCAACCACTGTCGCATTTTTGCTGCATCGCAACATTTTTCTTGCATTCATGCCAATTGTTCTTATAATTCGTTCATGCTGCACTGCAACATGACATGATTCACGGTCAGGCAGCATCCTAGTTTTTTTAACCATCGGAGAACGACCATGATGACTGTTGATCAAGTGCTTGCTGCCCAGAAGGCCAATGTAGAAACCCTGCTCGGACTGACCTCCAAGGCTTTTGAAGGCGTTGAAAAAATCGTTGAACTCAATATGGCTGCCAGCAAGGCCGCTTTGGCTGAGTCAGGTGACAACGCCCGCGCCGTGCTGAGCGTGAAAGACGCGCAAGAGCTGTTGGCACTGCAATCGAGCCTGCTGCAACCATTGGCTGAGCGCACTGCCGCTTATAGCCGTCATTTGTACGAAATCGCCAACGGCACCGCCAGCGAATTCAGCAAGGCGCTGGAAGATCAGACGGCACAGGCACAAGAGAAATTTGCCAGCATGATCGACGCTGCCGCCAAAAACGCGCCAGCCGGCTCTGAAACCGCTGTTGCCGTGATGAAGAGCACGGTTGCTGCCGCCACCAACGCGCTGGAATCGGTGCAGAAGGCTGTCAAACAAGCAACCGATGTGGCTGAATCCAACTTCGCTGCGATGACCAACACCGCTGCAAGTGCAGCCAAGACCGCCAGCGGCAAGAAGCGTTAATGCCTTGCTGTCCGTGACGTATTGTGTGGAGATAGAATTTTTGAAGTCGGCACGATTCATGCAGGGGAAACCCTGAGATACTTACACCGTGCCAAGCACCAGAAAGTTGTTTTTTCTGGCTGAACAGGTTGTCTCCTCGGGTCCTTTCGAAACCTACAGGTTCAGGGATCCCTTCAGGGTTGGTCGCAAGACCAACCCTGTTTTTTTTGGTCAATTCGTACGCGCGGCAATCAGTTGCCGCAACACTGGCAATTGCAGCAGCATGGCCTGCCGACCGGCCTCGATCGCTGCAACTCGTGACGAGAAGCGCGCACCAGATACGCCCGCCAATGCCGGCTTGATCAGCACATCCGCCTGACGCAATTCCAGCGCATTGATGCTTTTTCCCATGATGGCAAAGGTCTTGAGCAGGACTGTCACGGTGTCAGACGCCTCGTTGCTCTCTGGCTCGTTGGAGATATCGACGGCAATCACCAAGTTCGCACCCATTTTGTGCACATGACTGACCGGAACAGGTGCGACCAAACCTCCGTCAACGTACTCGCGCCCGGCAATCGAGACAGGCTGAAACACCGCCGGTACCGCACTGGACGCACGCACCGCGGTGGCGGTGTCACCCGTGCGAAACAACACGCCTTGCCCGGTATGCAAATCGGTCGCCAAAATGCCCAAGGGCAAAGTCAGCTCCTGAATTTGCCGACCCTGCACCTGCGCTGACACAAAGCGCGCCAACGCGTCACCGCGCAACACCCCCGGTTTGAACAACGGCAACCGCCAGTCAGAAAACATGGCTTCGTCCAGGGTCATGGCGACGTTTTGCAGCTCCCGACCGCTCTTTCCACTGGCGTACAGCGCGGCCACCAGACTGCCGACCGAGGTTCCGGCCACATAGTCAGGTCGCAACCCCGCTTCTTCCAGAACCTGAATCACGCCAATGTGGGCAAAACCACGCGCGCCGCCGCCGCCCAGCGCCAAGCCAATTTTGGGCGCCGATTTTTGCACAGAAGGTGGCGCTGCAGATGGTGCAGGCACGCGGACAACGGGCGGGGTTGTCCCAGGCAAATGCGAGCATGCACCCAACACGGCCAGCAACGCCGGCACCAAGCGCCACGCCGCACCCCGTGCCGCCGGGGCGACCCGGCTAAGCCGTCTTGACACCCCGGCTCGGATCAACTGGCGGCGACTTCCTGCGCCTCAGGCTTGGGCTTGCCTTCCTTCTTGGCCAAGGGGGTGATATCGAGCAAGACGTCTGTCTTGCTCTCGTCCTTGTCGTCAAGGTCCACCGTCAAACGCCCGCCGTCGGTGAGGCGACCAAACAACAATTCATCTGCCAGGGCTCGACGAATCGTGTCCTGAATCAGGCGCTGCATGGGCCTGGCGCCCATCAAGGGATCAAAACCTTTCTTCGCCAAGTGCTTGCGCAGCTTGTCGGTAAAGGTAACCTCCACCTTTTTCTCAGCCAATTGCGCTTCAAGCTGCAAGAGAAACTTGTCCACCACACGCAAAATCACGTTTTCATCGAGCGACTTGAATCCAACGATGGCATCGAGCCGATTGCGAAACTCTGGTGTGAACAAGCGCTTGATGTCGGCCATTTCGTCACCCGCTTCACGCGGGTTGGTAAAGCCAATGGTCGCCTTGTTCATGGTCTCAGCGCCCGCGTTGGTGGTCATGATGATGATCACATTGCGAAAGTCAGCCTTGCGCCCATTGTTGTCAGTCAAGGTTCCATGATCCATGACCTGCAGCAACACGTTGAAAATGGCCGGATGGGCTTTCTCAACCTCATCGAGCAACAGCACGCAGTGTGGTTTCTTGGTGATCGCCTCAGTGAGCAGGCCGCCCTGATCAAACCCCACATACCCGGGTGGTGCACCGATCAGGCGGCTCACGGCGTGCTGCTCCATGTACTCACTCATGTCAAAGCGGATCAGCTCGATGCCCATGATGTAGGCCAACTGGCGCGCAGCCTCAGTTTTGCCAACACCGGTAGGACCACTGAACAGAAAGGCGCCAATTGGCTTGTCCCCCTTGCCCAACCCTGAGCGCGCCATCTTGACGCTGGAGGCCAGCATGTCCAGCGCCTTGTCCTGACCGAACACCACATTTTTCAGGTCGCGGTCCAGGGTCTTGAGTTTGCCGCGGTCGTCATTGGAAACATTGGCTGGCGGAATACGCGCAATCTTGGCAACAATTTCCTCCACCTCGGCCTTGGTGATGATCTTCTTGCGCTTGGAGGCCGGCAGGATGCGCTGCGCCGCACCTGCTTCATCAATCACGTCGATCGCCTTGTCGGGCAGGTGTCGGTCATTGATGTACTTGGCGCTCAACTCGGCGGCTGCTTGCAATGCGGCAGCCGCGTACTTCACACTGTGATGCTCTTCAAAACGCGATTTCAAACCCTTCAGAATGTCAATGGTCTGCTCGATCGACGGCTCAAGCACATCCACCTTCTGAAAACGGCGCGATAACGCTGCGTCTTTCTCAAAGATGCCACGATATTCGGTAAAGGTCGTGGCACCAATGCACTTCAGGGCACCGTTGCTCAAGGCCGGCTTGAGCAGGTTGGATGCATCCAGCGTCCCGCCAGAGGCTGCACCGGCGCCAATCAAGGTGTGTATTTCGTCGATGAACAGAATGGTGTTGGGCTTGTCCTTGAGTGACTTGAGCACCGCCTTGAGCCGTTGCTCAAAGTCACCACGGTACTTGGTGCCGGCCAACAGCGCCCCCATGTCCAGTGAATACACCACCGACTCGGCCAGAATCTCGGGCACGTCCTTTTGCGTGATGCGCCAGGCCAGCCCTTCGGCAATGGCCGTCTTGCCCACCCCGGCCTCGCCCACCAGCAACGGGTTGTTCTTGCGCCGCCGGCACAAGATCTGGATCACACGCTCGACTTCGTACTCGCGTCCGATCAGCGGGTCGATCTTGCCGTCCTTGGCCAATTGGTTCAGGTTTTGCGTGTACTGCTCAAGCGCCGAGGCCTTTTCGTTCTTTTCGGCGCCAGCCTCTTCAGCTTCGCTGGGGTTGTCGGCTGCCTTGACCGGCTCGGGAGGCTCACCCTTGCGAATGCCATGCGCAATGAAGTTCACCACGTCCAATCGGGTCACGCCCTGTTGATGCAGGTAGTACACCGCATGCGAATCTTTCTCGCCAAAAATCGCCACCAGCACATTGGCACCCGTGACTTCCTTCTTGCCGCTGCCAGTGGACTGCACATGCATGATGGCGCGCTGGATGACCCGCTGAAAACCCAGGGTGGGCTGGGTATCGACATCGTCATTGCCAGCCACCTGTGGCGTGTTGTCCTTGATGAAGGTCAGCAGCGACTTGCGCAAGTCATCGATGCTCGCAGAACAGGAGCGCAACACCTCGGCTGCGCTGGGGTTATCCAACAGCGCCAACAACAGGTGCTCGACGGTGATGAACTCGTGGCGTTGCTGGCGAGCCTCCACAAAGGCCATATGCAAGCTCACTTCCAGTTCTTGGGCAATCATGGGGTTCCTTTTATCACGGTGTTTCGGGGCTGACTGTAATCTGATTTCACGCAGCGGGTTTCCAGGGCAGTTCGGTCACCCCTAGGAGTCCACTGGCTCGGACACGCACTGCAAGGGGTGACCGGCCTTGTTGGCAGCCTCCAGCACCTGGTTGACCTTGGTTGCTGCCACATCCTTGGTGTAAACCCCGCACACACCCCTGCCATCGACATGAATCTTCAGCATGATCTGGGTGGCGGTTTCCAGGTCTTTGTTGAAATACTCCTGAATCACAATGACCACAAACTCCATCGGTGTGTAATCGTCATTGAGCATGACCACCTGGTACATGCGCGGCGGTTGCGTGCGCTGCGTTCGCCGCTCCAGCACGACCGTGCCGGCCCCCTCGTCTTGCGGGGGGGTGATGGGTCGCTGGGGAATCAGGTCGGGTGGTTGGCTGGCCATGGTTTCATTCTATCGGGCTGGCATTTGCTGCGCCCGAGCAGGTGAAATGGCAGCGCCAGCCGGGTTTTCAAGAGCTGACGCGGCATTCATTCGTCACACCCTGTTCACGCAACCAGTGCTCCACCCGCTGCGGGGCGTGCAGGGTTCGCACGGCAGAAAACGCTTGCGCAGCCTGCGGATAATGACGTTGCAACAGGAACAACCACTGCTTGAGCCGGCCCGCCTGCTGTTGCGGCTGCAGGTGCAGGCGCAACAGACGCCAAAAATCTGCCAGCAGCGCCAGTACATCGTGCCAGTCCAGTGCGCTGGCCGCACGGCCGTCATCCGCAGCGCGTATCTGCAGCGCCAAGCCAGGGTAGGCCACGATGCCACGCCCAAGCATCAGGTCGCTACAGCCAGACTGCTCGCGACAGCGCTGGGCATCGGCGGCGCTCCAGATCTCACCGTTGGCCACCAAAGGCAACTGCACCACCTGGCCGATCTGGGCAATGCGCTCCCAATAAGCCGGCGGTCGATAGCCCTGGGACTGGGTGCGCGCATGCACCACCAGTTCGCTGGCGCCACCGGCCTGCAATGCCCGCGCGCAGTCAAGCGCTCGCGCATCGTCACGCAGGCCCAGACGCATTTTGGCCGACACCGGCAGCGATGCGGGCACGGCACGGCGCACCGCCGCAACGATCTGAAACAAAAGATCGGGCTCGTCAAGCAAGGCCGCACCACCCCGATGGCGGTTGACCACCTTGGATGGACAACCAAAGTTCAAATCGACCCCGGCGGCGCCCATCGCCACCAGGCGCGCTGCGTTTTCGGCCAGACAGGTCGGATCCGACCCCAGCAACTGGGGCCGCACCGGCACGCCACTGGCGGTGCGGCTGCCATGCAAGAGTTCGGGCACCTGGCGCGCAAAGACCCGCTCGGGCAGCAAGGTGTCGGTGATGCGGATGAACTCGGACACACAATGATCGACGCCGCCCACACGGGTCAGGACATCACGCAGCACAAAGTCCAGCAAGCCTTCCATCGGAGCCAGCAGCAGTCGGGGTGCGGTGGGACGCTTCATTGGCGCCAATTGTCGCGGCCTTTGACACCGGGGCATGGGCTCACTACAGTAGCCCCCCAGCCATCTCACAATCACTACTTTTTGGAGACTTCATGACAATCAAAGTCAACATTGATCTGGGCTACGAGTTCGCCGTCAAGGCCGACTTCGAGACCGTCTTTGCCACCCTGTCCAACGTGCCCAAGTCAGCCAGCTTTTTCCCCAAGGTGGACCAACTGGTGGACATGGGTGACGATGTTTACCGCTGGGAGATGGCCAAGATCGGGCTGGCACAGGTCAACCTGCAAACCGTCTATGCATCCAGGTATGTCTCCAACAAGGCCAAAGGCAGCGTGGTCTGGACGCCTGTTGCAGGGGTCGGCAACGCGCTGGTGTCGGGTCACTGGAAAATCAGCGACAAGAAAAAGTCCACCCACCTGACATTTCAGTCACAGGGTGAGCTGACTCTGCCCCTGCCAGGCCTGATGAAAATGGTGGTGGCACCGCTGGTTGAGGCCGAGTTCGAAAAGTTGGTGGAACAATACATCGACCGCCTGACACACGAGTTCGGCGGCGAAGTTTAGTTAAAATAATAGCACTCTACGCTTGTATTTAAAGGCCTGCAGGCCATTTTTATTCAGTATCACTCGGGCACAGCAGCAGCTCGCGCAGATGCTGCAGATCAGGCAGGGCGGCAGCAAAACCCAGGCCACGCACCCGTTCTGCCAGACGCTGGGCCTTGCTGGCCAGAGGGCTGTGCTGCAACAGCGACTCCATCTGCGTGCAGTAGTCCAGGGCATCGTACTTGTGCTCGCGCAACAAGGGCTCAAGCTGCTCCAGCAAGTCAAGCATCTGCGCAAGCTGCTCCCCTGCCAAGCTCACTGAGCCGCTGCAAGAACCACAAGCTGGGGCCGTGGCCGGTTGCGCCAGACACCGCTGCAATGCGTCCTGGAGCTCTGGCAAATGCACCGGTTTGGTCAGGAAGGCGTCCATCCCTGCTGCCAGGCAGCGCTGCCGATCCTGCTCGAAAGCGTCTGCCGTCAAGGCGACGATCGGCAGACGCGGCCGGCCTTGCGCCAGCTCCCAGCGCCGAATCGACTCAGTGGCGCCGTAGCCGTCCATGTGCGGCATGTGCAAATCCATCAAAACCAGGTCGGGACGCTCTTGGGCGCAAGCCGCCTGAACCGCCTGCACACCATCGGCGACCACCTGGCAGGCCAGGCCCAGCTTGTCCAGCATGGTGCTGATGACCAGACTGTTGACCGTGTTGTCTTCGGCCACCAGAACCAGGCCATGCAAGCCACTGTCGGCAAACTCGGTGGACGCCGACGCAAAATTCTCGGGCAACTCAGGGGCGTTGGTCAAAGCCTGCGCACGCATCCGAAACCAGAAGCGCGAACCGACCCCGAGCTCGCTTTCCACCCCGACCTCTCCACCCATGGCGCGCGCCAGGTTGGCCACAATCGACAAACCCAACCCCGAACCCCCAAAACGCCGGGTGGTTGAGCTGTCGGTTTGAGAAAACGGTTTGAACAGCAAGTCCAGCTTGTCGGCGTCGATCCCGATGCCCGTGTCTCGAACCGAAAACTCCAGCAAATGCAAGTCGTTCGCCGATTCGATCACCTGCGCTTGCATCTCGATGCGCCCTTGCGATGTGAACTTGAGCGCATTGCCAAACAAATTGCTCAACATCTGGCGCAGGCGCAGTGCGTCTGCGCTGTAACAGGCGCCCGCGGGGCCGACCCAGCGCGCAGAAACATCCAGACCTTTGGCCTGTGCGGCGCCGGCGAACAGGCCTTGCACTTCGCCCAGCAAGGCGGCCGGCGCAAACGCGCTGGACGTCAGTTCAAGCTTGCCAGCCTCGATCTTGGACAAATCCAGAATGTCGTTCAACAAGGCCAGCAGGGTCTGGCCGCTGGTCAGGATGGTGCGGGCATACTGTTGGCGCTCAGTCTCGCTCAATCCGGGCAGCAGCAGCAACTGCGACATGCCCAGAATCCCGTTCATGGGCGTGCGAATTTCATGGCTCATGGTGGCCAGAAAGCGGCTTTTTGCCACATTGGCCGCCTCGGCCGCTGCTCGCGCCGCCTCCAATTGCTGCTCGGCACGCACGCGCTCAGTGATGTCTCGTGACAGCCCAAACAGTGCCGGTTGACCATTCCAGTGGCCCGCGACCACCCGGGTCTCGACCGGAATCAGGCGCCCGTCCCTGGTACTCAGAGGCACCGGGCAATGACTCGCCTGTCCGGCCAGCATGGCCATCACGATGTCCATCGCCTCGGCGCGACGATCCGCCGCGTGAACCATCAGCACCGAAGCGCCTTCGAGCTCCTGCGCGCTGTAGCCGAGCTGGGTCTTGACGTGATCGTTGGCAAACAGAATCCGCCCTTGCACATCCAGCACAAACAGAAAATCCTCGATGCTGTTGTAGAAAGTGCGAAAGTTGGCTTCGCTCTCGACCAGAAGCTGCTCTGCCTGCTTGCGCCCGGTGATGTCTCGCGATGCATTGAACAGCAATTGCTGGCCGTCAACCTGCACCGGCGAACTGCTGATCTCGACATCAATGATGCGGCCGTCGCGGCAGCGGTGCTTTGTCACAAAGACCGTGCTGGGTTGGCCTTGCACCAGCCGCGGCACCCACTGCGCGCGCTCATTCCATTCGAGTCCGACATCCCAGTCGAACACGTGCATCTCCAGCATCTCGCTGCGCGCGTAGCCCAACATGGCGCAAAACGAATCGCTGGCCTCCACCACCCGCCCCTGCAAGTCCAGAATGTGAATGCCATCGCTGGCAAACCGCATGAAGGCCTGGTTTTTCTCGCTCTCGCGCCTCAGCGCCAACTGCGACTGACGGTGCTCGCCGAGTTCACGCATCAGGAGCAGTGTGTTGCTCGACAAGGTGGCATAAATGGCCAAAATGATGTCAATCAACGCCCGCGTGGCCCCGCCCATCTGTTCGGCGGCCCACTGCCTGGCCTGATCCAGCGCCAGCCCTCGTTGCAAGGCCTGCACGGTATAGGCCATCGAGCGGTCGGTTTGCAGAATATGCGAAGCCAGCCAACGCGCCAGAAAGCCCAGCGCGTCCTGTGCCACCCGCTCGGCCGGATGACTGGCCAGATCGGTGCGCAGGCGCTGCACCTGTCGCACGAATTCTGCATGTGTGCGACGGTGCGCCAGTTCGAGGGCATCACCGCCCAGATACTGCGCCCAGATCGCCTCTTCGGTCTCAAAGTGATACTCGGTGTAGGCCGTCAGGGCATCGAAGACGGCGCCAAGCCGGTCCGGCTCAACACAAAAGGCGACCTGGGTTGCCAGACCATTCAGCAGCGACACCAGTTGCCGGTGCTGCGCGTCGATGCTGGGCAAACCGGTAGCGAAGTTGTCATCCCACGGAAAAATATCAATGGACGGGGCAGACAACATGTCTGGTGGCGCATTCATGGGGTGCAATGATTGTTATAGAAAAAATAGCTATCAGCGCTTATTCCATAAGGGCTAGAGCTAAAAACACCATCAAGCCTTTGGCCGCAGCCGCTGCACCAGTGTGACCACTGCCAAGGCCAACGCACCGGCTGCCATGCCCAACAAGAGTGTCAACACCATACTCAGCACCGGCGCCAGAACGCCAGCGATGGCACTGATGGCGTCCAACATGTGCCCCAAGGCATGCCAGCCATGCGCCAGAATGCCACCACCGACCAGAAACATGGCCAGCGTCCCCAGCAGCGACAAGGCCTTCATCAACCACGGTGCCAGCCACAGCAGCCCCTGGCCCACGCGCTGTTGCAGGGCCGAGCTTTGTCGATGCAGATACAAACCCAGGTCATCGATCTTGACAATGCCGGCCACCAGACCGTAAACCCCGATCGTCATCAGCACCGCCACACCAGCCAACACACTGAATTGGGTGGCCAGCGGCTTGTCAGCCACAGTTCCAAGGGTGATCACAATGATCTCGGTCGAAAGGATGAAGTCGGTCCGCACCGCACCTTTGACCTTCTCGCGCTCAAACCCCAGCATGTCCACCGACTCATTGCCAATCGCCTGCACCAGTTCGGTGTGCGCCTGTGCGTCCTGCACGGCGCTGTGCAGCCACTTGTGGGCTACTTTCTCAAAACCCTCAAAACACAAGAACAGCCCGCCAGCCATCAGCAAGGGCAGGATGGCCCAGGGCGCCACCGCACTCAGCAGCAGGGCGCCGGGCACCAGAATCAGCTTGTTGACAAACGAGCCCTTGCACACGGCCCAGACCACAGGCAATTCACGATCGGCTCGCACACCAGTGACCTGCTGCGCATTCAGTGCCAAATCATCACCCAACACGCCGGCGGTCTTTTTCGCCGCCACCTTGGTCAACACCGCCACATCGTCGAGCACGGTCGCGATGTCATCCAACAACACAAACAGACTACTGGCCATCAGTAAGCACTCCAATCGGACTACACAGACGAATATCGGGCACCACCCAGTGCCACACCAGGCCGCATTCTCGTTGATCAGGCCCTGGCACTGGCCAAACCAGAGGCCGGCATCGACGCATGCGGCTGCACCGATAATCCGGCGCCACGGCCGCAGAGTTGGCCATTGACCACCAAAGAGGTTTTATGCACCGCGCATGTATCAGCAGCACCGGGCTTTTCGTGCCCCCCCATGTGATCAGCAACGCCGAGCTGGTTGAAGCCTTCAACCGCTATGCCGAGCTTGACAACGCCGCGCACGCCAGCGAGATTGCCACTGGCGTGCGCGCCGCCACCCCACTTTCCAGCGTCGAATTCATCGAAAAGGCCTCGGGCATCCAGCAACGCTATGTGCTGGAAAAAGAGGGCGTGCTCGACCCCGCGCGCATGCGCCCACGCCTGCAGCCACGCCCGGACCACGAGCTGTCACTGATGGCCGAAATTGCCGTGCAGGCAGCACGCGACGCACTCATTCGCGCGGGCAAGAAGCCGGCTGATCTGGATGGCGTGATCTGCGCTGCCGCCAACATGCAGCGCGCCTACCCGGCCATGGCCATCGAAATCCAGCATGCGCTGGGCATCGCGGGCTTTGGCTTTGACATGAACGTGGCCTGCTCGTCGGCCACCTTTGCCATCGAAATGGCCGCCAACGCGGTCAAGTGCGGCGCAGCGCGTGCTGTGCTGATTGTGAACCCCGAGATCACTTCGCCGCACCTGGCCTGGAAAGACCGCGACTGTCACTTCATTTTTGGCGATGTCTGCACCGCGATCCTGGTGGAACGACTAGCCGATGCGCCTGTCGGGGCGTTCGAGATTTTGGGCACCAAACTGCAAACCACGTTCTCCAACAACATCCGCAACAACGCCGGCTTCATGTCACGCAGCGAAGACCGCGAGCCCAACGACCGTGATCAGTTGTTCTACCAGGAGGGGCGCAAGGTTTTCAAGGAGGTGTGTCCGCTGGCCGCCGAGCACATGGGCAGCCACCTGGCCGAACTGGACCTGACCCCTGCCGACGTGCGCCGCTTCTGGCTGCACCAGGCCAACCTGGCCATGAATCAGTTGATCAGCCGGCGCCTGCTCGGGCGCGACGCCAGCGCAGAAGAAGCGCCGATCATCCTGAACGAGTTTGCCAACACAGCCTCGGCTGGCTCGATCATCGCCTTTCACCGCCATCACGAAAATTTGCGACCGGACGACATCGGTGTGCTTTGTTCTTTTGGCGCCGGCTATTCGATTGGTAGCGCGGTGCTGCGCCGAACCTGAGCGCACCCGTGCGCCTGTGACAGGCGATGGGCGTTGTTGGCCTTGAGCCACCCGGCTCAGCCAGACGCGGCCTCTGGCGTTTGGGCACGCAGGTGAGCGGTGCATTGGGCCAGCGGCGCCAGACCGAGTTGCAGTGCCAGATCCATCAGTCCACCCGCATACGTCGGGTCAGTGTGCAGGCGCCAGGTATCCACCCACCAGCCCTGGCCAGCCATCAGCCATTTGAAGTCCACCTCGTCAAGCAGGCGCAGCCGCTCGGCAGCGCTTGTGGAGCGATCGGGCAAAGAGGTGTTGAGCCGTGCATCCATGATGACAAACTCCTGTTCGGGCTGATGACAAGTTTTTGTACTTCCACGGCACAGTCTGCGCCAAAAAACAAGGCGCCATCGGCAGAATAACCGGGATCAAACCCGGCTGATGTGCGCTTTGGACGGCGCTACAGGCGTCGCAAGGCCGCCAGGGCCAGTTCCAGGGTTTCGGTCTTTTTGGCAAAGCAAAAACGCACCACCTGTTGGTCGTGACCATTGGCATAGAAAGCCGACAGCGGGATTGCGGCAACGCCTTTCTCGGTGGTCAACCAACGACAGAACTCCTGCTCTGCCAGATCGTTGACACCGGCAGTGTCCACGCACTGGAAATAGGTGCCCTCACACGGCAACAGACGAAACGCCGTGCCCTGCAAGCCGGCACGAAACAAGTCACGCTTTTGCTGATAAAAGTCTGGCAAGCCCACATAGGGTTCGGGGTGGGACATGAACTCGGCCAGCGCATATTGCACCGGCGTGTTGACGGTAAACACATTGAACTGGTGCACCTTCCTGAATTCAGCTGTCAGTGCGGCAGGTGCCGCCACATAGCCAACCTTCCAGCCGGTCACATGGTAGGTCTTGCCAAAGCTCGACACCACAAAACAGCGCTCGGCCAAGCCGGCATAGCGCGCTGCACTTTGGTGAAGCGCGCCATCGAACACCATGTGTTCATAGACTTCGTCGCTGATCAGCAGCACATGGGTGGGTGCCAGCAGCGCCTCAAGCTGGTGCATGTCTTGCGCACTCCAGACCGTACCACTGGGGTTGTGCGGCGAGTTGACGACGATGGCGCGCGTGCGCCGTGTGATGGCCGCGCCGATGCGCTCAAAATCAGGTCGGAAACTCCCGGGTGTCAACGGCACCCGAACCACCACACCACCGGCAAGCTCGATGTTGGGGCCGTAGCTGTCATAACAGGGCTCCAGCACGATCACCTCGTCGCCCGGATGCACCACCGCCAGGATGCAGGTCAGAATCGCCTGGGTCGCCCCGGCTGTGATGGTAATTTCGGTCTCCGGGCAATAAACACGGGCGTAAAGCGCTTCTATTTTAGAAGCAACAGCTTGACGCAATTGGGGCACACCCGGCATCGGCGGATACTGGTTGAGGCCTTGACGCATGGCCCGGCAGACCGCCTCAGGCAAGGCCGGATCGCAGTCAAAGTCTGGAAAACCCTGACCCAGATTGACCGCTCCGCTTTGCTGTGCCAAGGCCGACATGACCGAAAAAATGGTGGTTCCCACGGATGGCAGGCGCGATTCCAGTGAGGCGTGGTACATGGACTGACCCTCTTGCAACTCAGTTTCGATCAGGCCCGCGCAATGCGTGCCAGCAAGGCCACGACCTCAGGCTCTTCCCCCACCGAGGGGTTGAGCTGAAACGTCACCTGCGGATGACGTTGCTGCAATTGCTGCACGATCAGGGGTGTGTCCTCCCGCGCGTGTCGCCCGACCCCCAAAAACATCGGCACGATCTTGACCCGGGTGATGCCCTGCTGCACCAACTCGGCCACCGTCGTCGGCAGATCAGGCTCGGTGCGCTCCAGAAAGGCACAACGCACGGTCGCACCCGGATCACTGGCCAAGACGGCCCGGGCGACCATGTCGATCGGCTCGCGCCACAAGGGGTCGCTGGAGCCATGGCCAAAGAGAACGGTTGCATTCATATCTATCTTTCTGGAGGAAAAGTGTGTGGGCCAACAGGGAAACCATCGAGACGCCGCCAGGCCGGGCTAGCGTCGCAGCACCAACCAGACAAAGGCGGTCAACGACACCATCGAATAAATCAAGCCTGGCAATGCCGCCGTCAGCAAGGGCTGCCAACTGCGCAAGTTTCCTATATAACCAAAAACATTGTTTAGCAAAAAGAAACTGATGCCTGCCATCACACCGGCAAAGACATAGGTCGCAATACCGCCGCCGCGAAAGTGCAGATAGGCAAACGGCAAGGCCAACACCACCATCACCAGGCAACTCAGGGGATAAAACACCTTGCGCCAAAGCTCGATCTGATAGCGCTGAGCGGCCTGGGCATTGGTTTGCAGATGCTGGATGTATTGAAACAGGCCAATGGTGCTCATGCGGTCGGGTTTAAGCAGCGCGGCTGACACCATCTCGGTGCTGATCTGGTTCGGCCACTCCCACTCTGCCAAGGTCTCACGCACCACCGCCAGACCGGTGTCGGACTGATTGAACTGGGTACGCCGCGCCTCCTGCAGCAACCAGGAGGCGTTGCTTTCCTGAATCTGGGCCGCCTGAGCATGTGTCAGCGAACGCACCCTGCCCTGCGCGTCAAACTCAAAAATGCGCACCGAGCGCAAACCGCCATCGCCGGCGAGTTCGCCTACATTGACGGCAAACTGGGACTGTTGCTGGCGCTCTTTCAGCCAGGCCCCGGTCTGACCAATGGTGATTGCGCCAGTGAACCTGGCCTTTAGCAACTGTGCTGTGCGATCAGCCAAGGGCGACGCGTAGTCTCCCACCACAAAAGTCAGCATCACAAAAGCCAGCCCCAGGCTCAACAGCGTTTTCAGGGCCTGCCAGGGGCCCAGACCACTGGTGCGCAGAATCGTGTACTCAGAGCTTTGTGCCAGCCTGGCCATCACGGTAATGGTTCCGATCAACACCGTGATTGGCAACAATTCGTATAAATGACTCGGGATCATCAAGGTCACGTAGATCAATGCATGCGTAAGCTGATAACCCCGCACGCCGTGACGCCCGACTTCCTGAATTTCTTCGACCAAGTCAAAGAACAGAAAAAGCGACAAGAACCCCAAGGTCACAAACGCCACCGCGTTGATCACCTCACCGTAAATCAGACGGCGCAAGGTTTTCATGTGGCAGCCCGACCCCGAAACAGGCGCGGCCAAGCCCAGCCGAAGTGCTTCACCGACATCCACACCAGGCCCAACAGGAAGACGCCGCCGTGCAAGGCCAGCATGTGGCGCAACAACCCCAGCTTTCCCGTCGCCACCCAGCTTTGTCCCAGATTGAGCAAGTTGAAATAGACCACAAAGGCAAACAAGGCGAACACCAGATTCACGCCCTGGTTGACACGCGGATTGACGCTGGAAACCAGCGCCCCAATCAACACAAAGTTAAATGCTGCAAGCACCATCCCAAATCGCCAGGCGAGTTCCCCACGATGAACGGCCACCGGGTCTGCCAACAGCTCCAATGTGCTGCGCGTCTTGACCGGCACCGAGGGGGCAGCAGTGACTGCCCGATTTCTGATCTGGACGCTGTAGCTTTCAAATTCGCTCAGCTTGAGTTCCGAGCTGTCCAGCGCGCTTTCGAGCCGTTGACCGTTGTGGAGCACCAGAAACTGCCCATGTGGCAAGGTCTCGATACGACCACTGCGCGCGGACGTGATGGTCTGCCGGTTTTTTTCGGTCGTGACGATGAAAACATTGGAGCCGGTGCGCCCGGCTTCGAGGTTCTTCTCGACAAAAAAGACCCGGCTGCCATTGGCAGACTCCTGAAATTGACCCGGCATGATGCGCTCCAGGTCACCGCGCTGTTCATACCTTGCCTTGAGCTCTTGCACACGACCGTTGCTCCAAGGCAACACAAACAATGACAGGGCGGCAATCACCAACAATACCGGCCAGGCAAATCGCAACAAAGAAGCCAGCACACTGAACAAGCCGCGCCCACTGCAGAACCAGATCACCATCTCGCTGTCGCGGTACATGCGTGACAGACTTGCGATGACCGCGATAAACAGACCCAGTGCCAGCAGGGTCGGCAAATAGGCCAGCACGGTGTAACCCATGACCAGCGTGACATCCGACGGATTAAAGCCGCCGCGCGAGGCCTGGCCCAGGGTGCGGATCAACGTCATGGTCATGACCACCGTCACCAGCACCACCAGCGTCACGCCAAAACTGCGTGCCAACTCTCTGCGCAAGGAAGAATCGAATAACATGTCAAAAAATGAAAGCACCCATTATGAACTTTGAATTGAGCCCCTGTTCCGGCGCAACGGCAAGCGCCTTCTCCTGCGATGCCTTGCTGGTTTGCCTGACCGACGCATTCAAACCCGGGCGTGACACGCTGTCGGCGTTGATTGCCAAGTTGACCAAGGCCGGCGACCTGCCGGCCAAGTCGGGCCAACTGCTAGACCTGTACCGTCCCGCTGGCTGGGCTTGCAAGCGCCTGGTCATCGTGAATGCGGGTGCCGGTGCGCCAACAGAGATCGGCAAGGCAGTCAGTGCCGCAACAGCCCTGGTCAAATCCGGTGAGCCAAAGCACCTGGGCGTGTACTTTGCACACGCACCCAATGCCGCGCAACTCCGCGCTGCACTGACAGCAGTGGCAGACACCAGCTATGTGTTCACGACAACCAAGAGCAAGGCAGAAGAGAGCAGCATCAAAAAGATGGACCTGCTGGTGGCCGACCCGGCGACATGGCAAGCCGACTTCGAGCGCTGGCGTGCCGCGGTGCAAGGCATTGAGCTGGCCAAACACTGGGGCAATCTGCCGGCCAACCACGCCACGCCAAGCAAGCTGGCGCAGGCGGCTGAACTGTTGGCCAAACAGCCGCGCGTCAAATGCAAGATACACGGACCCAAAGAGGTTGCCAAACTGGGCATGGGGGCCTTTCTGGCGGTGGCCCAAGGCTCGGACGAACCCCTGCGCTTCATTGAGCTCAGCTACAACGGTGCCGGCAAGGGCGCAGCGCCGGTCGTGCTGGTTGGCAAAGGTATTACCTTTGACAGCGGCGGTATTTCCATCAAGCCCGCAGCCGAGATGGACGAGATGAAATTTGACATGTGCGGAGCGGCCAGTGTGCTTGGGGTGTTTCATGCCCTGGCCCAATTGCAGCCCGCCGTCCATGTGATTGGCCTGATTCCGGCTTGTGAAAACCTGCCAGGTGGCCGTGCGGTCAAGCCAGGTGATGTGGTCACCAGCATGAGTGGCCAGACCATTGAAATCCTGAATACCGATGCCGAGGGCCGTCTGGTACTGTGCGATGCACTTACCTATGCCGAGCGCTTCAAACCCAGCGCTGTGATCGACATTGCCACCTTGACTGGGGCCTGCGTGATCGCGCTCGGTGCAGTGCGCAGCGGCCTGTTCAGCCCTGACGCGGCACTCAGTGCTGCGCTGGCCGCCGCCGGTGATGAGGCGCAAGACCTTTGCTGGCCCATGCCAATGGATGATGCCTACGCAGAGGGGCTGAAAACCAACTTTGCCGACGTCGCCAACGTGGCCGGCCGACCGGGCGGCGCCATCACGGCAGCCAAGTTCCTGCACCGGTTTACCAGCAAGTACCGCTGGGCGCACCTTGATATCGCTGCGTCCGCCTGGAACAGTGGCAAGGCCAAGGGTGCCACCGGACGGCCGGTGGGTTTGCTGCTGGAGTATGTCGTATCGCTGGCATTGGTGGCGCAAGCCAATTGACCTCGGTCGAGTTTTACCTTGGCGCAGCGGACCCGCTGCACTACTGCTGCCGCTTGGTGCGCAAAGCCCTGGCACAAGGTAG
>JFJP01029731.1_pt1 | contig 17929 bp, 11 predicted proteins | sample 431651 | NCBI WGS metagenome assembly JFJP01 (sample SAMN02602958, study PRJNA72255) | Microbial mat metagenome, whole genome shotgun sequencing project. | biome: fresh water; feature: sink hole; material: water; isolation source: purple microbial (photo- and chemosynthetic) mats found in...
CCTATCAGACAACTGCGCAGTCGGTACACCGAAAAGATGCTGTTCCTGTCATCGCAATCCTCAGCGAATGCTCAGGTAGCCTTCCTTTTCGGCAATGGCCTGAATTTTCGCACTGCGGATCCAGTCGATGTAGACCGCGGCTGCGCCGGTCGGCCTGCCCTTCGTCATGACATCTATCGTGCGGCGGATGGGATAGGTGGCATTCTTGAGCGTGGCAGTCGTGGGTATGACATCATTGACGGCCAGGGCATTCACTGTATCATCCACGTAGCCGAGGGAAACGAATCCGATTGCATTCTTGTTGCCGGAAACCGCTTCCTTGAGAAGTCCGTTGGTATTGAAAGGAGTGGCGGTAGCCACGATTTTTGAATTGCCCAGAGCGATTTCCATGAAGGAAGCCAATGTGCCGGAGGTGCTTTCACGGGTCTGGACAAAGATGGGCGCATTGTCCCCGCCGACATCCTTCCAGTTCTTCGTCTCTCCGAGGAAAATGGACTTGACTTGTTCCTTCGTCAGCTTCTTGACGGAATTGTCCTTGTGGGTGATGACGGCGATTCCGTCAATGGCAATGGGGAATACAAGCAAATCCGGGTTCTTCGATACTTCGGCCGCAGTCAGTTCGCGTGAGGAACCGCCCACATGGAAACTTCCGTCGATGGCACCCTTGATGCCGTTTCCGGATCCGCTGCCGGCGTAGCTGATGCTGACACCGCTGCTGAGCTTCATGAGTTCGTCCGCCGCAGACTGGGCAATCGGTGCGACCGTGGTGGACCCGCCGGCCTTGACGGTGCCCTTGACGCCCGTGAAGTACTTGATGGTGACCGTGCTGTTGGCATAGGAGACGTCAGCCCCCATCGTTTCAGAGACAAAGCGCAACGGGATGAGCGTACGACTGTTGATGATTTCGGCGGCGGCAAGCATCGTCATCGGCACGCCGTTCACGATGGCGGTCTTGGAACCGATCTTCAGAACGATGGTTTTCGCGGCGGATGTGACCGTGACTTCCTTTTTGGTCGCATCATAGGAAACCATCGCACCCAGTGCTTCAGCGATGACGCGGACCGGCACGATGACGGTTCCAGCCTTGTTGACGGGGGAAACATCCGATGTAATCTTCACGCCGTCGGCAACGATGCCGATGGCCGTTTCGGCCTGCACGGCCGTAAAGGATCCCAGGACCAGGGTCAGTGCCAAAACCAAGGCGGAAATTCTCTTCATGTTCATGTCCCTCCTGTATATCGTTTCGTTTTGAATTGACCCCATTGTAGCGTGGCCATGTTAACAACAGCGTCACGCAGGAAAAGAGGATGTTATGAATTGTTTGGATTTGTGTTAATTTGCGTTGAACTTTACATGGCAGCCGGTGCATCGGCAGGCATGAAAGGTTGGCTCTTGCACAACCGGGTAAAATATGCAATATTATAATCAGGTGCTAATATCAGATTCCAGTACTGCAATCATGGTCCAGTACGATGAACATGGTCCAGCACCGGCATCATCCATGTATTCCGGTGACAAGCGGACTCAGAGCCTGGGACCTGAAGGGCGGAAAGAGGGAAGCATGAAGGATTACAAGATTTATGAGGAAAAGGGCCGTCGTATCGTGAGGGGTCTCGGTGGATATCCGGCGGACGAACAGCCGGATCTGCGCGCCCTTGTGCATTCGAGTGCGGAAAAGTACGGGGAAGCTCCCGGCTTCAAGTTCCGCGCAAAGGACGGCGGCGTGGACACAAGGTCCTACAGACGGTTTTCCGATGACATCGACGCACTCGGCACGCAGCTGATTGCGGCGGGCTATGCAGGCAGCCGCATCGCCATCATCAGTGAAAACCGGTACGAATGGAGTGTGGCGTTCTTTGCAACCGTCAACGGAACGGGTATCGCCGTCCCCCTGGACAAATATCTCCCGAAGAACGAGCTGGTCCACCTGCTGTCCCGGGGAAATGCCGGCGTCCTGTTCTTTTCGCCTTCCTTCCTCCCCATGATCCGGGAAATTGCGGAGGAAGGCAGCACGCCTGTCCGACAATTCATCTGTCTGGACACGCTGCCGGAAGGTGCGGAGTCGGAAGGCCGCTGTTTTCCGGACATCCATACCTGGATTCGGGAAGGACGGACAGCGCTGGAAAACGGAAACCGTTCATTCGTGGACGCGCCCATCAACAGAAAGACCCTTTCCATTCTGCTTTTCACATCAGGCACAACCAATCTCTCGAAAGGGGTCATGCTCAGCCATGAGAACATCACGGCCAATCTGGCCTCCATTCACGCCTGCATCCACATCGACAGCCGGGACGTTCATCTCTCGCTGCTTCCGCTTCACCATACATTCGAAAACACCATCGGGCAGATGCTGATGATCCAGAGCGGCGCCTGCATCGCCTACTGCGAAGGCATCAAGCATGTGGCGGACAATATCCGCGAGTTCGGCGTCACGGTGCTGGTAGCGGTTCCCGCGATTCTGGAGGCAATCTACCGTCAGGTCCAGCTCGGGATCGACAAATCCGGCAAACGCAAAACCGTGGAACTCATGATGAACACCTCGGACAAGCTGCGCAAAATCGGCATCGACATCCGCCGCAAGCTGTTCAAGGCCATTTTTGCCAAACTCGGACCCGGTCTGCGCCTCGCCGTCTCCGGTGCCGCACCGCTGGATCCGTCGGTTGTCATCGGTTTCGATCGGCTGGGCCTTGCCGTGTACCAGGGGTACGGACTCACGGAAACTTCGCCGGTCGTGGCGGCCAATACGGATTTCGTGAATGTGTTCGGCTCCATCGGACATCCGCTGGCCGATATTGACGTGACGCTGGACAGCATCGATGCGAACGGCATGGGGGAAATCCTGACGCGCGGCCGCAATGTCATGCTCGGGTACTATGAAAACGAAGAGGCAACCCGTGAGGCAATGGATGCGGATGGCTGGTTCCATACGGGGGATCTGGGGACGATTGATGCGGACGGCATCATCCGGATCACCGGCCGGGTCAAATCCATGATTGTTCTCTCCAATGGGAAAAAGGCATTCCCCGAAGAATTTGAAATGCTGCTGAACCATGTTCCCGGCGTGAAGGCATCCTTCGCATGGGGATACGCGACAGCGGACGGCAACGTGCAGATCTGCGCAAAACTCGTGCGCGACGATGCCATCCTCATGGAGAAGAACGAAGGGGTCCTGCCGGACGATGCCGCCGTCTCTGCCCAATTTGAAAAAGCCATCCGTGAAATCAACACGAATCTTCCCCAATACAAGATGATCCGGTATTTCATTCAATCCGACGAACCCCTGGTGATGACCACCACACTGAAGATCAAACGGCCTGTCGAGCAGGCAAAGATTGAAGCGTGGCTTTCGTCGAATGCATTCGACATGCGGAAAGCGAACGGAAGGCGGATCGCGGGCTGAGAAAATCCTTCTCGGCTGCGTGCATGACAAAAGGGTCCGGGCATTCCGTCTGTCGGAAATACCCGGACCCTTGTTCAACCCCCGGAGGGGCCGCAGCCAAAGAGATGCGCGCATCAGTATTCCGAAAGACCGAACAACGCTTCCACAAACAGGTCCGGGTCAAACAGCTGCAAATCGTCCATCTGCTCGCCCACACCGACAAATTTCACCGGTACGTTCAACTCGGACATGATGGAGATGATGATCCCGCCCTTGGCGGTTCCATCAAGCTTCGTCAGGACCAGCCCGGACAACTCGCTGACTTCCGAAAAAGTCTTTGCCTGCGAAACGGCATTTTGACCGGTTGTCGCATCCAGCACCAGCAGGGTCTCGACATCCGAATCCGGCAGTTCCCGGTGGATGATGCGGAAAATCTTGCGCAGTTCCTCCATCAGGTTCTTCTTCGTATGCAGTCTCCCAGCCGTGTCCACGATGAGAACATCCGCGTTGCGGGCTTTCAATGCGGAGATGGCGTCAAAAATGACCGCAGCCGGATCTGAACCTTCTTCGTGCTTGATCAGGGGAACACCTGCCCGATTCGTCCAGATCTCGAGCTGTTCAATGGCAGCGGCGCGGAACGTGTCGGCGGCGGCCACGATCACTTTTTTCCCATCCTGTTTGAGCATGTGCGCGATTTTTCCGATGGATGTCGTCTTTCCTACGCCATTCACACCGATGATGACGATGACGGATGGCTTCGTCTTCAGTTTCAGCGTACCTGCTTCGGAAGCCAGAATGCCTGCGATTTCCTCGCGGATGGCCCGTCTGACGCCCTCTGCATCGGCAATCCGCTCCCGCCTGACCCGGCTTCTGAGATCCTCGACAATTTTCAGCGACGTATCCATCCCCACATCGGAGGTGATGAGGATTTCCTCGAGTTCTTCGAACAAGGCCTCATCGACCTTGCCGAAACCGGCAAGCATTTTGTCGATGCGGGTTGTGATGGAACTGCGCGTTTTGGACAGTCCGCTCTTCAGCTTGTCGAAGAAACCGGTCCTGTCCGGCCTCGGCTTCTGAGCCGTTTCCATGCCCCCGCTGAAATCCTCCTCCGCTTCCAGCTCCTGTTTGTATTGAAGTTCTGAAACAAGCATCCCATCATCTGACGAGGGTGCGTTCAGCAAATCCTCCACGAATGTCTGCCGCTTTGCCCCGACAGACTCCTGCTCTTTTTTCCCCTTCTTGAATTTGTCGAAAAGTCCCATTTTTTCCTCCCGCCGGGTATGCCCGGAATCTTTCTTCATTCAGCCACTCCGTCATTCGCCTTTCTTCCGGAAAAGGGTGCAGGATTCGATCATCCGTGCAGGCATTTCCGGTGAGACAAGCAGAAGCAGGCCGTGTCAGGCAATTTCTCCCTGTTGTTCCAACCGCATCGAAACCACTTTCGATACGCCATGCTCCTGCATCGTGACACCATACAGGATGTCTGCCGCCTCCATGGTCCCCTTGCGGTGCGTGATGCAGAGAAACTGGATGCTGTCCGTATATCTTCTGATGTAGTCCGCGAATTTGAAGACATTCGCATCATCGAGGGATGCCTCGATTTCGTCCAGCAGATAGAATGGTGCAGGGCGCATGCGCAGGATGGCAAAGATGAGAGAAATGGCGACCATCGCCCGTTCCCCACCTGAAAGCAGCATCATGTTCTGGAGCTTTTTCCCTGGCGGCTGGACAATGATGTCGATCCCGCTCTCCAGCACATTGTCCATGTCCGATATCTGCACTTCCGCCGCGCCGCCTTCGAAGAGCTCCCGAAACACGATGGAAAAATTCTTGTTGATGAGCTCGAATTGTTCCAGGAACTGCCGCCTCATCACAAGGGTGATCTCGTGAATGACGCGCCCCAGTTTTTCTTCGCCCTGCACAAGGTCATCACGCTGGGTGACCATGAAGGCATGACGTTCCTTCGTCTTCGTGAAGTCTTCGATGGCGGACACATTGACCGGACCGAGCGCACGGATCTGCGCCTTCAGATCGTTCACGCGCGCCTGCGCCGCCCGGGGATTTTCCACGGGATGCCGGAACGGTTCCGCTGTTGCGAGAGTCAATCCGTACTCATCCCAGAGACGGGTGGATATGGTCTCCATATCGGACTCGAATTTCACCCCGCGCGCTTCCAGACGGCCGGATTCCTCCTGAAGCGAAAGTATTTCCTGATTGTGGGCGGTTATCGCATCCAGCAGTCCTGCATACTCCTCTTCCGTGATGCGTACGTCTTCATCGGCCGCCTGCAGCCGGAGCTGCGCGCCGGTCCGTTCTTCACCGAGGCGCTCCAGCCGGGTGCGGAGTCCTGCGATTTCCTGACGGGCATCCTGCATGCGGGTTCCATTTCGCGCCCGTTCTTCCGCGCGGCGTTCCATCGTGCCGGTCACGGCCATTCTCTCTTCTTCCAGCGCAAGCAATTGCTCGTGCATGGCTTCCAGACTTTCCTTCACGGAGAGAACGGAAACACGGTAGTCGTTCACATCCGCATGGATTTCATCCCGTTTGAGCTGTTCGTCCCGGTTCTGCACGACACGGGCCATCACGGATTCGCGCAGCGTGGTGATTTCCGCGTCGATGGCCGCAACCTGTGCGTTCCCGGCTCCCGCTTCCCTGGAAAGGGCACCGGCACTCGCCGTCAATTCGCTTTCCTCCACGCGCAGAAGCTCCTGCCTGGCCTGGAGTTTTTTCACCATGTCGGACAGCTGAGCCAACTGGCTTTCATCCCGGAGCCGCACCAGTTCGAGATCCGAGAGTTCTTTCCGGAGAACGTCAAGTTCCGCCTCCAATCTGCTCGAAGCGGTTTCATCGTTTTTTCTGGCCGATTCCAGTTTTTCAAGTTCAGCGGCCAGCGACTTCATTTCCGTTTCCAGCTCCCCCATCAGGCGCTGACGTCCCAGAAGGCTTGCATTGCGAGCCGGCTGGCTGCCGCCTGTCATGGAACCGCCGGCGTTGAAGAGTTCCCCCTCGCGTGTGACGATGCGAAGCCCGAATTCAAACCGGCGTGCCATCGCGATGCCGGCATCCATATTCTCTGCGACCAGGGTTCGACCAAGCAGATTCTTCACGATTTCCCGGTACTTCGGATCCGTCTGGACATGCTCATCTGCCGTACCGAGATATCCGTCCATGCCGCGCGCGATGCGCAGGGTGGAATCCTCCACGCCCCGACCCTTCACGGCATTGATGGGCAGAAACGTAGCGCGCCCGAGGTGCTGCTTTTTCAGATGATCGATGGCCCTTTTGGCATCCTGATCCGTTTCCGCGACAATGTTCTGAAGCGCACCGCCAAGACAGACTTCCACGGCTGTTTCAAACTCCGGGTCCACACGGACCAGCTGAGCCAGTGCGCCATGGATGCCTCGCCCCAGTTCAGGCCGTTCCCTGCAGGCCTGAAGCAGTGTCTTGACACTATGACTGTAGCCTTCCATGCTTTGTTCCAGATCCTGCAGCACATGATGCCTGGATGTCTTTGCGCTGTGCTCGCGCGCAAGATCCTCCCGACGTGCCCGCAGGGCATCCAACCGGGCTTTCTTCGCGGCACGTTCCTGTTCCATGCCGGAAACCCGTTCCTTGGCCGCTGTGATGGCCAGCCGGGTCTTCCGGAGACCGGCATCCAGCTCTTCGCGCGTCATGCCCGCGCGATCCCGTTCACGGCCCAACTGAAGCAATTCAGCCTGCAGCTTCCGTTTCCGGTCTTCCGTGTTCTCCATGTCATTCCTGAGGTTGTTTATCCGGGTACGCGCCTCGGACAGACTGTCCTGCCGGTCCATGATTCGTTGCTTGGCTTCCTCTGTTTCACGCTCTCCTTCGGAAAGCCGGCTCAGAACCTCCGCCAATCTCGTTTCTGCTTCCGCCAGATCCTCCGCAAAGCGGATTCCATCCCGTTCCAACGCGGCAATGCGTTTCCGCTTCTTTTCGATGTCGGCATCCATGGCATCGAACCGGGTCTTCATGCCTGCCAGGTCTTCTCCGAAATTCTGATTCGCCTGTTCCAGGTGTCTGATTTTTTCTTCATCCAGCTGGATCTGATGGGATGCCTTCTCCACTTCACCATCGACGCGGCGAACACCCTGATCGGCCGCTTCCCGGGCGCTTCTGAGGGTTTCAAGCCGTTCCGTGCGCTGTTCGTTTCTGATCTTGATCTGGTCCAGCTCGCGGCTTTCCGCTTCCATCCGTTCCCGAATCTCCGCCTGATGGGTTCGGATCTCTTCCATGCGCTCTCGCGTCTTTTCCACGGTTTCCAGGAAGAAGGCGACCTCGATGGACTTCAGTTCCTCGGAGAGCGCCAGAAAGGACTTTGCAGTCTCCGCCTGCCGTCCGAGCGGATCAAGCTGCGAATCAAGCTCCGCGATGATGTCCTGGATGCGTTCGAGATTCTGGCGGGTGGCCTCGAGCTTCCGTTCCGCTTCCCGCTTGCGCACCTTGTATTTCGTGATGCCGGCCGCTTCCTCGAACACGGCTCTGCGTTCCTCCGAACGGGTGCTGAGAATCTCATCGATGCGTCCCTGGCCGATGATGGAATACCCCTCGCGGCCAACACCCGTATTCATGAAAAGCTCATGAATGTCTTTCAGTCGGCAGGCCGTCTTGTTGAGCAGATATTCGCTTTCGCCCGAACGATAGATGCGGCGGGTGACGGTCACTTCGGCATACCCGATCGGCAAGGCGCCATCCGCATTGTCAAAGGTGATGGAGACTGCGGCAAATCCCAATGCCTTGCGGTGCTGGGTACCGGCAAATATGACATCTTCCATCTTTCCGCCGCGCAGGGTCTTTGCGCTTTGCTCCCCGAGCACCCAACGGACGGCGTCGGCGATGTTGCTCTTGCCGCTGCCGTTCGGCCCCACGACGGCCGTCAGACCCGCGTGGAAGGAAAGATTGATTTTTTCCGCAAATGATTTGAACCCCTGGATTTCCAAGGTTTTCAGGTACAAAGTGGCACACTCCGTTCTCTCATCCGGCTTGGAAAGCAATCGCCCTGCTCCGTGAACATCGGAAAACCATGGCCGGACCTGCCATTCTTTTCTGTAAATGAGCAGGTGACTTCATGCCGGCACCTGTTTGCAGGATGATGCGAATCACAGTCGCGCCGGCACCTCATCCGATGATACCAAAAAGCACCTCCGGCAACAAGTGGCGCGGCACCGCGTCCATTGAAAAAGGGGCTGCCGAGGCAGCCCCTGATGGTCGATGTCCGGTCTTTTCTCAGCGTTCGTTGATGGGTGTGTAGGCAAGACGACCCTTGATGTTCTTGTAAGCAGGACGGATAATCTTGCTGCCATTGACATTTTCCTCGATGATATGGGCACACCAGCCGGCGATGCGGGCCATGGCGAAGATCGGCGTGTAGATGTCCTTCGGCAGTCCCAGCATCTGATAGACGAATCCGGAGTAGAAATCCACATTCGCGCACATCGGCTTGTCCGTGTTGCGGACTTCCTGGAAAACACCCGGTGCGAGTCTCTCCACACGCTTGTGCAGTTCGAATTCCTCGAGGCGTCCAACCTGACGTGCCAGCTGCTCCGCCTGGTCGCGCAGCAGGATGCAGCGCGGATCGGACAAGGTGTAGACCGCATGACCCATCCCGTATATGAGACCGGACTTGTCATAGGCATCCTTGCGAAGCAGCCTGCGGATATATTCCTTCACCTGCTCGTCGCTGCCCCAGTCCTTCACCTCCTGCATCAGATCGTCCATCATATCCATGACCTTGTTGTTCGCGCCGCCGTGCTTCGGTCCCTTCAGGGAACCGATGGCCGCCGCCACACACGAGTAGATGTCCGTGCCCGTGGAGGAAACGACATGCGCCGTGAACGTGGAGTTGTTGCCGCCGCCATGTTCTGCATGGAGAACCAGTGCGAGATCGAGGATTTTGGCTTCCAGCTTCGAATACTGTCCGTCCGGCCGGAGCAGGGCAAGGATGTTTTCCGCCGTGGAAAGTTCCGGTTTCGGGTTGTGGATGAACAGACTCTTCCCCTCATGATAATGCGCCTTTGCCGCGTATCCGTAGCAGCCCATCAGCGGGAATGTCGCAATCAAATCCATGCTCTGGCGCAGAAGGTTCAAAACACTGATGTCATCGGGATTGCTGTCATAGGAATACTTCACCAGCACCAGTCGGGCCAGCTTGTTCATGACATCCATGCTGGGCGCCTTGAGGATATTGTCACGGACATAGTCCTCCGGCAATTTGCGATAATGCCCGAGCACCTGCGTGAAATCCTTCAGCTGATGCTCGTTCGGCAGTTGCCCGAACAGAAGGAGATACACGCTTTCCTCAAAGCCGAAGCGGTCTTCGCTCAGGAATCCGCTGACAAAATCGTTGATGTCGATGCCACGGTACACCAGCTTGCCCTCGACCGGTATTTTTTCGTTGTCATCGAAGACATAGGCATGAACTTCGCCGATTTCGGTCAGACCGACCAATACGCCGGACCCGTCCTCGTTCCGCAGGCCGCGTTTCACGTTGTAGCGGCTGTAGAGTCCCGGACGGAATCTCGTGTCGATTTCCACCTGCTCCCCCGCGTGGGTGAAAAAGGTGTCGAGTTCTTCCTGCGTCAAATCCTTGAACATGGTTTCCCCTCCTTCAATTGTCCGATTTTCCTGATTCCCCGATTGCTTCCCTGGTTGACTTCCGTCATGTGCCGACAGGCGTCGACATGTTCCCGTTTTCTTCACGCCGCTCCCGCAGCCGGTTGATGTTGCGCATTGCATTGCGCACATGCTGCACCATGAGGCTTTCCGCCCGGTCGGCATCCTTGTCTTCCAGCGCGGTGAGGATGGCGCGATGCTCTCCCAATGTCTTTTCCGCACGCACCATGCCCTGGAGGGATTGGCTGCGGGCTTGCTGGATGTAGTGGTGGAAGGAACTGAGCGTCCGGTTGAGCAGGCGGCTTCCGCTCGCCTGAAAGATGATTTCATGAAAGCGGGAATCCAGTCGCATCAGCGGTTCGGGGTCTCCCCGCTCCGTATGGAAGGCTTCCAGGGCAAGAAGTTCACGAAGTTCCGCCAGCTGCGATTCCTGTATGACGGCGGCGGCACGTCTTGCTGCAATTCCTTCAATCTTCATGCGGATTTCCCCGATGTCCCGAATGTCTTCCTCCGACAGACCCTTGACGGTTGCGCCCTTGTTGGGGACATAGGTGACGAGTCCTTCCAGTTCCAGCTGGCGGATGGCTTCCCGGACAGGTGTCCGGCTGACGCCGAGTTCTGCGGCGACTCGAGACTCCGTGAAGCTTTCCCCGGCCGGATACCTGCCATTGAGAATGTCGTTCTCCAACCTTGTGAACACCTTGCCCCTCAGGGAAGAATCATGCGCGGCAATTTCATGCCTTGGTTCACCCAATCGTCCGTCACCACCCCTCGACCGTTTGTATCATTGTATACAATCCCGAATGCATCGTCAAGTATATTTGCAACTTCTGACTTTCGATATTGCAAATGAATCATTATGCATGTTTATTCATTTTTTATGGAATGCTGCATGAAAACGAGGAAAGTGAGTTCAAGCGCACAAATCGCGCTTGATTCTCATCAGAAAGAATTCGACGGATCCGGATTCCGGAGGGGCACACGCAAAAGCACCCGGTGAGGAATGCATGTTCCTTCACCGGGTGCTTCATCTGATCTCCCTATGGTTCTGAATGGACCGTTCCCTGCCGCAGCGGAAGTGGTCCGCCTCTCAATACTCCTTGCCGGCCCGGTACAAGGTTGCGACCTTCTCCATCTTCACCTTGCGGCCAGCGCCCATGAGTACGGAATCGTAGGTGGTGTCGACAACGATCCATCGTTTTTCATCCGAAAGATAAACTTCATTCCAGGCATGATATTCTTTCACATTGTCCGTATATCCCTTGATAAGTTTGGCCGGAATGCCCTGACTGCGCAGCATGGCGGCAAAAACGGCGGAATAGTCGTAACAGATGCCTTTGCCGTCCGCCAGAATCTGATCGATGTTCGGCACATAGGTTGTCTGCAGCGATTTGATTTTTTCGTAATCATACTTGAAATTCTTCACGACAAAGGTGTAGATGGCCTGCAGCCTTTCCTTGTCCGTCTTCAAGTTCAGACAGAGGGCATTGGCCTTGATGATGGTTTTCATGTCCTGATTCCATCGCACGGTCTGAATGGAATTCCGGAACACGGTGAGCAGATTGTCCACCACGGAATTGAGCGTCTGGCGTTCGGCAACCCGGTAGCGGTTGTCGACCACGTTCTCGAAGATGGTGACGGTATAATCGCCGTTGCCGAGCTGCAGCGGGAAATACTCGAAGTCCGTTCTGCCGAACAGATCGTAGTCGTAGATGGTGTCTTCCTTCTGAACGCGTGTCTTGACGCGGGCATCCCCGCCTGATAGAAAACGAACCCCGATGGCTCCTTTTGTCGTATTCGCACCATCATAGTTGCCCACGGGCTCTTCGGCAAACGCAGGCTGGGGCGAGAGGATCTGCGGAATTCCGCAAAGCAGGACCAGAATCAGGACCATGCAGAGATATCGTTTCATAAATAAGACTCCCCTTTCGGTAACCAGGCTGCCATCGTTCGTACGGAAGGCCCTTGGCTTTGCGTCCCACCCTTTCGGATGGTTTGCCGTTTTCGACTCGAAAGCCGCAATGATTTCCATTCAAATTATAGCACATCGGTTCCGGCAACAGCAAGAACAGCGGACACTTGCAATCAAACGGTAATCGGAAATCCGAGATGCCGGTCCAGCAGAGACAGCACATGGGGCAGGCAGGCCTGCCGGTTGTCCGGTATGACATGGGATGCACTGGCCTTGGCGCGCTTTGTTCCGTTTTCCATCGCAATGCCGATGTCTGCGGCTGCAAGCATGTCCGCGTCGTTGTCATTGTCTCCGACCGCGACTGTCAGCCTGCATCGTTCCGCATACAACCCTTGGACCCAACGCAGGGCATCTCCTTTCGACACGCCTGGCTGCAGGACTTCCAGAAGGGTTTCTTCCGAATACACAAATGCAAACCTGTCCGCCGCCAGCTCCTCCATCAGCCGCCTGGCCTCCCGGAGTGCCGGTCTTTCCCCGGCAAGCAGCACTTTGTACCAGCCTGCCGGCATGTCGTCCCAACCGGCGGAAATACCCTGGAGTCCCTCCCGGCCCAGCTGCTCCCGCAATTGCCCGTTCCACCGCAGGATATGGGCCTGTCCCCCGGCAAGCACCTCCATCCCCACGGCAGGGCATGCCTCGCGCACAGCCTGCAGCATGGGGATCGGATCCGCTTCCAGTGTCTTCTTTCTAAGAATTTGTCCGTCGGGATGCCATTGGACCAGGGCGCCATTGTAGAAAATGCAGGGCAGGCTGGCCGGCAGCGTCGGAAAGTTGATTTGCAGGCTTCTTTCCATCCGTCCGGTTGCCACACCGAAAAGCCCGCCTCCTTCGGTGAAACGGGAGATGGCCCGGAGATTTTCAGGCATCAGGGTACGTTCGGGAGACAGAAGGGTTCCATCAAGGTCCGAATAAAGCAGGATGCCTGCATATTGTCCGGGAATGGCGGGATGCAATTCCATCATGCAGGTTCCTTGCCCTTGTCCATGTCCTTTCCCTTTTCCCTGTTTGCGGCATCCGGATCGGGCCGGCTGAAATAATCCGTCAATTCCACATGGGTTCCCTGTTTGCAGAGCGCAAACAAGGTATCCCCTTCCCGCACGATCGTATGTCCGTTCGGAATGTAGGAGGCATCCCCCCGGATGATGGATATCAGAACACTTTCCGTGGGAAGCGTCATGTCCTTGATCTTCTTCCCGCATCCCGCCGAACCGCCCAGCACCGTCAGCTCCACAATGACCATGTCGCCGCGCTGCAGGCGAATCATCGTCCGGACCCCATTGTAGTCGATTTCCTTCTCGATGAGCTCGGCGAACAGCGACGTGCTGGACATGGCCATGTCGACGCCCAGCTTCTCGAACACCTGGATGTTTTTCGGATTGTTCACACGGGCGATCGTGCGCTTCACCTTGAAATTTCGCTTTGCAAGCTGGCAGGCGATGAGATTGTCCTCATCCTGTCCGGTGACCGCAATGAAAACATCCGCACCCATGGTTCCGCAATTCTGCAGGATGTCAATATCCGTACCGTCTCCGTGAATGACCGCGACGTCGAGTTCGTTGGCGATTTTCATGCAGTAGGCGGGTTCTTTCTCCACAATGGTGATTCTGTGCTTGTTCGGCAGAAGTGTCTTGACGAGATAATACCCGATCTTGCCTCCGCCGATGATGATGATGTTCATGATGAATCCTCCGCTACTTAGGCGCAGGAAGAAGATTACCTGCTCTTTTCCCGAAAAGAATGGCAGATTTGGCCATTCTTATCGGGAATTCATCGAGCAGGTTGTTTTCTTCCAAGCCCTTAGTCGATTTTGGCCGATACCACCAGCGTGTCTTTCGCATCCAGAACGAGTTCGGGCCTTGCGAACACAAAATCGCTGTTGCGCAGCAGACCGAAGAGCATCTCGCCGTTCCGCAGGACCAGGTCACGCACCTTTCGGCCCACGGCAGCGGATTCGACGCGCCTGTGATGAAACGCAATCGTGTTGCTGCCTATGGTGTAGCGTTCCAGTGCGCGATCTCCGACAATGATGGAGCGGATGACGTCAACCGAAAGGTTCGTGGGACAGATGGTATCGAGGCCGAACTGATGGAAGACGGACTCCCGAGCGGGATTGTAGATGCGGGCGATGACCCGCTTCACCTTGTAGAGTTCCTTGGCAATCTGACTAGCCATGATGTTGATGTTGTCATCCGGCGTCACGGCCGCGAATGCGTCGCAGCGTTCGATGCCGGCACGCTTGAGGACGTCCTGGTCTATCGGCACGCCTGTGACCTTCAGACCGGTGAACGACGGAGAGAGCTTTTCCAATGCCATGGCGTCGTTGTCCACGATGACGACATCGTGTCCCTCCATGGACATGGCTTCGGCGAAACCCGAGCCTACCTTGCCGCAACCGATGACGATGATGTACATGCTTCCGACCTTCTTTCCCGAACATACCATGATTCCCATGAAAAAACCGTGCGGTCCCGGCATGCAAACCCGCACGGCACCTCATTCAACATACTCACTCGGACAGCAGCCTGTCAAGCCTTGTTCCGATTTCCTCGAGGAATTGCTTCGAATTGACCGATTTTCTGGTGGCCAGGGTGGACATCTGGGCAAGGTCCTTCGTCATGACACCTTCCTCGATGGTAAGCAGGGATGCGCGCTCCAGCTTGTCGGCGAAAGCCGTCAGTTTCGGCAGCCGATCAATCTCCCCGCGCTTCCGGAGCGCGCCGGACCAGGCAAAGATGGTGGCGATGGCATTGGTGCTGGTCTCCCTGCCTGCGAGATGCTGGTAGTAATGGCGCTGTACGGTTCCGTGCGCAGCCTCGTACTCGTAGAATCCTTCCGGTGAAACAAGGACCGAGGTCATCATCGCAAGACTGCCGAATGCCGAAGCGACCATGTCGCTCATGACATCACCGTCATAATTCTTGCACGCCCACAGGAACCCGCCCTCGTGACGCATGACGCGGGCCACTGCGTCATCGATGAGGGTGTAGAAGTATTCGAGCCCGAATGCAGCGAATCTGGTTTTGAATTCGGCTTCGTAGATTTCCTGGAAAATGTCCTTGAAGGCATGGTCGTAAATTTTCGAAATGGTGTCCTTGGTGGCAAACCAAAGATCCATCTTTCTGTCCAGTGCATACAGAAAGCAGGAACGTGCGAAACTGGCGATGGACTCATCCGTATTGTGCATGCCCTGGATAACGCCGGATCCCTTGAACTCATGAATGACCTGGCGCGTCGTCTTTCCTTCCGTGTCCGTGAAGACAAGCTCGGCCCTGCCGGGTCCGGGCACCTTGAATTCCGTGTTGCGGTAAACATCCCCATAGGCATGACGCGCCAGCACGATGGGTTTTTTCCAGACAGTCACATTCGGCTGGATCCCCTCGACAAGAATGGGTTCGCGGAACACGGTTCCATCCAGAATGGCCCGAATGGTTCCATTGGGACTCTTCCACATCTGTTTGAGGTTGTATTCGGGCATGCGTGCCGCGTTTGGTGTAATGGTGGCGCACTTGACCGCAACACCCAGGCGCTTCGTCGCTTCCGCGGATTCGAAGGTCACCCTGTCGTCCGTATCGTCGCGGTGTTTCAGCCCGAGGTCATAGTACTCGGTTTTCAAATCCACATGGGGAAGAATCAGGATATCCTTGATCCATTGCCACAGGATTCGGGTCATTTCATCTCCGTCCATCTCCACAAGCGGAATGTTCATGGCTATCTTCATCATGGTCGACACCTCCGGCTTTCCTTGTCCTAATTCTTCTCGGCAGGGTCCGCAGCTCAGGCATTTGCCATTGTTTTTTGCTTTCTTCCGATTTTCAGGTCACGGGATGATTGTGTCTCGCGAAAATCCCCATTTCAGCAAGTAATCGCGCAGAATGCCCGGAAATTCAGACAAGTCCCATGCTGGTCCGGATCCAGGGCAGTTTCCCGCCGGCCTTCAGGATTTCCGCATCGGACAAGGAGAGGCCGTGAACCAGTGAAATCCGGATCCCCTTAGTGACATCCGTCATCATGACTGCGCCGCCAAGGTCACCGATTGAGACCTCCAGCCGATCCCCCTCGTCGATCCGGTCATAATCCGCAGGATCGGCGAAGGTCAGCGGCACGATGCCGAAATTGATGAGGTTGGCCAGGTGGATGCGGGCGAAGCTCTTCACCACCACTGCCTTCACACCGAGATATTTGGGCGCGAGGGCCGCATGCTCGCGGCTGGATCCCTGCCCGTAGTTCTCGCCACCCAGGATGAATCCGCCGCCGGAAAGAAGAGCCCGATCGTGGAAGCCCGGGTCCACCGATTCGAAGACATGCTTCGAGATGAGCGGAATGTTGCTGCGGAGCGGAAGTACCTTGGCACCGGCCGGCATGATATGGTCCGTCGTGATGTTGTCCCCCACCTTCAGCAGGGCGGGACCCTCCAGGACATCGCCGAGGGGTGGAAAAGAGGGCAGGGGCGCGATGTTGGGTCCCCTGACGATCTCCACCCCGGCTGCTTCCGCCTCCGGAAGGGGTTTGAGAATCATGTTGTCGTTGACCAGATAGATTTCCGGCAGCGCAATCTCCGGAGCGGCTCCCAACGTCCGCGGATCGGTCAGCTTCCCCGTGAGCGCGGTTGCTACAGCGGTTTCCGGACTGACAAGGAAAACCTTCGCATCCTTTGTTCCGCTGCGGCCTTCGAAATTCCGGTTGAACGTCCGAACGGAATTCGCGCCCGAAGAAGGTGCCGAACCCATGCCGATGCATGCCCCGCAGGCATTTTCCACAATGCGGACCCCGGCTCGGACAAGATGGCTGTACTCGCCGCTCTCCAGGAGATGCTCCACAACCTGGCGCGAACCCGGGCTGATGATGACGTGCAGATCATCGGAAACGGTTTTCCCCTTCAGGGCCTGGGCGACCACCTTCAGATCCCGGATGGATGAATTCGTGCAGGAACCGATGGCAACCTGCTGCACCGGCACTTCACCGGCCTCCCTGACGGTCATCACGTTTCCGGGACTGTGCGGGAGGGCGACCATCGGCTCGACTTCCCCAAGTTCGATATGGATTTCCTCGTCAAACACGGCATCCGGATCCGCCGACAGCGGTTTCCAGTCTTCCCCCCGGCCCTGTGCCACCAGAAAAGTGCGGGTCACGTCGTCACTTGGGAAAATGCTGGTGGTGCAGCCGGTTTCGGTGCCCATGTTCGTGATGGTCGCACGGTCCGGCACACCCAGTGTGGCCACGCCGTCCCCGAAGAATTCAAAGACCTTGCCCACATTTCCCTTGACATCGACACGGCGGAGAAGTTCGAGAATCACATCCTTTGCGGAGACCCACGGCTGAAGTTTTCCGGTCAGTCTCACCCCGACGACTGTGGGGTACTTGATGCGGAAAGCCGCACCCGCCATGGCACAGGCAACGTCCAGACCGCCGGCGCCCATGGCGAAGCAGCCGATTCCGCCTGCAGTGGGCGTATGGCTGTCGGAACCGATGAGGGTGTTTCCCGGTTTTGCGAATCTCTCGAGAAAGACCTGGTGGCAGATGCCGTTGCCCGGTCTGGAATAATGAAGTCCGTAATGGGCGGCGATGCTCTGCAGGAATCGGTGGTCGTCCGCATTTCGGAAATCCGTCTGCAGCGTGTTGTGGTCGACGAAGCTCACGCTTGCCTCGGTGCGGACACGGTCGATGCCGATGGCTTCGAACTGCAGATAGGCCATGGTGCCTGTGGCGTCCTGCGTGAGCGTGTTGTCGATATGGAGACCGATTTCATTTCCCCGGACCGCCTGACCTTCCGCAAGATGCGCGGCCAGAATTTTCTCCGTCATGGTTCCCGCCATGCTGCTTACCCCTTTTCCCCGGCGCCCTGGCGCGTTGCAGGCGGGCGCTGCCGTTGACGCTTCCCGCGCCTGTCCCTGGATATTCATGCAATCCATGCATGTTCCCATCGCGGATTCCCCTGCCAGAATGCG
>JFJP01020780.1_pt1 | contig 17927 bp, 12 predicted proteins | sample 431651 | NCBI WGS metagenome assembly JFJP01 (sample SAMN02602958, study PRJNA72255) | Microbial mat metagenome, whole genome shotgun sequencing project. | biome: fresh water; feature: sink hole; material: water; isolation source: purple microbial (photo- and chemosynthetic) mats found in...
GGCTTCGCTCAGGGAGATTGAGGGGGCGACTCGCATCCGTACCTCGCTGAAGATAGTACGGATGGCCTCATTATATGTTTATATTATTCTGCCGCACTACACTAGAAACTCCACTTTGGCAGCCGCCAAAGCATTCGTGCTGCCGTTTTGTGGCCGCTCTCCAAACCGAAGAAATCCAACAAAATCTCATGACCACACCATATCGGTCCCCTGGAATGGACATAGTTCTCGATGAAATCATTTTGGATCAAATGGAACGACTTCGAACGGGGGCGAATACACATTCAATTAGCAACTTGCGACAGTGCTATCTGGGGGCTATTGAGATGTGTCGATTATGTAGGCTGAGAGGTGATCAAATTGGGGAGACTCGAGCATTGGGTCAATTACTGCGGTCTCGTAGGAATATTGACCTGTTCCTCACAGGGCAGCCTTTCTCCTCATGATGGAGAGAGCGGGCTGAGTTCTTGACCGTCAATGCCGGTACGTACTGGTGCTTTGACGGTCCCAAATGATGCAGCGCGTCTGCCATCCTAATTGTCGGGAGACAGGGGCGGGCGACGCATACCGCTCCATGCCAGATCGACAGCGGGCGTAGGTGGGGCGGGCTGGCCATCACCGGAGGGGAACCGCTCCTCCAGCGGTCGATCCCCGCGTAGGCGGGGGCGGCGGAGGCGGGCGGACGATGGCGGCCAGTTGCGATCGGGATGCCGGGTGTGACCGCTCTCGGCTACGCCTGAATTGCCTGCGGCCGGCGTACAAAAATACAAATTGAATAAAGAAAACTCGCGTTATCATAAATCACAAGGAGTTAGTCATGAATATGCCCCTGATCGCCCTCGTCACGGCCTTGCCGCTCGTCGCCCCGGCTCTCTCCAGTGCTGAAACAACTCCGGCCGAGTCCATCACAGCGGTGGAGATAGGTCGCCACGGCGAGTTTCGGGTCAACGGGAAGCCATTCCTGCCCTTGATGTCCTGGCAACAGAAGACCGCATCCTACCCCATGCTGACCGGTCTCGGCTTCAACGTGGTGATGGGCAACTGGGAGCGCCAACCCGCTGCTGCCGAGATGGCGACGAAGGCCTTGGCCGCAGGAGCGTATGCCGTCCCCTTCTTTGATGGCACCGGCTTCGCTCATCCTGGTGTGTTTGCATGGGTGCATGAAGATGAGCCGGATTTGTCCAAGACTGAGATGATGGGGAAGGTCACGGCGGGCGCCAGTCTGCGCCCCAACAAGGGGGCGCCGATCGCTGGAGTCGTCGATGGCATCACCCATAAATATAGCTTGATGGACCCCCTCGCGGGAGCTTCGTTCGTCATCGACAATGAAAAACCGGCGACCGTCGTCAGCCTGGCGGCCTGGGTCATCACCGAGAAGGATTTCAGCATACCCAGCGAGATCACCTTCCTGGGCGACGGCGTTGAGATTCTGCGTACTCCGGTCGAGGCGAAGAAGGGTCAGCAGAAGTGGACCTTGGGAACCCCCGCCACCTTCACCAAGCTGGAGGTGCGGATCACTGCGGTAACTGCTGGCACCAAGCCCTACGGCGCCTTTGGTGAGATCGAGGCCTTCGACGCGGCCGGGGTGAATGTCATCAAGCGCGAATCGATCGGCAAGATGAACCAGACCCCGGATGTGACCGAGGCCGAGTACCGCAAGATGAAAGCGGCCGACCCGTCGCGTCCGGTCCTCCTCACCATCACCTCGCGCTTCATGCCGCGCTACGAGCAGTGGCACAAGGTGCCGGTCGAGCAGATGCGCGCGCATTACCCGCGCTGGGCGGTGGCCACCGATGCGCTCGGCGTGGACATCTACCCGATCTACGGCTTCAACAAGCCGGAGTGGCTGCTCGACAACATCGAAGCGCTCAAGGGCATGCGCACCCTGGCCGGACCGGGCAAGCCGCTGTACATGTGGATCGAGACCAACAACGGCGGCAACGCCCAGAAGCCGGATGGCCCGCGCGTGACCCCGGCCATCACCCGCGCCGAGGTGTGGATGAGCCTGATCGCCGGCGCCAAGGCGATCGGTTACTTCACGCACTGCTTCAAGCCCTTCAACGATTTCGCCTGCGAACCCGACATGCTGGTCGAACTGAAGCGGTTGAACGGCCAGTTGACCCGTCTGGCTCCGGCCATCCTCGCCGAGCCGGCGCCGGTCGGGATCACCTTCGACGGCGGAATCGCCGGTCATGCCCTAGGAACGAACGCTGAGGATGGCCGCTATGTATTCGCCCAGAACCTCGATCTCGCTGGCAAGGCGGGCACGGCCACCGTCACGCTGGCCGGATTGAAGGCTGGGACGCGCATCACAGTCGTCGATGAGGGCCGCGAGATCGTCGCCGCCGAGGGCGGCTTCAGTGACGCCTTCGCGTCGCTGGCCGAGCACGTCTATCTGATCCCCCGCTGAGATCGCGGCGGAGTGGTCAGCAGACCACTCCGCCAGCCGGACAGCCTCCTCCTGCGGGATTCACGCCCATGGCTACGGAAACCACCCGATTCGCACCGCCCCAGGCTGTGTCGCCGGACCTCACGGCTTACTACGCGGACCGTCCGCAGCTCTGGCGCAACATCTGGTATCTGATGTCCTGCCGGGTCGGCTGGGACTTCGTCTTCAACATCATCGCTCCGCTGATGCTGCTGCGCCTCAGCGAGGTCGGGGTGGGCAGTGGGACCATCGGCCTGATCAATGCGGTCAACTCGTGGGCCGTCGCCGTCCTGGTGATGTACTTCTCGTGGCGCAGCGACCACACCGTCTCACGGCTCGGACGCCGCCTGCCCTATCTGCTGATCAGCGCGCCGTTCATCATCGCCACGGTCGTTCTCTTCCCGTTCTTCGATTCCCCCGTCATCCTGATCACGCTGATGGTGGTCCAGTTGCTCGCCATGGATCTGAAGAACAGCACCTTTGCGCTGCTGCCGATCGACATCACGCCGCGCCAGGAATTGGCTCGCTTCCAGTCGCTCTACCACATCATCGCCGGTCTGGTGACCTTCGTCGCGCTCTATTGGGGCTTCCGCTCGTGGGGCGGGGCCGCCTGGATTCCCTACGTCATCGGCGGGACGATCATGGTGTTCACTACCTGGTCGGGGATGCGCATCGTCGAGCCGCCGATCCGCTCGCCGACCACCGAGCGGTGGAAGCCGTGGACCACGCTGTCGGTCGGATGGCGCGACCGGCGCATGATCCTGCTCATGGTCGGAGTCGCGCTGATCAGCAGCTTCGCCATCATGTACGCGACCTGGCTGTGGCTGTTCGCCGCCAATCAACTCGGGGTCAGCAAGGAGTCGATCGGCAAGGCGCTGGCCCCGTCGGCCCTCATCGGTGTCGCGCTGGCCTGGCCGGTCGGCTGGATGATCGACCGCATCGGCGGGCTGAAGGTGACCATCGCCTATATCGCCCTGCTGATCATCCCATTCTGGTTCGTCATGACGGCCGAGGGCAAGACCGACATCATCTGGCTGGCGGTCATGGCGACGCTCGCCGGCTCGCTGCATACCAGCGCCGGGATGATCATCCTCAAGATCGCTCCGATCAAGGATGTCGGCTCGATCACCTCCTCCGCCGCCTTCGTGAAGAACCTGTACGTCGGCTTGATGATCGGTGTTTCCGGCTATGTGATCGAGGCCTTCGGCGACAACTACCGGCTCGCCTTCGTCCTGGGCATGGCGATGAGTCTGCTCGGCCTGATCCTGCTGTTCATCTACCGCGATATGATGCGCCGTGGCGGAGTGCAGCAGATTGATCAGGCGGTTGTCGCCTGACCAAGCCCGAGTCACCAATGCGTGGAAACATTACATGACGGCGACAACTACTCGGATGTCCGGTAGGTCCCATCCGATGCGGGGCTTCACCCTTATCGAACTGCTGATTGTCATCAGCGTCATCGCGTTGCTTGCAGGAATGCTTATGCCTGTTGTCGGTCTGGCTCGGCGGAACGGGAATATCACCAACACCAGGGTATTGCTGCGCAAGGTCGATGCAGCCCTGCATGTCTTCCGCAATGAAGTGGGAGCGTATCCGTTCGCCAAACCATCGGGAACGGACACCGGTAACCGCCTCGGACAGGTGCTGGCCTACGACCAGGGGCTGGCCGAGTCGCGCGGCACCTGGATGCAGGCGGAGGCGGCGGCCGATGGCTCCGAGGCTGCCCTGCGCAATGCGGTGCGGCGTGAACAGGCGCGCGCCCTGGCGGATGCGCAGGTCGCCGAGGATCAATATCTGCCGGCCAGCGGGGCACGGCGGTATTACAGCTCCGGCCTCTCGGGCAGCACTCCGACCCTGACCCTCAGCGACCTGAGCTTCGACCACTACCAGCCGGGTGGCATTCGTCCGGCGAGTCTCAGCGTGATGCAGAATCTGCGCATGGCCAACCAGCTGACCCGGCATGTCGGCAATCTGACCCGGCTGGCGATGGAGCGTGGTCGCATCGGAATCCTGTCGGGGAACCTCTCGGTCGCAGCCTGTGTCTGGGATGCCAGTCAGGGCGAGCATGACGTGGTGCCAGGACTGATTCCTGCGGCGAAGGGCAGTTGCTGGTCGCCGACCGGCCCGCCCTTGGTCGCCTCGCCCACTAGCCAAGGCTGGACGGCCGACTACCTGGCCGGAGAGTTGACTCCGCGCAACCGCGATCCGGATGACCATGCCGTGCTGATCGACGCCTTCGGCCAGCCGATCAACTACCTGTGTACCATCGTCGCGGGGGCCAGACCGAATGCCTCCAACGTCGGTGGGCTGAGTGCGAACGCCTTCGCCTCCATCGGTGCGACCGACGAAGGCGGGTCGGGCATGCTACGCGGCCTGCAGCCCGGCTGGTATGCCCTTGAGCCGCGCGCCGGACGCCTGGCTACGACCCAGCTCGCCTCCGATCGGCGCAGTTCAGCATCCGAGGCCTGGCTGTGGACCTTCGAACTGTGGAGCGCAGGTCCCGATGCCGCGAGCGATGTCATGCGCAGCGCCAGCGTCTGTCGCGACGATCTCAGTCTCATTCGCTATACGGAAGGGCTGCAATGAGGCGGATCCGGGGCTTCACCCTCATCGAACTGATCCTGGTCTTCGCGCTGATCGCGCTGATCGCTGGCATGGTCATGGCCGGCATAGGGGCGAAGCGCAACGGTGTGCATGTGCGCCCGGCAGCCGAGGAGTTGGCCGGGGTGCTGCGCCGGGCGCGCAGCCTTGCGCTCAGCACCCAGCTGCCGCATGCCGTGGTCTTCAACATCACCAACGCTGCCGGCGGAAGCGGTCGGGTGCTCAACAACCAGGATGGTGGCCACTGGTATCGCCTCCTTGGTCCGGCGCCGACCGGCCATGACCTCAACGTGGACGCGGTGCCGGTGCTCAGTTCGAAGTTCTGGGTCGACTATCCGAACTTCGGCGACTTCCTCTCCGCTCTCGACACCTGCTGGGTGGGCGAGGCGCATGCCCTGCCCGCTGGCAAGGTCCGCTTCCTCGCCTTGTCCGACACGGATGAGGGCGGACGCATCGCCAACAGCTACGATACGGCGCTGGTGCCGGCTGCACCCAAGCCGCCCGAAGCCTTCTATGCCAGTTCTGGCGAAGCTCCCAACACCTACCCTCGTCCCTGGTTCGGCTACTTCGATCCGGCGAACCGCCGCCTGCATGCCTGGGGAGGCTACGATCCCGACAACGCCAGCACCCGGGCCTTTGCCGGTTTCTATTTCCAGGGCGGGCCGACCAGCCTCCCCGATGGCCGCAATCCGGCCGACAAGACCATCGCCTGGTATGAGAACCCGGCGGATCGCAGCTCTTTCGATCCCAGCAATGGCGCCCTGATCATGGGCGCGTCGCGCAAGACGCGGACCATCCTCAAGGCCGGCGAGGCGCGGCCGCTGGTCAATGCCGCCTGGCGCGATGCAGCGATCGTCTTCCTGCCGGACGGCCGGGCGCGGATGCTGGCGTGGAATGAGGCGCGGGCGCGCTATTATGACTGCGATCCCGTGCTGGCTGGACGCTGGGGTACGCATACCTCGGCGACCTCGTGTCCGAACTGGGGTGCAGTTAGCCACCCGGGCTGGACATGGAACCAGAGCCAGGGCGATGGCTGCGCAGCAGGCGGTTTGGCGACCTATCAGGGCATTCTGCAGACCGATCTGGTGCCGAATCGGCCGGCCGGCGCGGCTCCCTGTCCGGCCCGGCGCGAACAACCTGGCGGTCTGCGCCCGGGTCGGCGGGACTTGGTCGAAGGTGCGCAGCGTGCTGGGTGACACCGATCGCAGCGAGGAGGTGGCGTCCTTCACCGCCCATACCGGCGGCTGGTTCTTCACCCTTGCCCCCGACATTACCCGCGAGCGGGTCGAGGCCGGGGCAGCCGACAACCAGTTCGCCAATGTCGACGAGGCGCTGCGCTCGATGCTGCCCGCCGTGCGTGTGTTCGTCAGCCGGGCCGGCATGATCAGCATCCTCCCGGTCCGGCGTCGCGAGGACGTCCTCGAGGGGCTGACCACCTGGCCGCCGGCTGGCTGGAGCAGCGGGTACTGGGATGACACGGATACGACATTCAACCAGAATGATCTGGCCCTGCATGCGCGCTACGGCTGGCTGCACCAGGCGGTGACCCAGGCGGCCGACGGCAAGGCGCTGCGGCCGCGTGGCGTCCCGATCACCCGCACCGTGAGCGCTGGGATGCTGACCAGGCGCATCTGGTGGGTCGATCAGGCGGGATGGACCGAACCATGAGGACAGCTTCCGGTTTGACCCTGGTCGAGGTCTGCGCCGCCCTGCTGGTGCTGGTCCTGGGTTTCACCGCCCTCATCGGCCTGGTCTCCTACGGCATGCGGCTCTCAGCCGAAGCCCAGGGCCGCACCACGGGTTACGCGACGGCGCAGACCGTCCTGGCGGACGTGCGCGCGCTGGAGTTCGCCGGCAACGCAGCCGGATCCACCTCCGGGTTCATCAACGGCTACTGGGTGCAGCGCACTCGGACGGCCGATCCCTCATCCTTCGTGCATGGCGAGCAGGCCGGGGCGACGATCGTGGTCCAGGTCTTCGATGGGCAGCAGGGGGCGCTGGTGGCCGAACTGCGCGATCATGTGCTGGAGCAGCCATGAACCGCCATCAGGCCTTCACCCTGATCGAGGTGCTGGTCAGCCTGTCCCTCGGCATGCTGCTGATCACACTGGCGTGGTCGGCCTACAGCAGCAGCGATCAGATCGCCAAGCGCACCCTGGCGCGCCTCGCCCTGCACCAGGACGCCGGGCAGGTCCATCAGGCCATGGCCAATGATTTCCGCACCATCCATCATGGCGCGGCCTGGCAGGCCGAGGGCCAGGCCGGCGCGGCCGGCAGCGTCATCAGCCTCACCGCGCTGCGCGGCGTGATGCGCTCGGGCTGGAAGTCGGCCACCGGCTACCAGGGCAGCAGCCAGGTCGATTGGTTCACGCATCCATCCACCAGTTCGGACGAGAACCTGGGCGAGGTGCCGAGCGACCTCACCTGGGTGCGCTGGCGCTGGAAGGTAGATGCGGCTTCGGGCAGCACCCGGGTCGGGACGCTGTACCGGGCGATGAATCCGGTGATGCGCCGCACCTACACTGGCGGCACCAATTGGAGCCAGCCGCGGCGGTCCGCTGACCGTCCGTTGGACGACAACAACTGGCAGACCCTGTTCCAGTTGTCCGCCCCGGTCCTGCGCAACAACGACCCGCGCAGTGACGAGGAGGACCTCGAAGCGAACCTCGTCCCCATCGCCTTCCGGGTCAAGGATCTGGCGCTCGCCTGGACGACGGCAGGCGGCGCCGTGGTCAACCTGGATGCGGCCACCCTGCCGGCGGCCGTGGAGAGCCATCCTATCGATGGCGTGTGGCTCGATGGTCACGACATCACGCTGGCCAGGCTGCGTCCCGCCGTGCTGCGGGTGCGTTTCACCCTGGTCGATCTGCAGGCCAATCTCGACGCTGACCCCGACGCCCTCGAACCGGGCGTGGTCCAGCAGTCCTTCGTGTGGAGCGTACCCCTGACCCCGCTGGTGAGGCCATGACCCCCGCTTTTGCCAGACAAGGCACCATCCTGCTGTGGTGCCTCGCCTTCTCCGCCTTCCTGACCACGATTGCTTTCGCCTTCGTCCGCACGGCGCATCAGCACGTCGAATCGACCAGCGGCTCGATCGTCAGCCTGCTGGCGCGGCAGGCCGCCAACACCGGCACATCCCATGCCATCGCGGTGATCTGCGATGATTACACCCGCTCTCCGACCATCCCCAGCCACCGCTTCTCGCCCTGGATGACCGCCTTCCAGCCCTTCGACCTGCGGCTCGACAACCTGACGGATTACGCCATCGACTATCCGGGTGATCTCAATGGTGATGACACCAAGGCGGTCAACCCGCTGATCATGCCCTATGCGACCCTGTCGTCACGCGGTCGGCACGACAAGTGGGAGGCTGGCTTCACCCAGCAGGGCGATCGCACGCATTCCGGCTATGGGCGATATCTCGAACCTGGGCAGCACGGTTCCAGCCAGTTCTATGCCGGGGCCGGGGTCGCAGGTGCGGACGAGCGGCGCTTCGACGCGGCGCCGGGTTCCACGGCCTATCCCGAGGCCGCCCTGTGGTTCGACCAGCGCTGGCGCCCGGTGCGCAGCCGTGGTGAAGCGGCCTATCGCCTGCGCTACGCCACCATGGTCGAGGACATCTCCGGGCACCTGCTGTGGAATCCGGGGCAGACCGCCTATCCGGCGGCGTTCCCGGCTGGATATGCCCCGGCCTCGTCCGGAGCCGGGGGCATCGACGAGAGCCGGCATGAATACGACTTCCCATTGGCGCAGCGCTACGCCCCTGCCTTCTATAACCTCGGCGAGATCGCTGGACGCAGCATCAGCAAGGAGGTCACGGCCTACAGCGTGGACACTTATGGGACGCTGGCCCACAGCCCGCAATGGATGCTCAGCTTCCGTGGCCTGGGCAGCGGCAGCTCGGCTAGCGATGCCGGCCCCAGCGGTTCTTCCTCGACCGCTGGTCGGAGCCGCTTCATCTGGCGCTACAACCAGGCGACGAGCCAGGCCGACGCGGTGGCCTATGACCGCAAGTATCCGTGGTACCTCGCCGCTGCCGACACCACCCTGCATCCCGGCTCGCCGACCTTCGGGACGCGTGGCAATACCGGCGCGATGTTCTCCTGGGCGCAACTGGCGGGTCATACGGGCAGCGGTGGCGGCAATGCCGTCCTCCAGGGGCAGGGGCAGCACGCCATGTGGGTATGGACGCCGTTCGGCAGCCGGGTGCGCAATCTCGGCCGCGTCGCGGCGCGCCCCGAGGTCGATTGCCCGTGGCAAGTCAATCCGCTGACCGCTCCGCCGCGCGTGCTGGCGGCGATGATCGCCGGCCTGGTGCGCAGCAACCTCAAGAAGCTCGACCTGACAAAGGAGGTGCTGCAAGAAGATAATCAGTTCGGCACCGGCAATCCAGCCAACTGGTCCAACCTGGCGGCTCCGGGTGCGCAGACCCTGAGCGCGAACTTCCCGTCGCTCAGTTTCCGCGGTGCCGACCTCTTCGTCGACACCTTCACCTACGCCGACAAGCTGCGTCGGCCCTTCGAGTTCCCCGAGAAGACCGTGGACGCAGCGAGCAATATCGCAAACGTGGGATACTCTGGCACCGCCGTCTCGAACAAGCTGGGCCGGCCGATGACGCCGTACGACTACTATCCCGGGCCGGCGTGGTGGCGGGGCGCCTACCTCGATGCCGAGGCCGGCTCGGCGTTGGCCGCCAACCGTTATCCGGAAGGAGCCAGTACGGCGAAGGCCGAGGATGAGCTGGGGCGGGAATTCAGCCCGATGGCGGGCACCAGCATTCCGCTGATCCCGCCGCTCGGCGGCGAACTGACCGGGCCGATCGATTCCTGTATCCACAGCACCAACAGCGCCACGGCCAACGGACTCGCCCCGGCGGCGAGATACCGCGTGCGCTGGTACAACGCCGTGCCTGGATTCGAGAACAGCCTGTGGGCCGACATACTCGTGGCGATGGGCCACACCCTGGCGGTCACCCGCGCGACCTGGAACCCGTCCTGCACCGTCCCGGCCGATGCGGCCGCCGTCCTCGCCCTCATGGATGCCAACGGCAGCGGCCGCATCGATACGCCCGAGGAGATGGACCGCCTGTTTCTCGCTCAGCTCGGTGCCGACTTTGCCGAGGTTGTCGCCGGCACCCCGACGGCGGCCGTACCGACGGCCCTCTACGTGGACAAGTCCAGCATCGCCGACCACGGCACCATCAAGACCTGGAAGGCGCGGACCAATCTCGAATCCCTGGCCGCTGCTGGACGTCCGGAGCTTACTGCCGGAGAGGGGATCAAACCCGATCTCTACCTCCGCGTGGCCAGCTCGCCGATCACCCGCCACGTCGCGCGCGGACTGATGATCGAGAAGGTGATCAACGATGTGCGCATGTCCTTCTTCGGGGCGAGTCCGGGGTACAGTGGCTTCAAGGCGGCCCGGCTTTTCGCCAGCGGACGGCCTGGAGATGGCAGCACCTATGAGGTCGATCCCGCCGGCTACCCCCTATTCACATTGACCGCGCCGGCTGATCTGGCGGTCGCCAGCGGCCTGCGCAACCAGTCGCGGCAATGCAGTTACGCCGTCGATGCGAACGGCAGCCCGGCCGCAGCCGATCATTTCTCGCTGACCGGCTACTTTGCCTTCGGCAAGAGCCACTTCTACCGGCTCATCACCCGGGGCGAGGTGTTCTCGGTGCTGCGCAACCTGCCGATCGAGGAGACCAACCTCGAAACGGTCGTCGTGGTCGATCCCGATGGCGATGGGAATCTGGGGGATTCGCATGTGATCTACCAGAATTGGCTGCATAACGGCAACAAGGCGTTCCGTCCTTCCGTGGTCACCCCCTAGTCCGGCGGCATGCCGAGAGAGCCTCAGCCATGCATGTCGAAACCGACCCCGCACCGCATGATCCCGCCACCGCTCCGTCTGGAGCGGATCCGCTTGCCGACGGCCGTTACGCCCTGGGGGCCGAGGTCGCTCCTGGGGTGCATGCGGCCAATGATCTTCGGCTGGAGCGAGCCGTCATTGTGCAGACGGCGGGTCAGGCGGCGGCAGATGAGCTGGAACGCGAGGCACGGCTGCTGGCGCGCGTCGACCACCTTGGCGTGCCCGGCCTGCTGGATTTTGCGCGCGATGCCGCAGGGGCGCGTATGGTCCTGCGCCAGGTCGAGGGCATCACGTTGGCCGAGGCGATCGCCCGCGCGGCGGCGGGGAACCCGCCCCCCGAACTGAGCCATCCGATCGCTGTGGCCCGATTGATGCTCCGCGTCTGTGAAACGCTTGCCGCAGCGCATGAGCGCGGCGTGACCCACGGCCACCTCACACCCGAGGGCATCCTCCTGGGTGCGCATGGTCAGGTGATCGTGCAGGCGTGGTCGACGGGTGCGGCAGCAGAAAGCGGACTGTTCCAGGATATCCAGGCGGTTGGCGCCTGCATGTTCCAGGCCCTGGCGCTGCGTCCGCCACGAGCGGAGGGGCGCGATCCCCTCGGTCCGCTCGACGAGGCCGAACTGCACCGCCTTCCCGGTCCGGTGCTGGCGGTTATCCGCCGAGCCATGCTCTCCGATGCCGCCCGGGGCTATGGCGGCATCAGTGCGCTGATCGACGACCTGGAGCGGGTGCTGGAAGGCCAGGCGCCCGCCGCCTACCGCCAGGGCTGGCTGCGGCGCAGCCTGGGCTGGCATCGGGCCAACCTGCTGCTGGTGGTCACGGTGCCGCTGCTGCTGATCGCAGCTGGGGCGATCTGGGGGCCGCGGCTAATCGAGCGCCAGGCCTGGGGTGAGCCGGTGCTCGTGGAGACCTTCTCCGACGCCGACTCCAGCTACAAGAACCGTTGGCTGGAGCCGTCGTTCAGCGGCATGTTCCAGACTCAGAAAGGGCGCTTGGTCTCGATCGCGCCGCGTGGCGCCGACCTGATCCATCGAGAACGCCTAGCCACCCCGTTGGCGATCGAATATACTGGCCAGATCCAAGACGGCTCGACCCCGTGCGACCTGTCGGTGACTTGGCGCGAACGTTCCTTGGAGCCATCGGACGGTCTCGTCCTGGCAGGTGGGGGGCGCAACCTCTCGATGCAGTTTGGTGGCATGAGCAACACCTGTATGTTCATCCGTTCGGCCTCGCACAGGCTACCCGTTGCCTACAGCCCTGAGCGACTCGAACCGGGCCAGACCTACCGCTTCCGGGTCGAGATCGAGGAGGCCACGGTCTCGATGTTCATCGACGGCCGCCGCATCCTGCAGTACCGTGATGTCAGCCCCTTCCTGGCCGGCCACATCGCCTTGTACGCCCACTTCCCGGGCAAGGCCTTCGACGACGTCCGGATCTACCAGAAGCAGGCCCCGGCCGAGCCGTCGCCGCTGTGCCTGGGCGATACCTACCTCGCCAACGGCAAGTACGAGGAGGCGCTGCCCATGTATGCCCGGCTCGCTGAGACCTACGCCGGGCGACCCTACGGCCAGCAGGCCCAGTTCCGCAAGGGGGTGGCGGAATGGAGCCTCGGACGCCGCGAGGACGCTCTCACGACCTGGAGTTCGGTCACCGCGCCCGATCTGCTGGCGCAGGTGGAGAGCTACGCCGTCCAGAGGCAGGACGAACAGCAGCAGACCGCCTACTGCGGCCGCTTCGTCGCCCGCTATCGTGGCGATCCGGCGAAGCGTGAGGGAATGCTTGCGCAATGGAACGCGATCATGCAGCGCCTGGCGGCCGATCCCCTGGTCGATCAGGCCTTGATCGACCGCTTCCTCAACATCCGCGCCGAAGCCTTCCCGGACGAGCCCATGCCGGCCTACATTGCCGCCCGGGCGCTGCTCGCGCAGCGGCGTTTCGCCGACTGCATCCGACTTTTCCCCAATGACTATTTGGCACGCAGTTCGGCGCTGCTGGCGCTTGGACGCACCCAGGAGGTGATCGATGCCGATTGGGCGCTGGGCGATGCGCGCAACCTCGCCTGGCAGATGAATGGCGACTTCGCCAAGGTTGTCGCCGACCGCGCGGTCATCCCGATCTGGAAGGTGATGACCCTGTGCATGCTCGACCGCGGTGCCGAGGCGCTGGGTGATCCGGAATTCCGCTATCCCGTGCTGCTGCACCTGGGCAGGGCGGAGGAGCTGCTGGCCGCACGCACCCTGCCGCTGCAGGCGGTCAATGACGCGCTCATCAGCCTGGGGCGTCTCACGGCGGCGGCCGGCGGCGGGCTACCGCGTTTCCCCGGCTCGGGAAATGATGTGGTCGCGCTGCTGCTGCTCGATGATCTGGCGGGGGCCGAACGTGGCGGCAGAGTACCGCGTCACGCCTATCGCTTCATGCAGGCGGCCGAACATGGAGACGCGGCGGCTCTGGCCGTGCATGGTCCGCTGGTCACCCTGCCTGACGATCTGCGCGGTTTTGGCGGCTGGTTCACCAGTTTCATCGTACGCCCGCTCGTGGCGCACTGGCGTGGCGACGGATCAGCCCTAGAACAGCAGATCCGGCCGCAACTCGCCATGCTTTCGGGCGTGTTCGGCAAACGCGCCTGGTTCTTGGGCCGTGCCGTGCTGGGCGAGATCACGCCGGAGGAGGTGGCCACGATGCCGGCGGTGTCCGAAGCTCCGGCCTGGGCGGCGCTCGCCCGGGGCATCCATGCGGAGCTGACCGGACGTCCAGACGAGGCGGTCGCCGCTTATGAGGCCTTCAGCGCCATGCCGTGGCACCACCGGCTGTTGCTGCTGCATACCCCGGATCCCGAGGTCGAGTGGTACGTGCGCTGGCGGTTGCGCGCCCTGCGGCGATGAATGGGGTCAGCGGCTCGGGGGCGGCGCGATGCTCGAGCCCGCCACCTCACGAAAGGGCAAGAGCACGGTGCGCGGCTTCGCCTTCGGATCATTGATCCGTTCGGCGAGCAGTCGGGCCGCCTGCTGGCCGATGTCGTAGAGCGGTTGGTCGAGCCTGGTGACGATGACGCCGTTGGGAATGTCACGAGGCGGGGCGTCCACAGCGGTTACCGAGATGTCGGCTGGTATGCGCATGCCGCGCGCCTGCAGGGCCCGGATCGCGCCCTGCGCCATGTTGCCGTTCGTGGCGACCATTGCGGTGCAGCGCAGTCCCCGGTCGAATGCTTTCCCGACCAGTTCTTCGGCGACCTGGACGTTCCACGAGGCGTCGAGGATGTGGTCGTCGCGCAACTGCAGGTCTCGTTCCCCGAGGGCCATGCGCACGCCGACCAGCCGGTCGCGGGCCACGCTGCTGAGCGCGAGAGGGCCGCTGACATGGAGGATGTCGCGATGCCCTGCCTGCAGCAGCAGGTCGGTGGCGCGGTAGCCGGCGGCGACGTTGTCGATGTCGGCGTAGCTGATCCGCTCGGCGCAGCCATCGGGGCGGGCGCCGATGCATACTGCCGGGAAGCCCGAGCGGACCAGATCGCGCAGTTCCGCGTCGTCTGCTGCCACCGGCGGGGCGATGAGCAGCACACCATCGACATTGCGTTCGCGGAACAGTCCGGCGGCGCAGGCGTCGGGGGTCCCGCTGGAGATGAGCATGCGGTAGCCGACTGCCGACAACTCGTCCCAGGCGCCGTCGAGCACGCCGCTGGCGTAGGACTGGAACGGTTGCTTGATGAAGTGCAGCACGATTCCGATCGTCTGCGTCCGGCCGGTCACCAGGGCTCGGGCGATGGCGCTCGACTGGTAGCCCAGCGCCTTGGCCGCCTCCTCGACCCGGCGCCGGGTCTCGGGCGGGATGCGCATGCCCGGCGTCTTGTTGAGGACCAGGCTCACCGTCGAGGGGGCGACACCGGCCTTCGTGGCGACGTCCTTGCGGGTTGCCGCCCGGCCCCTGTTCATGCTCTTTCCCATGGCTATGGCTCAAGGTAGCATGAGTTTTCGGCGGATGAATCGAGAAGCTCCGCAGTTCCGCCGGGGGGCAGGACGGACCGCCAGGGTGTTGACAAAGAAAAACGATAACATAAGTTATCATCAGGCAAGTACTATGAACAACCAGCGCGCATTCACGCTCATCGAGCTGATCGTCGTGGTGTCGATCATCGCCGTGCTGGCGGCCTTGCTCCTGCCGGCCATCCAGCTCGTCCGCGAGCAGTCCCGCTCGACCCGCTGCAAGTCCAACCTGCGCCAGATCGGCATGGCCGTCGAGGGCTATGCCGCGGATAACCAAAGCTATCCCGACGTGATGTACGACAAGCCGATCTCGGGCACGATGAAATGGCAGGAGGCGCTGGAACCCTATCTCGATGCCGAGGGAGACACGGCCAACAGCACCGTGTCCCTGGCGCGTGCCAAGGGGGTGCTGCGCAGTTGCCCGAACTGGGCCTTGTCGCCGTACTACAGCGCCAGTGCGACCTCGAACATCGGCTATGGACTCAACAACGCCCCCTTCAAATGGAGTGGTGGCGCCGCCTATGACAACAAGCTCAAGGTCACCAATCCGAATCTGGTAGGAGGGGTCAACCTCTACCGCCAGGCTACCCCCGGCAATGTCCGCTGGAAATCGATCCGGCCGATGGTGGCCGACAATGTCGGTTATGGCCTGCTCTCGCTGCCCGGATCGGGCCCTGACAGCTTCATGCGCCATGGCAAGCAGGCCAACATCGTCTTCTTCGACGGACATGTCGCGGCGTTGGGCATCGCCGGGATCATCTCGGCCCTCGATCAACCCGACCTGGGCGCACCATGATCCTGGCCTATATTCTCGACGCTTGCTGAAACCACGGGACTTCTAGTGAAGATTGCGCGATCGATTCCGTGCCTCCTGCTGGTCGGTACGCTGGCTGCGGCGACCTATCATGCTGATCCCGAGGTGGGTCGTGCCGGCGAGGACGGCAGCGCCTCGGCTCCCTGGCCCGGACTCGAGCAGGCGTCCGCGGCCGGATTGCTCGCCCGCCTCCAGCCGGGCGATGTCCTGCTGTTACGCTCGGGCGAGCATGGCCGGCCGGTCATCGTCGGGGACAAGGCGGCGACGGTCACGATCGCAGCGGCCCCGGGTGCGACTCCCCGTCTCACCAGCCTGCAGGTCAACGGTCGCAACTGGACGATCAAAGGTCTGAGCATCGGCGCTGCGAGCGGTCCGGTCGCCGCGGGCTGGCTGGTGTCGCTGGGCGAACGAGCAGAAAGTCACAACCTGGTGATCGAGGATTGTCTGGTCCGGGCGACGGCCGACGCCTCGGCCTGGACGGTCAAGGAGTGGCTGGCCGCCCCGGGCGGGATCCAGTTGGGGCGTCGGGGACGAGGTCTGGTGGCGCGCAACAATCACATCCTGCATGTCCGCTCCGGCATCGAGATCTGTTCCCCAGAGTCGCTGGCCGAGGGCAATCTGGTCGATGGCTTTTCCGCTGATGGCCTCCGCCTGACGCGCAGCGCGATCACCGCCCGGATGAACGTGATCCGGAACTGCCGCGTCAATGCGGCGGACGGTGATGCCAACCACGATGACGGGATCCAGGCCTTCCCCTTCCATGGCGATACTGCTCCGCTGGAGGATCTGCAGATCCTCGACAACATCATCATCGGAGCCGATGCCGGCCGGACCGCCCTGGTCTCGCAGTGCCAGGGCATCGGGCTGTTCGATGGGCCGTTCGTGCGCTGCGTGGCGGAGCGCAACGTGGTGCTCAGCGCGACTTGGCACGGCGTCTCGATCTATGATGCGCAGCAGTGCCGCATCGTCGGCAACCTGTGCTTCATCGACGGCGGGACGAAACCGCATCCGCGCATCATGTTCGGCAGCAAGCGCGACAAGGTCGGAGAGGGCAACGTGGCGAGCGGCAACCGGGCCATGGATTTCATCTTCAAGGCCGATCCGCGCGCCGCCATATCGGACAACAGCGTTCCATCCGCAGCCGATTACGCGGCCCGGCTGCGTGAGGCCCGTGCGCTCATCGACCAGACCTTCGGGCGCATCCATCCGGTATCGGGCCTGGAGCGCCTGGCGGCAGCGCCGTGAACGCCTCGTCCGTGAGTGGTGTACCGGTCAACTTCGCCGCCGATTGTCGCAGCACACCGTGGCTGACCGCGAAGTCTCCGGCCCGATCGTGCCGCGTCCTGCCCGCAGCGTGTCGGGAGCCGCCAGACGCTGAAGATGACGACCTAACGGGACTGCGGGCAGAAGGCTTGCGACCATCTCCACGTCAGCGACGGTCTGCGACGTCGGATGCGGTGGGTGATGTATGCGTATCACATTTCTAATCCGGAGGACCCATGTGTTCGGCGTCGGAAACCGTCTGTTCATGTGGGAGAACGTTCCGTAGAAGGTCGTTTCTGGCGATGATGTCGGGGACTATGGAATAGAGATTTGATCTCAAAGACCCTCGTTTGAGGGTCTTTTTTAGGCATAAGATTAATAAGGAGACACAACCATGTCTGATGATAGAAATACCGTTCCCCACAATCCAGAGGAAGTTGTGAAGAAACCAATCACAGTTAATCTCTGGCAATTCTTCGGCGTGATAATTGTATTTGTTTTTCTTTTGGTTTTGTACGTTAAGAACGATGCTGATGATATAGCGAAACTACGCGCTCAAACCAAGAGTAGTACAGAAGTAGTTATTGTACAACGGAATATTGAGCCAGTGATAGTCCAGACTTACGAAAGTCTTCACTTCACTATCAAGGCTCAATTCGCACCAAATAGATACGAGGCAATATGCCACGATATCAATGAAGAGTGCGTTCTGGAATCAACCACTGAGCTTCCTCTGTATAAAACTGAGAAGTATGAGGTCACGAAGCTTGGTCGTAAATCGTACAATCAGACAATCAGACGAATACGAATAATCTCACTGGAGCGCAATGGAGTGGAAGCGTCATGAGAATGGCATATAGAGTTCGATGATAAAGTAAGACCCCATAATAGGGGTCTAATTTTTAGGTATAAGAACATCAAGGAGAATGTCATGAATATACTATGCGCCGATGACGATGCAGTAAGT
>JFJP01027170.1_pt1 | contig 17923 bp, 15 predicted proteins | sample 431651 | NCBI WGS metagenome assembly JFJP01 (sample SAMN02602958, study PRJNA72255) | Microbial mat metagenome, whole genome shotgun sequencing project. | biome: fresh water; feature: sink hole; material: water; isolation source: purple microbial (photo- and chemosynthetic) mats found in...
TGCTTTGCACAATTTTGGAAGTGCAACTCCAAAAAATTTTTTTTTATAATATTTTCTTATTTTTATTTTGTATTTGTATTATTTTAATTTTATATTTTTTTTCTATAAATTCTTTATTATCAATTATTAATTTTTTAAAATTATCTAAAATATTCATAATAGTATGAGTACTCAAAATTAAATTAGCATAAGTCTTTTAAATACAATTACTAAATAAATTTTGAACCACATTCACAGGTTATTATATCATTTTTTAATGTTTTGTTGTAATATTCCTTTATTTTATTCAAGTGATTCAATCTATTTTTTTCATAATATTTTTTGGTTTGAATAGATAAATGATTAATTTCTGGGTGAAATTATAAAGAAAAAATATATTAGTTTCTGCTATATTAATATTCTCGGGTCTTTGGTTATTTTCAACATCTTAATTGAAAAATGAAGATCAATTCTTAAATAAATAATAGATGAAATCATTATAAACCATGTATTTCATTGTAGTGAATTTTTTTTTTAATAATAATATGAATGAATAAACTAAAGCAATCAACTTCGTAAAAAAAAAAAATTATTTTTTTAAAAATTTAACAGCTTTTTTTCTTCCGAAATCGCATGATTTCCAGAGCCTCTAAAAAGTCCCTGAGTTGTGCATCGACGACTCAATCCAAAAAACATGATCAGGTCGAGATTCTCATGCTTCTTGACAAATGCACTCGTAACCTTCTTCAAATTTTCTTAAAAAATCATTAAAATTTTTTTTTATTTTCTTTAAGAAATCCTTAAGGATGATAGAACTCTTCTGAGAAAAAGACTAAAAGAAGGAGATGAATCTATAGAATCTCTACTTTTTCGTCACAAGAAAAAACCAGGTTTCCTTAATAAATCCTTTAAGAAAAATAAATAATTATTTTTCTTCAGATATGATGGTTCTTCAACAAGAAATGAGAAGAATGATTCAAAGAATCAAAGGAAAAGCTCAAGCACCTCTTATGAGTGAAATGATCATTTTAGTTCCTATAAATCCTCACAATAGACCTATTCAATCATCAAGCACCCGAGCCGATCAAAGAAAGGACTTCTCAAAATTAAAAGACATCGCCAAACATCACCTATCTCCTGATCTGAATAAAGTCAAATCTCTGGTTTGCAAGCCTTTTGATGAGATCGCAATGGCATCTTTTGAGCAGGCTCCTCGAAATTTCGAAGCATTAATGAAGAATAAAGAAGGACCTATTAGGGCTTTTAAACAGATCAAAGGGTCATCAAATAAAGCCAAAATTAATGATTTGGAACAAATAAAAAACAAAACAAATGAAGTCTTCTTTGTAAACACTATTGATAAACCTCAGGTTTTTATCAATGAACTTGGTTTTGATATGCAAGATGCTACAAAGAAAAGCCCGTTACTTGAAGAGAGTTTTATCGAAAATAAAGGAGAAATTGAACAAAATACGATTATTAAGGTGAAACTCGAAAATTATGAACAAATTCCAGAAGCAAATCTTTCAAAAGAACAGGACGATATCCTTGATAAAATGAGTCTTTTGGGAGACAAAACCAGACAAAATTTTATGAGTTTTAAAGAATTCGCCGATGTTTCGAATCAAAAATCTGATGACACTAAACTCAAAGACGAAATGCCCAATATTTTTGACAAAATGAAGAAATTGAGTTTTAAAGAAGAAGATTATTTCGATAAATCCATGCGGATTGATCATAAAGTTGAAGACGATGAAGAAAATTGCTTTGAATTATTAAATGAAAGATATAATTTTGCTACAAATGCTGAGAAATTTAACAAAGAAATACCTGACACTGAAGAAAAGCAAGCTAAATGTCAGGATTTTCATGATAACTATCAAGAATTTCAAAAAGAAAATCAAGATTTTAATGATGATAAATATGATAAATATGAAGATATTAAAGAAAATATCAAAGATCAAAGACAAATCTTTTTTGAAAAACAATCGAATTTAATAGAAATCATTCATGAAGAAAGTCCAGAAAAAACCCCACCAGATCCTTTAAGTGAAAACACCAATAAATTGAACCAAAATTCTATAAGCATGCGATTCTCAAGACCTTATGATCTAAAGCCTGATGAAAGAGATAAATACATCGATGAAATTTATTTGAAGTTCAGGTTCAATTGGAAGAATTCTGATGAGGCTTTTGATAAAAACCAGCAGAAAGAAGAAGAAAAACAGTTGTTTTTGAATGCGAAGTTCGAAAAAAGTGTGATAGATCGATTGAGAAATGAAATGGCTTTAGAATATTTAACCCCTGAATGTATTATTGATGAGATATTTAACGTGCAAAATCTCAGCAAAATTAGCAAGACCTTCTTTAAGATCAAAATGCAGGTTTATAGTTTTATTTTTCATTTTGAAAAATAAATTAATTATAGGGTTTAATTGAAAATTTGATAAATGAGAAAAAACCTTTTGTTTTTCTTTTAAATGAATTATTCGAACTTTGTGATCTTGTAAAGAAATAACTTCTTTCTTATTTTTATTATTTGTTTTTTTTTTAGAAAAAGGATGGATTTCTCGATATTAATGAATTAGGCTTCTCTTTGGATTCTCTTTGTATGAGAAAAAACTATAATAATTGTGCAAGAGCTTTTTTCGATATTTTCGATAAACCCTTTAAAAGATTTCTGACTTTAGATTCTTTAATTTCTCAGATTCTTTCTTTGAGAAATTTTGAGGAATTACAACCATTGATCAAAAAGTTCGAAATTTCTTGAAATTCATGATAAATCTGTGTTTTTTCTTTAGATTTTATTTCCAAACTGATAGAGAAACCAAAGGATTCATCACTTATTGGGACGTTTATCAAGAGTTTTTTTATTTATTAATAAAATTTCAAATATTTATTTTACTTTTTAGGAAAAATAGTGAAAATCTTTTTGAGATACTAAAGCTTTCAGAGGATTTGCATTAAAAATTAAAAAAAAATATATTGTAATATTAATGATAAAAAAAATATTTAAGGTTTTCTACAAAAACTCTTCTATTTCTAGAACTTATTGTTAAAATTTAAATTTTTTTCTTTCTAGAACATTTTAAAATAATTAAATTTTAATCTAATTAAAAAATAAAATTCATGAACGAAAGAGAACGCGAAAAACCTCAATTAAGCCCTACGAATCTGGACAAGTCTTTACTTTCTTTCTAAAATTTTCTTCAATAATAGTTTCTTTATAGAATGTGCCAGCATTTAGAGCCTCTTTGTGACCCAATCTACAAAGAATTCTTCCATTTTAATGTTCAAAAAGGCGACATTGAAACATTCATTCGCGAAGAAGAAATCGGATTTTCACATAATTTCGATCCGAATTACGATAATATTGCACAACCAAACGCAGTATTTTTTATTAATTCTCTGAAAATCTCATTTTTTTTTGTAGTATGAGTTTCAATTCTTGGATTTTCTCAAAAGAAACATCCCAAGTTTTTTTGTGTAATTAGTAAAAAACTAAAAAATCTCTTTTTTTCACAAGATTTCAGAAATTATTTGGAGAGAAAAAAGAGCGAAATGCTGCAAACTGATGCAAATTGGGCAAACTTTTGTGGTCCAACTCAAAAGGACATCAATCTGAAAGAAAGCAGAATCAAATGGATAGACAGTGTTATAGAGAAAATCAAACAAACTCCGAGCTTAGTCAGCAACAGCAATTTCACCTATGATGAAGTCAAAACACAGGTTTTTTTTAAATAATTTTTTTTATTTAATTTTAATTTTTTTTTGAAAAAAAAAAGCTCGGAAATATGAAGTTTTTTTTGGATAAAAACGTCACAAAAATTGATTTTTTTAAATTCACACCAAGAGAATTTAAATGTTTCTCATTTTGGCTTCAAAAGCTTTACAACAGACAACCAGGTGAAAATCCTAATAATAAAATATATTATTCGAACATCAATATCAATGCAAATATTCTTATGAATCCTCAACAAGGCCCATATGTTCAAATGAGAAATGCTCCTCCAATGACTCCGCAACAACAGAATATGCTCAATAAACAACAAATGATGTATAATGGAAGTAACAAAAAAATGGTGCCACCTGAAATAAATAAAGACCAAAAACTCCAAAGAAAACCAACGAATATGCAAGAAAACACATTTTCAGAAGAAAATTTCTGGGAAAGAATGGTGAATTTGGCTGAAAACCCATATTTAAATGATAATTTCATCAAAGAAATTGTGAAAACGAAAAAAATGGAGAAGAGAAAAAGCGAAAATCCGATTAAAGAAGGTGACATTCTCACTAAAAAGATCAAAACAGAGGAGAATATAAAGAATTTTGTGATCATTAATAGAAATTCTAATGGAACAAATGTGTTTGTGGAGTTTTTCAAAGAAATTTTAGGAAAATATGAAGAAACTTTTCGACAGAATCTATTGAATAATTTGGAGAAATTTCGAATGATTGGCTATTCAGTAAAAATTTAAATAAATTTGTTGAGTTTACGTCTTTTTTTATTAGTTTAAGATAAAGAAAGCTTTAATAGAAAATGGTTTCACGATAAAATTGTTTCATGGTTTTATATTATTATTTTTTTAAAATAATATCATTTTTAGAACAAAAGATAGAATTTGATTTTTTGAAAATACTTGTATATCCCAACACAATTTTGATAAACGGTAATATTTTTAGCAAAATTTATCACTAATTCACATTTTCTCAATTTAAAAGATTGCAAAACTTTGAGAGAATTGGAGATTATGTTTACTGAGAACGCCCAAAATCAAGATTTGGGGATGATATTGAAGAAATGGGAGCAGTTTTCTGAACTTTTAAAGCCACAGAAAAGATAAAATAATTGAATTTAAAAAAGTACTTATTTGATGTTCTTTTTATTCTTCAAAAAAAAATAGTTTTGCTTGTATTTTTTCCTCAAATCTAAAGTTTAAGTAATAAAAAAATTTTCTATTATTGGAGAAAAAATTAAAATTTAACACATAGAAAAAATTAAATTTTCAAAATAATTTTTAAGACTCTTCTCAAATTCCATTAATTCTTTTAAAAAAAAAATATCTTTATTCTATAAAATTTAAAAAAATGCAAAGTCAAAACCCAAGAGAGTTAGCTCAGTTGTATCATCATAAAATGGAAGAAGCCTTTAATGCTTCTCAAAAAGCCTATTTTGAAGGTCGCAAAGCAGATGCGAAAATATTTTCTGATCAAATGAAGCAATATAGAGATTTGATGAAGCTTTATGGTGAAAAGGCAAAAGAAATTACACTGCAACAAAAAAAAGACAATATTGTAATAATAAGCCCTGAAATGGAGAAATTACTAATAAAAGAATATAAAAACCTTGAGTCCAAATCATATAATTTAATTGAGCTTACTCGTCTCTCTGAACAATATGGGCTTGAAATGAAAATTAATTTTCAAGCAGCCAACGATTCTTGGAAATTAGGTTTCAAAGCCGAAAGTAAAACTTATTCAGAACGAGGCAAAGCTTATAAAATTCTTGTGCATCTCAGCAGTGAAAATTTGAAAGAATTAAAAAAAAACAATGTGATGCAAAAACAAAAAATGAATGAGATCGAAATTAAAGCTCTGCTTTCTACCAATATTGAAGAAATTAAGTGGGACCAAGACTTCGATCCTTTGCTTGACGAAAGAGAAATCGCTTCTTTTTTCGCGGAATCAATGAAAAACCAATATAATTTGTCACAACAGGCTTGGAATCAAGGGAATAAAGCTGCTGCGAAAAAATATTCAGAAATGGGAAATGAATATAAAGAACAAATGAATTCATTAAATACACAAGCAGCTAAACACGCTTATGTTAAAAATAATAAAGAAAAAACTAATGATGAATTAGATTTGCATGGATTGACTGTGGAGGAAGCACAATATTTTTTAGAAGAAAAAATTTCTCTTTGTTTGAAGAATGGGATGAAAGAACAAGAACTGAATGTTATTGTGGGAAAGGGATTGCATAGTAAAAATGAAGGTCCTAAGTTGAAAGATATGGTCAAAAACTTTGCAATGATCTACGAATATAAATATGAAATCGATCCGAAGAATGATGGATGCATAATTTTAAAAATTATAAAAAAATAACTTGATTTTTGGGTTTATTCAAATATACTTTTGAAAATTAATTTATAATTTTCTTAATTTTTTACGAAAGAAAAAAAACTAGAAAATTTTCAGAATAAAAAAAAATGTTGATTTTTGGGAAAATCTGAAAATTTATAGATTGATTTAGATCAGAATTATATCAGATTTAATTCAGTTAAAGCTTGTATAAATTCAAGATAGTTATTGTACTTATAAAATAAAGTTATAGATTATAATTTGTTTAAAGAAAAAACCATTTAAAAGAATATAAACATCATTATGGAGACAAAAAGGATTTCTTTGTGTTATTTATGCAACTTATGTCACAAATTTCGCTGGATAATTTACATGCTTTTTCTATTTCTTCAGGATCAAAACAGCCTTTTTCTTCACAAATAATTTTTTTCCACCTCCAAATAAATTTTGCTCTGATTTGGATAAACCTAAAAAAGGGAAAATGCCAGAGATAACTCTTGATATACCAATTAATACCAAACCATTAATAATCAGTGAATACAAAAAAATAGAGGCGAAATCAGGAGATGAAAATGCCTTGAAAAAACTTAAAGAGGAGTATGTAAATAAAAGCCAAGCAAATTTTGTCGAAGCGCAAAAATATTGGAATAATAAAGATAAAGTGTCAGCTAAAATATATTCAAATATGCGCAAACCCTATACAATCCTCGTGCACTTTGCATGTGAATTTTTAAAGGACTTGCAAAATAAAAAGGACACCTTAAATTTGAATGACCTCCAATTGAAAACATTGATTTGTTCAAAAATTTCAGATATCAAATTCAAAAAAGAAGTTTGGGAAGATTTTGGAGAAAAAGATGATAATTTTTTATTCGATTGTACCAATAAAAACCATGATGAATTGGATTTAAACGAGATGACTTCTCAAGAAGCTGAGTTTTTTTTGGAAATGAAAGTAAATGAATGTTTGAATAAAGGGATCAAAGAACTTAATATTTTATTGGGAAAAAGCTCAGATTGTAACCAAGAGAAACTTGAAATAAAATATTTAGTGATTCGCTATGCAAAGTTTTTGAATTATCAATATTATGATTTGGACGAATGCATACTTTTATTTTTATAACTCAAAACATTTTTATTTAAAAAACAAAACAAAAAAAATTTTATTTTTGAATACTTCCAGCTAAAAAGCTTCTTTTTTTTTTAATGATTTTGAATTTAGAATTCTCTTAATTTTTATGAATAAATAAATTTTTATTCTTTTTTGTGTTTTTTCAAATAAAGTGTTTACGAATTTATTTTTATGGCATAAAACTAAATTCTATAGAATAATAAATTCACAGAAGTTTACAAATTATTTTTGCCAAATCACTCGAAAATTAAGGTAGAATAAAAGGAGACAACGAATTTTTAACATTTTCCAAATTGTAAAAAAAAAAAAAAAAAAAAAATTTTTTTTAAATTACTGCATTTTTATTTTTTAAGGTAAATATTTATTCAATCTGAAAAATGTTCCTAACAAAACTGTATAGAAAATAGAAGGAGAGTTGATATATTGATAATTAACCTCAATAAAAAAAAAATTAAAAAAAATACGTCTTTTTTAAAAAAATTAAAATAATTTAATTAAAAAATGTCTTTTAATTATTTTTTTTGAAACTCTTAAATTTCTCAAAGCTCCATCCACCCTAAAATAAAATGTTTAAATTTAAAAATTATTAGATCGATACTTCTCCATCAAATCTGAGTAAATAATTGTGAAATCTAAACAATGAAGATTTATGTGAAATCGTTAAAGCCGTGATTTCATGATCCTTTAACACTTTAAAAATCAAGACTTCATTAAAATTAATGCATTCATCAAGTATAACGAAAATGGGGCAGTGATACACCACTCTAGCAATTTGCAAAGTTTGTTTTTCCATTGCTAAGAAAATAAATTAAAATCAAATTCAAACAAAACAAAAAAACACCATCCAAAACATCATTCCAATCCTCGCTCATATCAAATCCCCCTATTTTATCCACTAAATAATGCAATCCCAACTCTTCAAGAATCTTTTGCAAATCCTCATCTTTTCGTTCTTTTTGCCTCATTTCTTTTATTCCATCTGGATAGATTATTTCATCTCTGAGGGTGCCTTCTGGGAAATAAGTAAGATGTGAGGCATAGGCTAACTTCTCAATTTTAGGTCTTTGCAGTCTTCCTTCTTTTAAAGGCCAAACTCCAGTTAAAATTCTAAACATTGCTGTTTTCCCACATCCTAAAGGACCCATAAACATAGTATTCATCCCAGGTTTAATCTTGAACAATATACTAAAACTTTTTTTTGTTTAGGCTTGAAATTACTTCAAAATCCAAAGAATTGACAAGAACGTTATTTTCTGGAGGCGGTGAAATAATTTCAACATTACTCAATTTGATGGAATTTCCCTCTTCTAATATCTTTAAATTATTTCAGAACTTCATAAAATATTTTTTTTTTTTTTGTTACTTCGATATTGGGAAGATTGTGAATGTCTATTTTGAATTTCGGATAATAATTTTGCAAACGTTCTTCATCTTTGCTGAATTTTTCTATGACCGTCATTCCCTCTAATACAAAATTCGTGTTGCCTGATAAGTGGTATAATTCTTTTAAAGTTGTCAAAAACCTGTTGAAAGACTAATAATATTTTTTAAAAAATCAAGACAATAATTTTCAAACAGAGTCAAAATTCAAAGAAACCTTTCTAAGATTAACTAAAATGAAAGAGTTTGATGCGATATCTCTTAAAATCGTACTAGGATCATAAAGAACTTTTTTTAAATATTCTTCTTTTCTTCTGCCAAAGACTGGAAGCCCCAAAAGAAGATAGGCACTTATCACTGAGCCTAAATATATAACAAAAACTTCAAACATTAGATTTTTTATTGAGTATTAACCAAATTTATGCAAAACTCCTTCAAACATTTTCAAAACTCCTTCATTCATAATAATTTTATTATTGAGATTTGAAATATTCTAAGAATTTTCAACAAAAAAATAATACTTTTTAATGAAATAGAAAAAAAAAAACTTGAAAGCTATTCATCAGTCTGCTTTTTTCAGTACTATTGCAGTTTTTATAAAAAGCTAATTGTTCTGCATTTTCATTGATATGTGTATATAAATCCTTATATTCATATTCTAAGGTTCTAACTTTCGCAGTCATATCTGCCAAAGGCGGAGATAAAAATCTCAGAATGCATCCTGAGAATAAATACCAAAGCATGATGGCTATTGGACCTTTCCAACCGAAATCATAAGAAATTTTCACAGTAAAAAACAGAATATCAAAGGAATTTTTGATCGAGTTGCACAAAATATCAGAAAAAGAATGAGCCCAACCATAAATATCATCTGTGAAGGTATCAATAGGGTCACAGTTTTTGGTATTATTTAGAAATGCAAGCTTTTAAATAAAATTATAAATTATTTAATAATTTTTTAAATTTAATAATTATTTTTATGTTTTTTAATAGGCCTACATCATAAAAGCAGAGATTTGAAAGATATTTTTGCATAGCATATTGAATTAATTTAGTTCTAACATTTAGAGTGATTTTCTGCTTCATATATTCGATATAACAGTTCAGAAAGGAAGCTGGTATTGCACATAAAGCAAGATTAAATAGCTATTTATTAAGAGAAAAAAATAAGAAATTCTTAATAACTTCTGTATAAATAAATTACTTTGGTTAAAAACCCCCAAAAAGACTTATTAATTAAAGCTTTCACGATTTTTCCATTAATATCCGCTAGATATAGAGTCAGGATAGTTCTTGATAATAAAACTAAAGTAAAGCTAAAAATTTCAAAGGAATCTTCAATAGATTTAATGGATGGGGCTATGATTTGTGACATTCTGAACAATTTCTTGAAAAAACTCCAATCAATACGTCCTTTTTGCTAAAAATTAAAATTTTTACTATTTTTTTCTCCTTTTACTTTGCTATAAAGGAGATCCTTTTTAGAAAGAGAAGCATTTTCTATATTCCGAAGTTTTAATAGCAAAAAAATTAACACAATGACTGACGTTGTGATTATCTAGTTATATATGTATGTTTCTATGGATTTATTCAAGAAATGACAAACCTGTTTTCTTTGTAAATTGTTATAAAAAAGCCTGATGAATAACTCCGAATAACTCAAAGGCTTAGATAAAATGGCCATTTTTCTCTATTTGTTATATTTAATTTTTTCCTTTCAGATTTTCTTTTATTTTTAAGACAATATTTTGTGAATTTCGACTTATTTTTTTTACACACAAATTTTTTTTTTCGAAACTAATTTAAAAAAAAAAACTCACTCTAAAAAAACTCATTTTTTAATAAAAAAAGAATGCTCGCCAATATTTCGAAACCCCTTCGTTCGAATTAATTAAATCGAGACTGAAATTGAAATGCAATGAAATTTACCAAATATTAATCATTTTTTTCTAAGAGAACCTCAAAATTCACACCTACAGCCAAAATGAACATCAGCAAATGTATCTGCAAATGCAATGATCATAGTGTCACAGACCGTTATCAATCAGTTCAATGCAAAACCTGTTTGAATTATATGCATTTAATTTGTTATGATTTGCCTCCATATGATGAGAGAACGCGAAATTTCGAATGCATTTTATGTAGAGTTCAAAATTGTGATCCTTTCAGTGAAATAAATCACGTATTATTAAAGCCTTTCATCCTACCTTCAAACCATCAAAAAGTTGAATTAAATGAATATTTTCAATTGACAAAAAGCCAAGCAGAGGAATTGCAACAGGAAAAAATCAAATTGATGATCTTTTGCACAAAGATTAAAATCCAAAATGAGGAAGATTTCCCTTATGAATGGCCATCTGATGGTATTTCTGTGATTTATAATGGTCAGTTATTGCCACAATATCATATTTACTATCCTTTTTTCGTGCCAGTCTCTCCAGAAAATCCCTTATTTCATATTGGTTCTAACACATTATTGATAAAAATACCAAAAGAAAACAAGGATTCTATGTATCCAAAATCGGTTTTTGGCGTGTGTTTAATCAAGAAAAAAGAAATTAAAGATGTTGCAAAAGATTTGGCTTTGAAAAATCCTTTGTCTTTAGAAGAAGCGAAAAATAAATTTGAATCTATGAAGCAAAAAGACTTAGAAATTTTGACTTCTTTTCCAATAAGAGATCCTATTACTATCCAATTATTGTTTTTACCAAGTAGGGGAGAGAAATGCAAGCATTTATCTTGCTTTGATTTGATGAATTTTCTTAAATTCAATGCTTATAATCAAACACCTTTGAGATGGAAATGCCCCATTTGCAGAAAACAGGTTTTGCTCAATGAATTGGTGATTGATTTGTATTTGCACAAGATTTTAAAGGTAAAAAATTTATTTGCTATTTTCAAAAAAAAAACGAATTTAATTTAAAGGAAATAAAAAGTAATTTAATTTCCAAAAATTACACTGAAGAAGACATCGATAAGATTTCCTATATTTGCTTTGATGAAAAAGGCAATTGGAAACCTAAACAGGATTTTTCAGATGAATGGGGTTTATTTTTCATATTTTTTCTCTCGAAAAATGCCCTGTTTTTTTTAAACAGAAAAAATAAATAAAAAAACTGACAAACCTCGTCCAAAAACCTTAAATGGAAAATCAACAACATCTGAACATTCAAATCCCAATGATTTAAAGCCCCCTACAGAGTCATTGGATCGTGAAAGCCAGCTTCATTCACAATGCGATAAAGAAGATGTGATTTTCATGAATGAAACTTTGAGCTCCTCTATAGATAAAGCAGCTCTCATCAACAGCAATAACAACAGGCTGTATGCTGAAGAAATAACTGTTGAGCATTGTGTGATGATTCATAAAGAAATGGTGAAATCAACATCTAAAGTTGAAATGACTTCAAGTGATTGCATTGATAAAATTACAGTCAAATTGAAAGAGTTTAATGTTTTTAAGAATTTTTCTGCTAAAAAATTCTATGAGTTTCTCATACAAGCGGAAATCAATCTTTATATTACAAGCTTTTTTGAAGAGGGAAAAAATTTATTAGAGAATAAAGAATTTGAAGAAATTTGTGAAGAAGCAATTAAAAGTCCTTCTGCAGAAATAGTGAAATACGCAATGGCTTGGGCTGTCAATAAAGAAAATATTGTTGAAATCGTTTATATGGTGAGCACAAGGAATGATAGCCAAAATTTGGACATCAAATTTTCATTGGAACTACTTATGATTTTCGCTTTTTTGATTTATAAACGAAAATTGTCAATTAATGTGAATAGAAAACATCTGCTTTTAGCTTTTGGAGAACTGCTTAACGCTTTTTCAAGAAGATTGTAATTTATTTTATAATATTTCATAATTTTTATTTTATTTTTATAGAAAATTCAAAGTTCTTCATTTTCAAAAAATGTTCACCCTATTTAGTGTAGTTCTTCCTGACCTAAATTTTCCTTTTTACGTTTGCAAAACTCGCTGCTATGAAATTTATGATAATTTGAGTGATTTTTTTGTGAGTTTCCTTGCGCATTTGTCAATGGATGACTTCAAACAAATTCTTATTGAAACTCATTTGCCTCCATACAATGTTTACCTATAAAATTATTTCAATATATATTATTATTTTTTTGATAGCCACTAGAGGAGATAGAAGATCGAAGATTAGCCAGACATTTTCTTTATTATTTTGTCTTAGTCTTAAGAAAAAAGGACAATTTGTTAACAATTGATAGAATATACGACGTTTTGGCAGAATGGGATATCAACAATCAGATGAGATCTTTTATGCATAAAGAAAGGATCAATCTTTTTAATGTCAGTTTAGAAGAAAATGAATTAAAAAATTTCTCTTATTAAATTGACTTTAATTTTTTTTTTTTAATAATAATTTTCTTCCAATAAATTAAAAAGAATTATGTATTTTTACCATTTTAATTTTTTAATTTATAAAAAAGAAAGAAAAAAAAGATAATATCGTTGAAAAAATACCCTATCTATCAACAAAGTTATAACTGAAAGTGATGAAAAAGAAAATGATTTGCCGAAATCAAAAAATTAAAAAAAAATTCATAAAATGATAAATATCAAATTTTGGCAAATTGTGGCCAATTTTGGATGAAAAATGACCAGACTCATAAAATTCAATGAGCATTTGCTTGCTGAGAGTGAAAAAGTCTTTAGCTGATGAAATTTTAAGTTTTGATCCAAAGGAGATGATTACTCATATGAAAATCGCTCCTATGGATTATATAAATTTTTTATATCTTTCAATATTTCGAAAAAACTTTTGAATTTATTTTCGAAAATTGCAATATTTTAATCCATTTTTTTAGAGAATTATTCTCATATCTTTTATAATGCAATTTTTCGGATGGAAATTTGCTCAAAGTCTGCAGTTTCTCAAAAAGAAAAGAATAATTATATCTCCGAACGCAAGTTTTGTGAATCAACTCTTACAATATGAAAACAAACTAATAAAAAACAATTTTCTTTTGTTGACTGATTAGACTAATAAACTATGATTAATAAAATATTGTTTTTTTTTTTAAAAATATTTAAATCATCAAAGCATTAGGATCATCAGGCAATAATTCTCGAATCACCATATCAGAAACCTTGATATCCAACATAGTGGCATTATCTAAAGACATTTCTTGATAATCAATAATATGCTTTTTAAAAACTTCTGCCATTTTTTCGACTTGATTGCCTGCTTTTACTAATCTATAATGAATTTCTCTCATATTTATCACATGAGCAATTTTTTCTATCGTTATTCCACAAGGGCATCCATTTTTCCATGGAGAAACGAAGAAATCATTATCCTTTTCATATATAATCCCATGAGGTGGAGCATCAGCTATATGAATAATATATCGAAGTATTGGAGTTCCACATGCATTTCTCCAAGAAATATTATTTGCAGCTTCCCATAATCCATCCATCACAGCCTCTGGTAAATCACCTCCACCATAAGCATCTTGTTTAGAAATAAAATCTAGAATTTCAACTTCATCACATAAATTTTGTGTTTTAATGACATATGTGGTTTCTTGTGGAGGATGATCGCGATAAGCCACAAATCCGAATTTCAAGTCAATCATTTCTTTATTCACCTTATTGTGGATTTTCTCAATAATCTTTTGAATCACCTCTTTTGTTTTCTGTAAATAACTGTTCATTGAGAAGGTAGTATCACAACAAAACACTATATCGATCATTCCAGCAACAGGCCCTCCAGGAAGTCCTATTCTTGAAGAAGTCTTTTTTGTTAAAATTGTTTTGATCTCATCGTTAGTGAAAGAAGGAAGAGAACTGTTGTTTTGGATTAGTTGTGGCGTTGTTGTTCTAATTATTGGAGTTTTTATTGAAACATTTTCTGCTTTTGTGGGAATTGCAGTTTTTTTTGTGATTTTTTTGGGTGATTTTTTTATTATTGCGGATTTGGGGATTGGTTTGATGGATTGAGGGGTTTTGGTTTTTCTAAGAGAGGAATGAAAATATGACTTGGTGTATGAAAGATATTCTGAACCTTCTTTAATGGTTGCTTCCATCGTTTTGGTTCGTTTGATCTTGTTTATCACAATTTTTTTTGGTTGTTTCATTTGTTTTGGTTTCTTTGAGGGGATGATTTTTAGTTTTTCTGGTTTTTTTAGAAAAAAACTCCATTTTAAATATATTTCAAAAAAAAACTAGGATAATTTAAAATTTCTGATAAAACTCCAAATTAATTGTTTTTTTTAAATCATTATTTTTATTAATTATTTCTTATGAAAAATTCCAAAAAAAATCTTGATTTTTTTGAATTATTTTGATTTTTAAAAATTTTCATTTAGCAATGTCTAAAAAGATTTTAATTTCAGCAATTCTTTTGATTTTAAGCTTAATCCTTTATCCAATCATTCATAACTCAGAGGTTCCACTGGCAATAAAAATCCTTGATTTACGTTACACATTTCATCAATTATATTCAGGAGCTTCATCATCATCGACATTTTCTCGTTCAGCTTCTAACCAATTCTTGGATTACTTTCATTCTCCAGTTTCTCATTCTTCTGACATAATAATTGATCGATTTTCAATCCCTTCTTTAATAGATAATCATCAAATATCAGTAAATGTCTATGTAAACAAATCATTTTTTTCAAATAGTTCAAATAAATTGCCAACAGTTATTTATATTCATGGAGGAGGCTGGATTTTCGCTCCAAAAGAAAACCTTTTCTATGAGAGATTTACTCAAAAAGGACTAGCATTTATTGAAATCAGATATCGTTTAGCTCCTGAGAATAAATTCCCGATTCCTTTGGAAGATTGCTATTCAGCGATACTAAACCAGACAATTTACAAATATACTAATATGGAGAAAATTGCTCTTTTAGGGGATTCTGCAGGAGCTAACTTGGTCGCAGCTTTGCTATATCTATTAAGAGATCGTGGGAATGAATTTTTAAAGATGATTAAATATCAATTTCTTGTTTATCCTGCTACTGGAACTCTGGATAAATTTCCTAGTCAGGAAAAATATAAAGATTGGTATATTTTAGGGGAAGCTAATATGAAATATTATACGATTTCTTATGCCAGAAATGAGTCAAGTTTCCAAAATACTTATTTCAATATTCTGAAAGAAAAAAATTTGAAAGGATTGCCAGAATCTTATTTTATTTTGTCTGAAAGAGATTATTTATTTTCTGAAGGAGAAGAATATGCGAAGCTTGTGAGAGAAGGAGCAGAGAAAGAGACCACTGTTAAGAAATATAACATTGAACACTCGTTTTTCAAAATGAATCTAGAAGAAAGCAAGCAAGCTTTTGAGGATATGATTCAATTCATGAAAGAAAAGAAGTTTCTTTAAAACAAAATAAATAAATAAATGCAGTAATTTGAAATATTTCATAATTTTAACAATAAAAAAATAAAAAAATAATGTTTTTTTTCAACAATCCTCACTATTAATTTAAAAACTCAATTAAAAAATGTCAGCTAAACAGGAAAACTATCAAGATTTTTTCGTAAAACCCAGTCCCACCCCCTCTCTAATACTTAATTCCTTAGACAACCTCCCTTCTCAATAAATCTCTTGATCTCCCTCAACCTAAACCTCAAGAACTTCCTTCTTCTTCTCAAGAAAGACTATCTCTTCCATCATCTATTGAAAATACCAATGTATTTTTTTCTTTTAATTTCTTCATTATATTGAAGGAATTGCTTTAAAAGGAACAAGTTACAAGCACTAAACAATTAGCTTTAAAACTTACAATAGAAGAAAACTCAGTAAAATGCCAATATAAGGATTTAGATTTCATTATTTCTCATGAAATTTCTTTGCTTTCGCAATTCGTTCTGAATTTTGATTATTTGAAGAGCGTATTTAAGAGGAATGAGAGAAATCTGGAAGAAGATAATAGAATATCTGAGAGCATGATGTGCTATTTAAAGCAAGAAACAGATGAGTTAAAAAAAATGGTCGAATCCACTGAGAAAAGATTAGAAAAAATTGAGAAAAGAAGCAAAAAATCAATTAAAAAAGCTTGATTTTTAGCAATTTTCGTTAGTTTTTGGGTTTTTTATAAAAGAAAAGATCAATTTTAAAGGGGATTTCCAAGAAAAATTGTTAATTATTTATTTATTAAATGAGATTTTTAATTGTAATAAGTAGATTTTACATCAGATTTCGTTTTAGAAAAGTCTGATTCGATGTTTTGGCTGAGCATTCGCATTCTAAGCTCAAGATTCTCCTTCATATTATTTCTATTAGCCTTTAGTTCCTCAACTCTTTAATAAATAAGAAAACTCTTCACAAAAACCCCACTTTTTTAATAAAAATACTCTTTATTTAAAGAATCCAAGAGAGTAATGTTCTTTTCTTTGCTAATTTCTTTGTAAAAACGATTTTTTTCTGGAAATTCTTGTGTCTCTAATGAATAATTCTTCTCTTTTTTTGAGACTTTCCTAATAAATTCCTCGACATTTAGGCTTTCATCGGAGGTTAAAATCTTCATTTTATACTCTAAGGTCTTATATTCTCCTTTTATTTCTTCTATTTTATTCGAAAAAAGCTTATTATTCTCTAATAATCGCTCATTTTCATTAGTAATGAGTTTATTTTGGGTTTCTAATTGATTTATTTTCGCTTCAAGTTCGAATCTCTGAGCCGAAAATCTCGTTTCTGAATTTTTCAGCGTTTTCGAAGCTTTTTCTTCTAAATCTTCACTTTTTTCGACCATTTTCACCATTTCTTTCAACTTTAAAAGGAAATCACCATTAATAAAATTGAAATAAATATTTAAATAAATCAAATGAAAATCTCTTTACTTCCTTGTTTTTCCCAGAAGCTTCTGAATTTAATTCCTCTATCTTCCGAATCAGTTCGTCTATTCTAGTTTCTAAACTACAAATAATTCTATTAGAATTTTGCGCCTTATTAACACTATCAGCTTGAAAATCCTGAAGAGTATTCTGCTTGACTACGAAATGAAAAAAACTGTATTTCAAAAAAACAAAGACATAAATTTTACTGTATAATTCCTCTTTTAGGTTTTGTATCATAATAAGAAATTGTTCTTTTTCTTTTCTCGCAACTTCAAGTCGTTTATCTGAATTCTTCGCAGTTTGTTCAAGTTCTTCAGAAAGTAGTTCGTTTCGTGAAAGTAAGACTTTATTATGACTAATTCTCTCTTGTAATTCCTCAGATAAATGTCTTTCATTTTCTTCACTTTTACTCAAAATAGCCTTAGTTTCGCTCTATTTTATTCAAAAAAAGAAATTTTCATTTGTTTTTTAATTGGAAAAACCAAATTTTTCGAGATTTTTAAATGATTTTCCTGGATTTCTAAGAGTTTTTT
>JFJP01038433.1_pt1 | contig 17923 bp, 22 predicted proteins | sample 431651 | NCBI WGS metagenome assembly JFJP01 (sample SAMN02602958, study PRJNA72255) | Microbial mat metagenome, whole genome shotgun sequencing project. | biome: fresh water; feature: sink hole; material: water; isolation source: purple microbial (photo- and chemosynthetic) mats found in...
AGACTAAATCACCAATTTTAATATCTTTAATTCTAATTAGACCGTTTTTAGTTTTTATTAGTGTGTCTCCATCGAGACAACCCATTTCTTCATATGTGTGTGCAATACATATGCACGGAATATCTTTAGCTACAAGAGATGGAGTAATCATTCTAAAAACAGACTTAATAGTTTTAGCGCGCTGCATTTCTGCGACTGATCTTTCGTCTAATGCGTTTTGAATTTCTGCCATAGATCCAGTATTGCCGATTGAATCAATAACAAAAATAACGTGATCTCCGCGTTCAATTTCTTTTAATTGTTTTACTAATTCGAACTTGAGCATTTCTAAGTGTTCAATCGGAACATGCAAAACTCTAGAAGGATCGATGCCATTTGCTTTTAGATATGACGGAGTAACACCTCCTTCGGAATCTAACAGAATACAAATAGCATCATCATATTTGTTCATGTATGCTTTAGCGCAAATTAATGCAGCTAAAGTTTTATATACTCCAGACACTCCTGCAAATACAGTAAGTCCATTAGACATACCTCCATCTAAAGATCCGCTAAAAGCAATGTTAAAAATTGGGTAATCTATTGGAACAACGTCTTTATCATTAAAAAATACAGATTCTGACATAACTGCAGTGTGTTTAGTTGGACTATTAGCCAACAGTTTTTGCATCAACGTAGAATGATTTTTCTTTAAATTCTTGGTAGCCATTTTAATTTCCTTTATTTGGGTCATGTTTGCAGTTTATTCCATGCCATCTTTGCCGTCCGTCGTATATAACAGTGTAGTTATTAATCTACTAGGTATTTTTGAAAGTAATTTCTTCCATCTCTTACCGAAACCGGTATATTTCACATAGTTATCTTGTTTAGTTATACACAGATACGAAATACCAGTTTCGTAATGTCGTTTCAATATATTGAAACACTTGATCATCATAATCATAATAAGGAAAATTTGTAGCAGATATATTATATTCTGCTTTCAATAAAGGTCTATAATCCATTTAATTTCTTTCAGTTAGGTTTGTCGTATTTTAAGTCAGATCCCATTCTGACTATATTATCTATTTATCTGAGTATGTATCAGACTTTACAATCTGTGGCATTTCTGCTAACATATTTACATACGCTTCTTCTATGCTATCTTTCATTCAACTATCCTGATCATGACACTGCTTTATAGTTTCTGCAGAAATCGGTAAGAAATCCTTCACAGAAATATGCTCACGAATACCAACACGAGACAACCAATCTAAAACAACTTTTTCTGGTTTCCCTGCAGATTCGCTATAACTTTCATTGTTCGAAACTACCATTTCTGGTTTATAGAATATCGGTGTCATACTATCCTACCCAAAGAAATCGTCGAGAGAATTCTCTTCTTCAAGTTTCCATTTCAATGCATCCATAATCTTAATAAGAGGATCTAGGAATGCTTTTTTAAATTGTGTGTTATAATCTACGTACTTATGAAGACCGAATTCTTTTGGTATTTCAAAAGGAAATCCGATAATATCTTCTCTAAGCGTATTTGGTTCAATAAGTGCTACATACTTAATTTTATCTCCTTCTTTAATTAATTCGTAGGAATTCTCTAATCCTTTTTTCTTTACCAGATTATTGTAAAGTAAAGCGGCTCTGACTGCGATAGGGCATCCTTTACTGTAAATCATGGTCGGATGAGAGTACTCTCGCATGTTATTAACTCCTCGCGGAAACGAAATTTCCTCGACAGAATACGTCTTAAAGTCATTCCTACGCTTTTCAATATAGTCTATCAGCATAGACCGCTCTGTGTGATCTAGCACGATTCTAATCGCTTCTGTAAGCCATTCGCGGACTAAATCTGGGGTTGAGCTTCTGTTAGTTTCGATTCCAGTAATTTTATATTCTGGTTCAGCGTATCTAACTCCTTCGTTATCTAAAACTCTTTGACAGTTTCTTTTCTTGGCCAAAACTACTGTAGCTGAAGAAATCGCTTCGGGTTTAAAATATAGCTTATTTTCGTAAAAATTTAAACGAGTAGAAATTTCTTTAGTAGTCTTATTTAGTTCTTTTCCAAGAAAATTATTGATGAACTTAAGAATATAATCGACTGTAGCGTCGTCAGTCATTTTCTTCGTAGAAAGATTTACTAAATCGTCGAAACAAACGCATAACGAATCTGTGTCATTATATACTACGTAGTCCATTTCTTTTTTGCAAATTTTAGACATGTACTTGTTTGCAGATCTAGAAACTTCTTGAATCGCATACTGACCAGTAGAAGTAATTCCTTCGGCAATTCTATTATCAAAGAAAAGAAAATACTTATTGGCAAGAGCTCCAAACAGTGAATTTAATTGAGTTTTTACTGCAAGCTGAAGAACGCCAAACCGAGCAGATGTCTTTTTAAACGATTCATCATGAGTTTGTTCGTACTCACGTTTAAGACGAAGCATTTCATCTTTGGCTGATTTGCGTTTGGCGAACATTGATTCAGTTAGACGCGCCATCACTCCACGTGTGTCTCTGCGATATCTAGAACCATTTGCTGCCAAAGCATATTCAGATTCATTAACAATGTCAGTGTTGAGCAACGTATCGATAGAAATTCCATCTACTACGTCGACAAATGTTTCTGGCGACATATTCAAAGACATAATAAAGCTTGGATACAGCGAAGTCGCATCAAGCACACCAGTCCATCTGTAAAGACCTGGAACTGGTTCTTTAACATACCCTCCCATGATTTGATGATCTGAAGAATGGTGTTTCTTTAAAGCGCATAATGTTTTTTCTTCGTACAGAGTAGAAAGAATATACGACTCCCAAGTTTTTACTGGAGAATAAACATCTGAATAGTTAACTTTGGTTAAGTATGCCAGAGTGACAGCCAGATAAACCATTCCAAGCTTTTCTTCTAGTTTAACTAGCAGATTAACGTCTTGGATATTATAGCGAACGAACCCATCTTGTTTTCCTTCAGAATCATTCCATCCAACAGTGTAATGTTCTTTAAACGATTTATATGGATTTTCAGTTTTGTCATCACCTAATTCAACTTGCGAAACGTAACTGAGCTTGTAGCTAGGTCTATTTATAAATCGGAACTTCTTGTAAAGTTCTAGCATATCAAGAACTGTACGACCGGCGATTTCGTATTTTAGAATTTCGCGGTCCATGATAGTCTCAGTTCTAGATTCAACTCTTCCAAACGGACTTAGCCGGTCTAATGCTTTTTGACCCAGAGTTTTAATAATTCGAGTGCCAAGATATGCCATGTCGAACTGAATAACATTCCAACCAGTCATGATATCAAAATCAACGTCGATACAGTAGTTAATCCATTTAGACAGTAGATCAGCTTCATTCAAACACAGAACGTAATTTGTATCAGATCCAGTATATGGTCTGCATCCAAACGTAGTCATCTTTTTAGATTTGAAGCAATAATTAGAAATTAGTAAAACTTCTTCTTCAGCTGTTTTGACGTTTGGAAATGCATGTTCAACTTTAGTTTCTATGTCAATTGCAATGACTGACAGATCGTCAATTGTAACATGTTGTTCTTCTGAAAAATTTCGATGAATAAAATCATATTCAAATCTTTCGTTGCCATGAATATCCATAACGTCTTTATAAGACTTAATGTAATTTTTTGCTTCAGAAATAGAATCGAATTTTATTTCTTTAAGAGGAACACTGTACAAAGATTTATATTCAGCATCATCAGAACCAGAAGGAACGAACAAACTCGGCTCAAATTTAGCGTCATCAGTCTGCACACGTTTTCCGTCTTTGTATCCACGAAAAAAGATTTTGTTATATTTTTGTTCGACTGAAGTGTAAATTAAAGACATAATTATTTTAGTTTAGCAAGTGTATGGCTAATTATAACTCGCAAAAAGATCAAAGTAAAACAAAAATGGCCCCTCATTAAGAGAAGCCATTTTAGAAACCATTACTGGTTTATTCTGGAACAGTATCTGCTAGTTGCTCTTTAACGAAAGCAATTACTTCAGACAATTTTCGCAAAATCTTTCGCGGCATTACGTCTTTACCTTCAGAATTAGCTTGGACTATAAAACCACCTTCAATTTTTTCAATATAAACACCAGATTCTTTAAATTCGCTCATATAATTACTCCTGTGGGCCGAAAACTTTTTCATAAAGTTCAACAACATTTTCCTGATCTACTGATACTGCAGAAAGATTCTGCTTATGATAAATCTTAGAAGTTTTTACCAAATACTGTTTCGGTAGATCAGCACCTTTCGAAAGATCAGTAAATAGATTTTTTAGAAAATCTCGTTCACCTTCAATGCGACTATAACTCGCCGACGCTTCCTGCATAGCATCTTTAATTGCTTTTAGAACGACTGGATCGTTCGGTACTATGATTTGATTTGTGTCAATGACGCTCATGATGTTTCACTTTCTCTTGGTTAAACCAAATATAATGTTTTGATAAGACTGTTCACTTCTTCTTCGTTGGTGAAGAATTTCATTTTAAATTGATGCTCTACTAAATCTTGAATAACCATCAAATACGTCTTTTTAGTAGCTCCTGTGTCTACCATAGACAATTTAATCAAGAACCGATTATTGATAAGAAATTGCTTAGACTTAATCAGTTCTTGAATTCCATTTTTTGAATTTGATGGTTCTTTTTCCATAATGATAACTTAGTTAGGTTATCATTATTTAATACATCTAACGAATAGCAATTAGTTTTGGCTTCTGAGTATCTGGAACAACCCGTTCCATATCGATGGACAAGATTCCATTCTGATAATCAGCTTCTCCGACTACAATATTATCTTCAAGCATGAATTTTCGTTCAAAGTTGCGAGAAGCAATACCACACCAGATCCAATTGGGTTTAGCTGTTTCAGGTTCTGTCTTCTTACGTTCACCAGTGATAACCAATTGATTATCTTTAAGTTCGATCGTAATGTCAGATTTGTCGTATCCTGCAATCGCAAGCTGAATTGTATAATGACCAGGCTGAGACTCAATAATATTGTATGGTGGAAAATTAGATTGCATAGTATTTTTTCCATCGTAGAAAAAATTCAGTTTGTCTGCCAGTTGTCTAGCACCAATAAAATCTTTGTACAGATTATTGATGATATCATGATTTAAATATGCCATTTGAACTCCTTAATAAGCAAGTTTCTATAATTAACACAGACCCATTATGGCATCTGTGTATTCGCAACATTATCGCTGCAAATTCTTTTAGATCTATTTCCGATAGCGTATTTCGCTATCAAATCCCAATCTTTCTTTTCTTTGAACGGAACAATTTTAATATCCATAGATTCGTCAGAATCTAATACAAATTCTACATCCGACTTATTTAATATCTTACACAATTTCCAATGATCGAGTAATCTGGCAATTGTATTTCTACGTCTATAGTCGTCTTCAGTAATATCTGTTTCTTTTCTATCAAGAGCGAATAATTCTTTAAAATGAACTACTGAATATCTACCTTGTTTGTGTAAAATATGACACGATTGAAAAAGAGTTTTACTTTTTTTAGATGCAATACCAATACGAGTTAGTGTTTCTTTAATCAATAAAAACGAATCCGGTTTATCTAATAAAATCTCTACACCGACTGGCATTCTATCTTTTTGTTCTTTCTGCATTATTATTCTTTCCACCTTGTTTGGCGATTTCAGATTCTACTGCTTCTGAGCCAATTAGTTTTAATATTTCAGTACCACGTTTAGCAGATACATTCATTTTAGAACAAATATAGTCTACATGATCTATATTTAAGGAGGAAGATTCTTTCTTGGTCCACATCTTTTGAAAAGAATTGTTTTTAGGTATGCCTTTCATGTAGAAATCGTATTGAATCTTTTTGTCTAATCTGTTGTACTTGTCCATGCATTCTGCAAATAGAATAGTTCGTTCAGAATTAGAAAGAATTCGATTAATCATAAACGGAACATATTCTTTGTTGAATATTTCCTCGTTTGTGTACAAATCTTCTTTAGTCTGAAGAATTGATTTGGAAAAATCAAAGGGCGTGCTCATTTAAATTGACACTGCGACATCACTTGAACGCAAAAAGAGACAGAATTAATCTCAACATCAATGCTAAATGCTGCTTTAAACTGAGCTTCTCCAATCAAAAGAATCAATTGAGGAACAGATTGAGGAATCAGCATAGTCGAAACTTTATCATAAAACAGTCGAAAAAACTGAGTAGAATCCATTTGATTGTTTGCAATCCACGATCGCATTTTGGCAAAATTCTTATCTTTTAAAGACTGGATCAAATCGTTAATTCCAGTCTCATCAACGATCGCAAGAATGCCTGAATCAATCTCTCCGGCTGACGAATAACGCTGAAGTTCTCCAATTGTTTTGCGGAAATCTGGAAAATTCTTTTGCACCAATGCAGCTACAGCTTTTTTATCGTAAGTAATATTTTCTAATTCTAGAATCTTACAAACACTTTTAAGCATTTGCATCATCGCCGATGACTTTTCGTCTTTAGAAAATCTAAAATCTACACGAGTCATTCTAGACTGCAATGGCTGAATTATTCGTTCTGGATAATTACAAGTAAAGATAAAAACTGCATTATCAGAAAAAGTATCTAGAAAACCGCGCATTGCTGGCTGGCTTTGAGCCGATACATAATCAAATTCATCCATAATTACTAACTTGCGCGAATCAGTAAAAGATACAGTCGATACAAACTGTGTAATCTTGGTTCTCAGAATATCTATAGACGAATCAAGACTAGAATTAATAAAAAGCACATCTGCATCGAGTTCGTTGGCAATTGCATATGCCAAAGTACTCTTACCAGTTCCCGGAGAACCAGAAAACAACCAAACAGGAAGTTTTCCAGACTTAAGCTGATCTTTGACCATCTTTTTTGTTGAAGCCGGAAGAACTACATCATCAACTTTCTTTGGGCGATATTTCAACTCCCAAACTAAATTCTCAAGACTCATAATAAAATTCCATAATTAAAGACTGAGTACAAAATTATTAAGCCCAACTTGAATTTTTCTCGCAAGCAGCAAAGAATTCGTATTCTGAAGTCTTAGATACAAACTGTGCAATTTTCTTAGAACTTAAATTGACATCATAGATACTCATCGGCATCTTTAGATTTTCTAGTTTGATATAAGAACTGAATGTCTGATCGGTAACTCCAGATTCAATAATAAAAGTATTTGACGAAGGATTTTTCGGATCAAGCACAGTACATGTAAGAACTGAGCCATCTCCTTGAATAAGTAAATCTGTTGCAGATAGAACTGAACCGGCTTTCAGTAAAGATTTAAGATTTTCTTCAGATAATTCAAATGAAACATCTGGAGCTGGCATTTTAATTGCTTTGTCAGGATAATCTAAAACATCAGGAGAAGCGAAAACATATTGAACTTTGTTCTTACCTTGAGAAATAGTAACTGAATTATCAGATAGAGTAAATTCTGGATCTGAGAATAGAGAAATTACGCCCAATAACTCTGAAAGATTATAAATACCGAATTCTTGCTCAAACGTATCTGGAACAGTAGCTGTAACAAAAATATTTTTCGACACCGTACGTGTCGTCAACTTATTACCCGGTTTAATAAGAATATTTTGGTTGATTGAAGCAAAATTACGAAGTGTATCTAGTGTGATTTTTGAGAGTTTCATTATAAAAGATCTTCCATGTTAAAATTAAATTATAATTGGTAAAAAGAGTTAAGTACAATTTTTATATGTACCATTCAGGAACAGGTCGAGAATTGACTTTTCCTGACCAGTTTGCAATATGTCGTTTTTCTTGAATGTAATATTTTCTGTATGAAGAAACTACATCGCCAGGAATTATACAAGATTCTGGCATAGCTAGATAAGGCAATTCAAACGGCTTATCATTTTTGATATTATGTGGAATATTGTCGAACAACCAATCGACCAGACCATCTCGTTCGGTTTTATGAACTTTTCCGTACCGATATGTATATTCTGAGCATAATGCTCGTAATAGCAAAGTAGTCCAGATATATTGTTGAGGATCTTCCCTGACATATCTGGCAGAAGGATGATTTATATGCGTAGCTTTATATAAAAGCTTTTGAGCATGCTCGTATTGCTTTTGCTTACGCCCAGCCGGAGATAAGCCAGTGACTAATATATTCATACGCCGTAGAGTTGTTTCAGTCTAGATTTTGTTTTCAAGCGTATTCATAAATTTATTATAATACAACTTAACATATGTGTAAATTAAGTGTCATACCCCCAGATTTTGTTTTCTTCATCATACCAAAACCCGCAATCAGATGTAAAGAAATCAGCCACAGAAACTTCAGCTAAAATATCATTGACTTTCTGGCCAGCTTCGCTAAAACAGAATTACCCAGTCGAATATTTTTCTCTATGGGCACAAACTTTTTTAGTAGTTAATTTATCGCTAACCAACGGAGGCAGTGCTACATAAAAGTCTTCTGTTAATATCAAGTACATACAAGATGCTATCTCAGAAAGATCAACATATTCTTTATCATAAACGGCGTGTTTATGCTTAGTTTCCCAATCATCTTGAGAAAAATATTTTTCATATCTATCATCAACCTATTTAGATTTAAATGCAACAAACAGATTTTCGAACCCGATTATATGCATGTTTTGATCTAGATCAAAACAATTAGGATCAGCTACGAAATATTCATGAATATAAGGATGTTCCCATAGCAACACATCTAATGATCGATAATTTCCTTGTCAAATAAGTAATGGTTCTATATCTGGAAAATCTAACTCTTTACTCATAATTGTCCTATCTTAGCTAGCAGTCCGTGGTTGTCAGAATGATCTGGGCCAACCCATCCAGTTGGCTTAATAAGATCTGGCAATCCGAACGGATTTGGTCGAGATGCTTTGACTCCGGGTTCTTTTGTCATGTTAGCTTCAAACACTTGATTCCATGCTTTAATTCCGTCTACATCAAACGCATCTAACGTTCCAGTAGCGACCACTGTCAGATCAATTAGCGCGTCGACAACTTCTTCCCAATTCTGTTCAGCAGCAGCTGCTTTTAATTCATTCATTTCTTCATCCAAAAAACGGATTCTGAACTGCAAAAATTCTTTAAGCATTTCTGGAGAAAGTTTTCGAACTGATTCGTTAACTTTAAATTTAGTGTGCATGATTCGCATGTCGTTGAACAAGTATTGGCTCATAATGTTTCCTTAGTTGAAAAAAGTTTCTAGGGTTGTCTGTTCTAAGTCTTTAGTTTCGTATGTCTTAGAATTGTTATATTGGTAAATTAAATTTCCACTTACCATTTCTCGTTTACCTTCAAGTACTGCTTTGATTTCGCTGGCCATGTCATATGCAGTACTAACTGGAACATTTTGACATACATGATTTAAATTCTTAGTCGGATTAAGCAATTCAAAATCATTTGGTAATCCCATTAGACTCATACATTCTCTAACAGTCAGATATCGATCTTCTTCTGTATGTGTCATTGATGTAGGAAAATGACCGACGAAAGCTCCAATACGGTCTTTAGGTACATAAGTCATCCTACGCATAATATTTCCGCCGGAAGCTAATTTGTCTGACATGGCTTGAGTTTTTCTAGACATTCTAGAATAACCGTATTTATCAGCCCAAAGTTTTGCTACGCCATAATTAGACTTAGATTCAATCCAATCTAGTACATCAGTCGATCGACTAAGTTTAGAAACAAATTCCGAATGACTTATTCCACCTTCTAATTCTTCTAAAATAAACTTATAGTAAAAATCGTCTTTAGAAGGGGTTTTGGTATTTGTCAGATCTTGCTGACTCAGACCAGTCGGAATTGTTTTAAAGAAGTCTTCAATTTTCAAATACGGAGTTTCGAAATAATTAAAAATCGGAACTTTATCTCCAGCCCAAAAGAAATAAAAAGATCTTTCGCGAACTTGGCTTAAACCATGCAGTAAAGATTTAGTTCTATAGATAGACATAGTATATCCGTTGACTTTAGCAATCGCTAAAAGCTTTTCTACGATCGGAGCTCCAAGTTTGCTAGCAAATCGCGGAGAGTTTTCTCCCCAAAATACTTTTGGTTTGATTTCTTCTAAAACATATTTTGCAGTTCCAGTCATCCAATCATTGATTGCCGAATCTGAACTAGATGTAGTCGAAAGAGAACTCAGCCCAGCGCACGGACACACGGTATTCACTACATCTACTGAATACGGATGTTTTGTATTATCGTCTAGAACATAATAAGGAATGTCTTTGAGATAATTCACCAAGTGAGAATCATTGTTAATGAATGCTTTATAAGAAAGCAAGTATTCTGGTCGAGAATCAAAAGCTTTCATTTGAGCAATCGTTTCTCCGCCGATTAAAGGAATAATAGATGCATGCTTCATGATAAACAATCTAATTTAGGAACGTTATACGAATCAATAAATCTCTTAGATTCTTCATTATTAAGACCAACAATCTTTTCTAGAGGAACGTTGTTAGTCAAAGCCTTTTTAATCGTAAACCAATTTACTTTGGCATTATAAAGATCTTTTTTAGTATCTAGACGAACCAATCCAAGACCCCATTTATCGATAAGCGCAGTAGTATTTTTGATGCATCGCTCTTTCAGAGCATCTGCAGTTGCAGACATTGCAGATACTCCAGACTTTAGAGATGGAGTATTATAGCTGAAGATCAAAGCAGTCGATCCTTCATTGTATACGCATTGTTGAATGATCATATCATAGTCATCCCAACCAGAATCTTCGTCGTATGTCAGATTTAGTTTAACACAACTATCAATATTCATATGAATTGCTTGAACCGTCTGAGCATATCTTTTTATAAATGGATTTTCGCTCAGATTTCTAAAAGTAAATTCCATATTGTTGACTGGTCCAGAATATTTCAGATTGTTGGTTTTTACTACATGTTCCCAGAAACCAAACAAAAAGTTGTATGACATTAGAAATTTTTTGTTTCTAAAATTTCCAGTATCTTCGCCAAACGAACCAATTGGAAGATAAAAATCAAAACAATCGTCTTCAATAAAGAATGCATCTGAATTCTTATTTCGAATATTCCAGTCAAGAATATACTGGCGCTTTCCGGTCAAAGTGAGATGTTTTTTCTCTAGCGGAATATAGACAACATTAACATTAGTTAATTTCTCAAATCTAGAATAAAGATCTTTCTGATCTTCATATGTAAAAACAAAATATTTGTTCTGTACATCGATCTGCTTTTCTAAACTAACTAGAAATTTAGAACGTCGCGGATCAAATTTATGAGACAACACACATACAGGAAAATCGTATGCTTGATCATCTCTAAAAGACTGAACTAAAGATTTGACCTGCTCAGTTCCAATACTCGGAATGTCCAGATATGTTTGTATTTCTTCGTTTATAGTCATTTTGTAATCCAATATTGATTTTCTGTCCATTCACTTGGAGTTCCAAGAGAAAAGTATTTATCTAGTTTAACATATTTTACCATTAATTGGTTCTTATCCAAAATATTTTTAAACGCATTGTCTAGATAAAATTCGCCATTAGTTTTAATCTGTTTCTGAAATATTTCATCGATAGAATCTAGCAAATCTTGATTGTTTCTCACCCAAAAACTTCCGATTAGAACCATTTGATCTGTTAAAACTTCGTTCAGTTCTTTAATAGAAATCGATTTGATAGATCCGTTAGTTTCTCCAGATACCCAGGCAAAACTGTTTTTGTTTTGCCTGGCAAATTGGCTTGGTTCAGATGTAAAAATAATGACATCTGCAGTTTTCTTCAGTTCAATGAATTCAGGAACAGTATATTTAGCGATCAGATCGCACGGAACAATTAGTGTTTCTCCGACTACATCTTTGCATGCTTCAGAATAGGAAAAAGCTGCGCCGATTTTATTTGGTGTAATCAGACTTACATTGTACCCATTCCAGAAATGCGAATGTTCTTTTGATCCAACATATCTGATCTCAGTTTTCAACTCATCAAACGATTTGGTGATTTCTGTAATAAAATCCGATTCACCAAGAGGAATAAATGGTTTTGGCTGTTTAAATCCAAGATTCAAAAATCTTTCGCCTTTACCGGCCGACAAGATGATTGTGTTTTTAATTTCTGCATATGTATTTCTTAACTCTTCTAGAGCGTTGAGTTTAGATTTAGCATATTCAAAATCTACAGGAGTTCCAAATTGATAAAACTTTTCTACTTTTCTGTATACTTTACAAGTATAGTAATCTGAAATCTCGTTATAAGCTAGCGATGCATAATATTCTCCGTTCAATTTCTTACCAGAAGAAACTAAACTTGAAAAAGCAATCCACATTTTATAGAATGTAGAAAAATAATAAAGTCCCGGAGACCATAGTTCAGAATGACGTTTTTTGCTTTGATATTTTTCTTTTACTTCATAGATTCTATCATCTTCATCTACTTTGCATGCTGCATATACATTGTCAGGATTTTCCAAATGAGGATGATAACCAGAATAGCAAGGAATAATTCCGTCTGCATTTGTTTCTTTGGCAAATTTTAAGAAATCAGAATAATCCCATTTCATTCCATAGTCGCAATAGCTAATGATAACAGGATCAGTACCGTTGATGTATTTTTCTAGTTCATCGCGAACTCCACAAATAGCTCCAACGGGTCCTAGCTTTTGACCAGAATAAACTAAATGTTTATATTTTAAATTTTCAATAGAGCTCAAATGATCTTCTAAATCTTCATATGATTCTGGTGAAGAAATAAAGAAAAACTCATCATTATTAACATCAAAGCAATCAATAACATAATCAATAATTTTCTTAGATCCTACAACAGGAATGAGTGGCTTAAATTCAGCATATCCAGCGTCTTTGAATCGTTGACCATTTCCACTGGCCGGAATAATAATTTTCATTTCTGCATCCTATAAATTTCGTTTAGATCAGTTCTTAATTTCCAAGAAGTTGACGAGCTAAGAACATTTAACTCTAGACCATTCATTTGACTAATCAGTTCTATATAGTGTCTGAACAACCAAAGCTCTAAGTTGGAAGCGTCAACTACATCATCTGGTGTATATGAACGTCTACAACTATTTGAATCAAAGAAATCTGTTTTAATCTTATCATATAATTCTTTAATTCTTTGAGTTGAATCTGATTGCAAGACGACACCGTGATTTCGTAACCATAAAACTTCTTCAGTCTGCCCTTCTACTGCTGCAGCTAATTCTGCTCCTGGATTAGCGTAATCAATAGATTTTCCGTAAGCAAATTCATAGTTTGAACATAGGTACGGAAGAACATATACCGGATGGTAATGAAATACGAATTTAGATTTCAGATTCAAATGCATTGAAATCTCCATCGATGGCTTCAATGCATTAGCGCAAAAAGATTCTTTTCTAAAGTCATATGACGTTCTAGAAACCCCATCTGACACAAAACAGATAGAAATAGAATGATCAGATTTCATATTTTCACCAGACGATTTAATGGCAATCAAGTCATCAAATTTAACAGAAATATTTCCGCCTTTGCTTGGCGCATCTAGAACAGTTACCAAAGAAGTTAATTCTTTATACTGATCTAGCATTTCACGAGTACTATGTTTCATATCTATTTTCTTTAAGGTCTAATACTAAAGTCTTAACGACAGAACTAAGATCTTTATAATCTCCGGTCAAAACTAATTTCCCATCTGTGTGCTGAAAGTTTTTAAAAGTCAATTCATCATTGATAATGATATTATACTTCTGATTAGAATCTACGTAAATTAAAAAATTGGCGAATTCTTTCTGAATTGCGATGTATTTAGAATAATCTTCTTCTCTACTGGTTATGCTTCTTTTGACTTCATCTTCAGTTTTTTGACGGTGAATTGAATCTCGCTCGATTTTTTGAAAATCCGCCAATTCATTATCGATGAAAATTCTAATCTTTACAAAATCGCCAGTTACTTCATTGTATAGCGAATGAAGTCCGTCGATAATAACTACATCTAACGAATCATGCTTTATACTGACAGGAGAATCGAACTTGCCAGAGCAGTGATTGTAGATCGGAATATTGACATTAGAAATTCCATGGTAGATGTTTTTAATGTCGAGACCAAGCTGAATGAGATTATTAGATTTTGGATTGTAATGCGTTAGTTTTTCCCATGCTTTACTATTTCTTTCAAACTTATGATACCCATCGCCTTCAATGATAGAACATTTCCAGACTTCATTCAATACTGAACTAATTGTGGATTTGCCAGCTCCAGATTTTCCTGAAATACTGATCATTAGTTTAGTGCAGTTATACGGATAATAGTCAATTCCGAGATGAGCAGTATTGTCAGCTAGAGAGTCTCCGAACATAATGATTTCAGATTTCAATGGATTATTTGCTAATTCCATCGCATAGTCGAACAAAACTTGATCTGGTTTCTCTGCTTCAAACTCTTCGCTTGTCACTAGAAAATCTATGTACTGACTTAGCTCAAGAATTTCTAACTTTTTGATTTGAGGAAGAACATAAAAGTTCGTAATTGCAACTACAGTTTTTCCTGACTTATGCGCATGTTTTAGCATCTCAGCCATGCTTTTATCAACATACATATTAGCATGAAAAATGTTTTCATACTGTTCATACATCTTCAAAGATTCTGAAAAATGAATGCGTTTTTGTTCACACACTTTTTTGAAGTTGAATTCTTTGCGATGATGGTTTACTTCTAATTCTCTTTTCTTTATGCTCTTTTGTGCTAGTTTATAATCTTCTTTTGTAAAAGAAAATTTAGCACATACAGATTCCAATGCTTTCTCATGCGCATAAGAATAATTGAATAATGTGTTATCAACGTCAATAAAGATTGTTGCATAACTGTCAATTATTTTTTTAAGATTAATCATTAATTCCTCCAGAGTTGAGGATATTTAGTGCATATTGAAAAAGGTCCAACATTTTCAAAAATTGTTTTCTTGACAGATTCTATGTGTCGTACATATTCAAGCGAATATAGTTCTGGTGAAACCACAATAAAATGCTGATATCTAGAAGACAAGTATAACATTCTAGAAACGAATTGTCGATACTGTTTGGAGTCAAAATTATCAAATTCTGAATAGTCAAGCCACATGTATTTTGGTTTGATCAAAGAAATAAACTTGTTTGACGGTAACTCTACATCAGAAAGTCTGACAATAAATCTGTGAGCAATTTCTGGATACTTCTTCGAAAGTCTCAGAATATCGGGAATCTGACTGTCTAGAAAATAGTAATCATGATCTTTCATCATATCGATTAATTCTTCTTCGATGCCAGATTCTTTGATGTTCAAAATAATATTCTTTTCTTTAAAAAGATTCAACTTATCTTTTAGCAGAGGATATGTATCAGAATGATTCAATCTATCGTGGTTTAATACTAACCCGTTGATAGAAGAACGAATATCTATTTCAATTCCGGATTCAGAAATTTCTTCTGAATCATTTTGCCGATGAAGAAAAATGTCAATCATAGATATTCTGAATCAGGGTACAACTCAGCATACTTTTCTTTTAAAATGCTGATTTCACCAGTCTTAGCATAATGATCTATCAAATAATAATGTCGATCGTAAATATGTTGAGATGATCCAGTCCAAATCAAATCTCCTACTTCAACATTTAAATCTTTAGCTAAACGACGCTGAACTTCTGACGCCCAAAAAACGTCACCCTTGTAACCGTGCACAGAATCGTTACTGCGAAAAATGTAATGACTTACTAATCTGTTATCGCGTATAAAAAACATATTAGCAATAGTACAAATAAAATCAGACATTCCGTCTTTATTCCATTCACTGTGAATGTTAGGCCTAACATAAACCATTTCGCCTTGACGTGAATTTCTATCTAATTTTAGTTTTTCTAAAACATGCTTATATTGACTTCCATTTTCTTCAGACCAAATACACCATCCGTAGTTTGAGTTAATTCGGCCGTCTGGTGTAGCTACTCTTTTCCAAATAGTAGGAATATTGCCTTCAATGTCGTTTACATTTCTTGAAATACTTTCATACCATTCTAATTCTCTCTGATTCCAATCATGATTGATTTCTCCGAAAATAACTGGTTCGTCTGCAAGAAATGTTGCGCCAATAATCTCTACTGTATTACCGACGAATTCTTTATTCAAGAACTTTTCTAAAAACTGATCTCTAATATTCTGTACTGTTTGCATTTTAAACCTCTAAAAAATTAATAATTGTAGGCAGAAGCTGATCGAATCCGCCGATGTCTGTAATATTTAGCATCAATTTATTTGGAATAGTAGAGCATTCATATTCTGAAATAAATGATTTTCGAGTCTCTTCATATTCTTCTACGGATGTCTCTAGAGACATGCCATCTTCGCGCGATTTAATCTTATCGGCATAGTCAGTAATAACAATCAAATAAACTTGATCATCTTCATAGTATTCAAAGTATTGCTCTAGATCTGCGCAAGTATAATCTTTCGGATAGTTGCGAAACTTGCGTCCGTATACTGCTGCGCCAAGATGAAACCTATCTGTAATGACGCTTGTATTGTCGGATAGAATTAGAAACTGGTCAAACAAAAGAGCATAGTTAGATTCTTCCCATTCTTGCATTTCTTTTATAGAATCTAATTTCGGAGGACTTCCTGCATGATGGCAAATAACTCCAGGCCCGAGTAATTTAGACAGCTGAGAAGTCAGAGTTGTTTTAGAACAGCGATCTTGACCTTCAAGGATGATAATTCGATTTTTTGACATAATTTATTTCTTAGAAAAGAGAGACATTAGATTTAACGCTTGAGCTTTTGCATCGTCTAAAGCATTATGATGAAGAGTTCTAGCAGATGATTTAATCTTAGAAATTCCAAATAAATTCACCACTGTACGATAACAACGTTCGTCATAATATTTCCATGGAACTTTTTTGTTCAACACAATATAAGCGTTTTCTAGAATCACGTTATCGAACGAAACCCCATTTCCCCACACAGGCAGTGATGTAGGTCCAAACCAAGAAGAAAACACATCTAATGCTTCTTCAAGAGAAGTTCTATTATTTTTTAGACTTGCATACGCTTCTGGTTTCTGAGTTTTCCACCACTGAATAGTTTGAATCTGAATATCAAGTCCATGAGCTTTACAAGACAAAGGATCTATGTTAACATAGAACTCGTCTAAAATAGAAACTCCATCGAATTTTACAGCTCCAATCGAGACTATAGCTGCAGTCTTAGATTGACTTAGTGTTTCTAGATCGACCATCACATTTACGTCTGACATTAGTATTTCCTTAAAGTTACTTTGAATAATTTTAATCTATTAAAGTGTGTACGTAAAATAAATTTAAAGCTTCTAGAAGATGATCTATAGATCGATTCAATAGATACTATAGACAGTAGGTATAGATCATCTTCTGCACGATTCTAGATGTTTCTACAGAGGTTAGTATGCGGTAGCATACCGTCTCTGAGCTAGCTCAGCAGACGATCTATAGATGTAGGATAATCTATTGATTCAGTATGAAAACATGATAGACACGATTCTAGACACATCTAGAGTGGTTGTAGCAGATAAAATCAATTTTCTAGACTATTATAGATACTATAGACAGTAGGTATAGATCATCTTCTGCATGATTCTAGATGTTTCTACAATGGTTTATAAGATCCAGCTCAGTATATAAAGCTTTCTAGAGCCCGTCTCAGTATATAAAGCTTTCTAGAGTGTAATGCCTCGCTAGCGCTCGGCATTGCCATTGCTGTCGCAATGCCGTTTTAGATACGCGAAGCGTTGTATACGCGAAGCGTTCGAAGCACATGAAGAGAATATGGCTCATGTTAATGAGCAGAATTATGCTTTCTATAGAATAATTATAAGTGCTGATTCTATGCGTGTACAATTCTTTTTAGATCGATAATCTATTGATTTTAAAGACTAT
>JFJP01038356.1_pt1 | contig 17909 bp, 15 predicted proteins | sample 431651 | NCBI WGS metagenome assembly JFJP01 (sample SAMN02602958, study PRJNA72255) | Microbial mat metagenome, whole genome shotgun sequencing project. | biome: fresh water; feature: sink hole; material: water; isolation source: purple microbial (photo- and chemosynthetic) mats found in...
GATCGAGGAAAATCAATAGCGGCGGGCTTCAGCCCGCCGATCGAGGTTAGGGATGGTTGACGATGTGCTTGCGGAGTTGCCCGACCAGTCCGGCAATGTCTTCGAGCTGTTCTTGGGTGATGCTCAGGGGCGTCTGGGTGTTGACGACCATGACGCGGCGGATGGAATCGGTCTGCACCTCGTCCTTGCCGAACTTGATTTCCACCTTGTCGTAGATGGACTTGAGCAGGGAAAGGTCTTTGAGGAAGGCGGCCAGGTTGGGGTCGCTCTGGTTGACGCTGACCTGCTGGATGAGGTAGTTGAGGGAGAACTTCTGGACGATGATGCGGTTCAGGAGCAGCTTGTTGGCCTCGGGGTTCTGGTAGTAGATGTTGGTGGCCATGAACATGGCCTCGATCCATCCGCCCAGTGCCACCAGGGTGGCGGTGTTGGTGCGGTCGTTGTCGCGGAGGTACTTGTCTGTCTTGGAGTAGGTCTCGTTGATGATGTTGAGGATGGAGTCGGTGTTCTCGATGTTGTCGCGGACGCGCTCGTAGTCGCTTTCGGATTGTGGGATGTCGAGCTTGGCCGAGAGGGCCTGGATGGCTTCGAGGTACTGCCGGGCCTGCTCTTCCTGCTGGTAGAGCTTGGAGTAGCTGAAGTCCACGCCCAGGACGCCCACGTGCAGGGCGGTGCTGGTGGCCGAGCCGGGATTGTCGATGATCGCGCTGGGCGAGAGCAGCTCGGGGTAGAAGCTGGTCCCCATGTTGAGCAGCATGGCCATTTCCATGGGCGAGGGCAGTCCGTAATAGATGGTCAGGCCGCCTTCCTGCTTGATTTCGAGGACCTCGGCGGCATTGGCACGCGCGGAATCCAGGGGTTCGTAAAGGTTGTCGTTCCCGCCGTTGCTGGAACATCCGGAGGCCGCGAGCAGGGAACCGGCAAGGCAAAAGGGCAGGAGCAGTTGGTTCAAGGTTTTCATGTTGAAAAAAGTTTGTTTCGTCAATGGTTGTTCAGCAGGACGAATACCGATGGTTTCCAAAATTAAGAATTTTGCGGCTCGCAGGGAGGAGCGGCTTCATTTTTTGGTGTTTTCAAACTCCATGCCTCGACTTTGGGCGGGGTCCCAGAGCAGGGAGCTGTCGCCGTAGCTGAGGAAGCGGTATCCGTTGTCGAGGGCGAACTGGTAGAGCTCTTTCCAGCGCTGGCCCAGCAGGGCGGCCACGAGCACCAGCAGGGTGCTGCGGGGCTGGTGGAAGTTGGTGACCAGGCCCTGGGCCACGCGCAAGGCGTAACCGGGCCCGATGATGACCTGCGTGGTGGCGGGCAGTTCGTCGAGGCCGTGGCGGCCCATGTGGCCGAGCAGGGCTTCGAGGGCCTGGCGGGCGGGCAGGGGCTGGAGCTGGTAGGGCTCCCACTGGCCCAGGAAGAACGGCTCGGGCTGGTCGAGCAGCAGCTTGCAGCCCATCCAGTAGAGCGACTCGAGCGCACGGAGCGAGGTGGTCCCCACGGCCACGACGGGTCCCTGGCCGGCCAGCAGGGCCTCGAGCAGGCGGCGGGGCGCGGCGAAGCGTTCGGCGTGCATCTCGTGGCCGTCGAGGCGCTCGCTCTTGACGGGCCGGAAGGTGCCGGCGCCCACGTGCAGGCTGAGCGTCTCGCGGCGCACGCCCCGGAGGTGGAGCCGCTCGAAGACGGCCGGGGTGAAGTGCAGCCCGGCGGTGGGGGCGGCCACCGAGCCCTCGCGCCGGGCGTAAAGCGTCTGGTAGCGCTCGTCGTCCACGGCCTGGCTCTCGCGGTCGAGGTAGGGCGGGATGGGAACCTGCCCGGCCTGCTCGACCACTTGGGCGAAGCTGGCGGGGCCGTCCCAGCGCAGGCGGACCAGTTGGGCCGTGCCCCAGGCGCCCAGGTGCTCGGCCTCCAGGGCCACCTCGCCGCCGTCGGCCAGCTCCAGCCGCCGGGCCAGGCGCTCGCCCTTCCACTTCTTGAGGTTGCCCACCAGGCAGCGGAAGACGACCTGTTCCTGCGCCGCGAAGGCCTGTTCGTGCGTGGGCGGCTCGTGCGGCTCGAGCAGGAAAACCTCCACGCGTCCGCCCGTGGGCTTGTGGAACTCCAGCCGCGCCCGGACCACCTTGGCGTCGTTGAACACCAGCAGGCTGCCCGCGGGCAAGAACTGGTCGAGCCGCTCGAAGGCCTCGTCGCGGAACTGGCCGTCGAAGACCAGCAGCCGCGACTGGTCCCGGCGTTCGAGCGGGAATTTGGCCACCCGTTCCGCGGGCAGGGCGTAGTCGTATTCGGCGATGTCGATCGCCTTGGGCGAATGGTCCATGTTTCTTGGGTTTGGTCGGGAGGCGCGCGGCGCCGCGGTGGGTCTTGGATGCTGCCCAAAATAATTAACTTTGCAGCGCTTTTCAAAACCAACTCCCAAACTCAAGGCCATGGCGTTCAAAAAAGGTGACAGGGTGAAATTCCTCAACGATGTCGGCGGAGGACAAGTCGTTGGCTTCCAAGGCAACGAAATGGCCGTGGTCTTGACCGACGACGGCTGGGAAATGCCCGTGATATTCAGCGAGTTGCTGTTGATGGAAAGCCCGCCGCCCGTCAGCAAGCCCAACGCGCCCGCCAGCGTCGTTACCACGGATTTGGCCGTGGAAATGGACAAGCCGTTGCAAAACTTCGACAAAAAAGGTCCCGCCCCCAAGCAGGAGCCGCAGGTCAACATCCATTGCGCCTTCGTGCCCACCGACGCCCAGCGCCCGACCGACTCGGACCTGGATTTCCACCTGGTCAACGATTCGGACTGGCAGTGCTTCTTCGTGGTCAGCCAAAGCCAGGAGAGCAAGCAGACGCCCCTCTACGCGGGCAAGCTGGAGGCCAACTCCAAGCTGCTGCTCTCCACGATCAAGCGTTCCAAAATCAACGACCTGGGCGAGATGCTCTTCCAGTTCCTTTTCTATTCCGACCACGATTTCGTCTTCCAGGATCCCGTGGTCAGCACCCTGCGCGTCAACCCGGTGCGCTTTTTCGACAAGAAGAACTACGTCGCGAACGACTTCTTCCACCAGAAGGCCCTGCTCAAGCAGGTGGCGGCCGAAGACTGGCGCAAGCAGCTCGCTAAGAGCCAGCCCAGCGAGCAGGAGCTGCTGGCCCTGAAGCTGGCCGCCGAAAAAAGCACCACCAAGCCCTCGAAGCCGCACCGCCGGGGCGAGGAGCTGCGCGTGGACCTGCACCTGGAGGAGCTGGTCGAGGCCGAGCACGACCTGGCCGACCACGAGAAGCTCAAGACCCAGATGGACCACTTCCACAAAGGCATGAGCCAGGCCATCACCGAGGGCTACGACCGCGCCGTCTTCATCCACGGCGTAGGCACCGGCAGGCTCCGCACCGAAATCCGCGCCGAGCTGGGCCGCACCTACAAGCAGTACCGCTACCAGGACGCGTCGTTCAAGGAATATGGCTATGGCGCCACGATGGTTTACATCAAGCCATGAAAAAAACAAGCCCCCGGCCAGCGGGCCAGGCGGGGCAGACATGACATCAGCAGGAACATGAGGCAGGGGGACGATCCATCGCTCTTGGGCATCGACCCTTGGGAGGAAAGTCCGGGCAACGCAGAGCGGCGCGCTTCCTAACGGGAAGGTGGGCGCGAGTCCACATAAGCGGAGAAGAAAACAACCGCCCGGCTTCGGCCAGGCAAGGGTGAGAAGGTGGGGTAAGAGCCCACCGCGCCTCGGGGCGACCCAGGCGGCAGTCCGTGCGCGCGTTGAAAGTCCAAGCATACCGGCAGTCAAGGGCTGCTCGCCCGTTGCCGGGGGGTAGGACGTAAGAGCCGTCGGGCGACCGGCGGACCAGATAAATGATGGACCCGCCTTCGAAGGGCGGAAACAGAACCCGGCTTACGGTCCGCCTGCCTCTCTTTTTCCAAGCGAAAGCCCAGGCCCTCCCCCCGCGGAGGCGCCTGGGCTTTCTGCCTTTTGGGGCACGGGCCAGCCAGCGTTTCATGCCAAGTTGTTTTCACCGGTGAAATATCCGAGAGCAACCTGTGTTGGGATGGCAGGGCATCGCCGCGAAAGCCCTGAAGGGGCGCCATATCCTAGCGATGGGTGAAGCCCATCGCAACGGGAACACCAACCCTTTCCAAGCCCTGAAGGGGCGCAATAACCAGGCGAAGGGCAAAGGTTGTGGCGCATGAATCAGGCCCTCCATAACCCATGAGGACAATTTCGCCCCTTCGGGGCTCTCTTCTTCGCCTCGGCTCCGCTTATCATGGCACCCCTTCGGGGTTGGGCGAGTCTTCAAGGCATTTCATCACATTGGAACGCCACTTGGCCTCAGCGGTAGAACTCGGCCTCGTAGGTGGCCAGGTTTCCCTTCTGGTCCACGATTTCGAGCCGCAGCTTGTGCGGGCCCGAGTAGTCGAAGCGCTCGGTGTCGAAGCGGTGGAAGAAGAGCTTGCGCTTGGCGTCCTGCTCCAGCAGGATCCATTGTCCATCGAGGAAGGCGTCGTAGCGCTCCACGCCCGAAAGGTCGTCCTCGATGGTCAAGCGGATGTCGTCCTGGCCCGAAAGCCGCGCCCCCGGGCGGATGTTGAGCGGGCGGATGGTCGGCGGCACGGTGTCGGCGCGGATGCCGAACTCGCCGAAGTAGCGCGAGCGGGCCGTGATGAAGCCGTCTTGCACCACGCCGCCGAGGTAGGTCCCCGAGCTGCTGGCAATCAGGGCCTTGTCCCACAAGCGTTCAGGCATTCCTTCCAGCGCTATCGACAGCACGAAAGGCTCGGCCAGGGGCACCAGCGGGTCGTGGACCTGGTAGAGCGGAGAGAAGAAGCCCCGCCGCCTGCCCAGGTCGCGGAACTGGAACTCGAGGGTGTCCATCAGGGCCGCGCGGGGAAACATGAGCATCAGCCCCGGCTGGAAGAAGCTGTTCGACTGCCCGCAGGGCATGGTCTTGACGCGGTAGGGCGGGGCAGGGGCGGGAGCGGCGGCCGCGGAAGGGGCGCCCCGCAGGCGGAAGGCCAGGGTCGAGCGGTTGCCCGCGGCGTCGCCCACCACGATCTCGACCCGGTGCTCGGCCCCGTCGCGGATCTGGGCCAGGCCCCGTCCCTCGACATGGCGGTAAACCGTCGTCATGGGGTTGCCGGGATCCTTGATGCAGCGGTGCATCCAGCGCCCGGTCTCGAAGCGCTCGCGGTAGTCCAGGTAGCTGTTGAAGCCGTGCTCGAAGTAGGAAATCTCGCCCAACTCGCTGTGGAACAGCAGCTTGCCATCCACTTTCACCTCGATGGAAAAGATGCCCCACTGCCCGCGGCGCTGGTTGTCGTAGTCGTTGGCCTGGATCGAGAAGCCGATGGCTCCGAAGACCTCCACGACCTGCCCCGAAGCCAGCGCGTAGCGCCCATCGCCGCCCGAAAGCTCGAAGAACTCGCCCTTGTCGGTGCCGCGCACGCCACTGCCGGGCCCGTGCGGGAAGATCTTCAGGCCCGAGAGCGTGGGCGGCACCTGGTCCGGGATCGCGAGGCCGAAGAGCATCGGGTTGTAGGGGTTCTCGGTCAGGGCGTCGCGGATCTCGAAGTGCAGGTGCGGCCCTCCGGAGCTGCCCGTGTTGCCGACGTAGCCGACCAGTTGGCCCTTCTTGACGGGGAACCGCTCGGGCTCTGGCTCAAGCGTTACCTTGAACTTCCGCTGGGCGTACTGCTCTTGCCTGACGAAGCGGGCGAGCTCTTCGGCGAAGCGGTCGAGGTGGCCGTACTGGGTTACGTAGCCGTTGGGGTGGGTGATGTAAAGGGCGTTGCCATAGCCGGTGGGCGAGACGTTCAGCCGCGAGACGTATCCGTCGGCCATGGCGTAGAGCGGCGTCCCGACTCCGGCGGGCAGGTCGAGGCCGGCGTGGAAGTGGTTGGGCCGGAGCTCGCCGAAACTGCCCGAGACGCCCCAGGGCCGCCCGGTGGGCCAGCCGAAGTAGTCGGTGGGATGCTGCCTTTGCGCGGCGGCCGGAAGCCAAAGCAAGAGCAGAGGCAGGAGCAGGGGGAGGATCTTCGTCCGGGGGTTCATCGGGTGGGTTTTTGGTGGGTTGGGTTGGGTCGGGCGCCGCAGTCGCTTGTTTTGCAAGGATTTGGCCAAACGTCGGCGGCCACTCGCAGGCGGGGCGACAGGACTTGAAGTGGAGCTTGAAGGGACAAAAGAAAAAAAAGCAAATGTTTTTGGCAAAAAAGCTAGGAGAATTGAATTATTTTTTCTAATTTAGCTTTACCAAATCGAAGCAAATCCGCTAACATTCAAGTGCTTTTAGCCACACAGCGAATGTCTTGCGTAAAGTGGAGCTTTGGCAAACGAAGCAGCAAATTTCATTTTGAATGACGATTGAACAGCACAACCTGCTCACCGGGCTCAAGGCTAAAGTGAACCAGTTGGTAGCGATCCACCAAGGCAACAAGGCGGAGCTCCAGCGTTCGAGGCTTGAGAACGCTGACTTGCGGGCTGCGCTGCGCGACAAAGAAGAGCAAATCCTGTCGTTGAGGCAAGAGCTTGAGATGTTGAGGCTTGCCAAGGCGATAGCCGGCGTCGAGGAAGACGGGCATGGCGCCAAGATGAAAATCAACAAAATCGTTCGGGAAATCGACCGCTGCATCGCCTTGCTCAACAAGTAGCGGCAAACGGAAGAGGACCCCACCTGGAAACCATGGACACCAACGAGAAATTGTCGATAAAGGTCAACCTGGCCGACCGCTTCTACCCCTTGCGGGTGGAGGCCAAGGACGAGGAGAAGATCCGCAGGGCGGCCAAGACCATCAACGACAAGATCAACCAGTACAAGAGCCGCTATTCCGACAAGGACAACCAGGACTTCCTGGCCATGGCGGCCCTCCAGTTGGTGACCAAGGTAATCGAGTCAGAGGAAAAAGCAGATGTGAGCCCCCTGATAGCCGAGCTGGAATCGCTCGACGACCACTTGGGGCGAATCATCGAAGGCATATAAAAAAAGCGATCTTTCACATAAGGTTCTTTGCCAAAAGAATCGAAACTTGCCCGCACAGTTTCTTTACACGTTTGGGAGACTCAACAGTTTAGCCATTAGAGCAAAGCTCAAACCTGACGTAGAACAGGCCTTGACCCCTAGGGGTTCTTCCTTCGGGAAGACATTGGACGTTCGACATTTGGTGGCAGCTCTATTCGTGTCTTTTAGGGGTTTTTCCTTAAATCTTTGAAGAATATTGTGCGGGCTTTTTTTTTGCGAACATTAAAACCTCAATCGAAAAATGGAATGGTATCATTACGTCATTTTCGGTTTGGTAGCGATTGGAACCTTCGTGCTCGGCATGGTCTTGGGCTTTCAGAACCGGATGAAGATCCTGGTCAAGCAAAGCGAGATCGCCCTCAAGAAGAAAGAGCATGAAATCGACGGGTTGAAGGCCGAGGCCGACAGCATACGCGAGCAGGCCAGCGGCCTGATGCGCCAAGCCCAAGAAGAAAAGTCCAGAGCGGAGCAGCTCATCGCCCAAGCCCAAAAGGCAGAAGTGCAGGCGGAAGCCAGCAAGCAAAAGAAAATCCTTGAGGCCAAGGAAAAGTTCCATACCCTCAAGACCGAACACGAACAGGCCATGCTCGAGCGCAACGCGAAGGCCGAGGCCAACGACGCCAAGCTCAAACAACGCGACCTGGCCCTGAACCAACGCAAGGAGGAGCTCCAGAAAAAGCAGAAGGAGCTCGAAATCGCCAAGCAGAAGCAGGAAAAGCTCAACGCCAAGCTCGAGGAACAGTCGGAGCTCATGGACAAAAAGCAGGAGGAGCTCGAGAAGATGCACAAGCAGCACATCGAGAAGCTCGAGCAGATCGCCGGAATCTCGGCCGAGCAGGCCAGGGACGAGCTGGTCGAATCGCTGCGCGAGGACGCCAAGTCCAAGGCCATGGAGTTCATCACCGAGACCATCGAGGAGGCCAAGCTCACCGCCACCAAAGAGGCCAAGAAAGTCGTTGTCCAGACCATCCAGCGCGTGGCCACCGAGACGGCCATCGAGAACTCCGTTACGGTCTTCCACATCGAAAGCGACGAGATCAAGGGGCGGATCATCGGCCGAGAAGGGCGCAACATCCGCGCCCTGGAGGCCGCCACCGGCATCGAGATCATCGTGGACGACACCCCGGAGGCCATCATCCTCTCGGGCTTCGACCCCGTGCGCCGCGAGGTCGCCCGGCTGGCCCTGCACCAGCTCGTCACCGACGGGCGCATCCACCCGGCCCGCATCGAGGAGGTCGTCATCAAGATGCGCAAGCAGATCGAGGAGGAGATCATGGAAGTGGGCAAGCGCACCTGCATCGACTTGGGCGTCCACGGCCTGCACTCCGACCTGGTCCGCCTGGTGGGCAAGATGAAGTACCGCTCGTCCTACGGGCAGAACCTGCTCCAGCACTCGCGCGAGGTGGCCAACCTTTCGGCCACCATGGCCGCCGAGCTGGGCCTCAACCCCAAGCTGGCCAAGCGCGCCGGCCTCCTGCACGACATCGGCAAGGTGCCCGACGACCAGCCCGAGGTCCCACACGCCATCCTGGGCATGCAGCTCGCCGAAAAGTACAAGGAGAAGCCCGAGGTCTGCAACGCCATCGGCGCCCACCACGACGAGGTCGAGATGACCACGCTCTACTCGCCCATCATCCAGGTCTGCGACGCCATTTCCGGCGCACGGCCCGGTGCCCGCCGCGAGATCGCCGAGTCGTACATCAAGCGCCTCAAGGACCTCGAGTCCCTGGCCTTGGGATACCCCGGCGTGACGAACTCCTACGCCATCCAGGCCGGCCGCGAGCTGCGCGTCATCGTCAGCAGCGACAAGATCACCGACACCCAGGCCGAGTCGCTCTCCTACGACATCGCCCAGAAGATCCAGACCGAGATGACCTATCCGGGACAGGTCAAGGTTACGGTCATCCGCGAGACCCGAGCGGTGAATTTCGCCCGCTGAACCTTGGCCGCGGCTTCCCTCTTTTCTTGTTTGCCCAAATTTTCCATAAGTTTGGGCAATTTTTTTTTGAACCGATTCCCGAATCCCATCTCAATTCGCTACCTCTCGCATGAAAGCCATCCAAATGGTTGACTTGAGCAGCCAATACCAGAAACTGAAGCCGAGAATCGACGCGGCCATGCAGCAGGTCATCGATGCCTGCGCCTTCATCAAAGGGCCTTTCGTCGAGAAGTTCGAGGCCGAGCTGGCCCACTACCTCGGCGTGAAGCACGTCATCGGCTGCGCCAACGGCACGGAGGCCCTCATGGTGGCCCTCATGGCCTTGGGCCTGCCCCGCGGCTCGGAGGTGCTCACGCCCGACTTCACCTTCGTGGCTTCCGCCGAGGCCATCGCCCTGCTGGGCCTGGTGCCCATCTTGGTGGACGTGGATTCGGAGACCTTCAACATCGACCTGGCCAAGGCCCGCGCCCTCGTCGGGCCCAACACGCGGGCCATCATGCCCGTCCACCTCTTCGGCCAGGCAGCGCCCATGCACGAACTGCTCGAAATGGCCCAGGAGCTTGACCTCAAGGTCATTGAGGACTGCGCCCAGTCGCTCGGCGCCGACGTGCTCCTGCCCGACGGCAGCCGCCGCAAGGCCGGGACCTTGGGGCACATCGGCTGCACCTCGTTCTATCCGTCCAAGAACCTCGGTGCCTACGGCGACGGCGGGGCCATCTTCACCAACGACGACGGGCTGGCCTGGAAGATCCGCTCGATTTCCAACCACGGCATGGCCCGCGAGCGCTACTTCTACGACTCCGTCGGCGTCAACTCGCGGCTCGACGCCTTGCAGGCCGTCGTGCTCAGCGAGAAGCTCAAGGAGCTGGACCAGTACAACCAGAGCCGCCAGCAGGCCGCCGACCACTACGACAGAGCTTTCGCCAACCATCCCCAACTGCGCGTCCCGGCGCGGCATCCGGCCAGCACGCACATTTTCCACCAATACACCCTGGTGGTGAGCGGCGCCGACCGCGACGCCCTGAAGGAGCATCTCCAGCGGGCGGGAGTTCCCAGCATGGTCTATTATCCCAAGCCTTTGCACGAGCAGGAGCCTTACCGCGTTTCCATCAATGCCAGCGGCGAGTTCCCCGTCACCGACGAGCTTTGCCGGGGAGTGCTGTCCCTGCCCATGCACACCGAGCTGGACCAGGAGCAGCTCGACTACATCTGCCAGCAGGTCCTTTCATTTTTCAAAGATTGAAGCGCCATGCCGAAGATCAAATTCAAAGACAGAGCCCTCTGGCGTGCCTTTCGCGATCGGGCGCGGCAGCAGGGGCATGAGCCGGAGGCGATGTTCGAGGAGCTGGCCCGGCAATGGTTGGCTGCGCCGGAACCCTCCGCGACCGAGCATTACCAGCACCCGACGGCCATCGTGGGCGAGCAGGCCCGCGTGGGCGCGGGTTGCAAGATCTGGCACTTCTGCCACGTCATGGACGGCGCCGAGCTGGGCCCGGGCTGCAGCCTGGGGCAGAACGTCTTCGTGGCGCGGGGCGTCGTCTTGGGCAAGGGCGTCAAGGTGCAGAACAACGTCTCGATCTACGAGGGCGTCGTCTGCGAGGATGAGGTCTTCCTGGGGCCTTCGATGGTGTTCACCAACGTCGCGCGCCCGCGGGGTGCCTACCCGGTGGGGGGGCGCTACGAGCGGACGCTGGTCAGGCGGGGCGCCACCCTGGGGGCCAACTGCACGGTGGTCTGCGGCCACACGGTCGGCGCCTATGCCTTCGTGGCGGCGGGTGCCGTCGTTACGAAGGATGTTCCCGACCATGCCCTGGTCATGGGCAATCCGGCCCGCGTGGTCGGCTGGGTCGGCCTGACGGGCAAGCGGCTGGCTTTCGATTCCCGGGGCTTGGCAACTTGTCCCGACACGCGAAATGTTTACCGGCTGATCGAGGGCCGTTTGGAATCCGTGACGCACTGATCGAGCGCAGGAAAGGAATTGAGATTTATCTTTCTGATCATCAAGGATTTGAATTTTTACTTTTGGGTTTCCTAACCCTTTATTTTTTCCCATGATTGACCATCTGATTTCCAAGAAGACGAAACTGGCCGTGGTTGGCCTGGGCTATGTCGGGCTCCCCATCGCGCTCGAGTTCGCGCGCAAGATGTCCGTCATTGGCTATGACATTCGGCAAGACCGGGTGGCCCTGCTGCGCCAAGGCATCGACCCGAGCCGGGAGATGGAGCCCGAGGCTTTCCGGGGCAAGGACATCTTTTTCACGCACGAGCTCGAGGACCTTCGCCAGGCCAGCTTCTTCGTGGTGGCGGTTCCCACGCCCATCAACGAGAACAAGCAGCCCGACTTGGGGGCACTGCTCTCGGCCTCGCGTGCCGTGGGCAGGGTCATCAAGCCAGGCGATTACGTGGTTTTCGAGTCAACGGTCTATCCGGGCTGCACCGAGAAGGACTGCGTGCCGCTGCTCGAGGCCGAGTCGGGCCTGCGCATGGGCACGGACTTCAAAGTGGGCTACTCGCCCGAGCGCATCAACCCGGGCGACAAGGTCCATACGCTGACCACCATCCGCAAGGTCACTTCGGGCTGCGATGCCGAGTCGTCGGAGCAGGTTGCCCGGGTTTACGAGAGCATCATCGAGGCGGGAGTCTTCCGGGCGAGCTCCATCAAGGTGGCCGAGGCGGCCAAGATCATCGAGAACACCCAGCGCGACATCAACATTGCCTTTATGAACGAGCTTTCGCAGCTCTTCGACCTGATGGGCATCAACACCTTCGAGGTGCTGGAGGCGGCTTCCACCAAGTGGAACTTCCTGCGCTTCCATCCCGGCCTGGTCGGGGGGCACTGCATCGGGGTGGATCCCTACTACTTGGCGCACAAGGCCAAGGAGTTCGGCTACCATGCCAAGATCATCGAGGCGGGCAGGGCCATCAACGACGAGATGGGGCACTACGTGGCCAAGAAGGCCGTCAAGATGATGCTCGCCCAGGACAAGGTGCTGCAGAACTCCCGCATGCTGGTCATGGGCATCACCTTCAAGGAGAACGTCAGCGACATCCGCAACTCGAAGGTGGCCGACATGGTCCGCGAGCTCGAGTCCTTCCGCGTGACCGTGGAGGTCATGGATCCGCACGCCGATGTCGATGAGGTTTTCCATGAATATGGGCTGAGGCTGGTGGATTCGCCGAGCGGCGCTTACGATGGCATCATTTTGGCCGTGTCGCACAAGCGCTTCCTGGGCTTGGCGCTCGACGAGCTGGTCGCGAGCTTGCGCCGCCCGGCCATTTTTGTCGATTTCAAGGCCAATTTCAGGAACCACGAAATGCCCGAGGGCGTGTTGTACTGGTCGCTGTGATCATCGGTAAAATGCTGACATGAAGATACTTGTAACCGGCGCGGCCGGATTCATCGGCTTCCACCTCTGCCGGCGATTGCTAGAGCGGGGTTTCGAAGTGGTTGGGCTCGATTCCATCAACGACTACTACGACGTGCGCCTGAAGTTTGGCCGGCTGCGCCAGCTTGGCATCGAGGTCGAGCCGGCATTCGGCCAGCTTCTGGAAAGCTCCACCCAGCCCGGCTTCCGCTTCCTGCGGGCCCGGCTGGAGGACGCCCAGGCGGTAGAGGCGCTCTTCGCCCGCGAGCGCTTCGACAAGGTGTGCCACCTCGCGGCCCAGGCGGGAGTCCGGTACAGCATCGAGAACCCCAGGGCCTACGTCGATAGCAACCTGGTAGGCTTTTTTAACGTGCTCGACTGCGCCCGCAAATTCGAAGTCAAGCATTTCGTTTATGCCAGCAGCTCAAGCGTTTATGGCCTGAACGAGCATGTGCCCTTCTCCACGGGCCACAACGTGGACCATCCCGTGAGCCTCTACGCCGCCAGCAAGAAGGCCAACGAGCTGCTGGCCCACTCGTACAGCCACCTCTTCGGACTGCCGACGACGGGCCTGCGCTTTTTCACCGTCTATGGCCCCTGGGGCAGGCCCGACATGGCCCTGGCCCTCTTCGCCGAGGCCATTTTCAACGACAAGCCCATCCGCGTCTTCAACCACGGGGCCATGCACCGCGACTTCACCTACATCGACGACATCGTCGCCGGCCTCGAGCGCGTCATCGACAAGGACGCCCAGCCCGACCCCGACTGGAGCCCGCAGGCGCCCAAGCCCAACAGCTCATCGGCGCCCTACCGGATCTACAACATCGGCAACAGCCAGAGCGTCAACCTGATGGACTTCATCCAGGCCATCGAGCGGCAGATTGGCAAGACCGCGCAAAAGATCATGCTCGACATGCAGCCGGGCGACGTGGTGCGCACCTGGGCCGACGTCTCGGACCTGGCCAGCGACACCGGCTACCGGCCCAGCACCTCCATCGAGGAAGGCATCCGCCACTACATCGACTGGTACAGAGACTTTTACAAGCGCTGACCCATCCTGAAAACCCAAACATATTCGCCATGAACAACCCCAAAGTGGTCATGCTAGGCCTGGGCTACATCGGCCTGCCCACGGCCGCCATCATCGCCAGCAAGAAGCTCCAGGTGCTCGGCGTGGACGTGCAAGCCCGCGTCGTGGATACGATCAACGCCGGGGGAGTCCACATCATCGAGCCCGACTTGGATGGTTTGGTCAAGTCAGTGGTCTCAAACGGCTGGTTAAGAGCGGCTTTGAAGCCCGAGCCAGCCGATGTCTTCATCGTCGCGGTGCCCACGCCCTTCGGGGAGGAAAAGCGGCCGGACATTTCCTATGTCGAGGCCGCGACCCGCAGCGTTCTGCCGCTGCTGCGTCCGGGCAACCTCTTCATCATCGAATCGACAAGCCCCGTGGGCACCACCCGCAAAATGGCGAAAATCATTTTCGAGGCCCGTCCCGAATTGCGCGAAAGCCTGCGCGTGGCCTACTGCCCCGAGCGGGTCTTGCCGGGCAAGGTCATTTACGAGCTCGAGCACAACGACCGCGTCATTGGCGGAATTGACGCCGCTTCCACCCAGGCCGCGACCGATTTTTACTCCATTTTCGTGCGCGGCGGCCTGCACCCGACGCACGACAAGACGGCCGAAATGTGCAAGCTCACCGAAAACTCTTTCCGCGACACCAACATCGCCTTCGCCAACGAACTCTCCCTCATCTGCGACAAGGCGGGCATCAACGTCTGGGAGCTGATCGAGCTGGCCAACAAGCATCCGCGGGTCAAGATCCTCCAGCCCGGCACGGGAGTCGGAGGCCACTGCATCGCCGTCGATCCTTGGTTTATCGTCTCGGACTTTCCCGCTGAGGCCCAGTTGATTAGGCGTGCCCGGTTGATCAACGACTTCAAGCCGCTCTGGGTAGTCGAAAAGGTCAAGAACGCCGCGCTGGCCTTCGCGCTGGAACATGGGCGCAAGCCGTTGGTGGCCTTGCTGGGCCTGGCCTTCAAGCCGAACATCGACGACCTGCGCGAGTCGCCCGCCGTGCAGGTGGCCCTGGGCCTGATGGGCGGGCCGGAAGCCGACTACCTGGTGGTGGAGCCCAATGTCGAGCAATGGAAGCATGGGGCGCTCACGCCTCTCGATGAAGCCACGCGCCGGGCCGACATGCTGGTTTTCCTGGTAGCGCATCGACCGTTCGAGCGGCTCGAGCAGCACGCCCATGAGCTGGATTTCTGCGGGGCGCGGAAGAACCGCTGAACGCGCCCAAGGCCGGAGGCGCGGGCCTAGTCCTGCATCCTCCGCTCGCGAAAACCCGCCACGATGAGGCCCACCACGATGGAGAAAACCACGCCCATGAGCAAAGTCCCGACCGAGAAACCCGCCTGCTGGGGCTCTTCGAAGGCCTTGATGACCGGGACCTTGGAGAGCGCGGCCAGCTCATTGCTGAGCGACTCGAGGTGCGCGACCAGCTCGTCGAACCGCTGCCTCGAAACCTCGTCGTTGGGGCTGAGCCCGGCCAGCGTCCTTTCGGTTTGGTTGATGCTCTCCAGAAGATTTCTTCGTTTCTCCTGCTGGCTCTCTTTCAGCAGCGGGGTTTCGAGCAGGGCCTGGTTGATGCCGGCGGCCAGCAGCTCGAACAGGTGCTCGTCGGTGGCCACGGCCCTGACCAGCAGCACCGATTCGTCCTGGCCCAGGCTGACCTCGAAGCTCAGGGCCTTGAGTTTCGAGAGGCTCTGCTCGTCCAGCCCGAGGATTTGCCTGACGACCTGCATCTTGCCTTCCGCGAAGTCCTCTTCCGCCAACTCGAACTTCTCGTGCATGGCCAGGCCCTTGTTCCAGCTCAAATCGAGGATCAAGGTCGATTCGTACTCCGGATTTCTGCTCAGGCTCCAAAAGAGCGTGGCTGCGATCCCCACTATCGCGAACAAGAACACGATGACGACTTTTTTTTCCATTCCTTATTTTGTTGCTGGCATTTTGCTTGCAAAAATACCAAATAACTTTTTAATTTTTTTCTCATCAAAACAAATTAATTGCCAGAAAAGTATGACAATCCTGCCCATTGGCGTTTTATGGAAAAAAAAGTGTTTCGACTTGCGGACGACTTTCTTGAAAGTGGGATTATGCCAATTTGTTCAGGAATCAGTCGGAACGGGCACCCATCAAAAAAAATGAGACTACCATGAAAAAGGCGATTCTACTCGGCGCGACCGGCCTGGTCGGCGGCCATCTTCTCGAACTTCTCCAGGAGGCGGAGGACTATGGACAGGTCCAGGTCCTGTCGCGCCGCCCGATTGTGCTTCCCGAGGGCAAGGCCAGTGTCCAGGTCTGCGATTTCGACCATCTGGAGCGCCATGCGCGCCAGATCCAGGGCGACGACCTGTTCATCTGCATCGGCACCACCATCCGCAAGGCGGGCAGCAAGGCAGCCTTCCGACGCGTGGACCTCGAAATTCCATTGGAAGTTGCTTCCATCGCGAAGCAAAACGGCTGCCGCGGGGCCGTCCTGGTCTCCTCGGTTGGCGCCACCATCGACACGCGCAACTTTTACCTCCAGACCAAAGGCCTGGTCGAGTTCGGTCTGGCGCAGCTCGGCTTCGAGCGCTTCACGGCCGTCCGCCCTTCGCTGCTGCTGGGCGACCGCGACGAAAGCCGGCTGGGCGAGGACTTCGGCAAGCTGGCCATGAAGGTCCTGGGGCCGGTCCTGCGCGGGAAGCTGGCCCGCTACAAAGGCATCGCGGCCCGCGACGTGGCCAAGGCCATGCTCGCCATCGCCCGGATGGGCCATCCCAAGCCCGTCTATGAGTCGGAAGAATTGGCCTCCTGGGCGAAACCCTGAGGGCAAATAAAGATTTTTTTCCTTATCGAAATGTTAAAAATCAATGTGTTGATAAAATTTTCAACGAAAAATAATCTCGCGATTCGGAGGTAGGCATTTTCACCGAGGGCAGAGGTTTTTTCATGTAAAAAGATGATTGTCAACAATTTGTGATGAAGAATTGATTTTTTTACTTTCGAGAAAAATAATTTTGAATGCCGATATACTTTTTGTCGCAGGTCCGAGCGGCTTAACGAAAGGGGCGAAGGAGTTTCATCATTGTCAAAAAATCCTAATTTTGGTGAGGAATTGAATCCGGCTAAGCGCAATCCGCCCAAGCAGAACGCCTTAGCCAAGCTTGCTAAGCCCAAGGCCATCTGGCCAGCCCAACGCGGGCCTCTTGTCCTTGGCAACAAGAATCAAAACTGTGCATATGAACCATTTGAAATCAATCGCATTGGCGGGATTCCTCTCGCTTGCCTTGCAGGCCCCTCCGACATTCGCCGGCCAAGAGCTCGAAGAAAAAGGAGTGAAGCAATCGGTGGCCGAGGCCATAGCCGGCCAAAGAATTGAGGCCACGCGCGAATACCTGAAGACATTCGAGCAAATCAAAGAAGAGCTTTTCGCCCTCGAGGATCGCGCGCTCTTCCTTTATCCTTTGCCCAATGCGGCAGCCCGCTACCACTACCGCGAACTGGAACGGGCCGAGCGCGACTTGAACCGCCGCTTCGCCGCCCAGGCCAGGGCCGCCGCCAACGCCGCAGCCGCCGCCGCAAGGCCCAGACGGGTAGCCGCCGCGGTAGCGCCCGCCCCCGCGCCTGTCGCTACCGCTGTCAATGTCGCGAGCATGCTCATGCTTTCTCCCGACTCGCTCAGCATGATGCGGCAAAACGTGGCCAGGACCGCCCAGCGCTACCTCGGCACCCGCTACCGCTGGGGCGGAATCTCGGCCAATGGCCTGGACTGCTCCGGATTCGTCTATCGGGTTTACGCCGACCTGGGCATCGCCATCTCGCGCGACGGACAGAGCCAGGCCAGCATCGGCGAGTCCGTGCCCTTGGAGCAGGTCCGCACCGGCGACCTGCTGGCCTTCGGGCGCCGGACAGGGCGCGGAGGCTTCTGGGCCACGCACCTCGCCTTGGTGCTCTCCAACCAGGATGGGGTCATCCGCTTCATCCACGCCACCCGCCGCGGGGTCATCATCGACCAGGTCGGCAACAGCGCGTGGGGCAACTACTACGCCAGCCGCTTCCTCTCGGCCCGGCGTTTCCTGAAGGTTACTCCCGGCTCGCAGGTGACGGAGCAGAGCATCCAAACCGTCATCGAGAACCTGGCGCCCGCGCCGGAAGTGGCCCCGGTCGAGGACTTCGACTTCAGCGGCGACGAGCCTTATTGAGCGGCCAGCCTGGGAACGGTCATACACCGATTGGGCAGTTTGGGCGTGGTCTTCCACGCCCAAACTGCTTTTTCATGTCCGCTTGCTATCCAACGTGATAGATTGCCTTGGTCTTGCTTTTCGCATTGAACCCCTGCGGGGTTCTGGTTCGCGGCGGTTCTTGGCTCCCTGGATTTCATGCGGGGCTATTCATGTTCAATCCCTTCGGGATTGGCGGCGCAGCCGGATTTTGTCGGATGTCGATGTTTCGGATATTGCATTCCAAGTTGCTTTTGCGGGTGATAAGTAAGGATTCAAAATTAGCTTAGTCTAAATGGGGAGAATTTGATGACGAGGTTTGTCCCCACGTTGGCAAGGCAACGGTTGGCG
>JFJP01038358.1_pt1 | contig 17908 bp, 13 predicted proteins | sample 431651 | NCBI WGS metagenome assembly JFJP01 (sample SAMN02602958, study PRJNA72255) | Microbial mat metagenome, whole genome shotgun sequencing project. | biome: fresh water; feature: sink hole; material: water; isolation source: purple microbial (photo- and chemosynthetic) mats found in...
AACAGGAGTTCCGCCAAACATTTTCACTTCAAACATTGGAGTATATTTTCATCACTATTAGTCTAAAGGTGTAGTCCACCTTTGAGGTGGACTACACCTTCTTTATGAACGCATAATTTATTTTAGTATACCATCAATTGTATTGTAACTTACAGAATGATACCCCGGACGAGCTTTCGTGTATACTTCTTTTGCCCAGGCTTTACCTGAAGGAGTCTTTGCAAGCTCAACATATAATGGCTTGATAAGTTTTCGTCTTCCCACGTTCATCAAATAATTGCGCATTGGACCGAAAGCGGTTTCGTAATTCACTTTGATGCAGCGCTGGAACCATTCGCTTAATATCTCGGAATTTCCTGAGCGCGTAAAATAGAAAGCATAATCGAGTTCGATCACTTTTTCCAGCCGGAGAGAATCGGGAAGGTTTCGTAAAAAATAAAGCCAATGATGTGTGGTCCACCCCTGAGTAATCAGTTTTGAAGCTTGAGTTCCATCCAAAAATGAATTCACTTGCATCAAGACTTTGTCAAATTCATCAGATTGTGGTTTTGGACAATTATCAGGTAGTCCGGGACCATACACCCACGATGAAATTTTTAACTTCTCCGTAAACGACCTGCTGTGTTTGATCTGGAAATGAGTGTCCAGTTTTTCAAGGAATTGTTCTGTCGTCATTGTGGAAAATGCATTCTCATTAAAATATGTTTTCAAAAAACTATCCCAGCGCTCGCGGCCGAATGTTTCTTCCATCAATCGTAAAAAGAAATAACCTTTGTTGTACGCAATATCAGTAACACCATCATCAGGATCACGGTTGAGAAGGTTCAGTTTCAAATGTGTATCAGGATTTTCTGCCCCCATATCTGCGATTGTGCTCTTGAGGTCTTTCAGCGTTAATGTTGCAAGCATCTCGGAATATGCTTTCCCATATACTTTTTCCATAATGCGGTGTTCAAAATAGACGGTAAATCCTTCGTTCACCCAGAAATCATTCCATGTTGCATTCGTTACAAGATTTCCGGACCACGAATGAGCAAGCTCATGTGCAACAAGAGCTACCAGCGATCGGTCGCCGGCAAGAATTGTCGGCGTCGCAAATGTTAACCGGGGATTTTCCATTCCTCCGAACGGAAAACTTGGAGGGAGGACAAGAAGATCATATCGTTCCCAGCGGTATGGTCCATACAACTCTTCAGCGGCCGAGATCATTTTTTCAATATCAACAAATTCATTCGCGGATTTTTCTATCATGCTTGGTTCTGCATAAACACCGCTGCGATTTCCCAATGGACGAAATTGAAGATCACCAATTGCAAGTGCCAACAAATACGATGGAATTGGCTGCTCCATTTCAAAAGAATAAACTCCATCAGATTTTTTTGTTCCTGAATTTCCGGATGCACTCATTACTGCAACAAGATCAGGTCGCGTGTGAATCGTTGCAGAGTAGGTCATTCGTACGCCGGGACCATCCATGCAGGGAACCCAGGTCCGAGCTAGAATTGCCTGTGACTGTGTGAACAAAAACGGTTTCTCTTTCCCTGATGTTTGTGATGGTTCCAGCCATTGTAACGCACCGGCATTTGGAGAGGTTCTGTAATAGATCTTAACCGACTTTGTCTTTGGTGTGATTACTATGGTAAGGGGTTTGCCAAGGAACTTCACTTCATCGCCAAGCGAGAATTTTGTCGGCATTTCCTTCTCATCAAGTGTGACTTTATCGATCGTTAGATCGCGTGTATCGAGAACAAGTTTATTGGTCTTCTTTTTGTGATTGAGCATAAGCATCGCGTGACCGGAAATGATCTTTGTCTCAAAATTTACTGATAGTTCTAACCCGAGATGCTTTACGGACACTTCAGTCGAATTTGCAAACGAATGAATGTCGCTATTAGTATGCTGTTGTTTTTGTGCTATTGACATGGTCAACACCAAGGTTGTGAAGAAAAAGAAATAGATAATTCTCATGTTCGTTCCTATTATTTAAAATTCTATTAAACAATATACAAAATTCAGGCTTTGATTTTCATTCATTTTTAATCACAGACAATATTGTCGTTTGTATGGTGCAAAATTACTGACTATTTTAAATTGCGGGCGTGAGAAAAATATGACAGTAGAAATGATGAATAAATCCGCACATTTTCCTTAATTTCTTCGGAACTAATGACAGTGTGAACCAACGAGCAGAGCAATAATATTCCAAGGGTGTCAATTATGGAATTAAAATATCTTCACGGCAAAATTAAACGATTGATCTTCGGAAAAGAGGATCATTTGCCATTGGAACGAAGAATTCAAATCCTTCTTACGTTCTTGACAGCGATTATCATATTTCTGGGATTTGTGTTTAACATTCTTTACAAAATGAATGGATGGTTCACATTATTAACTGCAATAGCGACGATTGTAGTGATTGTATTTTTTGTAATTGCTCGAAATTCCAATAATTATCAACGGTCAATATTTCCGCTGTTTTTAGTCTCAGTATTCTTATTATCGATCGGTTGGTTTCTCAATGCCGGATATGATGGTACGATGAGTAATCTCATCTTCGTATATTTTTTGGCATCGTACGCGATTATAAAACCAAAATATAGGTCACTAGTTTTTCTGTCGTTCTTGGCAATGTCGTCCGCATTGATAGTGATTCAATATTCTTACCCGGCACTTGTCATTCCATATGATAATAATGAGCAACGTTTTCTTGATCTATTGTCTGCGAATATTTTGTATTTCTTCCTTTTCTATTTTTTCATTGATATCATCGTTAAAAATTATGCAAATGAGAATAAAGAAATAGCATCGATCAACGAAGAATTGAGAAATAAGAACAAAGAGATCGTTGAAAATAATTTGAGGATAGAGGAAAGTGAAGAAAAATATAGAGTAATAACGCAATCCACAGTAGATGTTATCTTTATGCTTGACCAATCAGGAAAACTCCTATTCATTAATGATAGCTTAGGAAAATATTTTGGATATACCCCCGAAGAATTGGTTGGTAAATCATTCACCGAAATTGTGCCAGCGGAGGAGGTGCCGAATTATATTCTACAATTAAAGAATATATTTTTACACAAAGAAGTGACCAATTTTATTACCCAAATATATAATAAAGATAGAAACCTTATTGATGTGGAAATTAATGGGAAGTTAATAAAACGGAATGGAGAACATGTTGGTTTAGGAACAATTCGAGAAATATCAGAACGCAAACGAGCAGAAGAAGCACTGAAGGAAAGCGAAACGAAGTTTCATGAACTCTATTTGTTACAACGGTTGATGAGCGACACCATGCCTGATTTGATCTGGGCAAAAGATCTCCACAATAAATATATCTTTGCCAATAAAGCAATGTGTGAAAAGCTTTTAAATGCAACAGATACTTCGGAACCAATCGGCAAAAACGATCTTTTCTTTGCACTGCGAGAACGTAATTCACATCCGGATGATCCACAATGGCATACGTTTGGGGAAATGTGTCGGGATTCGGATACAGTAACGTTGAAAGAAATGAAAGAGATGCAGTTTGACGAATATGGGAATGTTAAAGGAAAGTTCCTTTTTCTTGATGTCCGGAAAGCTCCCTTGTTTAATAGCGAAGGGAAACTTATTGGAGTTGTAGGATCGGCACGAGATGTTACCGAACAAAGAGAAGCGGAGGAGGCTCTTTCCAATGAACGAACTTTGCTTCGCACGATCATCGATTTAATTCCGGATGCAATATATGCGAAAGATCTTGAAGGACGGAAAATACTCGCCAACCCAACCGAAGTTCATCTGACTGGAAAACAATCAGAACATGAAGTGGTAGGAAAAACTGATTTTGACCTTTATCCCAAAGAACAAGCAGAAATATTTTTTAAGGACGACCAATCCATTATCCAGTCTGGAATACCAATGCTCGATATTGAGAGAACCATAAAGGATGGTGCAGGAAAAATTTATTCAATGTTGGGATCAAAGGTACCATTAAAAGATGTACATGGGAAAATTATCGGAATTGTAGGATTAAACCATGATATCACCGAACGAAAACTTGTAGAGGAAGCACTGCACTTATCGGAAAAACGTCTAAAAAATGTTATAGAGAATTCGCCGGATACCATCTATACCATTGATCTAACAACCGGAAAAGCTAACACGCTGAACCGAATTAATTTCTATGGATACACGAAACAAGAATTAGAATCCAACGAGTCTATTCTTCACACCATCTATCCAAACGATCTTACATTTGTAATGGACAACTGGAAAGAGATGATAGCAGGGAAGAGCACAAAACCAATTGAATACAGGATACTGAAAAAGGATGGAGATATCGTTTGGATCGGTCAACGCATTTCAGTGATGATTCGAAATGAGGATAATACACCCAAACAAATTTTGGTTACACTCAGCGACATTAATGATCGCAAGCGCATTGAAGAATCGCTGCGAACAAGCGAAGAACGTCAGCGGTTTATCCTTGAATCGATGCCGGTTGCCATTTACACTTCGCCGGTTGATTCAGAATTGGACACAGCGTGGATTAGCGGAGATGTTAAAAAAATTACCGGATTTGAAATTGATGAATATCTCTCGGAGAATGATTTTTGGCGTAAGCGACTGCATCCGGACGATAAGGAAAGAATTTTAAACGCCTATAGAAAAATATCATTGAGTGGTGAGCTAATTCTTGAGTATCGTTGGCAATGCAAGGATGGCCAATATTATTGGTTCCAGGACAGATCGGTGATTCGAGAAAACGAATCTCGAAAAGAGTACTTAGGAGTTATCATTGACATTACTAAAAGCAAACTTCTTGAAAATGAAATACATGAAAAAGAAATACTGTATCGCAACATTGTTGAAAATCTTCATCAATCGTATTACGAAGCAGATGGGCGTGCGATATTTACCTATTGTAATCCGGAGCTGATCACTATTAGCGGTTATACCGAAAAAGAACTGGTTGGGAAAAGTTTGTTGAGAATTGTTGCCAAAGAACATCGTGCTCGCGTTACAGAGTTATACATTCAATGGAAAAAAGAAAAACGGACAAAAACATCACTTGAATTTTTAGCTCAAAAGAAAAATGGAGATAAATTCTGGGTTGAACAAAACACGCAATATGAATTTGATGAACAAGGTCGTTTTATCAAGGGGACTAGTATCGTCAAGGATATTCATGAACGGAAATTGACAGAAGAAGCACTGCGAGAATCTGAAATATTTTTCCGGTCAGTATGGGAACACTCTGCCAGCGGTATGCGCCTCACCGATGAATATGGAACTGTGATCACCGTTAATCAAGCGTTTTGTACCATGGTTGGAAAAACCGAAAAGGAAATGGTAGGTTCCAGTTTTTCTATTATCTATTCAGAAAAAGAACGTTCGAGTATCATACGAAAACATCAAGAGCGTTTTTCTGCACGAACGGTTCCCGAATTAGTTGAAAAAGAATTACTGCTTTGGAATGGAAAGACAGTGTGGTTTGAAGTTACAAACTCATTTGTTGAATTTGGAGAATCTAAGGCGTTGTTGCTCGGTATTTTTACCGACATTACCGAACGCAAAAACTCAGAACAAATTATCCGTGATGTGCAGCGGCGGGAAAGTCTTGGTGTGCTTGCCGGCGGTATTGCGCACGATTTTAATAATCTGCTTACGTCAATGATGGGGAATGTATCTCTTGCTAAAGCACGAGTCCCGATTGATCACCCGTCAGTACAAAATCTGGATAGAGCAATGATGGCAGTTGAACGTGCCGCTACTCTTACAAAACAAATGCTTGCCTATTCCGGGAAAGGGCGATTCCAGATCATTCCGATCGATCTCGTAAAGGTGGTGCAAGATCATATCGACCTCTTTGAATCTTCGTTGCCGAAGAATATAGAATTCGTAACACATCTTGCGCCAACACCGGTCATGATAAAAGGAGACCCGGGACAGATTGAGCAAATTGTTATGAATGTGATCATCAATGGCGGTGAAGCAATTGGAGAAAAACAAGGAATTGTCGATATTAATGTTTCAATAATAAGCATCTCCGGCGAAGAATTGATATCTTACGGTCGATTGAACGATCAGGTATTGAAAACCGGTGAGTATGCATTGTTCAAAGTATCGGATAATGGTACTGGAATGAATGATGAAACCATAACAAAGATATTCGATCCATTCTTTACCACAAAATTTGTCGGCCGCGGATTAGGACTTTCTGCTGTGTTAGGAATTATCCGCGGACATAACGGAGGAATTACTGTAAACAGTAAGGAAGGTGAAGGAACAACAGTTCAAGTAGTGTTACCTTTGTTTATATCAGAAGTTAGTTCAACTCAGAAGAAAAATCGTATTATGAAACAAAAAACTCAATCTCCTACAGTGTTGGTAATTGATGATGAACAATATGTCATTGATTTAATAGATGAAATTCTTGAGGTTGAACATTATCAGCGGTATTTAGCAACCGATCCTGTAAAAGGGGTAAAGTTATTCAAAGAGCATTGGCAAACGATCGATGTAGTTATTTTGGATTATTCGATGCCCAAAATGAATGGGAAAGAAGTGATGATCGAATTAAGGGAAACAGATCCGAATGTTAAAGTAATCATATCGTCTGGATATTCTGTAGAAGAACTGAATCATCTGATGGGTAATATTAAACCGAGTGCCATCATTCAAAAGCCGAATAGTCCGGATGCTTTAATGTCGATCATCAACAAAGTGCTGAATGTCTCATAATTGAATTCCAAAAAACCATATCTTAACCCTCTTTTCTGCCGGTCCCGAAGGAACCTCTTTGGTACAGGCAGGTGCTCGGCTTGAGAATGATTATTCGCTTTTCGGATACCATTCTTTTGGATTAATATCAGACATGGCTTGATACCCTAAAAGATAGACCGTACATTAATTCATTCGTTGGAACAAACCTCAGAAAAAACTGGTTCATAGATAACAAATATTTTTTTAGGTGGAGAAAGGCATCGCTGTATTTTTTGTGATATGAATTATTTACCAATTGCATTATTCTTCTTCGGACATTGGTTCCTGTCATTATTCAGTCAAACATTTTTTCTTCACCGGTATTCCGCCCACAAGATGTTCACGATGAACAAATTCTGGGAGCGCTTCTTCTATCTGTTCACATTTATCACGCAAGGGTCATCCTTCTTGAATCCGCGGGCGTATGCGATCATGCACCGAATGCATCATGCATACAGTGATACCGATAAAGATCCGCATTCGCCTCATTATTTTAAAAGTATGTTCCAAATGATGATGAAAACAAAGGATATCTATCTTGATATTCTTCTTAGAAAAGTCGATTCTCCGATAAATTTTGAGAAAGATGTTCCCGAGTGGAAATGGCTCGACAAACTCTCCAGCTGGTGGACGCCGAGAATTGCCTGGGGATTTGTGTATGTTCTCTTCTATGTTTTCTTTGCAACAGAATGGTGGATGTTTCTTTTGCTGCCGATCCACTTTGTGATGGGACCGATCCACGGAGGAATTGTAAATTGGTTTGGACATAAATTAGGATATGTGAACTACAAAGATACCGGTGATCAATCCAGGAATACACTTCCGCTGGACTTTGTCACATTCGGCGAATTATTTCAGAACAATCATCATCGATTTCCCAACAGTGCAAATTTTGCAAAAAAATGGTTCGAGTTCGATCCAACATACCCGCTGATGAAACTGCTGGAGTGGATGAAGATCATTAAGTTCACACGAGTTTCCAATAACTAAAAATTGATAGTCCCTGATCAAATATCAAGGATTTTTCGTTTAAATAGTTGAACTTTCTATGGCGCATTAGCGTTTTGAAGGTATAATAAAGGAAAAACGATGAAAAACTTTCTGATTTTAATTTTTACAGCTGTTTTTGTTTGGGTAACGTACGTTGTTATTGATACTAGTTTCCAAAGCAACCTATTCAAGGAATGGAATTATCTGAAGACTATTCCATGGATGCAGGCAACACTATGGGACTTTTATGCTAATATCTTTGTGCTGTTAATTTGGGTCTATTATAAAGAGTCGAGTATTGCCGTAAAAGGATTATGGACGGTATTGTTCATTACTCTCGGAAGCATTGCGGTTACCGGTTACGTGCTGATTCAATTGTTCAAGCTAAAACCAGGTGAAGGTTTAGAGAAAGTGTTCCAAAAAAATGCTTAATACATTATTACTACATTCGCTCTACGGATTTGGTCTTGTCTTTACGATGATGTGTCTGTTGTGGCTTATTTATCGTGCGACGAACAAACCAATGATTGTTGATGCCGGCTGGGGATTTGGTCTTGCGTTCATCATTATGTTCTATGCATACCTGGGCGATGGAGATGTAACACGTAGGTTCGTTATTGGCGCTATGGCGGCCATTTGGGGAATTCGTCTCGGATCATATTTACTCTTCACACGCGTGCTTGGTCATCATCACGATGCACGCTACGATATGCTTGAGAAAGAGTGGGGGAAGAATATTCCGTTTCGATATTTTCTCTTCTATCAATATCAGGCGTTCGCAATTGTACTGGTAACTGTACAGTTCATCGTCATTGCCAATAATCCATTGAACCAAATCTTTCTGTTGGAATATGTTGGAATTGGGATCTGGTTTGTTTCAGTGATTGGCCAAACAGTGTCTGATGCACAATTGAATTCATTCAAGAATAATCCTGCGAACAAAGGAAAGGTTTGTCAGGTTGGTCTTTGGAATTATACCCGTCATCCTAATTATTTCTTTGAATGGTTGATCTGGATGGCATTCCTCGTCTTTGCGTTAGCATCCGAAGGAGGATGGATCGCAATATTTGCCCCAGGAATCATGCTTTATTTGCTTCTTCGAGTAACCGGGATTCCATTGACTGAAAAAAATGCGATCACATCGAAAGGTGATCTGTATCGCGAATACCAGAGAACAACAAGCGCATTCATTCCGTGGTTCAAGAAACAGTAGCCGCCACCCTGAGCAATTCCGTCAAAGACGGATGCCTCGAAGGGTCTCTATAGTATACCATCCTTCTATGCATCCGTCCCGATAAGATCGGGACCCGCTTACTCAGGTCCGAAGAACATTTTTGGAGATGAACATCGCAACTCCATTCATATAAAAATAAAATAAATATGATCTCTACTCTGCTTGAAAAAAATATCCTTCCCGATTGGATCATTCGAATCGGTATTCGCCGTTTGCTTGCTCAACGCCTGCGCGATGAACAAAAAGAAAACGCATTTGAACAGCAAGATCATCTTATGAAGCTCATCGATTTTCTTAAAGCGAGTCCGATTGCAGTCAATACTCACGATGCGAATGAACAGCATTATGAAGTCCCGACCGAATTTTTCCAACTCGTGATGGGCAAGCATATGAAGTACAGCTCAGGATATTGGAAACATGATAATGTTTCATTCGATCAATCCGAAGAAGATATGCTAGAGATGACGACCGAGCGGGCCGAGTTGAAGGATGGAATGAACATTCTAGAGCTTGGATGCGGATGGGGTTCGCTCTCGTTATTTATGGCGCAAAAATATCCAAATGCCAAGATCACGGGTGTCTCTAATTCTGCAACACAAAAGGAATATATCGATACGGAAGCAAAAAAAAGGGGATTGAGCAATCTCGCCATCATCACGGCGGATATGAATGCGTTCGAGACTAAAAATAAGTTTGACAGAATTGTATCGGTCGAAATGTTCGAGCATATGCGGAACTATGAGAAACTTCTTGAGAAGGTGTCATCATTTCTTGTTGAAGGCGGAAAATTGTTCGTTCATATCTTCACACATAAAACATATGCGTACCTGTTTGAAGTGAAGGATGATACCGACTGGATGTCCAAATATTTTTTCACCGGCGGTATCATGCCAAGCGATGATCTGCTGCTCTATTTCCCCAAACACATTGCAATTGAAAAACACTGGCATGTTCCCGGAATTCACTACGCTAAAACCAGTGAGATGTGGCTGAAAAATATGGATAAAAATGAATCAGCGATTAGAAAAATATTCTCTGCAACATATGGTGAAGATCAGGTAACAAAGTGGATCGCCTATTGGAGAATTTTCTTCATGGCGTGCGCGGAGTTATGGGGATATAAGAATGGCGAAGAATGGATCGTCAGCCATTATTTGTTCGAGAAAAAATAAATTCTAAATATCAGGATTACATAATTAAACGATTTCACAAAATATAAAAATAAAGACCCCCTTGCAGCGTTGGGAATGTGTGATGGCGAAAGGGAGTAAGGAGATGTTGAATAAATGTTTAGGAAACAGATATATTATTTTATTTTGTTAGCAATCTCATGGTCTATTGCAGAAACGAAAACCGATAAATTTATCGGTACTGCAACGGATCTCAAAACAGGGAAGTTAATTTACACCGAAGAACATGAAACAACGTATCTCGATGATGTGAGCATCAGCTCAATCATTACCTATCGTGATGAAAAGAAAAATGTGATCGGCAAGAAAGAGATTACGTTCGATAAATCTTCTCCGCAGGTTAAATTTCGGAGAGAAGACTATCGGTTTGGGACCGTTGAAAGTGCCGAACCTGCTGCAACCGGAGTTAAATTATACAAAAAAGAGAACTCTACTTCAGACGGAAAAACAAACATTATAGTGGTTGAAACTCCAATAGCGATCGATGCAGGATTGAATAACCTCGTTCGAAATTCGTGGGTAGAACTGCAGCAAGGGAAAAAAGTATCATTCAATCTTGCCGTTCCTTCACAACTGGATTATTTCGAATTTCGAGTGGTTAAAGACAGAGAAGAAATAGTTCAAAATAGAAAAACGATTGTTGTGAAATTTGAATCCGACCACTGGTATATTCGCTTATTTGTCGATCCGGTGGTTGTGTGGTATGATATTGAAACAAAAAGAGCCCTTCGATATGAGGGGATCTCGAATATCTACGACAAAGAAGGAAAGAGCTACGTTGTTCGCGTTACATTTGACAAACCGGGACCATAATTCAATTAACAAGGTGCAATTAACAATGAACAACCTTCAAATTTCATAATATCAATTCACGGTAATTTATTTACGCTAAAATATAGTATGGAAAAAATAGCAATTATCGGTACTGGCATTGCCGGAATGGGCTGCGCATATTTTCTTCATAAGAAATATGATGTGACATTATTCGAAAAGAATGATTATATCGGCGGACATACGAATACCGTTACCATCGATGAAGATGGAACGCCGATCTATATTGATACCGGTTTCATGGTGTACAATCATGTAACATATCCGAATCTTTTGAAGTTATTTTCTGAGTTGAATGTTCCGACCAAAAAAACGACGATGTCATTTTCCGTTCAGCACGTTCCGACGGGATTGGAATTTTGCGGATCGGGTTTGAATGGATTGTTTGCTCAGCGGAAGAACATCTTCAATCCTCGCTATATCAAAATGTTGAAGCAGATCGGACGATTCAACACGGAATGTGAAGAAGTATTGATCGATCCGCGCTATTTCGAAATGTCGCTTGGCGATTATGTGCGTGAAAAGAATTATGGCGATGATATGTTGTACAAATATCTTGTACCGATGAGTTCAGCGGTCTGGTCTACGCCAATCGATGCGATGCTGGATTTTCCGGCGTACACTCTTGTTCGGTTCTTTAAGAATCATGGATTTCTTGGATTGAATACGCAGCATCAATGGTACACTGTTGAAAACGGAAGTCAATCGTACCGTGAATTGATGATCGAACCGTTTCGCAGCAAAATTAAAACTTCTTCAGCTGTTGCACGTGTCGAGAGAAATGAAACTTCAGCAACCGTGATATTGAAAAATGGTGAGCGACAATCTTTTGACAAGGTGATCTTTGCTTCGCACGCGGATGAAACACTCTCGATGCTCAATGAACCAACTGATTTGGAGCGAAGATCATTATCACCCTTCAAATATCAGGAGAATATCGCGTTACTTCATACTGATGAATCTGTAATGCCAAAGACCAAACGAACATGGTCATCGTGGAACTATCGCATCGATGCTGATTCTGAGGGAAAACTTTCTCCTGCGACGATCTATTGGATGAACAGTTTGCAGCAGGTTTCTAAAAAGAAGAATTATTTTGTGAACATTAACGGTGAAGATCGGGTTAATCCGGCATCGGTTTTAAAACGTATTGTTTATACGCATCCCGTTTTCTCGGTGGAAGCGTTGAAAGCGCAGGAAGATCTTCCTACGATCAATCAATCCGGTCCGATATATTTCTGCGGAAGTTATTTCCGGTACGGATTTCATGAGGATGCATTCAAATCTGCCGTTGAATTGAGCAGTTCAATACTGAAAGAGAATGTCTGGAAATAATTTTCTCCGGGACATAAATATCTATGAACTCATCACTGTATGAATGTACTGTAATGCATCATCGTCTCGAACCGGTAAAGAATCGGTTCGTGTACAAGGTCTATTTTTTTCATTTAGATCTCGATGAGGTTGATACGCTTCATTCAACATTAACGTTATTCAGTCATAACAGATTCAATCTCTTTTCATTCAGAGATTCAGATCATTTGAGCTTTGGGAAACCAACACTGAAAGAGAATATTGTAGAATATCTCCGAAAGAATGGAATTGAATTGAACCAAGGGAAGATATTCCTTGTTACCAATCTCAGAACGTTCGGATATATCTTTAATCCGGTCTCGTTCTATTATTGTTTTGATGAAGCGGGAAAACCCGTTTGTGTAATACCGGAAGTCGGCAATACGTTCGGAGAAATGAAACCATATCTGCTTCGGGATGCAGACCGCAATGAAAACGGATTCAGAAAGGTTGTTGATAAATATTTTTATGTTTCACCATTCATTGAACTTGATTCGACATTCGATTTTAATCTAAAGATTCCTGGAGAAAAGATTCACATCGCAATTGATGACTATAAGAATGGAAAGAAGATATTTATCAGTGCAGTATCTGGAATTAAGAAAGAATTAACGGATTTACGATTGGCATGGTACACCGTTCGATTTCCATTTCTTACGCTCCAGATTATAATAAAGATCCATTGGCAGGCATTAAAATTATATCGTAAAAAATTACCATATCTAAAGAAAACTGATCACCCCGAATTGCAAAAGGAGGTTATTGTATGGAACAAGTAAAAGAACGTTCACTCGCCGATATATTGACATCGGACAGAAGAATGTCCGTTTACGAAAAAATTGCGTTGAAACTTCTTTCGAGTCTTAGCAAAGGAAGTTTGACGGTGACCCTGTCTGATGGCGCAATACTGCAGATCGGGGAGAAGAATTCACCCGTGAACGCCACATTGCGTATCAATAATCCGGACATGTTCCGGAAAAGTATTCTCTACGGCGATGTCGGTTTTGGCGAATCGTATGTGGACGGGGACTGGGATACGGACAGCATTACCAATTTCATATCGTGGTGGATATTGAACTACGAGAACAATCCTTCGCTCTCCGGATCGAAGCGGAAATTTTCGCCGATGGGATTGCTGCAAATGTTCGACCGTATTTCGCATCTGCTCCGTGCTAACACGAAGTCCGGCAGCCAAAAAAATATTTCAGAGCATTATGATCTGAGCAATGATTTCTATTCGCTCTGGCTCGACACTTCTATGACGTACTCTTCCGCACATTTTCAGAACGGTGCAGTGACGTTGGAAGAGGGACAATTCCAAAAATATGATCGTCTCTGCCGGAAACTGAAGATCGATGCCACCGATCATGTACTGGAGATCGGCAGCGGCTGGGGCGGCTTTGCCGTTCATGCCGTCAAGAATTACGGATGCCGAGTAACAACCATCACTATTTCGAAAGAACAATTTGCTTTTGCCAAAGCACGGTTCGAACGAGAGGGTATTGCGGAAAAGGTCGATATTCAATTGATGGATTATCGAGACATTACCGGAACATACAGCAAGATTGTTTCGATCGAAATGCTGGAAGCAGTCGGCCATGAATTTTTGGAAACATATTTTAAGAAATGTCAGGAAGTCTTGGCGCCAAACGGACTTGCTGGATTCCAAGTGATCACATCACCTGATGCACGCTACCATGAATTCCGCAACGGAGTGGATTGGATCCAGAAACATATTTTTCCGGGAACATTGCTTCCCTCTATCGGTGCAATGAATGCTGCAATCAATAAAACCGGTGAAATGCATCTGCTTGATATCAAGGATTTCGGACACGATTATGCACGTACGCTGTCACTGTGGAGAGAAGCATTCAATAAAAAGATCGGCCAGATCAAAGAATTGGGTTTTGATGACCGGTTCATTCGGAAATGGAATTATTACCTGAGTTATTGCGAAGCCGGTTTTGCAATGCGGAATATTTCCGTGGTGCAAATGGTCTATACAAGACCGAATAATTTGAGTTTTTGACCGTTGGAACAATTGAGTGGTTCAGTAGATATGAAAGGTGGCGTATCATGAAGTATTTTATTACATCAATGATGTTGTTGTTGACCGGAAGTTCGATCAGTATGGCAATTGAAGAACCATCATATAAAGTTCTTAAGAGCGACGGGAACATCGAGATCCGTGAATATCAATCATATGTTATTGCCGAAACATTCATTTCCACTTCGGTGATGGATGAAGCGTCAAATGCTGCGTTCAAAAAACTGTTCAAATACATCTCCGGAAATAATAGTTCGAAGAGTGATATTGCCATGACTGCGCCGGTGACAACGACCCGATCCGAAAAAATTGAAATGACCGCTCCGGTATCAACGACACGATCTGCGGACGGCTACACCGTTGCGTTTACTCTGCCGATGAAATATTCTCTTGCAACATCGCCAATACCCACCGATACGGCCATTCACATTCGTGAAGTTCCTTCCCATACTGTTGCTGTCATCCGATTCTCTGGACGATGGACGGAAACGTCGATGAACGAGCACGAACAAGAACTTTTTCAATGGATGAAAAGCAATGGTCATGTGCCGATCGGCATTCCGGTCATTGCCCGCTACGATCCTCCCTTTATGCCCTGGTTCATGCGAAGGAATGAGATACAGATTGAAATAGCGAGATAATAAAAAACCTCCTTAACTTTCAAGGAGGTTTTTTATTATCTGTGAATCTACGGTACTGCAATTCATCGTTTCAGTGATCTAATATTTATTTTACTATTGCAAGTAACTCAACATCAAAGATCAATGTTGATCCGGGCGGAATCGGTCCTGATTGGGTGTTTCCGTAACCGAGATGTGCGGGAATGAACAACTGCCACTTTGAGCCGACCGGCATCAATTGAAGAGCTTCTGTCCAACCTGCGATCACTCCGCCGACGGGAAGTGTGATTGGTTCACCACGTTTGTACGAATTATCAAATTCCGTTCCGTTGATCAATGTTCCTTTATAGTGGACTTTCACTTCGTTTGCAGCACTTGGTTTTTTCCCTTTTCCTGCTTTAATGATCTTATACTGCAGGCCGCTTGCGGTTGTTACTACGCCGGATTTAGTTTTGTTCTCTGTAAGAAATTTTTCTCCTTCGGCATTTGCAGTACCCGATTGCTGCATCATTTTTTCCTGTGCTTTTGCCATCATTTTTTGCTGATATGCCATCATCGTAGCTCTGACCTGGTCCTCCGTCATTAATGGCTTAGCAGAAGTGTCAGCAACATCCTTGAATCCCTGTAAGAATGTTTCAGGATTCACTTCAATACCCTGTCGTTGAAATGTCATCCCAACATCCATTCCGATGCTGTAGCTGACGCTGTCCTTATCAGTTTTGAGTTCCGCTTTTTTATCGCTGCCGCAGGACATGAGAAACAGACATGACACTGCGAAAAGAATTTGTTTCATGGTGATTGTTCTTTCGTTATGTGATTATAAGTAGTGAATGTATAAAAATTGTATAAAAAACTGCCTCCTGAAAAGAGGAGGCAATGATGTTGTGTGGATGTTGTAGGACTTGAACCTACGACCTTTCGCGTGTGAGGCGAACGCTCTAAACCAACTGAGCTAAACATCCAAAAATACATTTGAAGCAGGCGGGTGTGAGGCGAACGTCCCGACACGTCGGGACTAAACGCCCGGCTTTTTTCACTGCTTTAAATGAAAGAGATCGTTGTGAAATAGTAAAACCGAAGCTTACGTTGCTATTTTGACATCACAAAATACTATTATTAAAACTTTGATACAACCGCAGAGTTAAATGATCCTGGTAAAGCAAAAAAAGGGGATCACTGATGGTTGGTGAGGCCCTATGCTATTAAGATTCTTATCGAATTGGAAATGATTTGATTAAAACTTTATCGGAGTTACTTTTGCAATCTTTAAAGAACATGATTGTGCTTTTACTCTTTTGACAAACTGCATATCAATGCCTTCTGTTAACAGTTCATTATACAGTATCGTGTACAGTTCGAGTTTCAATGTTCTTAAAGGTTCCTTCAATTTTTGTTTATCGGTGTATACAGCCTTGCCTTGGTTTACTTTTACAGTGTGTTCTATTTCCTTTCTATTTTTCCACATCCACAAAAGAATGATATAGTTGCCGCGATGTATTTGTGGTATGTTAAATTTATCAAAATACACACACACCTGTAATTCAGACTTTCGTAAATCATATATTGTAGATATTTGTTTTGTCAAAGCATGTATTTCAGAAGAGATCGATGTCTTTTGCTCGATACACTCATTTATCTGGGTATTTATTGCCGTAAAAGCATTTTGGATCACTTGTTCCATTACTACATTGGCACTAGGCATATGTATGTCCTCGTTGATTTGGAGATGAAGTAAATAGATGCTATCTCAAAAATGAATTTGTTTAATATTTATCGGTTATTATACCTTCTACGATCTACTCGAATGATTCTTTAAAATTGAATACACAATTATTTTCACCAGGTTATGATATTATTTTATTCATTTGCTAAAACAGCGCGCAGTTTTGATACATTTCCAGCAATATCAACAGCCAGCCACATCATTTCCAGGAACAATCCAACCACCCAAATAAAACTGATGAATACCAAAAAAGTAGTAATCACACTGGAAGCAAATTCTTTGTAGCGATACTTTGCCTCTGCTTTCACCATCTTTAATGAAGTCATACTGCTGTAATAATCTTCAATAATATTTTTATTGGTTTGGTAGAGAGTGACAAATTCTTTTTGATATAATCCTCGAATAATAGTTTCATCCATAACCTTTAGGTCAATGGTGTTTGCATTACTTGCATACCAATTGGCAATGTACTCTGTAAAGAGTTCACGGATTTCAACCTGCAGAGTGTCGAGAGGAACATACAAGCGTTCCGCCTGTTCTTTAGTATTTAATAGACTTTCTTTGCTCTCGATAGAACTATTATTAAGGAATGATTTCAAAATACTAAAGCTATTGCCATACTGATCGTGAACTGACAGCTTTTTATCGAGACCAAAATTTGTGTTGTTCTCCGTAAATATCATTTTAAGAAGTTTTGAACGGTAATGTGCATTTACTTTCTCTCGAGATATATCCCATTGTTCATTCAGCATCTCTATTTTATCTAACATTGGTCTGTTGTTCTTAGTAAGTTCTTCCAGATGTTTTTCTATCGAGGTTAATGCAGTGCGTACCTCTTTTGGGGGCAAAAACGATTCGTATCCGTTGATAATTCCTGATACGATAATTAATGTTGCAACAATAACAAGAGCGGTTTCAATATACATTAGAATCCTGTGCAGCAGGTACTGACGTCCTGCCGAAATATCACTGACAGGCTTGCCCGAAAAAGCAACTAAACTTAACAATCCTTTCTTGTAATAGACGAAGGGACTGTAAACAACAGAAAGTAATATCTTTGCGATTCCAACAAAAACCAGAACTATTTTGTTGCGGACAAAAATATAGGTGATGCCGATAAACAACACAAAAAATATAATTGCGGACCAAAGGATATTATCAAACAAAGTG
>JFJP01011286.1_pt1 | contig 17907 bp, 15 predicted proteins | sample 431651 | NCBI WGS metagenome assembly JFJP01 (sample SAMN02602958, study PRJNA72255) | Microbial mat metagenome, whole genome shotgun sequencing project. | biome: fresh water; feature: sink hole; material: water; isolation source: purple microbial (photo- and chemosynthetic) mats found in...
TCCGAACAGACAGGAATGTCTGTTCCACCGTTGGTAGGTCAGACATTCCTGTCTGACCATATACTAAAAACTAAATGAACAATCCAGTAGTTTTCGTTTGATATTCAGTATAGACAGGATTATTACGCAAACACCTCACCCCAACCCTCGCCTACGTAGGAGAGGGAGCAACATCTCCCCCCGATGTCGGGGGGATTAAGGGGGGTAGACTTAGCTTTTGCATAAGTCCTAAACAAGATTAACAGGATTGATTTTAAATCAAAAATCCTGTCAATCCTGTCTAAACCTTACTTATCCACCAAATTTAAGCGGAAGCCATGGCCGCGCACCGTTTCGACATATTTATTATCGGGGTCAATCTCGGCAATGCGCTCCCGCAGTCGGCGGGCGAGTGCATCAATGGCTTGCTCAGAGACCCCGCCGGGGTCTTCATGCGGCCAAACGGCAGCCACCATGGTTTCCCGTGAGATGACATTGCCCGCGTGTTGGTAGAGTAATTCTAACAAAGTATATTGAGCTAATGACAGCGGCGGCGAAATTTCTTTATCTTGCACCCAAACTCGTTTGGCTAAGATGTCCATTTTAAGGCTCGGTTTATTTGGCTCTAGGGAGATGGGGGCGGTAGCGTTATCTTCTACAAAAGTGAGCTTGCCTGATAAAGCAATGCCAATTTCATCGCCATTGCGGAGCAAGCGCGGCTCAGTGGAGAGGATTTCACCATTAAGAAACGTTCCGTTTTTGCTGCCCATATCGCGGATGGTATAGCCTTCAAGCGTCAAATTTATTTCCGCATGTTGGCGCGAGATTTGCCGCTCATTAATTTGGATGTCACAATCTGCTTCTCGCCCCAGAACGAGGCTTTTTTTATAGAGGGGCCACTGACTTTTGGGGCTTTCTCCCTCTTGCACAATTAACATGGCTATTTCATGCTGACTCATAGTCAAGCCTCCCGTTAGATTTAGGTAGAACCCTCACCCCAGCCCTCTCCCACAGGGAGAGGGAGTAAATACCCCACCTTTTGGGAAAGGGAGTTTCTTGTCTCCCCTCGCCTTTTGGGAAAGGGAGTTTCTTGTCTCCCCTCGCCTTTTGGGAGAGGGGCAGGGGGTGAGGGTGGATATGCTATACCCCAATTGTAAACCTAAATGGTTAAACTACAAATATAAATGGGGTAATCTAAAAAACCAAATCCCAATTTTGACATAAGAGGGTTACTGAATTAAGCTAGTAGCCGATAAATTTTCCGTCGCCCAATGGAAAGTGTTGTTGGAGAAATAGAGATTACTTATTTATGTCAGATATACTAACCCCTGGTACAACCTTAAGGTCGCGGTATCGCATTGCTGACCTTGTAGGGCAAGGGGGGATGGGAGCAGTCTACAAAGCTGAGGATTTGCGCTTAGAGGGGCGATTGTGCGCCCTGAAAGAAGTTATCCCTAACCTCAACGCCTCGAAAGCCTATCAAGAACAGTCCCAAATGGCTTTCCAACGTGAAGCGACCATTTTGGCGCGCTTGGATCATCCCAACTTGCCTAAAGTTTCCGATTTTTTCACCTATCATGGGCGAGATTATTTGGTGATGGATTTTGTGCCAGGGCAAGATTTGCGGGAAGTGATTGAACAGGCACGTTATAAAAACAGTTTGTTACCTGAAAGTGAAGTTTTAAGTTGGGCCGAACAGTTGATTAACGCCCTCTCTTATTTGCACCACCAAGACCCCCCCGTATTACACCGCGACATTAAGCCCTCTAACATTAAGCTCACCCCGAATGGGGTGATTAAGCTAGTTGATTTTGGCCTCGTCAAATTATTACAACCTGATGACAGCAAAACGGTGACGGTTTTGCAGGGACGGGCTACCATTCAATATGCCCCGTTGGAGCAAATTGGCGGCGACTCGGAGCATACCGATGCCCGCGCCGATATTTATGCGTTAGCGGCCACCTTGTATCATCTCTTAACGAATGAATCACCGCCTGATGCCAAAACCCGTTATATTCGGGGTAAAAATCAACCGCCCTTAAACATTCGTGAGCTTAATACCACTGTTTCTGAGCGTACCGAACTGGCTATTTTTCATGGGCTAGGGCTGCACCCCGAAGAGCGTCCCCATAATATTGATGTTTTCAAGCGAGAGCTATTCACCAAATCGGCTAAAAGAGAGTCGGATGAGTTTCAACTTGTTGCGGCAAATAATTGGCGAATTGTTTTTTGGCATAATCGTTTATTATTAGCCTTGATTGGATTTTTTCTCTTCCTCGCCATTATTTTGACCTTTAGTTAGTTGTAGCCCAAAAATTCGCCCAGGTTTTAGAAACCAGATTATCATGCAAATAATGGCTGATACTAAGCTAATTAAAGGTGCAAATAAAACATTTTCACTCCCCTGCCGCACCACCTCCCCGCCATAACCCATGAAGCCTGCCATGGCATAAAGACAATAGCTAACTAAGGCAAACGCCACTGCGACCAGGGCGGGGCGAATCCGTTCTTCGAGCGAAAACCGCTCACCGCCTAAGGTAAAGCCAATTCCACCGACCAATAACGCGCCCACTAGGGTAAAAAATAAACCTAAACCACTCACGGGTTTGGCAGGTGTGGGTGGTAATGGCGTGGCTATGGGCGTAGGGCTGGGTGATGCGGTGACGGTGGGGGAGGGGCTGGCTGTCGGTGTGGTGGTCGCGGTTGCGCTGGAAGTTGGGCTGGGCATGGGCGTGGTGGTGGCGGTGGGCGTGGGCGTGTCCAAAAAACCAGGGCCAATATCAAAGGGAATCGATTGTGTCGCCAAATTACTAGAGGCACTGACCCGCAAGGGCGTATCGCGTTCTTTCGTAATCTTCATTTGCGCCACGCCATCAATAGTATAAGCAGTTAAGGGTTCGGAGGACAGTCCCTCTAACGGATAGAAACGGAAAAAATCAACACGCGTACCATCGGGTACAGGGTTATCTTTTTTATCTACCAAGACATTAGTTTCAAAAATTAAACTTTCCCCCACTTTTAAATCCCGGTTGCCATCGGGCGGTAATTCCACTGTTTTACCCTGCGAGTCAATTTTTTGGATAGCCTTGAGTTGAATAAATTGTTGCGGGTCTGGGCTGAGGTCTAAGGGACCCAGGGCAGGAATCGCTACGGGGGATGTGCCTTGAGGGGCTAATTGCTGAAAGAGTAAGCGCGCCGCCGCCCGTAAATAGCTGGTCCCTTTGCTATAAAAAGCGTAATAAGCAGTCAGTTGACTGATTTCTGTTTCACCTAAGAAATAGGGGGCATTAAAGGCAAATAGCACTAATTTTTTATTTCGCAGGGCATCGTAGCGATTACGTAATAATACCCGTACCGCATCAGAGGCGGGATTTTTTTCGGGATTGAGGTCTAACATGGCAAAGATAATCCAATCCGATTGTTGGATAACTTGCTCTAATTGGCTATTGGCTTCAGGCGTGCCTTCGGTGAGGATGTTTTTTAAGTCACTAAAACTATAACTGCTGATTTGGCTAGGGGTAATTTGCCCCGTGGCATTGGGGCCGAATAACTCCAAAATAATATCTTGTAAGGCCGTCCGTTCAATCAATGGAAAAGTAACACATGTGGCACAATCTTGTCCCACGCTATCATCAGTGACAATTAAAATGCGCTCATTGGGTTGCGGCGGAGAGGTCAGAGGGGTGTTACCCGTTTCGACGCGAGGTGTAATGAGAGTGGCCCCTGCTTGAGCAATTTGGTCAATATCGAGCGTAATATTTGATAACTTGATGAGGTTTTCGGCGGGTTGTTTGACCTCAATATTAAATAAATCGGCCCCATAAACTTTAATTTTAGCTTTAAGGATGCGTAATACTGCTTTATCAATAATTATTTGAAAATTATTATCTTGTTGATACCGTTCCTGTAAGAATTTGATGGCATCGGTGATGTTATTTAGCTCTTCGTCGGGATTATTTTTGAAGGTGAAATCGCCTAAAAATAAGACATCATTCCCCGCAAAGAGTGCATCTTGCACTAGCTGACGGGCGGGAAAACTGGTGCGATTACTGGCAATGCTATCCAAAACGGCGGGGCTACCGAGCGGTGCGCTGACAATGAGGCCACCTGCTTCTCGCCAGGGGGCAATTTCTTTAAGTGATAATAAAGCGGGCAGATTACGAGCATCTAAACTAATCGGAACGTTGCCTTGTAACCCTTGATAACGAATGTGCGCGGTCATTAAGCCGTCCGTAATATTAGTGGCTTCCTGCTCGGCCATGTTGGTGACGCGAAAGAAAGGTAATAATTCCGTACGGCGCAAATCCTCTAATGATTTGAGGATTATCGGCAAATTTTGGTTTATTTCGCGGTCACTGCTGCCAAAGCCAGGGAAATGTTTCGCAATCGTTAAAAGATGTTGATTACTGCCTTCATGTATCCCACGAATGTAGGCTTGGCCTAATTTGGCAACCCAATAAGGATGTCCGCCAAAGGTGCGTGTGCCAAGTGAGCCGTTGAGTTCAGGGCGTGGATTATCTAGCACATCCAGTGACGGGCCAAGCAACATGTTCACGCCCAACAACGATAATTCTTGCCCCACCACTGCGCCCACTTTATGAGCAATTTCACTATTCCATGTTGCGCCAATCGACATTTGGCTGGGAATCGGGATTAAGCCATTCCGAATTTGCGTGTAGGGATAGGCATCTCCTTCATGGTCAGCCGCAATGAAGAGGGGTGTCGGGTGATAAACTTTGGAGTCGGAAATGAAGTGGGTGACGGTGAGTTTGGCGGTGCTGCTAAAGGTGGCGGTGTAATCCACTTTGGCGGGGGAGGTTTGGGCTAATTCTTGCAAGGCATTGGTGAGTGCAAGTAATTGTAATGGGGCATTACGTTCATTGCTAAAATTTTCATGTTGGGCGGAAATATACACGCCACCAATACGATATTGTTGAATTAATTGGGCAATTTGGGGATTATTCAGGGGTTCGTTGCCTTGAAAGGAAACCATGAACAGTTGCCCCACCCGTTCATTGGGGCTGAGTTGGTTGAATACGGCTTGGGTGAGCGCGTCATTATCGGGGATTTCTTGTGCCTGAATGGGGTTGCTGGCTTGGCATAACCACAACATGCCTAATAATCCCATGAGGCTGAAATAGAAATAAATTTTTACTTTATATTTAGGCTTTATCACTGCGGCTCATCCTTAAGGCGGTCAATTTGCGCTCATGGGTATCATAGACTGATTTAATTATTTGGTCAATCTGGCTAGGAGGGCAATGGTTTTAGCCATTTCACTTTGGTGTAAGTTTGATTTTCATGGCTTGTAGCAAAACCATAATCATGGTATTATAAAAGTCACTTATAACGCTTACAAACTCTCAAAAATTCTCCGTAAAGCCCAATATACCCCAAGAATTTTTTAGTTTGCCGTGTTTTAGTATGTTCCCCAAAAATAACTTCATTGAGGTTGGATGCTATGAACAAAAAACAATATATTGAATATATTTCCATTGATAAGTTAAGATTTGACCCTCAAAACCCACGCTTGCCTTTACCCGTAACATTAAAGAATGATGAGCAAGTTGTACTACAGTGGATGTTAGAAGATGCCACTATTATTGATTTGATGCTTTCAATTGGGCAAAAGGGGTATTTTCCAGGGGAACCTCTATTAGTTGTGCCTGAAAATGATGGTTCTGATAATTATTCGGTTATTGAAGGTAATCGCCGTTTGAGTGCGGTCAAACTGCTCAGTTATCCTGAATTAGCTCCTGTCCGCAAAAAATCCGTTACTCAAGTGAGTGAGGAAGCTCAAAACAAACCAACTGAATTACCTGTACTTATTTTTGACAAGCGGGAAGACATTCTTGATTATTTAGGCTATCGCCATATTACGGGTATTAAAGCTTGGGGTTCTTTAGAAAAAGCCAGATATCTCAAGCAATTATCAGGCAATTTAACAGAAGGTAGTCAACAAGAACAATATAAGGTTTTAGCTAAGGCTATTGGTAGTCGCGCCGATTACGTCGCCCGAATATTAACGGGATTAGCTGTTTATGAAAAAATTGCTGAGGATGAAGAAGGTAAGGCGTATGTTAAAGGGCTGCCTAAAGAAGATATTCAATTCTCTGTCTTAACAACAGCTTTAGGTTATTCAAATATTTCGAACTTTTTGGGTATGGATAATGATAAAGATGTTGAGTTAAAGAATTTAAATGAGCCTCACCTCCATGAGTTAGCTACTTGGATGTTCAAAAAAAATAGCGAAGGGCAAACTCGTTTAGGTGAATCTCGAAAATTAAAAGATTTAAATAGTGTGGTAGCCACTCCCCAAGCCCTCGATTCTTTTAGGAGTGGCACACCATTAACAGAAGCGGTTATATTAACTCAAGTACCCCGAGAGATTTTTATCCAATCTGTTCAAAGTGCGAAAGGACGATTAGAAACGGCTCGTAATATAGTTTATTTAGTTGATGATGTATTGAAAAGCGATGCTGATTTATTACTAGAAATTCAAAAATTAGCTCGCTTTATTAAAATCAGCATTGATGATAAATTAATAGAGGAAGAACTTTCATAGCATGACCACCATACCTCCTATCAATTTAGGCAAACTACCTAAAAAATCAGCTGCCATTTATAAATGGAGTGATTATATAGAATTATTATGTCTATTCAATAAAGATGGCGTTATTTCAAAATCAGACATACTTGGGCGTATTCATGGTTCAAATGATATAGATTTGCCTGACGAAATCGAGGAGGATACGCAATTGACCTTCTCAACAATGGCCGAAGAAAATGATGAGGCAAACAATACCTCTCAAAATTGGTATAGACAACTCGCCTATCGAGTGGGCGCATTTGACGATTTTTATCCCTTTTTAGTAGATAATGATCAATTATCACTAAAATCAGATATAACTGTAAAACATAAATTTTATATTTACCTTTTGTTAGCTTCAAGTCTGCCTTATGTTCATAAAGAATATCATTCTAAATTAACAAATTCCTTTGAAATTATGAGCAAAGAAACTTTGAAACAATATCTACCTAGTTTTGCTGAAGTCCATATTTTCGGTACAGGTAAAGATGACGATAAACGATATGCTGGCAATATGTGGACAAAAATTAATCAATTAGCGAAAGATATTCGTGTGTATATTAGTAATAGAATAAGTGAAAAAGATTTTTCCAAAAATGATGTAGGTGATGGAGGATTAGATATAGTCGCTTGGTTGCCTACTGGGGATAAAAACAGCGGTCTTATTTCCGTGTTTGGACAATGTGCCTGTACAGATGATTGGGTAAATAAACAAATCTCATCACATACAATGAACTGGCGACCAAAATTAGAGTTTATTGCCGAAGAACCTAATAACATGGTTTTTATCCCTTTTTGTTTCCGAGACTCCCATGGGGAATGGGCGATACTTCGTAAAATTCTTGAAAGTATTGTATTTGACCGATTAAGAATAATTTTCTTTTTAAAAGATAAGATGGTTTTATTTGAAAAACATCCTATCTTTCAAGAAATTGAACACATTATCAACTATCGTGAGGCAATAGTTTAATGATGAGAGTTGCCTCGTTTTTTTCTGGTATTGGTGGTTTTGACCTCGGATTTCAAAATATTGGGATGAATATAGTTTTTCAATGTGAAAAAAACAAGTTCAGTCAACAAGTTTTACAAAAACATTGGCCGAACGTTCCACGTCATGGGGATATAAATACACTTGACGTAATAAATATTCCCGACAGTGAGTTGTGGTGTGGTGGATTCCCTTGCCAAGATTTATCCCTCGCAAATAATGGGAAACGACAAGGACTTGATGGAAAATATAGTGGACTCTTTTTTAAGTTTAAAGAACTCATCCAACAACGACTCCCCAAGTGGGTCGTTATGGAAAATGTACCAGGACTCCTCAACAGTCAAAAAGGGGCAGATTTTAGCCTCATCATCCATGCATTGGATGAACTCGGGTATGGTGTGGCATGGCGAGTACTCGACTCGAAATTTTTCGGAACACCCCAACGTCGCCGTCGAGTCTACATTGTCGCAAGTTATCAGTCAAGAAACGCCGCTGAGGTACTTTTTGACAATAGACGAATTGCAATCACTCTTAAAACGAGCCGAGGACAGGAAGAAGCCATTACCCAAGGATTTGGAAACAGCAATCCAGAAGCAAATCTCTATTCTATCCAAAATGCCGCAATTGGAAGAAATCATAAAGCTGGCCCGCAAGGAAAAGGATATAGATGTGATGGAGAAACTTGGACCCTTGATTCACGAGGAAGTTCTGATGTTGTATGTACGACGCATGACCCCTTTAGAATACGAGAAACTACAAATTTTCCCCGATGGGTGGACGGTAGTCGCTTTACTAGCTTAGGCAATGCTGTTACTATTTCAGTGATTGAATGGATTGGGCGAGGAATTATAGAGGTTGAACTAGCATCCAAGTAAAATAACGAAGTAAAAAAAAGAGTCAGCAAAAAATTTTCTGCTGACTCTTTTTAATTCGTGTTGGGGTAAGAAAATTATGTTAAAAATGTAATCTACACAAACACAATATTGTCGCTTTAAGCAGATTGTAATAACATTTGGCTGGAGGACATTAACATGAAGGTAGATCCTTGTTCGGCCTTGATTTGCTCAATAAGGGCTTCGTCAGAGCTATCTTGTTCATGGCTGGCACGGCGCACCACTAACCAAATGTATAATTCCGCTTCAGTAAATTGAGGCGAGTCAGCTTGTAGCCGATATTGGCGCATGAGTTCAATGAGGGGTTGATAAACGGTGTCATACCAACTCATGACGGCTTCGGGGTAACTCCATTCGCGTTGATTTTCCGTCTCTTTGACAAATTTATGAAACTGAATTTGTTCCTTAATTAAGCGATAGCCACCCAATTCACTGAAACTAATATTTTGTTCAGGGCGTAATTTATCTAATTCAGTGGTGCGGAAAAAATCTAACTGCTCAATTTTAAGCAGCGTGGCTTGCGAAGGTAACGAATCTTGGTAGAAAAAACGGGTCAGCCAACCCAAAATCGTGGGCGTGGCTTGGGCTTTTAAATCCTCCACTAACACTTCATTAGGGATGTGACCCAAACCTGCAATTTTACTCTCCAAACCAGCGCGGTGAGCCACCAACCATAAATATAAATCCGCCTCAGTTCGTTTGGGAAAGTGGATGAGCAAGTCACGTTGGCGAATCAGCTGAATCAGGGGCAGGTAAACATGATCATACCAACTCATGATGGCCTCCTCATAGGTCATGCCCCGATTTTGTTCTGTTTCCTTAAGATATTTGTGAAACGCAATATGCTCCCGTACCGTTTGATAACTGCCCAATTCAGTAAAAACCACCTGTTGCTCAGGGCGGAGTTGCTCTAAGTGGGTTTCGGCTAGAAAGTGGGCTTGCTCTATTTCTAACGGTAAATTCTCCCGTTGCAGCCGTTGGCCTAAAAATCGTTTGAGCCGCGTGAATAAATTGCCCGCCTTTTTTTCGGTAAAATCAGCTAAAATACGCTCATTCGAAATATGACTTAATGCGTCTGCTTGCTCTTCTAATTCAGTTCGATGTAAGACGAGCCAACCATATAAATCCGCTTCCGTACGGTTAGGGAAATCTTTGAGAATTTCCTGTTCCTGAATTACTTTGACTAACGGTAAATAAACATTATCATACCAACTTGCCACTGCATCGGCGGCAGAAATCTCACAGCCGCACTCTCGTTCTTTGAGATATTTATGGAAAGCGATATGTTTCTTAACTTCTTGGTACCGTCCTACTTCCGTAAATTGAATATTTTGGTCGGGGCGAATTTTATCAAGTTGAGTTTCGGCAAAAAAATCCACCTGCTCAATTTTGAGCAGCAGCGCGTCCATGTCATCTTCTTTATCTACTGTTATCACACTATTATATTCAATCACATACGCTTCAATCGTTTTTACGTTGCTAGTACGCGCCACTGACACGCGATGATTGCCATCTCTGACAAAATAAACTTCACCCACTTTATAAACTTCAATGGGTGGAAACCCCATTTGCTCGGACATGGCATGTAAGCTGCGCCAACGGTCTTCGGTTTGGCTACTTTTGGGTAAAAAGGTGCGGGTAAAATCACGATAGCGTCCCGTGCTACCGACAATTTTCTCTACTTCAATATCTTGTAAGCCTTTGTAGGCCGAATCTTTCAAATGTAAATTTTGTTGCACTTCGTCAAACGAAAGCAAAGCATTTGACCGCCCGCGCAAATAAGTGAGCCAATCTTCAATGAAAGCACGTTGCCGAGCAAGAGTAAAATCACGGTTAGATTGTGCGGTGAGCATAATGGATTGTCTCCTCGTTAGGCGGAGTCCAAATCTTTAGATTTGTTAGATTTGGCAGTCAAATCTAAAGATTTGGACTCCATTGTACCATAAAATCGTTAAGGTCAAATCAAGGTTTGGTTAAAGATTCATAACAAATAAAAAAGGTACTTTCTTGGCTAAGAAAGCACCTTTGCCTTATCGTCAACGTCTGGAGGAGTGCGAAAATTTTATTTTCGCGGTCAAAATTGTAATTTGACACTCCTGTTTGCAATTAAATCGTTGGAAATGCCCCGCGAATGAACGCGGGCAAGCCCACTTCCCAGGGGTAAACAATGTAGCGTTCCGTAATTGCCCCATAATAGGTTGGGCCTAGCCCTGGAAATAGGTTTGATTTGTGACGATAATGTAAGACCGCCGTTTGAAATTCACAGCCAACTGCCGCCAAACGCCCCTGCACCACGACCAAAGCTCGTCCATTTGCCCAAATATCATCTACCACCAACAGCCGCCGATTGGTTAATAATGTGTCAGGTGGAAATTGAATAAAGGTTGGCCAGGCCAATTTTTGGTTGACCTCGTTGGGAAAATAAACGGAAGCCGTCAGCACATGTTTAATGCCCATAGCGTGGCTTAACATGCCGCCTGGCACTAGTCCGCCACGGGTGATGATGAGAATGCCATCAAACTCCCCCTGAAATTGCGGCAGCAGATGGTCAATCAGCATATCCACTTCATTCCAATTTAAGACCTCACGCGCTATATCATGCTGTGGTAATGGGTTACTGAGCGGGGGTAGGTGGTGCATTTGCTATCTCCATCCAATTAATGAATGGGGATAATATACGCCAAATTAGGTTTCATGTCAATGGGAAGGTAACATGCCTCTTATCTACGCTTTATTTTTCCGCCATTAGCGGTTATACTATGGAGATGATGGGACGATGTGATGTGAAATACCTGTTATTATACTTAATCATCATTGCCGTGAAGGTGTGGCCTGCCCACGCCGCCATGCCCCGCGCCCAAGTCTTAACTAATGCTCGTTTTGGCCTGACCTTAACTTATCCTGACGGTTGGGTCATCTCGGAAAATGACGGTTTGATAGATTTGCTCAACCCAACCGATATGAGCCAAACCATTGACGGCCCCGCGATGGCGGGCATTTCGGTGAAAATGTTCGCTAATCAAGATAACCGTTCCTTAGATGAAATAGCCCAATTATTATTGGCGCAAACCATGTCCACCGAACCGATTCAATTAAATCTCGTCCCCTTAACGCTGAGTAATCCACAAATCAGCGCGGCCATGACCGTTTATGGTTTACCTTCCATGACGACAGATTACGTGGTGCTAATCGCTGCGCCGCAACGGGTGTACATGTGGAGTGTAAATTTGGGTTTTTTGATTGACCCGCTAAGATATCGCCCAAAATATGACCAAATATTACTAGACATCCTAAACTCCTTGCAATTGAGCCAAGCCACTTGGGACGGCTACACCTTAGATGAACCCGTTACCATTGCCGCGACCACTGTCACCACTGAGTTTGGCTATCCATTGGGCGACCCCGTGACCACGTCATGGGGCTTAATGCAAGCCTTCAATCATTTCTTTGCCGACCCACGTTACAATAGTTATCATGCGGCGGAGGATTGGTATCAACGGGGTGGCACAACGGCAGGCGAGCCTGTTTATGCGGTCGCGGATGGCGTGGTTAAATATGCGGCGGCAGCGAATTACCCTGGGGATGTGGTGATTTTGGAGCATTTATTACCCGACAATCAAATTTATTACTCCATGTATGGACACATGGGGTCACATTTGGTCAATCAAGGCCAAAGCGTGACGCGGGGGCAGCAACTTGGGACAATTTATAACTGGCCTGGCAACTCGCACCTCCATTTTGAAATTCGGAAATTTTTTGTGGCGGATGTTATCAATGGAGCGCACTCCGCCCTCACCCGCCACCGCAACTACCCACCGGGGCCAGGCTATTGGCCTGTCGGCGATTTTAAGCAGACCAATGAACGCCCACCAGATAGAGGGTGGTTGGAGCCGTCGGTCTTCATTAAAGCGCATCAACGGTATCGTTCCCTCCTCACCAATGAAATTTATGGACAGGTAAAGTTACAGGGGCAGGCGAGTTATAGTAACAGTACCGTTATATTGAGCAACCAACCATGTGGCACAATTTCCCTCACCCAAACCCAAATTGTAATAACCCAAACTGATAGTTATGGCTATTTTACGCTCACGCCATCAGCCACTATAACTTACCCTTGCTTACAAATTATCCACACAGGCTATCTCTCAGCCCAAAAAGTTGACCCCACGCGAGGGGATATGGGGACAATGACGCTGTTAGCGGGCGATTTGGTGGCGGATGACCAGATTAACATTTTTGACTTGTCACTCATGGCGAGTTACTATGAAACAACTGACGCTCCCTTTGACTTGAATTTAGATGGCAATGTTAATATTTTAGATTTAGCTCTCCTGGCAAGTAATTATGGGCAGCATGGGCCGATAAGCCATTGGGAGTAGGTTAAATTTTGCCAATTGGTTACGATACTAGTATAATGGCTTGTCTATTAAACATTGAATTAAGTTGAGGTTATAAATTATGCCAAAAAGAACATACCAACCCAAACGCCGTCGCCGCGCCCGTGTTCACGGTTTCCGCGCCCGTATGGAGACCGCCAATGGCCGCCGAGTTTTGCAAGCGCGTCGGTCGAGAGGCCGCAAAGTATTAGCTGTCCAACGTCTTCATCCTAAACATACCAACTGGAATGCCGACTGAGTGGCAAGTGCTGTTCTCATTTTGACTCTCTTGAGTGGGGCGACGGCAATCGACTTTTGATTGCCCCGCCCCTACAGTCCAGTTATCCGTAGGGGAGACACAGTTTTGTCTTTCAAGTGCCTCATGCCCTGCCGCTTAATGTCTGCTTTTTTGCCCCATTCGATCCGGGGTGGATACTGAAAATGAACCAAATTTATCGCCTACGCCGTAGTGAGGATTTTCAGATAGTACGGCGTGATGGTCAGTTTTATGCCAGCCCCCTTCTGGTGCTGGCATTTCTACGCAATGACCTGACTCATAGCCGTTTTGGTTACGTGGTCAATCGGCGGCTGGGCAAAGCGGTACATCGAAATAAAATTAAGCGGCGGATGCGTGAAGCCACGCGCTTGCGTCTCCCTACCATTAAAGAGGGCTTTGATTTAGTGCTGATTGCTCGCAAGCCCATTACTAAAGCCGCTTATGCTGAGGTGGAAAAAACGGTGGTGGGTTTATTGAAACGAGCCAAACTAATTAGGAATTAAAAATTAGGAATTACGAATTAGCTTTTATAATTCCTAATTCCTAATTCCTAATTTTCCATGAAATACCCTGCTTTACTGCTCATTCGCTTTTATCAAAAAGTTATTTCACCTTTGCTGCCACCGTCATGTCGTTTTCAGCCGACATGTTCACATTATGGTTATCAGGCCATTGAAAAATATGGTCTATTGAAAGGCGGGTGGTTGACCGTTAAGCGTATTAGCCGTTGCCACCCTTTTAACCCCGGGGGATTTGACCCGGTGCCGTAAAGATGAACGGTGGGTAATGAGCCATGAAACATTATTCATTACTCATTGTTCATGATAGATTGATTAACCTCTATGCCGTCTTTTAAATTTTGGCCTTTTTTAATTTTTGCCCTCGGAATGTTTGTTATTGCTTTTCAGTCAACGGCAACGGCGGCCTCACCTGAAAGGCATGGTTTAACCCAAGCCTCCCAAAATGGGGTAACATTAGACATTAATAGCCATAATGAAATTGCTAATATTGGGGAAATATTAAGTTATACCCTGGTAATTACCAACAGTAGTGCCGCGATTATTGAACCCACTCTCAGTAACCCCATTCCCGCCCCTTTTATCCTAAAAACCCAAACAATCTCCGCCTCAATGGGGTCAGTGAGTCATGCTAACAATACCATTTCTTGGGCTGGCACAATTCCCGCAGGTCAGCATGTTGAGATTAGTTACTCTGTTATTCCCCCCTCCTTGTCATCTACGGGGGAAACGATTGTTAATGTGGCTACCGTTACATTCAGTGGTGGTACGCTTAAAGCCGAGAAAAGCCTAATCACTCAAGTCGCTTATCATGGGATTACCTGGTCTTTTTTAAGGCCCATCGTTAATGTTATTACGATTGCATTAATGTATTTGGAGGGTTTTTTAGTTAAAGCCCATATTCCTTATGCTTACGGTTTTTCCATCATTTTGTTTACGGTCATCATTCGGCTAGCCACGTTCCCGCTGAACATGCAGCAAATTAAATCGGCTAAAGCCATGCAACAGCTACAGCCAAAAATGAAAGCCCTGCAAGATAAATATAAAGATGACCGTGAAGCCTTAGCTGCGGCTCAAATGAAGATGTATAGCGAAGCAGGAGTCAATCCATTAGGTGGCTGTTTGCCCATGTTGATCCAGATGCCCGTTTGGATTTCCCTTTATTGGGCCTTAATTCAACTCTCATTGGAAGATTTGTTAACGGAAGGCTTTTTCTGGATTCCCAGTTTAGCGGGACCAGTGAGCTATAATGAAGGAAGTATTGGTTGGCTATGGCCGTTACCGCCGCATATTGGTTGGGGGCCAGCCTTAGCTTACATGGTATTACCTATATTGTTAGTTGTTTCCCAAATGTACATGCAAGAGATGATGACTCCGCCTTCAACTGACCCGCAACAAGCCCAAATGCAATCCATGATGCGCTTCATGCCCTTAATGTTTGGTTACTTTGCGCTGGTTGTGCCTTCAGGGTTAACGCTCTATTGGTTTGTCAATAACTTATTGATGATGGCACAACAACACTTTACCCAAACCAACCTGCAAACGCCTGCGGTGGCGACGGTTGGGGGTGGCACGGTAGAAGCCCCTAGCTTAAAAAAGTCGGACTGGTCAACTTCAACTAATAACAATTCAAAAGAAGGTACTTCTGATGCAACAAAGAGAAAGTCTAAGCATAAACGCTAAAACGGTGGATAAAGCGATTGAGCAAGGGTTAGCTCAACTCGGACTAACTCGTGAGCAAGTTGAGATAGAAATTATCAAAGAAGGGCGACGCGGCGTTTTTGGTATTGGGGCGGAAGATGCTCAAGTACGTTTGACCCGTCGAGTAATTGAACCCGTTGCTGCCCCCGTAATGGTTGCTCCGATATTACCCGTTAACCCTGAGCCAATAACAACTAAAACTTCTGAGTCTCCTCAAACTGAGCCGCCCATATCACTTTCACTTGATGAATTACAAAGCCAAGGGGCCGCTTTTTTACAAGACTTATTGAACCAAATGGGCATTAAAGCCCAAGTAACGGCCCGCATTGGCACTGATTTTGCCGATGAGGAAGACTCCCCCTCACCCGTTGTCTTAGATATAACCGGGCGTGATTTAGGGATTCTGATTGGCCGACATAACGCTACCTTGCGCGCCTTGGAGTACATGGTACGTCTTGGGGTTAACAAACATGCTGAAGGCCATAGCCCCATTTTGGTGGACGTGGAGTCTTATCGTGTGCGTCGTCGCCGTACCTTGCAACAGTTAGCGGAACGTATGGCAAAACAAGCCGTCACCACCAAACGGCGCGTCATGTTAGAGCCAATGTCCCCGTATGAACGGCGTATTGTTCACTTAACTTTGCGTAATCATCCTGCCGTGACCACCAAAAGTATTGGCGGTGATGAAACTCGCCGCGTGACCATTATCCCTAAATAGACCTACAAGGTTTTGAAAACCTTGCAGGTCTGTTGGTCTAAAAAAAAATTAACCCCGTCGTTGGTTCTAGCCCACCCAGATTTGGGTGGGCTTTGTTTCATACGTCTGGAGTCCAAATCTTTAGATTTGAGTCATGAGCAAATCTAAAAATTTGGACTCCGCCGAGTCTGTAACCATGATTTATAGCGTCGCCAACCAAAAAGGTGGGGTCGGTAAAACCACCACTGTCATCAGTTTAGCCGCCCTCATTGCGGCGCGGCAAAAACGGGTTTTAATTATTGATGCTGACCCGCAAGCCAATGCCACCTCTAGTTTAGGGGTGAACATGGCCGCCAATGGCTATTCCCTGTATGATGTGTTGGTTAATAAACAACCTTTGACCAAAGCCATCACCCGCACTCGCCGCGATAACCTTGACCTGGTGCCAACGACCACCGATTTAGCAGCGGCAGAGGTAGAAATGGTGCAATTTTTAGCCCGTGAGCTAACCTTAAAAAAGGCTCTCCAAGCTATTATAGGGCAATATGATTTTATCTTTATTGACACGCCACCGAGTTTGGGTTTGCTCACTATCAATGCGTTAACCGCCTCCGCAGGGGTGATTATTCCCGTACAAACGGAATATTTAGCCTTAGAAGGGCTGAGTCAACTCATGAACACGCTCAATCTGGTGCGCGAAAACCTGAACCCAGAGCTAAAGTTAACGGGTGTTTTGATGACCATGTTTGATAGTCGCACCAATTTAGCCACTGATGTCGTTAAAGAAGTGCGCGCCCATTTCCCTGAATTAACTTTTCAAGCCGTTATTCCTAGAAATGTTCGCTTGAGTGAAGCTCCTAGCCATGGTGAAGATATTTTGGCTTATGCACCCACTTCATCAGGTTGTTTAGCCTATCAAGCGGCGGTAGATGAGTTGTTGCAGCGGTAAGAAGTAAGAAATGAGAAGGAGTCCGCAATCATTTGTGGGCTGTCCGCAAAGAATTTCGGATTCCTGACTAAAGTTTAATTTATGTAATTCGTTGCAAAAAATAACACTATGACCAAAAAACGTGGTTTGGGCCAGGGATTGGCCGCACTCATATCTAAATCAACCTCATCAGCCCTTGAAACAGGGCTAATTGAAGTTGCCCTTGACCATATTATTCCGAACCCTTACCAACCTCGTCAGGTCATGGATCAAGTAAAATTACAAGAATTAGCTGACTCCATTTTGAAACATGGCTTAATTCAACCGCTTATTGTTACTAAAATTGACGACTCGCATTACCAACTCATTGCGGGAGAACGGCGGTGGCGGGCCAGCCAAATCGCGGGGCTAGAAACTGTCCCCGTAGTGGTGAAAGAGGCCACGCCCCAAAGCATGTTAGAGTTGGCCTTGATAGAGAATATTCAACGGGCGGATTTGAACCCGTTGGAAGAGGCGGTGGCCTATCAACAACTCATTCATGAATTTCATTTAACGCAAGAATCGGTGGCCGAGCAGGTGGGCAAAAAATCGGTGGCCGAGCAGGTGGGCAAAAGTCGCACTACCGTTACCAATATCTTACGATTACTCCAATTGCCGCCCGAAGTGAAAGATGCTCTCATGTCAAACCAAATTTCTGAAGGCCATGCCCGCGCTTTACTCGGCCTCAAAAATCAACCTGACCAATTAGAAGTATTACAAGCCATTCAAACTGAGCAACTCACCGTGCGCCAAACAGAACACCGCGTGCGGCAATATCTCGGTAACTCAACCCCGACTAAAAAATCACCCTCCGCCCAAATCACTCCCCAAGACCGTAATCTCGTGTCACGCTTTGAGGCTACCTTTGGCACAAAAGTGGAATTAGTCCGCACTGAGGCCGACCAGGGCAGATTGGTGATTC
>JFJP01020135.1_pt1 | contig 17907 bp, 10 predicted proteins | sample 431651 | NCBI WGS metagenome assembly JFJP01 (sample SAMN02602958, study PRJNA72255) | Microbial mat metagenome, whole genome shotgun sequencing project. | biome: fresh water; feature: sink hole; material: water; isolation source: purple microbial (photo- and chemosynthetic) mats found in...
CCCGCCCCCCACCCCATCACCAGCCACAGGACCCCATGGAATCGCAGTCTCAAGGGTAATCCAGCTCCACCCGTTCACCATCCCGCGCCGTGAAGATGACATAGGGGTTCCCCTGTCGCAACGCGATCCTCGATGCGCCGAGGGTTGTGCGGACCTCCGTCGGCACCCGCGAGAGTCGCAAGGCCATCTCGGGCAACGCCAACGAACCGGGTCCCTCGATGCGGATCACCTGATGCAGGCTGTCTCCTCCAACGAACAGGTCAAACTGCGCCAATCGGTTGCGCCACAAGGCGATCTCCTCCGCAGTCGCGCTCCAAGCCGAGTCCCGCTGGACCCACCCGACCAGCGTCTCCAGTGGACGCAAGGTCAACTCGTCGTGGCCGGTCCCCGCCAGGTGTCCAAAGTAGTGCATCACTCCGGCGCAGGGCTTGACCACCTGCTCGAGCACATTGCCGAGATGGCTCTGGTAGAGCCTGGAGTCGCGCTCCAGCTCCTGGGGCGTATAGGCATCCGAGCCCGTCAGGTTGGGGAAGAAGGCGTAGTCGTCCTGCAGGACCGGTGAGATCTCGAGCACCGCGGTCGACCGATAGCTGCTGTTGGGGGAGACGGGGATTTCGAAACCGCTGTTGGAGATCGGAAGGTTGTAGGGAACGGCGCTTCCTCGCAGATGCACCAACTGGTCCAGCCCGATGCTGGCGTCGTAAAGGTAGCCCCGTTCGGCCAATCCCAAAAGACCTGCGTAGTTGGAAACCCCAAAGGGGAAGCGGAAGCCCGTGAAGTGGCGCTCCCAGTGGTTCTCGTTGCGCAGCAGGCTCATCTGCAGCCCATGGAAATCCAACTGGGTTGCGTAAATGGGATCAAAGCCCGTGGAGGCGAGGTGGAGATCGCGGGCCCGCAAGGAGTCTGCTACGCTGGCATCCAGGTTGGCGTTCACCAGGTAGGTGGGCTCCACCTCTCGGGCGCTCAGGGAGGAGTGAGCCCGATGGAAGACGCCCGAGTCCCCCTCGGCATCGAGGGTCACCGCGAAGGCATAGGGACGCCCCCCCGGCCAAGGTGCCAACTCCACGGCCACAGAATGCGCCGAGCTGTCGCCCCACTGCGACCGCAACTCCCCTTCGTAGAACGCCTCGATGTCGGCCGCTCCCGAAAGCCCGCCGACATTGGAGGGGTGGAGCAGGTAGGAACTGGCCAAAAGCACGGCGCTCCCACGCCCAAACCGGTGACGCACCATGGCCGGCAGCCGCTCGCTGCCAGCCACCTTATGCCAACTCGCCAAGACCTCCAGATCCTTCGCCCCGCTGGTATCGGGAACCATGGCCCAGCGCGCCTCGGCGGACTCGATCAGCGTGCGCGCCTCGGACGTTCCGAACTTTCCCTCCAGGCGGAAGCCGGCCAGGTTCCGCTCCTGCAGCACCACGCCGAAGAGCTCACTCAAGGGCCACTGCTCGGGACCGAGTTGGCCAGCGCTGTAGCCGCTCCGGTCGCTCCCGTCCAGGCGGAAGCGTCCGATGTTGTCGCCTGCGATCAGCAACCCGCCACCGGCCACCCAGCGGACCAGGTTGCGCATCTCCGGATCCGACAGGTGGATCAGCGAATGCTTGCGATCCGCATCGTGGTATTCGGAGGCGGTCGGCAGCACCAGGATGCCGAACTTGCCCAGGGCCTCCGCGTCCAGCAGGATCTCGCGGTTCTCCAGGCGCACCGGTACCCCGTGCCGATTGAAGGCTCGCAAGGCGAGCAGCACTCCCTCAGCAACCGTACCATTGCCGTAGTTCATCCCGGTGGTGAGGAAGAGCGCCTTGGGGAGTCGCTGCTCCTTTTGCGCCGCGTTGGCCTCCGCGGAGCGGGTGCATCCCGCCACGAGGGCCGTCAGGAGCAGGAGCGCCAGGAGTGCTCCTTGGCGTACGAGGCGGGGGCGAACGGGGGTCGCGATTCGGTGGGTCATGGTAGGGTCACCTCGATCGTAGCGGCTTGTTGCGGGATCAGTTCCAGAAGCACCTTGCCTCGGCGAAGTTCGTAGTCCCCATCGGCGGCGCTGCCGGTGATGTGGATCCGCTTCCCGGGTCCGGAGTATTCGACGGTCAAGGACGTGGCGCCCGCGCGGAGTTCCTGCGGGACCGACAACACGACCTCCTGGACCGTGGCGGAGAGGGGGCGACTCTTGAGGGTCGCACGGGACTGCAAGCGACGGTACGCAGCGACCTCGCTGGAGGAGGCGATCCAGTACCCCGTATTGCGCAGCAGACGCAACTGCCGACGGAACTGGGCCGGATCAATGGACGCGGTGCTCCCTTGGATCGCTTCCTTGCTGCCCTCGGCATGGAAGTGAGCATAACCCAAGCGAGCCCAACCCCCTGCCGCCCGCGACAGCAGCGTATCCAAGCGGTGGAGCGTGGGATCGTTTTCGCGGTTCATCGAAACCTCCACCCCGGCAGGATCCTTGAGGCCATCGCAATCGCCAGCGGGGGTCGAAAGATCGCAAACCCTCTGTCCCGCCTGCACCAACTCGACAAATTCCTTCTTGCCCCAACGACGGACTTCATAGGCCGCCGGTTCCATCGCACCCCCTCTCCTCTGGGCGCCGCCGGAGCCCGCAGCACACTCGGGCCCCACCACGAACTCGCCCACCATCCCGGCCTGCTTCAGCAGAGGCAAGGCCTGCTCCAACTGGGTGTACCCGCACCCGCGGAACTGCAGGGTCGCGGCGCCCGGAGCATCGCCGCGGAAAGGTGTGACGCGCCAACTGGATGGTCTGGCCGGACCCGGTCTCGCATCCGCCACGGACGTCGACGCCAGCGTCGGTACCAGCGTCGGTACCAGCGTCGGTACCAGCGACGGCGCCAGGGTCGGCAACAGGGTCGGCAACAACTCCTGGAACATCCGATAGATCGGCTTCAGCCGGAACTTGTAGTCCGGCTCCTCCCACTCCGCCCACTGGTACTCCATCATCCCCTTTTCGGGCAGGCGATCGCGCAGCTCTCCCTTGTTGTCCAGCACGAAGGCGGCCAGATGGAACCCCTCGCTCTGCACGAAGGAGGAGTCGCGCCAGCGCGAACTGTCGAGGGCGTTCCGCAAGGTGTCGCCCTCCTCGCCACGGCCGCGCAGCACGGCCCGAGAAGAGGGGTCGCTCACCAGCAGGAGGTTCCACGGCAGGCGCATCTCCAGGACCGAGGTGGTCGAGTCGAAGTACCAGTCCGCATTGGACGACCCGGGCCGCGAGCTGATTCCATACTGCAGTCGGCTCGGATCGTGGAAGAGCGGTGCCGGCTTTTCCCCGAAGACGTTCTCGGCATCGCCATTCAACCGGAGGCGACGCGCCACAAAGATCCCGTTGTGGTTCGGGCGCGAGCGGGGCCGAGCGGTCAAGGCCGCAGACTCCTGCTCGCCCAGGTAGAGGTCGTCGATCAGCAAGGAGGCGCGCCCCGAATCGCTGATCTCGAGCAGCACCTCGGCCCCCCGCGGCAAGGGTTCGGAGAGGAAGGGCAAGAAGTTGTCCCCCTCCTCCTCGCCGTGCGTGTCGATCGCGATCTGCAGTTCATCCCGCCCCAACTTGAACCCCGGAAACCTCAACGCCAGTTGGAAGTAAGCGGGGTCGGCATCGACCATCCATGCGGTCCCCTCAGCCGGAAGCTTCGACTTCCAATCCGCGAGGGAGCCGTCGATCACCTTGCTGCGAGCCTCCACCGCGAGGATGCCGTAGTTCTGCTCGGGATTTTCGCGGTTGTGCCAGTAGATGCTCCGCTCCGCCGGAAGTTCGTCCCGTTGGGTCAACCAGTTGGGCTTGAACCACTCGTCCGCCCACTCGAAGAAGAGGGCGCCGGCGCCACCCGCATCGCGGATGTCCTGGGTCAGGATCCGCGCCAGTTCCGCCTGTACCGCTTCGCTGTGACTCCCCTGATGGAACCCGTCCGGATTGAAGCGACTGTTGCCCCGACTCGAGGAGAGTCCGTACTCGGCGATCACCAGCGGCATGTCCGGAAGATGCGCCTTCAGGTCCTGCAGGTAAGCCAGGTAGTTGTCCGGACGCCCGGCGCTGTTGCGGCCCTGGGCGTACTTGGGCTCCAGGGTGACGAAGTCGGGGAAGTAGGGATAGGCATGGAACGCGGCGAAGAGCCCCGCGCGGAAGAGCGAGGTCGCGTGGAAATGCCGCATGTCCAGGCCGTCGCCATCGTAATCGTACCCGGTCTGCCGCGGGTTGTACTCGGCGTTGTGGAACATCGGGTCCAGGGCCTGCCAGCTGATGAAGGCGAGCGGGCGCTGCATGCGATAGCGACTGGTCTCGTAGGTGGCGGCAAAGTCCATCATCTTGGCCAACCAAGCCTCCATCGGGCTCCCCTGGTGCAGCGCGATGAAATTCCCGCCGTAATCCTGGCCACCTTGACCTCCCCGCGCATTCGCCACCTGACGCCCCTCCCGGTTGGTGCGCGCCACCGCCACCGGATCCCACTCGCTGCCCAGGACGAAGGCCACCACATAGGGCGAAACGTCGCTGGCATAGGTGCCGTTGGCGCTCCCGGGCGCGGGCGCCACGAGCGCTCGGCCGTGAATGGCGTCGATCGCGCGAGCGATCTCCTGCTGGAACTCCCGCTCGGAATCCTTCTGCGTGTACAACCCGTCCTTAGGTTCCTTGGCCCAGATCCCCTGCATCAGGTAGAGGCGACGATCGTGATGCTCCAGGTTGAACTCGGCCAAGGCCTGGTAGAACTCCGGCGGCAAGATGGTATAGACGCGAACCGTGTTGGCCTTCATCCGGCTGATCAGGTCGAGCCACTGCATGTAGTGGGCACGCGTCATCGTGAACTGGGACGGGAAGCATCCCGGCAAGGCCACCCCCAGGTTCACCCCCTTGAGGAAGAGAGGGTTCCATCCATCCCCCGAGTCGCGCCCCAGCACCCGTTGGTCATGGGCCTGAAAAAAATCCCCCTGAGCCAGGAAATCGACCTCGGCTCCGGCGGCCATCCGCTGCAGCTCCTGGGCAGGCACCTCTTCCAGCAAAGGCGCCCCCGGAAGCTCCACCGGCACCTCGACCCGCACCACCTGACCGGACTGGGTCGTCGTATCCAACTGCAGCATCAGCCGCACGACCCCCGCCAATGCCCCCAGGAAGAGCAGGATCACCAGATATTTCCAACGGAACCCTCTGCCAGCACTGCGCATCTCTTCCGCCTGCAAGCCCATCAGAAGCTCACCTGAACGCCCAGCGTGCTCGCCTCGTAGACCGGGTTGGAGAAGAGCCCGCCGCGGACCGTCGTCACCACCGGACCGAAGTCCCATCCGAGTTCAAGGTCGCCCCGCCAGAAACCCCTGCCGCCCACGGGCGTCCCATCGATCTCCTTGCCCCCGTCGTCGGAACCCCCGGAGAACTTGGCCGCGTAGACCAGGCCGCCCCAGCGATCCTCCACCGCCAAGCCGGCCGAGAGGATCTGCCGGAAGTGCGGCGCATAGTAGAGTGTCGTGCCGTACTCGTAGTTGCTGTACTCGTATCCCAGTTCCACGCGCAACCCCGTTCGCTGGAACACCCGCATCCCCAAGGTCGCCAACAGATGATCCTGCCCATTCGACCCGATCATCCAGAGCGTATCGACCACCGCTGGCCCACGACCGAACATCTCCGCTTCGCGCACGAGGGAGCGCTGGTAGTCCACCTCGGCGGAGAACCGCCCCCGCTTGGCGGAGAGGTCGATCCCCCCGTAGTCCCGCCCCACCTGCGACCAGTGGTAGAAGTAATCGTAGCCACCGCGCAGCGCCGTACCGAAGTCGAACCCTTTCCAACTCGGCCGCCAACTCCAGGCGACGCCGTAGGAGGTCGGAACCCCTTCGGAGGGACTGTACCCAAAATGACCATACACCCGCTGGCTTCCGCCGCGCCAACTCGCCTTGAGCAGGACGTTGTCGAAGTACTTGCTCTGCAGCAACGTGTCGATGTCCAGGGGCTCGTTCACATACCGCTTCTCGGAGAGGTCCAGCGAGCCGCTCGCGCCCACCTCCCACCGGTCGCCCCAGCGCTTCTCCACGCCGTAGACCTGCAGGGGCTGGGTGGTCCGGGTGAGCGAACGCTCCTCCTCCAGCTCTTCGACCCACATCAGCCGCGCACTCCCTCGCCATTCCAACGCCTCGTCGACCTGTTCCAAGACCCGCATCGCCTCCGCGTTGGCAGGATCCAGCTCCAGCACTCGCACCAGGTCAACCCGCGCCGAACTCGGCCGATCCGCCCACCAGCGCACCATCCCGCGCGCCAGCAGCAGATCCACATCGTCCGGGTAGCGCTCCAGCACGATGCTGTAGGCTTCCGCCGCCTCGACAAATTCCCCGGCCTGCTTGGCCGCATCGCCCCGCGCGCGCCACTCTTCGGCAGAGGGCCCCGATGCGGAATCCTGCGCCCAGAGCGCCGTCCCGGACAACAGCAGCCAGGCCAGCAGGAAGGAGACTCCAAAATATTCCGACTTCGACATCACCGCTCCCGACTTCGACATCACCGCTCCCGACTTCGACATCATCGCTCCTGACTTCATTCGCTCCTCGCAGCCACCGCAAAGCCCTTGCGCTCGAATTTGTTCCATTCGCTCTTCTTACGCATGAAGTCCACGATTCCTTTCAACTGCGCCCCCATTTTGAAGAAAGCGTAGGTAAAATCCCCCGCGATCGCCACCAGCAGCAGCCAGACCCAGTCGCCAAAGCTCCGGTAACGCAGGGCGTCCCGGCTCTGTTCGCCTTGGCGCTGGCTCCACGCCTCGATGAAGACCGTGATGGTGCTGGTGAAGAGCGCCGCGAGCAGCAGCACCCCCAGCCCCATGAGCAGCACAAACCGCCCATCCAGCAACCCCACCAGCGACGAGGCCACCAGGAACAGGAGCGCCAGCACCTTGACCACCGGCGAGAGCAGCTCGAAGAAGAACGAGTAGGGCAGCGCGAAGAGGGCCGTCATCCCATAGCGCGGCTCGAACATCATGTCGCGGTGGATCATGAGCGTCTCCGCCAACCCCAGGTGCCACCGGGAGCGCTGACGGAATAGGCTGCGCCCGTTCTCGGGGACTTCGGTCCAGCAGACCGGACTCGGCACGAAGGTCGCCTTGCCCCGCACGCCCCGGTCGCGATACCAGCGCCAGAGGCGCACCACGATCTCCATGTCCTCGCAGACGGTGTGCTTCCCCTCCCCGATCGTCTCCGCCAGGTAGGGACTCCGGTTCTGCTTGCTCAGGAAGCCTCCCACCGCCAGCAGGTCCTCGCGACGGTAGACCGAGAAGGCCCCCGACATCACCAGCAGGGCGTCGATCCGCGACAGCCCGATCTTCGAGATCATGAAGGACTTGATGTACTCCACGATCTGCCAGAGGACCCAGAGATTGCGCGGCATGCGCGACCCCACCACGCGGCTCCGCTCCAGCACCACGTCGTTGGCCGCCGCCAGCTGTCCACCCGAGACGAAGTTCTCCGGGTTGCGCAGCATGGGAGCCAGCACCCCCTGGATCGCCCGCGGATCCAGGATCGAGTCGGCATCGACCGTGCAGACGAAGCGGCTGCGCGAGCAGTTGATCCCGGCATTGACGCTGTCCGCCTTGCCCCCATTCTCCTTGTCGATCACGGTCAAGCGTCCGTCGCGGCTGCGCTGCACCGAACGGATCCTCGCGGTGTCGATCGGTCGCACGGAGTCCAACATAGCACCTACCGACGCTGCGCCATTCGCCGCAGGATCTTCCAACGCCGAACCCTCCGAGACCCCAGCCCCCGCAACCGACACCAGGTCAAAGGCCCCTCGCACCTTCTCCAGCGTCGCATCCTTGGAGCCGTCGTTCACGAAGATCAGCTCGTACTCCGCGTACTCCAGGGTCAGCAGCTGCTCCAGGCACGGCACAATGGTCACCGCCTCGTTGTACCCCGGCACGATGATCGAGATCGACTCGCCCGCGTAACGCTCGGCGGGAAGCTCGGCGGCATTGGCCTTCCGGAAGCTCCGCAGAGCATAGAGGAAGAGCAGCAGGTCGATCAGCAGGTAGGTCCCGAAGTAGACCAGCAGCAATTTCTCAATTGCAAGGAATGCCCAGTTCCAGCCCAACGGGTCCACCTTCGGAGGCGCGCAGGAACACCCCACGCAAGCGAGCTCATTTGCGAAGGGCGTGCCAACTGTCCAGCAAAACAGACCGAGCGCGTGCGATATGCACCGAGCCAAGCGCTAACCCAGCAGGGAAGAGACTTTCCGTAAATTGAGATTATTTCGCATAATACGGGCAATGCCCTTGTCCTCTGGCCTGTGCCGGGGGAATTCCCACCGACCGGAACGATTGGTTCCGAATATTCCTGCGCTGCGCCCTGAGCGCGCGCTTGACTACCTTCGCAGTATGCCACGCGCCCCGCTCAGATGGTCCCGAAAACTCCTTCCCCTCGTGTGCTTGGGTCTGGGCTTGGCCCTGATCTTTCCTCCGATTCGCGCGGAAGCAGCCCCAGGCATCGACCCGGTCAGCGCGCCGGATCTGGTCAGCGCACCGGATCTGGTCGTCCTCTCCTGGAATGTCCACAAGGAGAACGGCAGCGACGCCTCGCGCAAGCGCCTGCAAGGATGGCAGGCGGAATACCATCCCCAGTTGGTCGCCCTGCAGGAGGCAATTGCCGACACCACGCTCCCCCCTCCTCCCATCGCCTCCGGCCAGCAATGTTTCTTGGCCAATCTGGAGTTGGCACATGGCCGACGCTCGGGTGTCCTGCTGATTTCCACCCCCCCACCGACCCTTTGTGGGGGTTGGCTCACCACACGCCTGGAGGCAGGCTGGACAACGCCCAAGCCGCTACTTTGGGCCGAGATCCCCTGGCCGCCTCACTCCGAAGGGGCCGCCGCAACCCTGCTCGTCGTCAACCTGCACGCCTTGAACTTCACGACCCTGGCGCCCTACCGGGCGGAACTCCTTCGAGTGGGCGAGCGCCTCGCGCAGCACCGCGGCGAGACTTTGCTCCTCGGGGACTTCAACACCTGGAGCGCGGCCCGTCAGGCTCTGGTCGATTCCGTTGCGCACGCACTGGGCTTGACCGAGCAACTCCCCGCCCCCTCGGCAGACGGGCGCAAGCGGTTCCTCGGACACCCGCTGGACCATGTCTACCACAGCCGCGGCCTGGCCCCAGTGGAAGAGTTGCTCGTCCTCGACCCCGCAGGCACTTCCGATCACCCGGCGCTCCTCGCGCGCTACCGATCCGTCGCGACAACTCCCGCGACCGCCCCCGCGACCCTACCCGCGGCAGCGCCGCCGATGGCGCCCCCATCCCCTCAGAAGTAGCGGCTACCCACCAGCTGCAATCGTCCGATCCGCTCGTCCAGATCGGGCCAGGTGTCGTAGTAGGCCTCCTTGTGGTAGAGGTAGCCCTCCAGCGCCACGCCCCAGTGGCGACCCAAGGGACGACTCAGCCGCACCATCCCGACGCCGATCACATCATACCCCTTCGAGCCGGAGTAGGGCTCCGACCCCGGGAACGTGTGGAGGCCATAGATCGTGTAGGAGAGTCCCAGCCTTCCCCATCCTACGCGAACGAGGTTCAGGTAGCCCTTCAAGTTCTCGCCCAAGCTCAACTGGTAGGTGCGGATCTCCTCATCGGCCGATGGCGCCACCGCGCCAGGAACCCCGTTCGAACTGCTGTCCGCCAGTTCAATTCCTTTCGGCACCGTCAACTGGGCGTAGAGAAAATCGCTGGAACCCATCACGACCATCGCCGGCTGCAAACCCCACTCCCACCCCGTGCCTGCCGGATCGAAGGAGCGCCATTGGATCCCTGTCCCGATACTGTTGGCGCCCAGGTTGACCCACTCGTTGAAGATGCAGTCGTAATGCAGCCACGCCCCCACCAGCCAGTGCCGCTGCCCATGGTTCCACACCTTGCCGGCGAGCAGTCCCTGGGAGAAGTAGGTGAACATCGGCTTGTCGCGCAACCGGAAGAGGCTGGCGCGCACCCGAAAACTGTCAAAGGGCTTCTCGAGCGGCGCAAAGGGATTGCCGTATTCCAGTGCCAACCCGACATGAAAGGAGGGCCCCAACAGCATCTCTTGGGGATCTTTCTCAGCCCCCTCCACCTTGAGCCTTCCGATGCTGGCACCACCTCCCAGATCCACCCAACCCATCAAGGTCTGCCGCTTGTCCGAAGAAGCGTTCCAACCGAGCCCGTGGTTCGCCCCATTGACCGGAGCGAGCACACTTCCGGCGACCGCCCCGCCGCGCGTCTCCGTCGCGAAAGCTTTCTGGCTCAACCTCTGCAGGATCTCCCCCAAGGCAATTCCCCCAAGAGTCGTTGCGGCCAGATCGTTCTTCGAGGGGGGCTCGGTCTCCATGAACAGCTCCCAGGTCGCACTCCCCACCGCAGTCGTCAGGGAGGCCCCCCAGAAACCAACCCCTTGGGATCGCGCCGCCGTATAGTACAGCGATCCTTGGGCGGGGTGCCCCAGGTGGTTCTCCGCGAAGGTGTTCTCATCCCAAACCCAGCCGTTCTCGAAGTTGCTCCGGATCGAACTCGGCGAAATCCTCGCCCAATCCTGATCGGCGATGAACCGATTGTTGGCCCAGAACAGGCCGTGGGAAAAGAGCACCTCGCCGGCCGCACGAACTCCCGGCACCCAAGCAGAAGTTCGACGCGCCCCCGCCCCTGGATCAGCGGCGGAGATCGTCTCAGCCCGCAGGCTGGGTTGGATGAGTGAATCAGACCCAGGCCCTGAGCTCACTTCTCCGGAAGAACCCCACAGCGCGCTGGGAAAAAGGGGCGGCAGCGTCACGACAAGCAACAGCAGTGCGTGCGCCGGTGCCGTACAACTTCTGGATCGCGCGTTCAATGCGCCGCCAGCCAGTTCGGTCCCGTCCCGACCTCCGCCACCAGGGGCACGCGGAACGAGGCCGCCGCCTCCATCTCCCGCTTCACCAGCGTCCCCAAGGCCTCCGCGTCGTCGCGATGGACCTCCAGCACCAGTTCGTCGTGGACCTGCAGCAGCAACCCCGCCCGCAGTCCCGCCCCCGCCAGCGCCCGATCCACCCGGATCATCGCCCGCTTCATGAGGTCCGCCGCGGTCCCCTGAATCACGGAGTTCACCGCCATCCGCTCCCCTTGCGAAATCAGGTTCCGATTGTCCGCGAACAGTTCCGGGATGTGGCGCCGATGGCCGAACACCGTATCCACGCTCCCCTGCCGCCGCGCCGAGTCGATGGTCGCGTCGATCCAGCGCCGCACCCCCGCGAAGTGCAGGAAGTAGTCGTCGATGAACTGCTGTGCGTGCCCCATCGGAATCCCCTGCTCCCGCGCCAACCGGAACGCGCTCATCCCGTAGATCACCCCGAAGTTGATCGCCTTGGCGCTCTGCCGCTGCTCCCGCGTCACCATCTCGGGGAAGGTGTGGAACAGGATGCTCGCCGTCCGCGTATGGATGTCCGCCCCCTCCTGGTACGCCGCGCAGAGCTCCGCGTCCTCGCTCAGGTGGGCCATCACCCGCAGCTCGATCTGCGAATAGTCCGCCGACAGCAGCACATGGTCCGCGTCCCGCGCCACGAAAGCCGAGCGCACCTCCTTGCCCAGCTCCGTGCGGATCGGGATGTTCTGCAGGTTCGGGTTGTTCGAGCTCAGGCGCCCCGTGGCCGCCACGCACTGGTTGAAGCTGGTGTGCACGCGCCCCGTGGTGCGGTCCACCAGGTCGGGCAGCACGTCCACATAGGTGTTCTTCAGCTTCACCAGCTCGCGGTAGTTGAGCACCAGGTCCACGATCGGGTTCTCCCAGCGCAAATCCTCCAGCACCGCCGCATTGGTGGAGTAGGCGCCGGTCTTGGTCTTCTTCCCCTTGGCCAGCCCCATGTCGCCGAAGAGCACCTCGCCCAGCTGCTTGGGGGAGGCGATGTTGAACACCTGCCCCGCCTCGCGGTAGACCATGTCCTCGCGTTGCTTGATCTGCTCCGCCAGGGAGGTCCCGAACTTCTGCAAGGCCGCCGAGTCGATGCAGATGCCGCGCGCCTCCATCCGCCGCAACAGATCCACCAGCGGGACCTCCTGCGTGCGATAATTTTCCATCAACCCCTGCTTCTCCAGCTCCGGCCCCAGCTCGGCCCAGAGCCGCCAGGTCCAGACCGCATCCTCCGCGCCATACACCGCCGCCTGCGCCACGGGCGTGCGCTCGAAGCCGATCTGCTCCTTGCCCTTGCCGATCAGCGCCTCGATGGGAATCATCTTGTGGTTCAGGCGGCGCTCCACCTGCTCGTCCAGGCTGTGCACGCGGTCCCCCGCATCCAGGCACCAGGAGGCCAGCATCGAATCATCGAACTCGGGAAGCCAACCCATGCCACCCACGACGTCCGCGGCACACAGCTCCGCCGCCAGGTACCCCGCGTTCTCCAGCACCTGCAGATCGTACTTGGCGTGGTGCATCACCCAACGCAACCCAGGCCGCCGCAACGCCGCACCCACCTCGCGCAACACGCGCTCCGCCGAGAGGTTGTCGGGCGACAATACCCACTCCACCCGCTTCACCTCAACGACCGCCTCGGGCGTCGGAACCGTCTCGCCAAGCAACAGCAGTCCCAAATCGCCCTGTCCCGCCGTCGACCCCGACACAGCGATCTCTGCCGCCGACCCTACCGACTCTCGCGCCACCCGATGTCCCACGGGCACATACCAACCGCGCTCCGCCCCCGTCGCCAGGCAGAGCCCCACCAGCCCCGCATGGCGCGACTCCAGGCTGGTCGTCTCCGTATCCACCGCCACCACTGTCGCCACGGCCAACTCCGCCAGCAGTTCGGGCAGGTTCGCCTCCGTCACCTGAACGTATTTCGGCTCGTCCGCGGCTCTGGACCGGCCTGCACTCTCCGTCGCATCTGCAACTGGTGCGCTATTTTCCGTCGCGACATTTTTCTGGACGGCGCCCGCGTCCTCCGCGGCACCTTCTCGCCCCGCAGCGCCCAGTCCCGCAGTGCCCACTCCACTCCCCAGCTTCTCCGGCGTCCGCCCCGTGGCCGCCCGCGACCGCGTCCCCTCGCCCCGCACCGCCGCCAACTTCTTCTCCACCCGCTCCACCATGCGCAGCAGGCTGTTCAGCTCGTGCTCGCGACAGAACTCCGCCACCGCGTCCACATCGAACCCGTCCACATCCAGCGACTCCAGCTCCAGCGCCGGCCCCAGATCCAGGTCCGTCCGCAGCGTCACCAGCCGCTGGCTCAGCAGCGCCTGCTCGCGATACTGCTCAAGGTTAGTTCGCAAACCTTTTGCCGACACATCGGCCAGGTTCGCGTAGATCCCCTCCAGCGAACCGTACTTCCCCAGCAGCGTCGCCGCCGTCTTGGCCCCCACCTTGGGCACCCCCGGCACGTTGTCCGACGCGTCGCCCATCAGCGCCAGCAGGTCCCGCATCTGCCCCGGCTCCACCCCCCACTTCTCGCGCACCTCCGCAGGCCCCATCACCGTGGGCGGCTTGCCCGACTTCTCCATCTGCATCATCGCCACGCCGTTGCCCAGCAGCTGCGTCATGTCCTTGTCCTTAGTGACCAGCCAAGCCTCCCAGCCCAGCGCCTGCGCGCGCACCGCCAGCGTCGCCATCACGTCGTCCGCCTCCATCCCCACATGCGACACCACCTTCAAGCCGCAGAGCCGCTGGAACTCCTCCAGGTGCGGCATCTGCTGCTTCATCTCCTCGGGCATCTCGGCGCGATTGGCCTTGTACTCCGGATAGACCTCGTGGCGGAATCCCGGCCCGGGCAGGTCCATGGCGATCACCAGGTGCCGCGCATCCTGTTCGTAAATCAGCCGCAGCAGCGCACTGATGTACCCATAGATCACCGAAGTCTGCTCCCCCTTCGAGTTGAGCAGCGGACTGTTGATGAAGGCGTAGTAGGAGCGGAACGTCTGCGCGAACGAATCGAAAACGTAGAGTCTGGGCATCCGACCAAGATAGAAAGGGGGGCGGGGTCAGGTTCCCGCGCCTACAGTGCGTTGCGGGATTCTCAGCGGATCCTTCAGGATTTTCCCCTGACTTTGCAGCATCCTCAGCCGCGCACGCTCGCACCGCTCATGACCGCGGGCTCCGGCGCTACGCCACTTTCCCCGGAACCGCACCTCGCTCCGCACCTCCGCCCGCTAAAAGGTAGTGCGCCAGATTCCTCAGGCTACCGGAATTCCATGCGGTGTTCCAGAATACGGAAGTTTGCAGGCCCTTCAGGCCGTCGTGTCCAGCGTCCCGGATCCCACCGTCGAAGTCGCCGCATACTTGGCGAAGATCTCATCGACGATCGAAGTGCGCGCGGTCGTCCCCGACGACGCCGAACCCGCACCGCTCGAGGCCCCCAACACCGACCGCGCCCCGGCCACCGCATTCGCCGAAGCGGAGGGGGAACCCGAACCCGAACTCGCCGAACTGTCCGTCGCCCTTGCCGAGTCCGTTGTTCCGCTGGCGGCCTCACTGGTCGCGCCGGTCACGCCAGAACCCGACGAGAAGGGCAGCTGTCCCGTCTTGGCCATCCAGCGCGAGACGATCTCCGGGGTCACCGCCTTGGCGTCGTAGATCTTGTACAGCAACTGGGAGTCCACCCCGATCCCGGAGACCTGCGGCAAGGCATCCAGCAACCCCGTCATCGCATTCTTCTTCATGGAAGCCAGGAGCTTGGCCTGGTCCAGCGCACTCGTGGCCGTCGAGCCTAAGCGCCCCGCGCCGATCGTCGTGTCGGTTCCCGTCGCCGACCTCGATGCACTCGTCGCGTTCCCCGTCGTCTCGGATGTAGCGGTCGTCCCTGACCCCGAATTGGAGGATTCTGTCGAGTCCTGCAAGGCCGAACGCCCCACACGGATCGAGGAGCCCACCAGGACCTCGCTCGCCGTAGCGGTCGCACCTACCGAACTCACGCTTCCCACCGACATCGTCCAGCCCTCCGTGGCCTGTTCCGTCCCGACCCGGCAACCCTTCGCCAACGCCTGCCTCCAGGCATCGCGGCGGGTCACCGGCCGGTCTCCCCCATCTTTCGGCAACCTGCGGGAAAACCTTGAGTGGTTTTGGAGGTTTTGCGGGGTTCTCCCCGGCTTTCGGGCCCCGTCCCCGGATTTCTACCTTTTGGCCCATGACTTTCGAAGAAATCGTGGCGCTGGCCGCCGAGCGTAAGCAGACCATGCCCGAAGGTTCGGGCACCACGCGCCTCTTCGAGAAGGGGGCCCACGCCATCGGCAAGAAGCTGGTGGAAGAGGCCGCCGAATCCTGGATGGCCGCCCGCTTCGAGGGGCGCGAAGACCTCGCCCTGGAGCTCTCCCAAGTGCTCTACTACGTGGCCGTCATGATGGCCGAGCAGGGCCTCACCCTCGACGAGGTGTACAAGAAGCTATGATCCGGATGGCACTCCCCAACAAGGGGCAACTCTTCGAGCCGACCCTCGAGCTCCTCAAGTCCTGCGGCTACTCGGTCCGCAAGGAGATCAAGACCCTCTCCTGCATCGACCTGGCCAACGAGGTGGAGTTCTACTTCCTGCGCCCCAACGACATCCCCATGTACGTCAGCGAGGGGATCATCGACGCGGGCATCACCGGCCTCGACTTCAACGCCGAAAAGGGCGGCAAGGCCGTGCCGGTCCTCAACCTCCCCTTCGGCGGCAGCCGCCTCTGCGCCGCCATCCCCAACGACCACCCGAGCAACGACCTCTCGTCGCTCCCGTCCATGCGGATCGCCACCTCGTTCCCCCAGATCGTCAAGAGCCACTTCCAGCGCGACGACCTCAAGCTGATCGTCCTCGAAGGCGCCGTCGAGATCTCCGTGGCCCTGGGCGTGGCCGACTGCGTCGTGGACATCGTCGAGACCGGCACCACCCTCAAGCAGGCCGGCCTCAAGATCCTGGGCGAACCCCTCTACCGCAGCAACGCGGCCCTCTTCGCCCACCCGGGCAAGGAGAAGGACCCCGCCATCGTGCGCCTCATCCGCCGCATCGAAGGGCGCATGGTGGCCCTCAAGTACATGATGGTCGAGTACGACGCCCCGGCCTCCGTGCTCGAAGCCGCCTGCAAGCTCACCCCCGGCATCGAGTCCCCCACGGTCGCCCCCCTGCGCGAGCAGGGCTGGTTCGCCGTCAAGTCGATGATCGGCAAGAGCGACGCCAACCGCATCATGGACGAGCTGAGCGACCTGGGCTGCAAGGGGATCGTCCTCACCGCCCTCGAGACCGCGCGCATCTGATCGCCTGCGGGGCTCGTCGGCATAATCCGTCCGCTTCCTGTCCTGCCTGAACCCCGGGAGCCCTCGATGGACCAGAACACCGAAGCCTCCGCCCGCACCGGCCTCCGCGACCTGCTCCCCACCGGCCCGCACCTCGCGTGGTTCTTCAGCATGGCGCTCGCGGTGGTCGCGGTCTTCAGCGACTCCTACGCCGGCGACTTGGGCTACTGGCGCGACTGGCTCAACCAGTTCGTCGCCGGCGGCTTCCACAACCACTCCGCCAACTACCCCCCGGTCTTCCTCGAGTGGCTCTGGGTGGTGGCCAAGATCTACGGTGGCCTCGGGCTGGTCCCCGAGCCCGGCACCCTGATGAAGCTCCTGATCCTGGCGCCGGTCTTCGTCGCCCAAGGGATCCTCCTCCTCCTGCTGGCCCGCCAAATCCGCCAATCCGGCGCAGAGCCCGGCCACTCCCCGGTCCTCTGGCTCTTCGCCCTCAACCCCGCCCTGCTCTTCAACGGTTCCATGTGGGGACAGGTGGACCTGCTCCCCGCCCTGCCGGTGATCCTCGCCTTCGCCACGGTGCTGCGCGAGCGGACGCGCCTCTGGACCCCCTTCTGGTGCGCGGTCGCCCTCCTCACCAAGTTCCAGGTGATCGCCTTCTTCCCCCTGCTGCTGGCCCTGCTGCTGCGCCCCTCGCGGCTGCGCTCCACCTGGGACTACACCGCCGCCCTCAAGCTGGCCCGGGGACTCCCCGAGGTCTGGATCGCCCGCCTCGCCTCCGTCGTGCGCCTGCTGCGCGGCAGCCTCCTCTCCCTGCTCCCGGCCGCCCTCATCAGCCTCCCGTTCATCCTGAACGACGGGCTGAAGGCCATGATCGACAAGGCCTACTTCGGCAACCTCTCCATCTACCCCTACTCCACCTACAACGGCGCCAACCTCTGGTACATCATCGCCGGCAACGCCACCCCCGACCGCATGAGCCTGCTCACCAGCGAGCGCGTGGACAGCTTCCCGGCCCTCTTCGCCACCCCCTGGTTCATCGGCTTCCTGCTCTTCGGCACCCTCACCCTGTCGCTCTTTGTCTGGGGGCTGCGCACCCGCCGCCCCGTCACCACCTGGAAGCTCGCCACCCTGGCCTATCTGGGGTTCTTCGCCGTCGCCCCCGGGATGCACGAGCGCTACCTCTTCCTGGCCGTTCCCCTCGCCGCCTTCTGGGCCGCCGCCGACCGGCGCCGCCTCCCCTGGTTCGCCCTGATCACCGGGCTGAACATCCTCAACATGGTGCAGGTGCTCCACCCCAAGGGGACCTTCCTCTGGCAGCTCATCTCCTGGGGCACCCTCGTCACCCTGCTGCTGCTGCTGGTCACCCTGCCAGGGCTGCGCCGCACCGAGCCCTACCTCCGCGCCGCCGCCACCCGCTTCGGCCGCTGGGCCCCGCTCCACTATGCGCTCCCCCCCCTGCTCTACCTGACGATCACCGGCTCCATCCTGCACCGGGACTGGGTCGCCGCCAACCCCATCCCCCTCGACGGTCCCTGCCGCCGCCTCTCCGCAGAGAAGCCCCTCTTCGCCGACCAGGCCTGGGGTTCCCTGGGGATCGACCGCTCCGTCGGCGGCGGCAAGCTGGGCGCGCAGGGGCGCATCTTCGACCACGGCCTCGGGACCCACGCCGACTCCAAGCTGAGCTACGCCATCCCCGCCGGGGCCAAGAGCTTCGCCAGCTGGTACGCGCTCAACCTGATCACCGACGGCGGCAACGTGCGCTTCAGCGTGCAGGT
>JFJP01038359.1_pt1 | contig 17902 bp, 4 predicted proteins | sample 431651 | NCBI WGS metagenome assembly JFJP01 (sample SAMN02602958, study PRJNA72255) | Microbial mat metagenome, whole genome shotgun sequencing project. | biome: fresh water; feature: sink hole; material: water; isolation source: purple microbial (photo- and chemosynthetic) mats found in...
GTCTTAATCTAAAAGTCCTAAATCAAAAGACCAGAATCAGTCGAGTCCAGACTGTTATAATCCCAGAATAGAACAGACTAGATCATAATCTAATATAGGTGTGTCAGAACGACGCGCATTGAATTTATTAGGATTTTACGTTTTTAAAAGTGTTAGGATGATATTTGGGACGTATGTTGTGAGAAAAAATTATTTAGTTTTTAACATCAATATTTTGTTAATTTTTGCAATCTTGCTTTCAGGCTGTGATTTTAACTTATTGGGTGGAAGCAAATCGCAACTCGGTGAAAACTTTGAACCTGGAAAGCGCACGGAATCGAACTCTCCGCCGATCATCACTTCAATTCCCAATTTTACAATGGATGAAAATGATGTGCAATCTGTCACTTTTCAAATTACGGATCCTGACACTTTTTTAATGTGCTCGAGTATTTATATTAAGGCCTCCTCGAGCAATACAGTTCTGATTGATCGAGATCAAATGGTTGTCGGCGGAGTGTTTCCAAATTGTACTTTGCGCTTATCGCCTAAAGCTCTTCAATTTGGAACTTCGCAAATCAAAGTTGAACTTTATGACTTTTGGACCATTGTGAACACTTCATTTACATTAACAGTGGATCACGTGTTAACTCCTGGGCCGTTTGCGATTATCGATGCTGAAGGCCAAGACCGCTCTGTCGCATTAACATGGACCACACCGGCTTATATGACAGGAACGTCTGCAAGATATACGGTTTTCTATCGTGAGACAGGCTCTACGGGTGGATATTCGCAAATCACGCCAGTCGCTTCTCCGTATACCGTTTCTGGCCTGGTGAATGGACAATCCTATGATTTTTTCATTCAGGCTCGAAACTCCATAGGAACTCGAGATACGACAATTGTACAAGCGACACCTACCAAGTATAAATTACGTGGAGTCGAATTTGTGGCGGCGAGCAGCCAGTTTGAAACAACAGTTCCTTCAGGATATATCATTAATTCGACATTAGTCAGTCATATCGATACAGCCGACGGAAATTATCCGACACTGAGTTACTCGGCCAGCGAAAATCCGGTAAATACTTCCGGAACCTTACCAGGCTCTTATTTAACGACACCCTCTGGAAATTACAAAGTCTACGTCGATTCACAGCAAAATATTATCTCAGGAGCAGGACAATGATGTATAAACCATTGGTCGCCTTTTTTATTTGGATTTTTCTTATTCTGACCGGGTTCAGTGCCATCGCGCAAACCGGACCACAGTTGAATTATCACGGTCGTATCGTTGACGGCATAACAAACTTAGGAGTGACAGGTCTTAGAAATTTCCGAATTCAGGTTCGAACACCGGCAGGTCTTGCTGACAACTGTTTGATGTACGAAGAAACTCAATCAAAAAATTTAGTGAACGGTGTTTTTGTTATTAACTTAAATAATGGTTCGGGAGCGCGCGCCGATGCGACAGCTCCAGTTTATACATTACAACAAATTTTCAGTAATAAAAATTCATTTGGATCATTTACTTTTGCGGGTTCTCGTTGTGTCAGTACAAATCCATTTACCTATACTCCGACAGCGACAGACAGTCGTCGCGTGAATATCTGGTTCGAAGACCCTGTGGGTGCTCCGGGTGTTTGGGAACCGTTACCGACACAAACTGTCGCTTATGTTCCGAGTGCGATTGAATCACTCAATGTTGGTGGTTTTCCGATCGAGGCTTTATTAAGAGTTGTCGATGTCACTGGAAATCCTTCAACGTTACCAACGCCAATGAGTGAAGCTCAGTACACGAACTTGATGAGTTTAACATCAGGTAGTGTTGTGACAACGATCAACGGCTTGTCAGGTGCTCCCGTTGCAATCACGGGTACCTCAGGAACAGATTTTAATATTACGACTTCTGGATCGAACATTAACTTTAATATTCCAACGGCAAGTGCAGCAAATCGTGGTCTTTTATCAACTGCGGATTGGACGACGTTTAATGCGAAAATGCCAAACACGGGTGCGGCAGTTATTTCTGCTCTTGGATACACACCACTAGACCCTGCGAATAATTTATCTGAGGTTTCAAATGCAGCAACTGCTCGTGGAAATTTAGGTTTAGGTACGTCGGCAACAATGAATGTTCCTGCGGTAGCTGCAGCAGCAGCTGCGACGACAGAAGTTGTTCGTGGTGATGATCCGCGTTTAACAGGGGCCATAGTTTCTGGATCTGCAGCGAGTGGGGACTTGTCTGGAACATATCCAAATCCCTCAGTTGCAACAGTTGGCGGAAGAACCGCTGTGCAAATTAATCAATCAGTGACCGACACTTTGGCTGCTACAGATTCAGTAACTGCTTCAACGATCGTCAAACGTGATGCTTCCGGAAACGCTTCGTTTGCGACAGCACAAGCGACAAATTTTTCTGGAAATAATTTCTATGTATTTAATGGCAATACAGAGAGCATTCGAATCACCGCGCCTACACCATTACCAGGCGGGGATTATATTTTAACGTTACCAGACACTTCAGGCACTGCAGGTTATGTTTTATCGACGGATGGGGCAGGAAATACATCATGGATTGATCCTTCAGGAACATCAGTCACTGCTGTGAATGCAGATCCTCCGTTATCTTCTTCGGGTGGATTTACGCCAACAATTTCAATCGCTCAAGCGACAACAGCAACGGCGGGTTATTTATCAAGTACCGATTGGACGACCTTCAATGATAAGTTATCCACAACTTTAGGCACGGGCCAAGTTTGGGTTGGTAGTGGTGCTAATGTGGCGGCCGCTCAATTTTTAAATATTGGAAATATTCAATCCAGTGTTGCCGGCGCTTGGTTTAATGCCGGAGCCTGCGCTGCCGGTGAAATTTTAAGTTATTCTGCAGTGACAGATCAGGTGACATGCACTGCGATGACATTAACGGGTTCGCAAGTGGCAACAGCGCTCAACGGAATCATGACGGGTGATGCAACGATCACTGCGGGTGGTGTAATAACTATTGGTAATGGTGCTGTGACGAATGCAAAAATCAGCAGTGTAGATTGGTCAAAGGTTGCAAATACTCCAACAACATACGGCGGTTATGGAATTACAGATATCACTTTAGCGAATGCGGGTAACGTGAATACTGTCGAGGCCGGATTGGATGCGGCTCGTGGAGCATTCGGTACTTTAGGTCGCGTGTATTTCTCAACAGACAGTCGTGAAGTTTGGTATGACACCGGAGCCGCTTGGTTGCGTGTGGGTTCAAATGCGGGTCTTGGTGGTACAGTGACGAGTGTGGCTGTTGATCCACCGTTGTCGTTATCTGGTGTCGCAACAGTGAATCCAACGATTTCGTTGCCACAAGCGTCAGTTGCTGTGGATGGTTATTTGTCCTCAGCTGATTTTACAACTTTTTCTGGAAAATTAGATCGTGCTGGCGACACAATGACAGGCGCCCTGAATATGGGAAGTAACAATATTACTGCCGTTGGCAATATCGCTATGAGTGCGAATCGTAATATTCAAATTGGTGCCTATGCGGCAGATCCTGCCTGTACGGCTCCTGATGCGGGTAAAGTTTGGTATCATACACCAAGTGGAGCACTTCATTATTGTGACGGAACGATAGTTCAGTCTTTAGGTTCGTTATCTGGAGTTGTGACAGGGATTAATGGTTTAACAGGAGCTGTCAGTTTAGTTCTTGGCTCAGCGGGAACTGATGCAAGTATTAATACAGCTTCTCCGAATATTACTTTAAATTTACCAACATCATCTGCTGCGAATCGCGGATTATTATCATCAACGGATTGGTCAGACTTTAATTCGAAACAAGCAGGTTCTACAGAACTCACTGGAGTTGCGGCCCTTGCAACAACGGGTTTTGTTCAACGTACAGGTGCGGGAACTTATGCGACAGTGTCTTCGATTGATTTAACAACATCTGTATCTGGTTCACTTCCAATTTCTAATGGTGGTACAAACGCAACCACGGCAAATGCTGCACTCAATAATTTGTTGCCGAACCAAGCGACCAACGGAAGTAAATTTTTACAAACAGATGGAACAAATACAACATGGGCTGATATCAGTGCAGTCGCAGTTACGTCTGTGACCGCAGCAGCAACAGCGAACAATCCGATTGTTATCGCGGGTACAGCGACAGCTCCAACTGTTGATATTCCAATGGCGACAGCTGCTGTGAATGGATATTTGGCATCGACAGATTTTACAACATTTAATAGTAAACAATCTTCAAGTTTAGCAACAGGCCAAGTTTGGGTTGGAAGTGCTGGCGCGGTTGCGACAGCTCAGTTTTTAAATATTGGAAATATTAAATCTACAGTTGCAGGTAATTGGTTTAATGCGGGAGCTTGTGCTTCGGGTGAAATTTTAACTTACTCAGCTGTGACTGATCAGGTGACATGTGCCGCAATGACTTTAACGGGTTCGCAAGTGGCGACGGCTCTCAGTGGAATTATGTCAGGTGATGCGACAATTTCTGCGGCGGGAACTTTAACAATCGGAAATGATAAAATCACTGCGGCGATGATTGCACCAAACTCTGTGGCCTGGTCGACAGATGTGACGGGGAAACCAACAACAATTGCAGGTTACGGAATTACAGATGCGATTCTGGTAAATGGTGGTGGAATAGCAACGATGGAAGCGAACGTTGATGCGTCTCGTGGTGCTGCAGGTACTGTGGGCCGAGTTTATGTTTCCAGAGACACAGGTGAAATTTGGTACGACACCGGAGCAACGTGGGTTCGTGTCGGTTCGAACGCAGGTCTTGGTGGTACAGTCACGAATGTAACTGGAACTGCACCGATCAGTGTAGCTACTGGAACCTCAACACCAGTCGTTTCAATGGCTCAAGCTGCAGCAGGAGTTGATGGATATTTAGCATCGACTGATTTTACGACTTTCAATAATAAATTAGGAACGACTTTAGCCGACGGAAATATTTGGATCGGTAATGGATCAAACACGGCAACAGCCGTTGTGATGTCTGGGGATGCTTCGATCAGTAATACTGGCGCATTAACATTAGCGACGGTTTCCACAGCTGGAACTTATACAAAAGTCACCATCGATACAAAAGGTCGTGTGACCTCAGCAACAAATATCAATTCGTCAGATGTAACAACGGCGTTGGGATATACTCCAGTCAATAAAGCGGGCGACACAATGAGTGGCGCTCTGAATATGGGCGGACAGAATTTAACAAATACCGGTGTTATTGAAATGGCATCGAACGGAAATATTCAAGTTTCGAATCGTGCTGCAGATCCGGCGGGATTAATTGCAGCCGATGCGGGACGCACTTGGTTTAATTCAACAACTAACGAATTAAAATACTGGAATGGATCGTCGGTTCAAACATTGGGAACACTCGCAGGTGTTGTTACGGGTGTGAATGGCTTAACAGGTGGAGTGACTTTAAATACAGGAACTACAGGAACTGATTTTAATATTTCAACATCATCACCGAACGTCACATTTAATTTTCCAACATCTTCAGCTGCGAACCGCGGATTGTTATCATCAGCAGATTGGTCAATTTTTAGTTCTAAACAAGCAGGCTCGACAGAATTAACAGCAGTTGCTGCATTAGCTACGACTGGTTTTGTTCAGCGCACAGGTGCCGGAACTTACTCAACAGTTTCGTCGATCGATTTAACAACTTCAGTCACTGGTGCATTGCCAGTGGCTAACGGTGGTACGGGTGCAACAACAGCAGGAACAGCAAGAACAAATTTAGGATTAGGCTCAGGAGATTCTCCGACATTTACTGGATTAACAGTGAGTGGAGTGACTGGAAACACATTGCTCCGTGCGAATGGTTCAGGAGTTATCGCTAATGCAACAAGTGCAGATATCACAAGTTTACTTGGGTTCACACCGACTTCGAGTACCTTACCTGCAAACATGATTTTTGTCGGAGACGGATCAAATGTCGCAACAGCAGTTGCGATGAGTGGTGATGCAAGCATCGTAAGTAACGGAACGATCACTTTGAAAAACACAGGAACAGCCGGAACTTATGGTTCTGCCAGCGCAGTTCCAACGCTCACAACAGATGCTCAGGGTCGAGTGACTGGTGTTACAACGAATGCATATCAAGATGCGACTGGCGTATCAAAAGGTATTTTACAAGTTGGAACTAACCTGCAAGTGGCTGGTGGAGTGATCAGTTTGCAAAATGCGGATGCTTCAAACACAGGTGCATTAACAAGTGCAGATTGGACCACGTTTAATAATAAACAAGGTGCTTTAGGATTTACTCCATTAAATGCAGCAAATAACTTAAGTGATGTTGCAAGTGCCGATGTTTCAAGAACAAACTTAGGATTAGGCATTGCAAGTTCACCGACATTTACAGGTTTAACATTAAGTGGTTTAGCAAATGGTTTTGTTAAATCAGTCTCGGGTGTATTGTCTGGTGGAAATACAATCGCCTTATCTACGGATGTCACTGGAGTCTTACCTGTGGCCAATGGCGGTACTGGATTATCTACATCTGGAGCGAACGGAAATGTGATGTACGTTGCGGGAGGAACTTTTGCAACAGCGACTCCGGATACTGCGGGCTTGGTTGATAAAACCAATGCACAAACAATTGCTGGAGTAAAAACATTCACAGCAAATCCGATCATTGATAATGCGGGTGTTGTTCAATTCCGTGAAGCCACAGGCGGTGGAACAAATTATGTAGGATTAAAAGCTCCAGCAGCGTTGGCTGCGGATGTGACATTTACATTGCCACCTTCTGATGGAACCGTCGGCCAAGTTTTAAAAACTGACGGAGCCGGAAATTTAGATTGGATCTCTGCGGCGACGGGCACAGTCACAAGTGTCACAAGTGCAAATACAGATATCGGTGTAGCAACAACAACAACGACTCCGGTATTAACATTAAACAGCGGTCTTGGCGCAAATCAAATTGCTAAGGTTGGTGGATCGGCCATTTCAAATAACACTGTGGTCGTAGCAAATGGTTCGGGTGCTTTAGCAGGCTTTGCTTTAACAAATGGTCAGTTACTGATTGGATCAACAGGTGCTGCTCCGGTGGCCGCAGGAATTACAGGAACAGCAAATCAAGTGACTGTAACAAATGGTGCAGGAACAATTACATTATCAACACCACAAGATATTCACAGTGGAGCTTCACCATCATTCACGGGATTAACACTGAGTGGAATTACAGGAAACACATTACTTAAAGCAAATGGTTCTGGTGTGTTATCAAATGCAACAAGTGCAGATGTCACAACATTATTAGGTTTTGTGCCAGGTGCAGTCAGTAATGTTTCTGGAACTGCTCCGATCAGTGTTGCAACAGGAACATCGACTCCAGTGGTTTCAATCACAAAATCAACAGCAGGGGTTGACGGTTACTTAGCGGCGGCTGACTTTACACTTTTTGCAGCTAAAATGAGTTCAGACTTTTCTAACGTAACTGGAACATTGGGCATTGCTAACGGCGGTACGGGTGGAACAACTGCAGCGACAGCAAGAACAAATTTAGGAGTCGGTACTGGTGATTCACCATCATTTACAGGCTTAACAGTCAGTGGAGTGACAGGAAACACATTACTTCGTGCAAACGGTTCGGGTGTTGTCGCAAATGCAACTTCAACAGATATCACAACATTATTAGGTTTTGTTCCTGCATCAAACACGTTAGCAACAAATATGATTTTTGTCGGTGACGGATCAAACGTGGCAACAGCAGTTGCGATGAGCGGTGATGCAAGTATCGTTAGTAACGGTACCGTGACTTTAAAAAACACAGGAACAGCCGGAACCTACGGTTCAGCGAGTGCAGTTCCAACGATCACAACAGATGCTCAAGGTCGTGTGACTGGAGTTACAACGAATGCATATCAAGATGCCACAGGCGTGGGTAAGGGTATTGTTCAAGTTGGAAATAATATTTCAGTGGCAGCTGGTGTTATTTCAGTAGCCACTGCAGATGGATCAACAACAGGTGTAATTACATCTGCTGACTGGACAACATTTAATTCCAAACTCAGTGCAACGATAGCAGCAGCAGCAACAGGTCAGTATATTAGATACAATGGCGCAAACTGGGTGAATGCATTGATGGTATCATCAGATGTGACAACCAGTTTAGGTTACACACCATTGAATCCTGCGAATAATTTAAGTGACGTTGCAAATGCAGCGACATCAAGAACAAACTTAGGAGTCGGCACTGGCGATTCACCGTCATTCACAGGCTTAACAGTCAGTGGAGTGACAGGAAATACATTGCTTCGTGCAAATGGTTCGGGAGTTGTTGCAAATGCAACTTCAACTGATATCACTGGATTACTTGGATTTGTTCCAGGTGTAGGAACAGTCACGAACGTGACTGGAACTGCGCCAATCAGTGTAGCAACGGGAACATCAACTCCGGCGATTTCAATCGCACGTTCAACAGCGGGTGTTGATGGTTACTTAGCAGCAACAGACTTTACAATTTTTGCAGCGAAAATGAGTTCAGATTTTTCAAACGCATCTGGAACTTTAGGCATTGCGAACGGTGGTACTGGTGCCGCAACAGCAGCTAATGCAAGAACAAATTTAGGCGTCGGCACTGGAGATTCTCCTTCATTTACAGGCCTCACAGTCAGTGGCGTGAACGGGAACACTTTAGTTAAAACAAACGGATCAGGTGTGTTGTCAAATGCAACAAGTGCAGATGTAACGACATTGTTAGGTTTTGTTCCGGGATCTGTAACTTCAATCATAGTAGGAACTGGTTTAACAGGTGGTACAATCACAACAACAGGAACCATCGGATTAGGAACAGAGCTAGCTGGATTAAATAGTTTAGCAACAACTGGATTTATCCAAAGAACTGGTTCAGGAACATACGCAACAGTTTCATCGATTGATTTAACAACATCTGTGACAGGTGCATTACCTATCGCAAATGGTGGTACGGGTGCAACAACCGCAGGAACAGCAAGAACAAATTTAGGATTAGGTACTGGTGATTCTCCATCATTCACGGGATTAACATTGAGTGGTGTTAACGGAAACACACTTGTTAAATCAAGTGGCGCGGGTGTGTTGTCGAATGCAACAAGCGCAGATATTACGACACTCCTTGGCTTTGTTCCATCTTCTGCAACGTTAGCGACGAATATGATTTTTGTGGGTGATGGATCAAACATCGCAACAGCCGTTGCGATGAGTGGTGATGCAAGTATCGTCAGTAACGGAACGATTACATTGAAAAACACTGGTACAGCAGGAACATACGGTTCAGCAAGTGCAGTTCCAACGATTACAACCGATGCTCAAGGTCGTGTGACAGGTGTAACAACAAATGCATATCAAGATGCGACAGGAGCAACAAAAGGTATTGTTCAAGCTGGCAATAATATTTCAGTCGCAGCCGGAGTCATTTCAGTCGCCACTGCCGATGGATCTACGACAGGTGTGATCACATCTGGTGATTGGACAAGATTTGATTCTAAACTCAGCGCAACAATCGCAGCTGCAGCAACGGGTCAGTATATTAGATACAATGGTGCAAACTGGGTGAATGCATTGATGGTGTCTTCAGATATTACAACAAGCTTAGGTTACACACCATTAAATCCTGCGAATAATTTAAGTGATGTGGCCAATGCTGGAACATCAAGAACAAATTTAGGATTAGGCACTGGAGATTCTCCATCATTCACAGGTTTAACAGTGAGTGGTGTGAATGGAAACACACTTGTTAAATCAAATGGATCAGGTGTTTTATCGAATGCAACAAGTGCAGATGTAACAACATTACTTGGATTTACTCCGGGTTCTGTGACATCAGTGACAAGTGCAAACACAGATATCGGCGTAGCCACAACAGCAACGACTCCAGTATTGACATTAAACAGCGGTCTTGGTGCTAATCAAATTGCAAAAGTCGGTGGATCAGCCATTTCAAATAACACTGTGGTCGTAGCAAATGGTTCGGGTGCTTTAGCAGGGCTGGCTTTAACAAACGGTCAATTATTAATTGGTTCAACAGGCGCAGCTCCAGTGGCGACAGGAATTACAGGAACAGCAAATCAAGTGACTGTAACAAATGGCGCGGGAACAATTACATTATCAGCGCCACAAGATATTCACAGTGGTGCATCGCCGTCATTCACAGGATTAACAGTGAGTGGCGTTACTGGAAACACATTACTCCGCGCGAACGGTTCAGGTGTTGTTGCTAATGCAACAAGTGCAGATATCACAACACTCCTTGGATTTACTCCAGGTGTTGGAACTGTGACATCAATCATCGCAGGAACTGGTTTAACCGGTGGCACAATTACTGGTTCAGGAACCATCGGATTAGGAACAGAACTTTCTGGTCTTAATGGATTAGCAACACTTGGTTTTATCCAAAGAACAGCTGCGGGAACTTATTCAACAGTTTCTTCGATTGATTTAACAACTTCAGTGACAGGAACTTTACCGATCGCCAATGGTGGTACTGGCGCAACAACAGCAGGAACAGCACGAACAAATTTAGGAGTTGGTACTGGAGATTCTCCATCATTCACGGGATTAACAGTCAGTGGAGTTACTGGAAATACATTGCTCCGTGCGAACGGTTCAGGTGTTGTTGCTAATGCAACTTCAGCTGATATCACGACATTACTTGGTTTTGTACCAGCATCAAACACATTAGCGACGAACATGATTTTCGTGGGTGACGGATCGAACATCGCAGCAGCGGTTGCGATGAGTGGTGATGCAAGTATCGTCAGTAACGGAACGATTACATTGAAAAACACTGGTACAGCCGGAACATATGGTTCAGCGAGTGCGGTTCCAACGATCACAACAGATGCTCAAGGTCGTGTAGCTGGAGTTACAACAAATGCTTATCAAGATGCCACAGGTATCTCAAAAGGTATTGTTCAAGCCGGAAATAATATTTCGGTAGCAGCCGGTGTGATTTCAGTAGCCACTGCAGATGGTTCAACAACAGGTGTGATCACATCTGCTGATTGGACAACGTTTAACAATAAACAAAGTGCTTTAGGATTTACACCATTAAATCCAGCGAACAATTTAAGTGATGTGGCCAATGCAGGAACATCAAGAACAAATTTAGGATTAGGCACAGGCGATTCGCCATCATTCACAGGATTAACAGTCAGTGGAGTGAATGGAAACACACTTGTTAAATCAAGTGGTGCTGGTGTTTTATCGAATGCAACAAGTGCAGATGTAACAACATTACTTGGATTTACTCCAGGTGTAGGAACTGTCACATCAATCATTGCGGGAACTGGATTAACAGGTGGCACAATTACAGGATCAGGAACAATCGGATTAGACACAGAGCTTGCTGGTCTTAATGGATTAGCAACACTGGGATTTATCCAACGTACAGCTGCGGGAACTTATTCAACAGTGGCTTCGATTGATTTAACAACTTCAGTGACAGGAACTTTACCGATTGCAAACGGTGGTACTGGTGGAACAACAGCAGGAACAGCACGAACAAATTTAGGAGTTGGCACTGGTGATTCTCCATCATTCACAGGCTTAACAGTGAGTGGCGTGAATGGAAACACACTTGTTAAATCAAGTGGCGCGGGTGTGTTGTCGAATGCAACTTCAGCAGATATCACAAGTTTACTTGGATTTACTCCAGGTTCAGTAACATCAGTGACAAGTGCTAATACAGATATCAGTATTGCGACAACAACTTCGACTCCGGTACTTACGCTAAATAGCGGACTTGGTGCAGATCAGATCGCTAAAGTTGGTGGATCAGCAATTTCAAATAACACTGTGGTTGTGGCAAATGGCTCAGGCGCATTAGCGGGTCTTTCTTTAACGAACGGCCAGTTATTAATTGGATCAACAGGTGCAGCTCCGGTGGCGGCAGGAATTACAGGAACAGCAAATCAAGTGACTGTAACAAATGGTGCAGGAACAATCACATTAGCAACACCACAAGATATTCACAGCGGAGCATCTCCGTCATTTACTGGATTAACAGTCAGTGGCGTGAACGGAAACACTTTAGTTAAAACAAATGGTTCTGGTGTGTTATCGAATGCAACAAGTGCAGATGTAACAACACTCCTTGGATTTACTCCGGGATCTGTGACATCGATCATTGCGGGAACTGGATTAACAGGTGGAACAATAACAGGTTCTGGAACAATTGGATTAGACACAGAGCTTGCTGGATTAAATGGACTAGCAACAACCGGTTTCATTCAAAGAACCGCTGCGGGAACTTATTCAACAGTTGCCTCGATTGATTTAACAACATCGGTAACAGGAACTTTACCAATCGCTAATGGTGGTACGAACGCGACAACAGCGAATGCGGCCTTAAATAATTTATTGCCAGCACAGTCTGCAAGTTCAGTCCTGCAATCTAATGGTACAAATACGTCGTGGTTAACATTTAACACTGCAGCTTCGAATAATTCACTTGTTCAACGTGATGGTTCAGGAATAACTCAAGCTTATGGTGTCGGAATCAGCGGTGCAACTTCAGGCTCAGTGACTTTCACAACTCCTGGAGTTGTAACAACGTATTCCTTACAATTACCAGCAGCACAAGGTGGCGCAGGAACTGTTTTACAAAATAATGGTTCAGGTGTTTTAACTTGGGCCGCTGCAGGTTCTGCTTCTTCAACAGATTTAACAAATTCTGTGACAGGAATTTTACCAGTGGCAAATGGTGGTACTGGATTATCATCAGGAACTTCGGGTGGTATTCCATACTTTAGTGCAGCAGGAGCAATCACATCATCAGGAGTCTTAGCTTCGAATGGAGTTATGCTCGGTGGTGGAGCAGGTGCTACTCCAACAACAACAGCAGCTGGTGCTGCCAATGAAGTGTTAAGAATTCCAGGTGGCGGCGGAGCTCCAGTGTTTGGTTCAATTGATTTATCAAGTACTGCCGCTGTGACAAATTCATTAGCAGTGGGTAACGGTGGTACTGGTGCAAGCACATTAACTTCAGGCTCACTGGTTGTCGGCAACGGAACAAGTGCTGTGAATTTCTTAACAGCAGGAACTTTAGGTAATGTGATTTATGCGACAGGTGCTGCAACATGGGCATCGGGAACTCCGACAGCAGCAGGATTAGTTGCACAGGGTGGAAACAGTTACGGTGCTACGATGAATATCGGAACTGGTGATGCGAATCAATTGAATATAAAAACAAATGGTTCAACACGAATGTCGTTTGATACATCAGGCGCAGTCCAAGTGACGGGCCAAGCTTACTCATTAGTAGCAACATCATCATCAGCAACACCATTAACATGGGATACAAATTCAAGTAATACCATGCGCTGGACAATCAATACATCAACGATCACGGCCAACATTCACAATATGAAACCAGGCGCAGCTTATCAGTTAATCGTGAGTGGATCAGGAACTGGAACAACAACAATCAACTGTTTCAGTGATGCGGGTGTGACAGCGTTGACTCAAGGTTATATGCCGGCGAATGGAAACCGAGTAACAGGAACTAGAAATAAAACGGTGTACACGTTAATGAGTGACGGTGAATCGTGCTTGGTGACTTGGATCACTGGATTCTAGGTCAGGATCTAAAAATTTGAATTTAGGTTTCAAGTGCAAGGATGAATTTGAAAGCAAGAGTTTTTTTTGTAACATCTCTTTTAATGCTTGTGTGTTTAGTTGTAAACGCACAAGTCTTTATTCCTTTCGGCTATTGGCAAAAAGTCATTGTGGCTGCAGTGAACTACGCGCCAACGATTTCAACAATTACAAATCGAAGTATTTACGAAGGGAATAATCCCTACATCCCATTCACGATCGCTGATGCGAATGATATATTAACGTGTACGTTAACAAATTTAACTCGCACTTCATCAAATACCACGGTCGTACCTCTATCAAATATTACCTTTACTGGAACTGCTCCATTTTGTTATGTGAATATTGCCCCTGCAGCAGGGCAAACAGGAACTAGTGATATTACGATCACTGTCAATGATAATAACGCTCCAAATTTACAAGCTACGACGACGTTTACAGTGACAGCCTATGCAGTGACGGGTGTGACAGTACTTCCAGTGTATTCGATTATTCCCAAAAACACGACATTTCAATATGTCGCAATGGCCAGTTTTAGTGACGGGAGTTCACAAGACATTTCAACGGCAGCAACTTGGGCTGAAAATACGGCGAATACAACGATTAGTTCAGCTGGTTTATTGACCGTAGATAATTTTGTCACAGGATTTCCAGCGCTCACGGTAACAGCGACTTACGGTGTTTTTTCAGGAACGGGGAACGCGACTTTAAACTCATCCACAGTGACAGGAATATTTACAACTCCTGTTTCGGCAACTGTGAATCCTGGAAATACAAAAAATATCAAGTGCTACGCGCTAACATCTGATGCTGGAACAATCGATGTGACCGCAAGTTGTACGTGGACGACCTCAAACAGCGCGATGGCGAATGTGAATACGTATTATCCGCGTGGGCAAGTCACTGCATATTCAAACGGAGGACCTGTCACAATCACAGCATCATTCGGTGGATTTTCTGATACGACAGCAATCACCGTCGCAGAAACTGCAGAAACTGAAGTTGAAGAAGGCACTGGATTATTTGCTAGGTATTTTACCGGGATGGGTTTTAATACTTTTTTTCGCCAACGTGTTGATTCGACAGTAAATTATAATTGGGGTGCTGGAAATAATCCTGCAGGAGGAGTTGATGCTTTTTCAGTGCGTTGGACGGGGCAAGTATTAGCGCCTGAGACAGGGACTTATACTTTTTATTCAAGCAGTGATGATGGTTTTCGTGTTTGGGTGAATGATACCTTGATCGATGATTTTTGGACAGATCATGCCGCCACGGCGTCGACTTCAACAGGTATTGCGCTGACGGCAGGAATAAAATATAATATCGTCGTCGAGTTTTATGAAAATGGCGGATCTTCAGTTTCGCGACTGGCTTGGAAAATTCCATCATCGGCTTGCGCTTCTTTTGCGGCGTGTACGATTGTTCCGCGGGCAAATTTATTTCCTACATCAGGAACTTCTTTTCCGTTAGATCGCGCAGGAAATACAGATTATAATCCAAATGATCGAGATTTTACAAATGATAATTTTATCCGTCATTACAATGCCGATGGGACAGGAAGTATTGCCAATGGTGCGACAGTCACAGCCACAGTGGGTGGAGTCAATTTAACGGCAACGAACACCAACGGCACAGGGCTTAGTTACGTGACGGGATTAATTAATCAAGCTTTTCAATTTGATGGTGTGGATGATTTATTCACAGGCGCAAATACGACATTATCAACTGGAACCACCGCGCGCGGTTTTACAGTTTGGGTCAAACCAAACGACACGGGTGCTGATCAAGGTGTATTCTTTCACGGAGCAAATACAAATTTGAATGGTTTTGGCGCTCTCATTAGATCAACCGGTGTTGTTCGTGTTCACGGTGGTGGAACAGATACCTGTGACAGTTCTAATTCTGTCACTTGGGGGTCATGGAATCATATTTCCATTCGCTTTGCCGGTGCTGGTGGAAATGTCAGTGTCTATGTGAATGGAACGACAACTTCATGTGGAAATAAAGCCTGGAATACCAGTGCGGGAAATATCACAATTGGATCAAATCCATCGGTGGGTGGATTATTTTCTGGTGACATGGATGAATTTGGATTGTGGAATGCGGATATCAGTTCGTTAACACGAAATTTTCTGCCAACATTAATTTATCAACGCCAAAATCCAACACCAGCTTATGTGCCATGAAAAATAAAATATTTTTTATTTTATTTTTTCTTTCGCTGTCTGTCCCCGCACAAATGTTTATTCCATTTTCTTTTTGGAGTGCAGATCGTTCGACGCTGACAATTTCGGATGCGACGACCTATGATTTTGGTTCGATCAATGTCAGCACAGACACAGACAAAACTTTTACAATTACAAATTCCGGAACGTATCCTGTCAGTGGAATGACGGGTGCCGCATTTGGCAACGCAGCTTATACTTTTAAAGGGGGCTCATATCCAGGAACTGCAGGGACATGTGGTACATCATTGAACGGGGCGGCATCGTGCACTGTGGTGGTCACGGCCAATCGAGCAACAACGGGCACTGTGACGGATACCTTACAAATTAATTATGTTAGCAAAGTTTCGGCGTCGGCTACGCGCGCAATTACAGCAACTTTTGTGAATACCGCCACACAATTGTCCTGGATTACAACTCCTAGTTTTATGAAAGTCAGTGATTGCAATGCGGTCACAATTCAACGCCAAGACAACGCAGGTAATGCTGTAACAACAGCTTCGTCGACAGCTGTGACAGCGTTGTTATTTAATAATGGCGCCGCCGGAACTTATTATTCAAACTCAGGCTGTTCAACAACAATCACAACAACGACAATAGCCGCCTCAACAAATTCGATCACCATTTATTTTAAAAGCACGACATCCAATCAAACCGGAATTTTAGTAGCCACGGCAGCAGGACTGACTTCGGCTTCACAAAATGTCACGATCACGACGGCGCCAACTAAATTATTTATTAACCCTGCGCCCACGATAAAAACAAATGCGTGCACTCCAGTTCCGATCTACTCTGTTGATGCAAATAATTTTACTTCCAATGCTGGATCAACAGTCACTGTGAATCTATCGACGACGGGAGCAAATACGTATTTTTCAGATGTGGGTTGTTCGGCATCGATCGCTTCAACAACAATTTTATCAGGTACTTCTTCTAGGACAGTGTACACACAAAATGCCACCATTCAAGTGGCCACATTAACTGCAACTGATGCGGCAGCTGGACTAACAGCATCAAATAAGTCTGTTAATTTTAATTCGTCACTGACGTGGTGGAATGCGTCTTGGCCTAAGCGGATTCGGATTGATATTAATAATTCAGATCAGGCGACAGCATTTACAAATCAACCCGTACTCGTCAAGTTAACCTCAGCCATTGTGAACTATTCAGATATTCAAGCCAGCGGAGCTGACATTCGTTTTGTGGCTTCTGATGATGTGACTCAATTAGACCATGAATTTGACCAGTGGAGCTCTAGCGGAACTTCTGAAATTTGGGTTGAGATACCATCGATCGCGGCATCTTCAATTTCAGGATACTTTTATATGTATTACAATAATACGTCAGCCTCCGACGGACAGAATAAGACGGGCGTGTGGTCGAACTATTGGTCCGTCTGGCATTTGGGCGAAGATCCCGCCGGCACGGCTCCTCAGTATCTGGATTCAACGGCGAGCGCAAGAAATGGGTCGGCAAGAAATTCACCAACTCGGTCCACAGGGCAAATTGGAAATGCTGCGAATTTAAACGCAGCCACAGATGCCGTCGATGTGAATTCAGATTTGTCAGTGTCACTTGGAGTCTCAAGTACTTTGTCGGCATGGATGCGTTCCACACAGACGGGAAACAACACCATGTGGCAGGCCCCTGGAATTACCGGCGTCGAGCAATCCGGCGGAGGTAATGATATTTTCTACGGTTGGATCGATGGTTCAGGATATATCGGAGTCACGGCAGGTAATGGTGCCAATGCCAAATCCAATTTCGTCGTGAATAACAATGCTTGGCGCCACGTGACCATCACCAGAAACTCAACTAGCGGTGCTGTTGTGTTTTATATTAACGGTGTTCAAAACGGCTCGGCCACATCTGAAGCTGGAAATAAAACAACGTATTTTGATTTGCTCGGTGAAATTGGTGATACAGGAGGAAGCCCTGTGAATTATAATGGGTACCTTGATGAAGTTCGTATTGTCAATTCCGTTCGAACGGCAGGGCAAATTCAGGGTGACTTTAAATTTATGATGAACACCCATGTGATTTATAACAATTCGGAATCAGGTCCTTAGAACCTTTCATGAGATCGTTTTAATTTTTCAAAAAACTTCGAA
>JFJP01034759.1_pt1 | contig 17899 bp, 15 predicted proteins | sample 431651 | NCBI WGS metagenome assembly JFJP01 (sample SAMN02602958, study PRJNA72255) | Microbial mat metagenome, whole genome shotgun sequencing project. | biome: fresh water; feature: sink hole; material: water; isolation source: purple microbial (photo- and chemosynthetic) mats found in...
CTCCAGGAAGTAGAGGCACTCTGTTCCGAGGTTCTCATACTAAACGAGGGACTCATTGTCGCCCAGGGCAGCGCTGCTGAAATAGCCGCTGACATGCAGGGTGAGGAGCGCCTTGAATGTACCGTAAAAGGAGCAGGTGCCGCTGCCCTGGCTCTCCTGAATGCCTTGCCTGGCGTGCGTTCTGTTGATTCGCCGGGACCTGCCGGCCAACCGGCACTCGTCAGGTTCCGCGTGGTTGCGGGCCATGGTGATGGAGATGCGGTAGCCGAGTCTGTCTTCGACTGGGCCGCAGCAGAAGGGGCCAAGTTACTCGAGATGCGGCGGGAGCGCCTCTCGATGGAAGATATTTTCGTACGGCTCACCGGGGAGGATACTGGACGATGAATGGTACGGTAACCATAGCAAGGCGTGAGATCGCAAGTTACTTCAACGCGCCTGTAGCCTATATTTTCATAGTAGCGTTCCTGCTGGTTTGCGGAACCCTGTTTTTCTTTTTCGAGACGTTCTTTGCCGCCGGGCAAGCCTCGATGCGCGGCTACTTTTCCCTGATGCCCATAGTGCTCTCGGTGCTTGCACCCGCGCTTACGATGCGTCTGTGGGCGGAGGAACGGCGGCAGGGAACCTATGAACTGCTCTTGACGATGCCGTTCCGGGACGGTGAACTCGTGCTGGGTAAATACCTGGCAGCAATGGCTGTCATTGCCACCGCGCTGGCGCTCAGCCTGCCTGTTCCGTTGTTCGTGTCCATGTTCGGGCGCTTCGATGCGGGCACGATCGTAGCGGAATACCTGGGTGCGCTGCTGATGGCCTCGGCTGTGGTGTCGATAGGGCAGGCGGTCTCGGGAGCCGCAAAAAACCAGATGAGCGCATTCATGGCTACCGTCCTGATACTCCTGACACTCAGCCTGCTGTCCCAGCTGACCATGCTGGTAGACCTGCCTTCCGCCCTGGCCGGGATAATCAACTGGTTATCCCTTTCATACCATTTTTCTTCGTTCTCGCGTGGTGTCGCCGATACGCGTGACCTCGTGTATTTCATGGTGATCACCGTCGCTTGCCTCTATGCGACGACCAGGCTCCTGTCAGCCGGCAAGTGGAGGTGAGCTCATGATGACGCGACTGAAGAAGCAGGAACGCCTGCTCGCCCTTCTGGTTGGCCTTGGCCTTGTACTTGCAGCAATTGCCTCGACCATGTTCTATGCCCGGCTGGACCTTACTTCCAGCCGGACCTTCACGCTTTCAAAGGCCGCCCGTGCCCTGCACGAGGAAATTCCCGAGAGCATCCGGATTACCTATTTCGTTTCAAAAAGCCTGGCTGACCGGCATCCCGGCCCCGGTGCCATAGAGGACCTCCTGCGTGAACTGGAGGCCGCCAACAAGGGCAAGATCCGTGTCCGGGTTGTCGATCCTACCAAGGATCCAGCCGAAGCCGAGCAGTTCGGTGTAGCGGCCCAGCAGATGCAGGTTGTGGAGCGCTCGGAACAGCGTGTCGCCATGGTCTACACCGGCATCGTCATGGAATACCTGGACAGGCATGAAACCATTCCTGCAGTCCTGGCAACAGAGACGCTCGAGTATGAACTGGTAAAATCAATCCGCTCGGTCGTCGGAGACATCCACCTGGTGGCAGGACTTCTGGTCGGCGATGAGGACAAGGCTGTCCCAAACGACTATCAGACCCTGTCAGGCAGCCTGGCGAGGGCAGGGTACGAACCTCGTGAGGTGTCTCGCGGTGTTGTCATCGAGGATGACATAGACCTGCTGTTCGTGCTCGGCAACGCGTCGATTGACAGATATGACGCAGCCTTTGTCGACGCATTCCTGATGCGCGGAGGCAAGGCCTTTTTTGCGGTAAAAGGCGTTACCGTCAATCCGGAATACGGCCTTGCTGCCGCGGCAGTACCAGAAGGTGGGCTTCTGCCGGTGCTGGCCCGTTACGGTTTTGACGTGCAGCGCAGGCTGGTGCTCGACCAGTCCAACCTGACCGTACCGTTTCAGACACAGCGGCAGGGTGGTGGCTACCAGATCCAGTATGTACGCTACCCGCACTGGGTGGCCCTCGATGCGCGTTTCGCAGATCCGGACAGTCCCATGACTGCTCGCTTCGCCGGATTGGACCTGTACTGGCCCAGTCCGATGATGCTTAATCCGGTTGCCGGTGCTGCATATACGGAACTGGCAAAGACGACACCCAAGGCCTGGCTCCAGACGCGGGATTTTGCCGCTGCTCCAGAAGACCAGTCCCGGTATGCCCTGGAGCTTGCCGAGACCACGGGCCAGTACCTGGTAGCGGCCTCGGCGACAGGTTCGTTCCCGAGTGCCTTTGCCGCGGGAGACACGCCGGTACGTGATGGTGCCCCCCCGCCTCCGAAACCGGTATCAGCGATTTCAGCCCCTACCCGCATCGTCGTCGTCTCCTCCGCTGACTTTCTTACGGATCTGATGAAGATGAGCGACTCTGGCTTTAACGCCTCGTTTGCGCTGTCTGCAGCAGACTGGCTGAGTTCACGGGATGACCTCATTGCCATCCGTGCGCGTGCCGTGACAGATACACGCCTCAACAGGATCCAGGATCAGGGGCTTCGTGATTTCCTGATTGCCCTGACCTACATCGTTACGCTGGGCCTCGTACCGCTCGGTGTCGTGGTGTGGGGCTTGGTGCGCTTCGCGAAGAGGAACAGGGCGGAGCGGGAATCCCGCGCCCGGAGGGGAGGTGAGGCATGAGCGACTACCGGAAGAGGGTCAGGCTGTTGCTGGCCATAGACGCGTTCCTGGCCGCCGCAATCCTGCTCGGGTTGCTGTTTTCACCGTCGTCATCAGACGCACGTGCTACCAGCTTTGACCTGATTGAATCGCCCGACGCCATAACGGCCATCGGAATAGAAGGACCTGAAACGGTGCAGCTTGCCCGTGCAGGAAACAGCTGGATCATGAATGTTCCGGATGGCACGCTGCCTGCCGACAGCGCAAGAATTGATTCTTTCCTCAAGGCCGTGGATTCTGTGGCCCACCTTGAACCTGTTGCAAGGGATAAGGCGTCCTGGCCGGTTCTTGGTCTGGAAGGGCAGGAGGTCCGCAGGGTCACGCTGAAGGATGCAAAAGGCACCGTAAAGCGTGATTTCCTGCTTGGCAATTATGCCAAGTCTCCGGGGGCCGCATATGTTGCATTGGCTGATGGTTCCGAGGCCTACAGCGTGGCCTCGGGCATGGCATCATACATACTTGGCAAGCGCAGTTCATGGCTGGATCTACGAGCCTGGACAGCGCCGCCGGCTGCAGAGTCGGTGCAGCAACTCATCGTCAATGGCGTCTTTGAAAGTGCTGGCGGAAGCGTACTGAACCTGGCCTACACGGCCAGCAGATCCGGTTCCGGCTGGGTCTCTGACGGCATCGCGCTTGACGGAGCCAGGGTCGAGGCCCTGGTGCGGGCTCTGGCAGCACTCAGGGGCGATGACTATGCCCCCGGCGCGGAACAAGCCGGGCCGCCGGTCATCACTGTCGAACTCAAACTGGGCAACGGCCGTTCGTTGAATCTGGCAATAGAAGCCAAACGCGAAGATGGCCGTTATCCAGCGCAATCGTCACAGCGGGACCGCAGGATGTACCTGCCGTCGTGGTCGCTCACCGAGATTCTGAAGCCGCTTGATCAACTGAAAGCCGCAACCGGCTCCTGAATATGGTTACGGGTTTTTTTCATTGTCCCGCGAGGTAAGCCCGGAATTTCTCAGGATCCGGTCTGAACGCCATGATCCTGGTGCCGCCATCCTGTCTGGCTTTGGCAAGCGCGGCCATAGACTCACCGATGATGCGGTCAGCATCCACGAGGCGCCCGGCACGGGAACTCAATCCGATATGTATATCCGTCGAGCCATTGGCTGTCTGGCTCCGGAACATGAGAGAAAGCTTCTTCAAGAGTTCCTCGCTCATCCTGAGCGCATGGTCTACATCCATGTTGGGTAGTATGCAGGCAACCCCGCCTTCGCCGAAGAGGAAGGCCATGTCCTTGAAACTGAAGAAATCCCGTACCGTTGCGGCGAACAGGTTGAATTCCTCGTCCCCGCGCCTGGCTTCGCGGAAGGACGTAATGAGGAGTGATAGATCCTGCTCGAATGAAGCCGACCGGCGAAGTTCCGAACTCAGCCGTTCCCTCAGGTAGGCTTCCCAGCCCAGCCCCGTTTCGGCATCGAACAGGCCCCGCGGTCCATCCAGCGCGCCTTCCGGCAAGTCAACCTGATCGATGAAGGCAGCTTTTGGTGCCTCGGTTGCCACCGGCTGGGCAGTTGTGACGGCTTCGGAACCCCGTGTGGGGGCCGAAGCAAGAGCGGGAACGGTTTTCCGCGCTGAATCAGCATCATCGAAAGGGTTTTCAGAATACAGGGTAGATTCTTCCAGGTTCATCAGGGGGATGTCGGGCGTCCAGTCTTCATGAACCACCATGGAAACCACATCGTCAGATGCGGCTTCTTCATCGTCGACAGCCTTTCGCTCCGGGCGTACATTCGATAGTACCAGCAACCACGCTACCAGCATGGCCAGAAGCGCCGCAAAGACGACCGCGGCATCCCGGATGGCATAGAATACGGCTTCCTGGCTCAGCGTAACGTAGAGTGCTTCCAGCGCGATGCCTGAAGACAAGGTACCGCTCAGCCTCGTTGTCGTTCCCTCTGGCTGTTCGAATGACAGGCCATCGTCAGCGCGCTTGTAGTACGGTGATGCGCCTGGTTTTGCATAGAGCACTTCTCCGGAGGAATCCTTGAGGATTACGGCGAGCAGACGGGATTGCTTGCGCCATGCGGTTCCTGCCTCTGTCCGCCAGGCCGCGCTCGAGGCGTCCGAAGGCTGCGCCACGGTGTTGAGCGCAGTCCTGCGGAGTTCGGAGAATGAAGCGAGCGATTCCCGGCGGCCTTCTTCAAGGGCGCGTGAAATTCGCAGTACAGGCCACGCGGCTATGGCCGCGACGACGAGACAGGAACAAATAGCTATCAGTAATGGTCCACGTTTCATGGTGGTAGAGTATAATCCTTATATTGCAGTTTGTGGAACTGAAAGGAGGCCGTATGTCCGTACGACCGAGGATGTTGCCGACAGGCTGGTATCCAGACGTGCGCCGCGAAGTTGAAACAAAGCTGGGTGCCTGGGACAGGGTTGACGCCGCCTCACATGCCCAAGGAGCACTTGCGGGCATAGGACCGCATGCAGGCTGGTACTATTCCGGCAGGATAGCATGGGCCACGTGGCGGTCAGCTGCGGATTCCGACGTGGTGGTCATCATCGGAGGTCACCTGCCCGCTGGTTCAGACTTCAGGTACTGCGATGAGGATGGTTTCGAGACGCCGCTGGGCACCATCGTTGCGGACAGGGCCTTGCGTGATGCGGTCGTACCGGCAGTATCGGCAATACCGGAGCGGGGAACAGATAATACCGTCGAGGTCCACCTGCCCATGGCCGCCCACCGGTTTCCAGGAATTCCCGTTGTCTGCTTCAGGGCGCCCAATGATGCTCGTGCGGCACGGTTGGGTGCTGCGATAGCCGACTATTCCACATCGACAGACAAGAAGGTCTTTGTCATAGGTTCTACCGACCTGGTCCATTACGGTCCGGCATACAACTTTGAGCCAGCGGGTCGCGGGCAGGAAGGGTTTCCGTGGGCCAGACGTGCCGACAAGGCTCTCGTCGAGGCCTTCATGGCTATGGATGAGGCAACCGCGCTCAAACGGGCAGAATCAGATAGTTCTGCCTGCTCCGTCGGAGCGGCTATGGCGGCTATGGCCTACGCAAGGCACATGCAAGCGTTGCGGTCACGATTGCTGATGCGGGGATCGAGTGACGAAGTGGCCCCCGGCGGTGATTCGTCGGTAGGCTACTGCGCCATTGCGTTCATGCGCTGATATTAGTCAGGCAGAGCCGCCACGGCGGCCTTGTAGCTTCTTCCCCGGTCAAATTCATTCTTGAACATGCCAAACGAGGTGCAGCCTGGTGACAGTACGGCCACCGAGCCTGGCCTGGCCATGCGTGCGGCCTCCGCTACGGCCTTGCCTATGTCGTCAAATGGTCCGCGATATCCTACGGAATCTGCCTCGAGCATGGCCCTGATCTTGTCGGTACCGGTACCGGCCAGCAGTACGAGGCCGGCCGCCATCCGGTAAGCGGCCCGGGCCACTTCGAATTCCAGTTTCTTGTCCGTTCCGCCTGTGATGAGCACCACGGGTTCCTCGAAGGCTTCTACTGCGGCGCGCGTAGCCTCCGGAACGGTTGCTGCCGAGTCGTTGTACCACCGGACGCCACGGCGTTCACGTATCGGTTCCAGTCGGTGTTCCACGCCGGTAAACGTCATGGCCGCAGCCGCAATCGCGTGCGGATCGGCTCCGCAGGTCCATGCGGAGATTGCCGCGGCGGCTATGTTGCGCCTGTTGTGGGCACCGGGCACGAGCAGGGTTGATGGCACAAGTTCCATGGATTTCAGTCCAGGCAAGGTGGCGACGCATGCACTCCTGCCATCCGGAATACTGATGCCGAATACACCAGCAGGCAATTCGTGGCCGTAGGCGAGCTTCCTGGCCCTGGTTTCAGCGGCAAAGGACCGGCCGTAGGGGTCGTCGATATCGTAGACGGTCCAGTCCTGGTCGTTCTGGTCGGCATAGATCAGTCGCTTGTCGGCAACGTAGGCCTCCATGGTGCCGTAGCGGTCCAGATGGTCGGGTACGATACGCGTGAGCGTGGCAACACCGGGCTTCAGGGCACCTTTGCCCTTGAGGTCGCCGAGTTGCCAGCTGGAGAGTTCCAGCACGACCACGTCCTGTGGACGGGCCTCATCCAGAAACCCCAAAGGAGAGACAGTAATGTTGCCCCCCAGAAAAGCCTTGATGCCGCTCTTGCCTAGCATCCACGCGAGGGCTGTGGCTGTTGTCGATTTGCCTTTGGAACCGGTGACGGCTGCTATGCGCGAGGGGCAGAAGCGCAGGAACAGCGAGAGGTCCGTCTCTACGGATTTTGCAAGGCGAAGGTACTGGTTGTCTGGTCTGACAGCAGGATTCTTGATTACCAGATCAGCTCCGGAGAAATCGGCTTCGTCATGCCGGCCGAGCACATAGCGGATATCGTATGTAGAAAGCGCCGCAACCGAGTCTGCGAGGGCCATCCCGTCCTTGGTATCGGTTACCGTGACCCGTGCTCCGTGCTCGGCGAAAAACCTGGCGGAGGCTACGCCGCCGCCATTGAGCCCGAGGCCCATGACCGTAACGCGCAGGCCTCTGATGTCTTCAAGCCGTATCGTTTGCATAATCGAGGGAGTACTCCTTCTGCTCGCGTTCGTTGAGGTAGGCTTCAATGCTGAAATGCGATAGCGGAGCCTTCCACGATTCCGGCACCCTGTTTCTGAGCGCCGTGAAGTGGGGCATGGACTCCGTGAATTTGTCATTCTTGAGGGATTCCTGTATGCGGCTGATTTCCGGAGTGAGGAACTGCACGGCGCGGTGCAACAACGGGATCATTTTGCGCCTGCCATCCGAACTCAGGATGGGCGAGGTTGCGCACAGGGTCATGTACTTGCAGAACAGCGGGTAAAACGGGTACACGCGCTTTCCTGGTGGAACGAACAGCTTGGTGAAGAATTTGGAAAGGTCTGAATCCATCCATATGCCCCGGACGCGGTAGCCCTTGCCCGTCTCTCCTATCCAGGTCTGTGAAATCAATTGCCGTATCCTGAAGGCTTTTACCCTGCCGGATTCCCACATGACCGCTTCCAGCGGGATGATCTCTGATTCCATGTAGATGCGCCGTGCTGAATACGCCGGGGTAAGGTCATTGGTTCCGGCTTCAAGGGTTTCCGAGTCAAAAGGGCGGGGCAAGAGGTCTACCCTGAGCAGATACAGGTAGACATCATTGTCGGCTTTATAGAGACGGTAGAAACACGGTTTGAGTATCTCGGCCGGGTCGAAAAAATAGGTAAGCCCGGTAAAACATTCCGGCAGGTTTTTTGCGAGCTGTGCTACGATGTCCCTGACAGCGGTAGCGTAATTGGCATCGGGAACCGGTTTGCGGATGTCGTGGTGGATAGGCAGGCGTGGAACGAAGACGGGAGACCCGAGTTCGATGAAAAACTCCTCGCCCTGATTGTAATGCATGGCATACGGCCCATTCCTGGCATCCGCGGGTATCTCGAGGAGGACCTGGTTTATACCAGAATCGATATACGCAATCTTGATTTCATTGAGCAACTGCTCCATATTTTGACTGAGTATATCGGGGCATCCTGAATAAATCAACGATATCATCAAGCGACAACGCTCGGCAGCTAACTCCGAGTCCTGGAGGTACTTCAATGAAGACTAATCTAACTCCTCGGATTCTGGCATGGTGCTTCTTGTTCGTGACCTTTCAGGCCTGGGGGCAGGGAAACGCTGTAGCAGTCGTCGAGTACTCTTCAGGTGATGATGTTGTCGTCATCAGACAGGGCAAACGGCTTGCGTTCAAGGATCCGATAGGCCTAGAACTGCTCCAGGGCGACCAGGTACAGACCGGCAAGGCTGTGTTCGTGGAACTGAGGCTCTCTTCTGGAGGATCCATCCTGAAACTGGCCGAGAACACGACCTTCATACTGGAAAAGCTCAGCGACGGGCAGACTTCATTGCAGCTTGTCTACGGCAGGATCCGGGCCAAAGTTGAAAAACTGGCGGGCACCGATTCCTTCTCCGTCCGCAGCACCCAGGCCACAGCCGGAGTACGGGGGACGGATTTTGGTGTAGACGTCATCACCACCAGAACTGCATCCTCCGCGGCGACTACCAGGGCTTACTGCTTTGAGGGATCCGTGGAGGTCATAGCGTATATCAGGTCTGATGTGCTGGCGGCCGAAGCACTTGAACCCATACCAAAAGCGTTTGTGATAGCAGCCGGCGAGATGGTCCAGGTAGAAGGTGAGACAGGCACGATGGAAGCCTCCAAGTCAAAGGTTGACCAGGCCATCCGTGAGTTCTGGGTCTCAAACGACTACGTCGTCGAACCCTCCATCCTGGTACCCGCCGGGGGCAAGAGCGGTGCCGACGCGGCCGTTGCGCCTGTGGGAAGCACAGACACCGCATCAGCACCTGCGCCAGCCAACCCTGCACTTGATGAAGCGGCTGTATTCAAGCAGGGCTACACCAGGGGGTACGACGAAGCCAGCGCCCTTTTCAATTCAGGTGCCGGGGCTGTGCCCGCGGGTTTCGTGCGTGATGAAGAGCTGGCCGCGATACGCCGCCTGGTGAAATGGCAGAAGGGCAGCCTGATAGCCGGTACCATGTTCGGACTGGGTGGCGCGGGTCTTGCCTTTTATGGGTTCAGCCTTGTCGATGATGGCAATATGGCAGGCGGGGTGGATTTCCTGCGCTACGGTGCCATTGTCAGCGCTGTATCCCTGCCCTTCCTGGCCATGTCGCTGTTCAGCACACCGTAGCAGGCACGGGTTCTGTTCCGGCTTCCTGAGTCCCGGGGCCGTTCTGGGCATAGCGGCCCATGTGTTCCTCTATGAACGCACGGTACCAGGGCTGGCCGAGCAATTCGTCGTGCGTGCCAAAGCCACGGGCCTTGCCGCCTTCCAGGTACAGCACCTTGTCCACATACTGCAGCGTTGAAAGCCGGTGCGACACGATGACGAAGCCGAGGCCAACCTGCAGTTCGTCGAGTCGCCGCATCAGCCGTTCCTCGTTTGCGGCATCGAGGCTGGCTGTAATGTCGTCAAAGAGCAGGAACTGAGGCTCCCTGGCTATGGCCCTTGCTATGGCCATGCGCTGTTTCTGGCCGCCAGACAGGCTTACTCCCCGCTGCCCGACCGCTGTTTTCTCTCCGTCGGCAAATGATCGCAGTTCATCCTTGAGTTGAGCCGCCTCCATCGCCGTTTCAAACAGGGCATCGCTGGGCGAGTCGGAGCCAAAATCAATGTTTTCCCTGAGCGTGCCGGTAAAGAGGAGCGCTTCCTGCGGTACGTAGCCGATTTTATCGCGGTACGAGCGGAGGTCCACCGACCTGAGGTCCACTCCGTTGACACTGATGGTGCCTGACCCCGGGGGCAGCACGCCTAAAAGCGTTTTCATCAGCGTCGACTTGCCCGAACCTACCGGGCCTATGACGCCTATGCGCTCGCCACGCTGTATGGTCAGCGAAAGGTCAGACAGAGCATTGCCCGGCCGGTCGCCATAGGCAAACGAGACACCGTCCAGCGAGATTGTCTCTATTGCGCCCAGGGGTACAGGCTTTGCCGGCGCGGAGGGTTCCGGAAAAGCAGCCAGTTCTTCCAGCCTGTCTATGTTGACGAAGGCACGCTTGCCGGAGACGAACAGTTGCGGTATGTCCAGTATCGGGTAAATGAGCATCGACAGGTAGGTATAGAATGCATAGAAAGTGCCTATCGATATCTTGCCCTTGACCGCCATCAGGCCGCCCGCAAACACGATGCCTACCTGTGCCACATAGTCGATGTACTGGTAGATCAGGTGAAGCACCACCTCGAGCCGTGCGACCGCCATCTCCGTCGTCCAGCGGGTGTGGAGCACCTCGGAAAAGAAACGCTTGTACTTGTCCTCGCAGGCATAGGCCTTGATGATGCGCACCCCGGAGAAGCTCATCTCAAGCCGCGTGTTGATGGCGCTTATGGCCTGCTGATTCTTCTGGAACGTATCGTAGATCCTGTCCTGGGTCACGTAGAACAGGCCTATCATCAGCGGCAGCGGTATCAGCGAGAACAGTGTAAGCCGCCAGTCCAGAAGGAACATGGCCGCCAGGCAGAATGCCACCTTGCTTATGGATTCCACGGCCCTGAAGATGCCCGAGCACAGGAACCAGCTGAGCTTTGGAAAATCATACAGGTCGTCCGTAAGCCTGGTTACAATGTCGCCTGATGGAAACCTGGAAAAGAACGCGTGATCCTTTCCCAGCACCTTTTTCCAGTATTTGGAACGTATGGCATGCTCGAAGATGGAGTTGGTGACACCCCGGATGCCGGGGAACAGCGAGGCTACGAGACCGCCGAGGCCAACAGCCACGAAAACGAGCAGGAGCCGGTCAACGTCTCGCATGGGATCAGTACTACCGGGTTTTTCCATCAGTTGTTGCATCAAGTCCAGCAAGAGTTTGCCCAGGTACGGGTAGGCCACCGCGACTGCGCTCGAGAGCAGGGTCAGGAAGAACAGGCCGGCTATCAGAGCCGGTTTCTCGCTCCAGATTCGCCCTATCCAGCGTATATGGTTGACCCTGGGCGCAGAAGCCTCAGGTTTGGTATCGCTCATCGAACAGTCTCCGTTTCAGCAGCTTCTTCTGTTTCAGTTTCAGGATTTGTTTCCAGGTCGGGAAATTGCAGCCGCACCAGTTCCCGGTACTCGGGCAGCGCGGCCAGCAGTTCGTTGTGCCGGCCCTGCGCTATGATGCGCCCGTCTTTGAAGAACAGTATTTTGTCAGCCTTAAGTATTGATGAAAGCCTGTGCGCCACGATGAGCGCTGTACGGCCTTGCAGCAGCACCTCAAGGCTTTCCTGTATGCGGCGCTCGGTGTCAACATCGACGCTGGCCGTGGCCTCGTCCATTATCACGATGTCTGCGCCAAAGGCCACGGCCCTGGCGAACGACAATAGCTGTTTTTCGCCCATGGACAAGTTTGAGCCGCGCTCGTGGAGTTCCGTCTGCATGCCGTCGGGCAGGCCAGCCACAAAATCCGCTGCGTGGACGGTGCGCAGGGCTGCCAGTGCCTGATCCGGCCCGAGCGTTTCGTCGTAGACCCGCACGTTTTCAAGAATGGTGCCGGGAAACAGGTAGATATCCTGCAGGACCAGACCTATTTTCCTCCGCCAGGCCTGCAACGCAAGCTGTTTCAAGGGTTCGCCGTCTACCAGTATCGAGCCACTTGTCGGTTCGTAGAACCTGCACAGGAGGCTTACCGTTGTCGTCTTGCCTGAACCGGATGCACCGACCAGCGCAACTGTCTCACCCTTGCGTATGGAGAACGATACGTGGTCAAGCACCGTCTCGCCTGGCTTGTATTCAAATGAAACATCACGGAATTCTATTCCTTGCCTGAATTCAGGTTCCAGGCCAGATCCTGCAGGTTCAGGGTCTATGTCCATGATGTTGAAGATGCGTCCGAGGGCGACACGCGCCTGCTGCATGCCTCGTATGTTCTCCCCGATGCTGAACAGCGGTTCAAAGAGGCGCACACCGTACTCTATGAAAACGAGCAGCGTTCCTACTGTCAGTGCTCCCGAGAACACGCTCGGTGCGACGAGCTTTATTATGAGCACCATGAGCATGGGGCCACCCAGGAACCCCATGAAGCCCATGGTTGTGTACTCCGTCATGCCTGCCTTGATCTCGGCATCCCGCTTTTCCCTGCTTGCCAGGTCCAGTTTGCGGGCCGCATGTTCAGTCCGGTTGAAGGCCTGCACCACCTCGATGCCCTGTACGAACTCGGTGGCTATAGCCGTTATTTCAGCGTATTTTTTGCGGCTCTTCTCGTACAGCGGCCTGAGCCTGTCAAAAATGAAGAAGAAGCCGGCCAGCAGGAACGGTGCGGGTATGAAGATGAATGCCGCGGTTCTGGCGTCCATGGCGAAGAACACCGCGAACATGCCCAGGAAATAGATGATGTTGCCTACGAGCATGATGCCCGTCTCGGAGAACAGCTGCTTGACCTTCTCCGTGTCATTTTCCACGCGGGCCATCAATTCTCCCACCGGATGCTTGTCAAAATAGGCCACTGGCAGGGTCAAGAGGTGAGAGAACAGGTCACGCTTGATGTTGGTTACGACGTTGAGACCCAACCGCACTATGGTCGTAGTCTGAAAATAGGTCAGAGCGCCCATGATGATGATGATGCCGAGGTACAATAGCGCGTACAGGATCATGGCCCGTGTGTCTTTTGCGGGTATGGCTGTGTCTACAAGGGCCCGCAGGATCAGTGGACCTGCCAGCCTCGCAACGGTTGCCAGCGTCATGGCAACAAAACCGGTAAGGAAAAGCACCCAATATGGTGAGAGGTAAGTAAAGAATCGCGACAGGCTTTTTCGGCGCCCAACCTGACTTTGTCTACTCATACTATATGTTTAAGACTATATCGCGTGCCAGCTTGGAGGGTAAAGGGACAGTTCGAATTTACAGATTCATGACCCTGCCGGAACGTCTGACAGAGACGGTTCCGGTCTGAGCTACAAAAAAAGCCAGCCTATCAGCGGTATGGTCGCCAGGGAGAGGATCGTAGACACGAACACAAGTCCCGAGGCGGTGACGCTGTCGCCACCGTAAACGCCAGCCAGTATGGTGCTGTTGGCAGCCACCGGCATGGCCGAAACCAGAACCGGCACGGCAAGTTCAAGGCCACCGAGTCCGATAACCTTTGCGAACAGGTACACCAGCAACGGATGGAGGGCCAGCCGGTAAGCAGTCGTGAACCAGAGCCGTGGATTGCCGAATACACGGGAAAAGCCAGTCTGTGAAAGCACCGCCCCTATCACCACCATTGCAAGCGGCGTTGTCATGCCTCCCAGCAGGTCCATCGCCGAGTAGAGCGGATCGGGTATCCGCACTGAGCCCAGAAACAGTGCGAACCCGATCAGTGCAGAAGAGATGGCAGGATTGAGCAGAACCTTGAGCGATGAGCCCCGACCGCGGCGTGCTGAAGCCGTATGGTCGCCCTTGCCGGCTATCATCACGACACCAACGGAAAATGCCAGTATCTGGAACGGTATGTTGTAGATGGAAACGATGAAGAGGCTCTCCCGGCCCAGCAGAGATTCGGCAACGGGAAACCCCATGAACCCCACATTGGAGAAGCACATGGCAAAGCGGTGTACGCCGAGTTCCGGCTTGCCTGCTCCGCGGTACAGTCTGGTTGCCGCGTAGGCGAGAGGAAACGACGTGGCGTAAACCAGGGAGGAAATTACCAGAACCCGCAAGGCCTGGTCCCTGAGATCCACGGTGTAGGAACGTTGCATTGATATGATAATCAAGGCCGGCAGGGTAAAGTCGACCAGAAAGCGGGACAGGGCCCGTACGGTGTCGCCCTTGATGACCCCTGCCTTGCCGGCGCCAAAACCGGTACTTATCAAAAGGAAGAGTATGAGGCTCTGCATCATGGAAGGTGGCATGTTTCCCATAGCCTATGGGGTTCCTGTATCAGATGCTTTTTTCGTGAGCCCCAGGGTAGACTCCAGGAAATCCTTCCACTCCGCGTAGCGCTCGTCATAGAGGGCCTGCTTGCTGGTGTCCGGTTCGAAGCGTGATTCAACGCGGACCATGGATTCAGAGGCTTCCTTCAGATCCGCATGGTCGCGGAGCGCTACCGAGCAGGCGCAGGCATCACCCATTGCCTCGCATTCGGGGGTCCTGGGTACTTCAACGGGCATGCCGAGTACGTCCGCCTTTATGGCACACAGCACATCGTCACGGGCCGCGCCTCCCGAACATCTGGTGACATCGATTGAAAAACCACCGCCGCGGATGCGTTCCGCAGCCAGCCTGAGTCCAAAAGCTATTGATTCCACGACCGCACGGGCCAGATCTTGCCTGCCATGGGACAGCGAGAGACCCATGAAGGCCCCCCGGAGTTCCGGATTCCAGATTGGCGCACGTTCGCCAGCCATGTAGGGCAGAAACAGGATGCCCCCGGCACCGGCAGCGACGCGCTCGGCCTCCTGGAATACGCTGTCTGACCCTATGCCGGAATAACCCGAGACACCTGAAAACCATTCGAGTGCCTTGCCGCTGGTCGTGAGGCCCCCGGAGAGGTTCCAGCAGCCCCGTATGGCATGTGGCAGACTGAAAACACTGGGATCCGGGAATGGCCTGGTCGCACACACATTCAGGGCTTCGCTGGAACCCGACCGGTCGCAGGCAATCCCGGGGCGTACCGCTCCCGAACCTACCAGAGCGGCCAGGAAATCCGGGAAGCCAGAGATGATAGGAAGCCCCGCAGGCAGGCCTATGGCCTCCGAAGCGTGTACACTCACAGAACCAATGCGCTCGGCGGGCGCCACGTACGGCGGGAACATGCCGGCATCCAGTCCGAGCCGGCTCAGTACCTGCCTGTCCCATACGAAGCTGTCGTAGAAGTCATCGGCCAGATAGGATACCGGGCTGGCGCCGAGCGTGAACGCCAGATATTCAGGGCCCGAGAAAAACATGGCGATGTTCTCCGCACCGGCAAGGCCGAGAGCCCGCACCGCCTTTGGCAGGTAAAAGGAAGGATCCACGGTTCGACCCGCGGCTTGCGAAACCGTAGCGGCTGCCTCGACGGCACTCCTGTCCATCCATGAAGAGGCACGGCCGACCGGCAGCCCGTCCCGTCCTACGGCCACGAGCGTGGGACCGTTGCCGGAGACCGAGACGCCACGGAGCCGCGCCTTGATGCCGGATTCACCAAACCCCGTCGCGGCGATGGCTTCCGCGTAGGCAGCCGCAACCGATTTGAGCCATTCCAGCGGGTCTGCTTCGTATCCAAGATCACCCTTGTAGAGTCCTACTGCGGAACGCCCCGTGCCGAGCATGGTCCCCGATTCGTCTACAATGAGGCATTTAACCGATGAAGTACCTATGTCGATACCGCAATACATGCCTAGGCTCCGCTCGAGACGAGCAGACGGACATCACAGCGCTCAGACCAGCGGCAGTGCGCACAGGAAGCACCCGGGCATTCAAAGAAGTCCTGCACCCGCTCAAGCTGTTCCACATGCCAGGACAGGTCGTCGATGTAGGCATCAAGGGCCTCCCGGCGCTTTCTGGCATCTTCGAGCCTCGAACGGTATTTTGACGCGAGGCTCTCGCGGACGGCTACGCCAGACCGGTCACGCCTGGCGAGTTCAAAGAGTTCACTTATCTCCGAGAGCGTCAGGCCGTAGTCCTTGAGTTGCTGTATGCGCTTGATGCGGATGGCGTTGCGTTCGGAATACCGCCTGTGTTCGGGACCATCCCGGTCCTCCGATTCGAGGAGACCCAGTTCCTCGTAATAGCGGATTGCCCGGGGAGTAACACCAAACATGCGGGCGAGTTCGCCTATTTTATACGATCGTTCGGAAACCATGTAAATTGACCTTTAACGTAAGGTTGTCCCCGCGAAAGCTTGCGGATGCTCAATGTAAGTTTTCAAAGTCAGTATACTCTCAGTAGAAATAGTTGAATAGCGCGAGGAGTACCGTATGAAGCGTTCTATCCTGGTCCTTTCAATAGCGACAATTGCGTTGTTGTCTTCCTGTGCCAAGGCTCCAGATGGTCCCGACCCGCTGTCGGTGGCCGTCTTCGTGCCCGGAGTTACCTCGGGCAGCCCCATCTACGAGATGCTCGTGGCTGGCGCCAGAAAAGCAGTCGCCGAGACTCCCGGAGCCTCCGTAAAGGTCGTAGAAGCCGGTTACGACCAGTCCACCTGGCTCGATGCCCTGCGCGACACGGTAGCCTCGGGTGAATTTGGAATCGTCGTCAGTTCCAATCCGTCACTGCCAGAGTTGTGCGCCAAGCTTTCGCCAGACTATCCGGGCGTCCGCTTCATCGTAGCCGATGCGTATCTGGCTGGTAACCCGGCTATACACACAATACTGTTCAACCAGAAGGAACAGGGCTACATCGTGGGCTATCTGGCCGGGCTCGTTACCAAGGCCAATAAGCCCCTGGCCGTACCGGTCGCGGGGCTCGTGGCCGCGCAGCGCTATCCGACGCTGGACAGGCTCATACGGCCCGGTTTCGAGGCAGGGCTCAAGGCTGTGGATCCGGCCTTTACGCTTGAGTTCCGCGAGGTAGGCAACTGGTACGACTCGGCCAAGGCTGCAGAACTGGCCGGAGCCTTGTACGGTGCCGGCGTCGAGGTGATCCTCCCCATTGCCGGCTCAGGTGGACAGGGCGTGGTCGCTGCAGCCAGGGAACGCGGCAAATCCGTTGTCTGGTTCGATGGAGCGGGTTACGCCCTTGATCCGGCTGCGGTCATCGGCTGCGCGACGATAGCCCAGGACAAGCTTGTGTACGAGCGACTCAAAGCTGCCCTCGGTGGTGACACCTTGAAGTATGGAAAAGCCGACATAGTCTCGGCCCGCGACGGTTACGTTGGCTTCGATCCAGAAGGCGCAGGGTACAAGGCTCTTCCGGAATCGATACGGTCAGCCCTCGATGTGGCAGTATCGGAGCTTGAAAAAGGCAATCCGGACTTTTCGTTCAGCACCTTCTAGGGGTATCATCGCAGCAAATGCGTCTGGCCACCCTTTCGTCGATACGAAAATACTATGCATCTACAGACACGCTTGCCGTGGACGCTGTCGATTTCAGCGTTCTGGCGGGCGAGGTGCATGCCCTCGTCGGAGAGAACGGCGCGGGCAAGTCAACGCTGGCCAAGATCCTGTGCGGCTTTGTAGCACCCGATTCCGGTGCGATCACGGTACGCGAAAAGCCCGCATATTTCTCTTCCCACAGGGATGCAGAGCGCGCAGTGCTGAAAACGTGGCCCTTGGGCATGAACCCGCGGTCTTGGGACTTTTTTCAGACAAACGGCGTGCTGAATATGATTTTTCAATGCTCTCGGGCAGGTTCGGCTTCAATGTCGATCCCCGCGCGATCGTAGCCACCTTGTCCGCTGCCGAACGGCGTGAAGTTGAAATACTCCGGGCACTCGCGAGGGGTGGTGACATCCTTGTGCTCGACGAGCCTACGAGCATTCTGGGAGAAAGCGAAACGGCGACACTGTTCGCGCTGATACGCCGGCTAAAGGATGCCGGTGCCGGCATTGTCTATATTTCTCATCGATCGAGGGAAATCCTCGATCTAGCCGACCGGATCAGCGTGATGCGCTCGGGCAGGCTCGAACGGACCATACGTTCCGACGAAGTGGACGAGTGCGGTCTGGCAGAACTCATAGTCAAGAGCGGTTCCTGCCCGGCGGGGCCGGAAGCGGGGCGTGAACC
>JFJP01039337.1_pt1 | contig 17899 bp, 15 predicted proteins | sample 431651 | NCBI WGS metagenome assembly JFJP01 (sample SAMN02602958, study PRJNA72255) | Microbial mat metagenome, whole genome shotgun sequencing project. | biome: fresh water; feature: sink hole; material: water; isolation source: purple microbial (photo- and chemosynthetic) mats found in...
CTTCTTGATCATCAATAAACTCCGTTTTCTTTAGTGATTGGCTTAATGGCACATTTACTATAGTCATGATTCCCTAGTGATCTTGAAAGCAGCTACTGCTGTAGTGAGTGACTCGCTTATCTCACCGATGTTTTCAGTTTGGGAAGCCACTTGGTGGAAACTCTCAGAAATATCGGTCATGCCTTGGACGATCTCTGTGATGTTGGAAGTTACCTCATTAGAAACCCGTGTTAGGTTGTCCATCACAATTTGAATATTAGTTATCGAGTGCTCGATCTTGCTGGAATCCGTGGTGATTTCCGTAGAATTCGCCTTCAGGCTCTGCATGGATTCGAGGATCTGTCGGCTGCCGGTTTGCATTTCATTAACATTGCTATAAATCTCGCCAACTGACTGGGAAACGTTGCGGATCTGTTCGGTGATATTGTTGAAAGCCTGGTTGGTGGTTTCCCGGGTGTCGCCAGCCTCTTTGATCTTAACGACAATATCTTTTATGTTGTGGGCGATATCCACCGAACTGGTGGCGCTTGCATCGGCGAGTTTGCCGATTTCCTGGGCAACCACTGCGAAACCTTTGCCGAATTCGCCGGCATGGGCGGCTTCGATGGCAGCATTCATGGCCAGGAGATTGGTTTGGCTGGAAATGGCTGCGATTATCGTAGCCATTTCCTGGATGGCCGAAACACTGTCAGCGATATCAGCCAGCTTCTGTGATGAATTGTCAAAAACTTCACGACCGCGGTCGGATTCATTGACCAATGATTCCACCAACTGGCGGTCGTACTCGGCAATTCGCGTGATGTTGGCAATTGATGCCATCATTTCAGTGACGGCAGTGACGGTCTCCTCAACATGGTGGTCCTGGGCCCCCAGTTTTTGGTGGAAGCCGCTGACTGCCTTGCCGATAGAGGAAATTTCCTGCACGGTATTGCTTAACATACTGTCTGTGTTCTGCATCTGTTGTTGGATTGCAGCTGAATTTGTCTCGATCTCAATAGATGCGGCGCTGGCTTCGGTGACGATCCGTGTAAGTTCCTGACGCCCTGTCAGGTTCTGTCCGGTGGCGATATACACTAAAGTCAACGAACTTTCGAGCGAGTCCAGTAGTTTGTCCAGGTCCCGACTGAGCGAACCGATTTCGTCCTTGTGCTTGCTGTTAAATCGGTTGGTGAAATCACCTGCCGCCATGATGCCGATATTCCGGCTGACTACCTGAACGGAGCTGCTGATGCTCCGGGCAGTTACCAATGACAGGACAATGATCAAGATAACGATAACCAGAACGACAATTAAGGCGGTTACCGAACTGACCTGGCGAATCTTCGCGATTTCAGTGAAAACAATTGCATCCTTAGAATCGATGACCTGGGTAGTGGCCATCAGGCTATAATTGACATCATCCATGATCGATGTAAAATCTCTGACATGGTAAAGTATAATAGCCATATTACCTACATTCTCTGGTTGGCCTGCAGCTATCAAGATGTTAGGTAAAGTAGAAGTGGTTTCTGCAATAGACAATGTCTTACTGTCTGCTATCAGATCAAAAAGGGACTTACTAATATGATCTAACGAGCCGATACTTAATTCTTTGAGGTTGGCAACAGCATCCACGGCACTTTTCATTTTTTCATTAAGTGTAGGTAGGAGAGTGATTTTGCCGATCTCGTCGGAAACTTGCTTGAAGTTCTTGTAGCTGTCCTCAAAAACTTTTTGCTGGGATGTCAGATTGCTGGATGCCAGCTGATTCATATCGGCGCGCAACTGGATGGTAACCTTGGACAGTTTCTGAAAATAACCATATTCTGACTGCATTTGTTGGATCGGTTCCATGATCGAAAAATATAACCAGGCTATTAAGCCGAACATTATTTGCGTGACCATCACAAAAAGAATAAGCTTTGTACTGATTTTCATGATTTACTACTCCAAGAAAAAATTTTTCCACTAAGCGATTGTACTGGTCAATCTGAAGTATACTCCAGAATAGGGCAAACCGAGCTGGCCGGGAACAAAACACGGGTCGCCTCAGAATTCAGCACTTATATCGCGCTAAGACCAAGGCCTGATTACGGTGCAACCAAAAAATAAGCTTCGTCCTAATTTTCTTGAATGCCTCCTAATAAAATTAGTCCGTTGTCTCCTTCTATAACTTTCAGAAACGCTGGCCTTTCGTTCGGTGTCACATTGGGCCGGTGCACACTCAGCATTAGTGTGCCATCTATGCTCCTGAAGAGCATACCGTGCCCGGCATCGTTACTCACAAGCGGAGTGACTTCGTGATTCCACGGTCCGACAATCGAACCTGATTCCGATCGAGCGATCCCCAATGCATAGTTTCCTTTGTAAAAACTCGACCACAGCAAGAGCAAATCTCCACTTGATGTTCGATACATCCATGGCCCGTCGGTGACAAAACCGGTTGCACCAAAATCCGTGATCGCAGTTGTCCAAGGGGCCTGAGAAGCAGTGAATAATAGGGCTGGATCTCCAACTCCGGTTTTCAGATCGGGTGAAAGCCGCTGGGCGCAGATCTGGCCGTCATTTTTCGGGGCCCGAAGCCATCCGTGACAAAACACCATCCATGGAGTCCCATCGGGTTCGACATGCAGGGTTCCATCAATACAGGGCCAGTTTCCCGGCGTTGCCGGCCCATCGGAAACAGGAACATAGGGGCCCGTGACCTGATCCGCGACGAGTATTTGCGTCCCTTGCCTCACCGTTTCGAGCTCACCGAACCCAAAGGTCGCAAAGAGATACCACTTGCCCTTGTACTGATGGATTTCTGGAGCCCAAAAGTACAATGCACCAAATCGTCACTGCGATACACGACAAACCCAGTCTGCCCCTTGTCCCAGAACGGTGGTGAGGTACCGGTCATCCAGTAACATCCCTCCACCGGGTCCGGTATCACGAAAGGATCCCTGATGTTGATCTCAGCCAAGGTAAGATGCCGCTTGCTGGTTCCTGATCCGGGCATCATTGTCCCCCTTGCGGTACCTGAAGCGCCGAACGATAGAGACTTGTTACGCTGGTATCGCCGCTCTGGCGTATCCAGACCTCCATCCCTCCCGGCTCCCTGTTATCCCATAGGAAATACGGAACCAATCGCAGCTCAGATCCGGAGGCACCAATGCCCACGAGACCCCGACCATCGCCCAAAGCTTGGGGGAGCGGCACGTCCTGCCAGAACATCTCCTGCTCAAGAACTGCCCCCGGGACGGCAAAGGTGTTATCACAAGCTTCAACACAGTAGACCACAGGACCGCGCTGCAATGCCCGTCGTCCAACGTCGGCGGCCACCTGCTGATCGGCACACATCACTTTGACCTGCATAGGTATTGAGAACTCAACGACATCTCCCTTTGTCCAGAGCCGATCAAGGACTATATACCCGGACCTCCGCTGCGGAGTGAAGCTTTCCCCGTTAACCTCAAGCCAATACCCCCGGGCCCAGGAGGGAACCCGGATTCTGATCTCAAAGGATGATTGGGCCTCACAGGCTTCAACCTGGAGCGTAATCCGTCCGGCCCATGGATAGGTTGTGAGTTGCCGCAGAACAAAAGGCTGCCCGCCCCACTCTGTTTCCAGCACGGAACCGGCGAAAAGATTAACCGAGATTCCTTTATCATCCTTGGCATAAAGATAACCAGAAACCGATGGAAGGAATCTGGCCAAGCTGGTTGGGCAACATGAGCAGTCAAACCAGGGCTCTCGATGATGATCACCCTTGCTTTCCAGGGGATTCACATAAAAGAATCGGTCACCACTGAACGACAGGCCCGAAAGGACTCCGTTGAAAAGCACTTTTTCGAGGACATCGATATAGCGGCTCTCTCCGGTCAGCAAATGCATTCTGTGGGCCCAATAGACCACGCCGATAGAGGCACAGGTTTCGCAATAGGCAGACTGGTTCGGAAGAACATAGTCGCCAAGAAACCCTTCATTCTCCAGGCTGGAACCGATTCCGCCGGTAATATACTGATTTTTTTCCGTGACATTCGTCCACAAACGATCCAGACTTTTCCGAAGCTCAGGATTCTCGTTCACCATGGTGAGGTCAGCGATTCCCACATAGTAGTACATCGCCCGCACGGCATGCCCAGTGACCTGGGTGAGTTCGGATGCTGGAACGTCATCCTGACAATACGCCGGTCCCCATTCCGGTTTGTCCCAGATCATGCCTTTGCCAAGGCCACGGCCTCGTTGATCAACGAAGTGCACGGCGAGATCAAAATATTTCCGATTTCCGGTCCTGTGGTAGAGTTTGACCAAAGCGAGCTCGGGTCCTTGGTGGCCAACCACCCAAGGCGTGCCACCGTCGAGAAAACGGTTAACGAGATGGTCTGCCAAGCGGACAGCAACCCCCAAGAAACGATCTTTTCCTGTCGCTATCGAGTAGGCAACCGCAGCCTCAAACAAGTGCCCGGCGCAGTAGTCCTCATGCATTTCCATGTCGGTCCACTGTAACGCCGGATCCGTGAGCGTGTAGTAGGTATACAAGTAGCCGTTTTGTTCCTGTGCGGAAGCGATGAGTTGAATCCAATCGTCCGCAATTTTTTCCAACGCAGGATTGGGATTCTGCACCAAAGAGTAGGCAATCCCTTCCAGGACCTTGTAAACGTCTGAATCGTTGTACGATTTACCTTGAAACTCCCCGTGGGCTTTACCGGAGTTTTTCAACCCGGCGTTTCGAAAATTTTCGATTCTCCCAGTTTCAACGCAATTTGCAATGGCACTAGGAAGCAACTTAGACCCATGCACCTGCAGGCGGTCATAGAGCAAACCGGACGTCAATCGAACAGTACTAAAGGGTATTTCACTGGCCTTGTTCATAAAAGCATTCTCCTAATTTATTGCGAACTGCAGTCATTTGCCGAGCAAGGAAGGCCTCGACTTCCGCTCGGGTAGGCATTGCCGTCTGAGCCCCGGGCTTCGTTGTGGAGATTGCCGCAACGGCATTGGCAAAACGCACCGCATCACGAACCTCCAAACCATCTCCCAAGGCACAAGCCAGACCCGCGTTGAAAGAATCACCAGCGGCAACGGTATCGACGGTGTTGACCGCAAAGCCGGGAATCAGGATTGTCGGACACGGCCCGAAGACGTAGGCACCGCGGGCTCCCGCCTTGACGATGACACATTTCACCCCACGAGCGAGGAGTTCTTCGCCCGCACGAAAGATCCCCTCTTCCGTCGACGTATCAATTCCTGTCAGGACGCGCGCCTCAGTTTGATTGGGCGTCAGGTATGCGACCCGCGAAAACCAATTCGTTGGCAATTCTTGAGCGGGTGCGGGATCTAGAATGACCGGCTGACCTTGAGCTAATGCTTTCTCTAAAACTAAATCGATCGTCTCCAGCGGAATTTCGAGTTGGAGTAGAATGCATTCTGCTGTATCTACAACGCTGTGGTTCTGCCTGAGAAAGTCAGGCGTCACCTCATCGTTGGCACCGCCGACAATAATAATTTGGTTTTCCCCGTTTCGATCCACTTCAATGCTGGCCGTACCCGTAGCAATGTCGGATAGCACCCCAATTCCAGAGATTCCAATACTCGTCGTTTTGAGATATTGAAGGTATTGGGCACCGAGCCAATCCTCCCCGAGGGCACCGATCATTTCGACATTGCAGCCAAGACGATTCAGGGCAAAAGCCTGGTTTGCGCCCTTCCCGCCTGGAAAAATCGAGAACGCCGATCCCCGCAGGGTTTCGCCTGGTTTCGGGAAATGTTCAACACGGGTAACAAGGTCCATGTTGAGACTGCCAACAACTGTGTAATGTTTCATTCAGTGGCCTTCGCCGGTAGTCCCTTAAGTGCGACCGTACGCTTCACCAATTCCGTGATCGTTCCTTGCCCAAAGTCAGACACAACCGTTTTGACGGTGTCCTTGAATGGCACATACCAATGGGGGGGAATGCCCGCGGCACCGATTGCGGCGCCGACAATGGTGCCCGCCGTTCCCGAATTGCAGTCTGTGTCGGTTCCGCACATGTTGGCCGTGCAAATTGTTTTTGAATAATCGAGGTTTCCATGGACCAGGGCCAAAGTGACCTTTGCCAGGTTGTTCATCGTTGCGGCAAAATACAGGTGACCATACCGCGAGTCGATGGCCTCGTCGGTCGCTTCCCAAGAATGCGTTTTGCCGTAGGTCTCACGCACAAAGTTCACTGCCTCTGCCAATCTCGAAAGCCGCGGGATCACCGATAGACCAGAATCCAGAATGGCGTCGACACTGGGCGAAGCGGATAATGCACCTGCAAGGCATCCGGCGACAAACATACCACCATATACGCCGTTTCTAATCAGGCTGGCAGAACAGTCGGTATAGGCGGCTGAGCCGGCGCGCCTCGGTTCACCAGGATGGACGTAGCCCCAGAGATCTCCTCTGAGTTGTCCGTCGATACTTTCTCTCCAAGGGTTCAATTCATAGGGAATGCGATCAAGCTGGACCTCTGTCGAAAGGGCTGAATCCAAGGTCACAAAACGATAGTAAGCCTGTCGAGATGCACACCAAAACCAGTGGTAGGGGACGTTGTCCACCCAGTTCGTGACAACATCTTTTTTGGTAAACCCAGCGCCGTACTTTTCAGCCAGGAGGATAGCAAGAACGGTATAGTGAATATCATCGTCAGTTTGGACAAATTCGATATGACCACGCGTCGATGAAACACAGTCCTTGCGCAATTCGATTCCCAGTTTGTCCGAGCGCTTGGGCACCCATGTCGTGAGGGGATACGAGTCGACACTCTCCAAATACTCACGGATCTTCTTCCGGTCCCATCCCATTTCCAGGGGTTTGCCCAACACTACACCGGCGCATTTGCCCAACCAAGCGCCTTCAATACGCTCTCGATAAGTTTCTGAACTCAAAGGTGATAGTTTCGGTGGCTCTGGCGCCTCAGCGAAAATAGCGTCCAGCTCCATGGGTTCAACATAAGGATAGTCCGACCGCATTCCCTTGTCACGCAGGCTCCACAGCCGCCAATAGAAGCGTTCCCACTCAGCCTCCTGCGTCGAGTCGGTCGTGTCCGTCGTTTTGACACCCTCAGGGAACGGCAAATTGACATCAATCGAACTGGGCTGATCGGCGCGGGGTATTTGATATCCCTCTTCAAAAAGTGCGGAGAACTCCTCGGTATAGAGGGTCTTCCAGCTTGCGTATCCAGGCATCACTCTGCTCCTTATTTTATAGCCAATCGATGGTTCGATGGACCTTCGTAGTTCAGGTCAATATGACCGCCATCTCTTACGGTGGCGGTGTAGGAAACGGTTCCCCAACGGGTGGGGAAGGCCTCCACGCCGAAGGTCGCACCGGGGACGAGCCAATGACGGGGCACACCGTTTGCTAAAACAATCTCGTCGTCGGTTTCAAAAACAAATATGTCGCGGATCAAGTTCACCATTTCAGCCTGGGACCAGTTATGGGGCATATTGCCACCCAGAGCATTTTCGGGGTGGAGCCAGCCCCTTGCCCGCTCACTTCGACCGAAGGGCAGGCTTTCGCTTCCGTTGGGTGGTCCCTCAATAAACGCTCCAACCGAAGCAAGAGGGCTCTCAGCCAAAATCCCGTTGAGAACCTTCCACGATAGCTCTGTATGCCCCAGCAACATCGCGTTGTGGGTCTGGGCAATCTCAAAGTACGTCCACAGGGGCTCGGGGTGACGTAGCCCTTCGGGCGTCAGACGATGCTGCTCGTACCACTTCAAGAAGGCTTTCTGAAACTCGACTTCAGAACAGTCAAACACGCCGGTCGGATAGGGGTTGGAAATCGGATCTCTGTCATTGCCGAATTGCGGTAGCAGGTGCGTCCGAATCGCTTCTTTCAGTTCCACCGCTCGATCAGAAAGAATTGCCGCAAAATCGTGATCGCCGCACAGCTCAGCTGCTTTTGAAGCGCAATTCAATCCAGCATGTGTCCAGGAATTGACGAAGAAATCGGGATCTTCCCAATCCATTCGGCTCTTAACGAGACCATTGGACGAGGGAAGGCAAACGACATTCACTGCCGGGTTGTGCAGGTAGGCGGGCAGGCGATTTTCTGTCACCGCCCTCAGAATTTGCTTGGTATCGAGCATACGCAGACACCAATTCGCCCGCTGCTTGATTGCAGGGTAATTGGCAATCAACCATTCTTTGTCCTGACTAAAAAGATAGTGCCCATAGAGAGCCCAGATTCCTTCACTGGGGGCATCGGACTCGCCACCGAATCCTCCGGAAAACGTCAAGGGTGCCAGATAATTACAACCGATCCTGGCCAAATCAGAACGCCCCAGGAGATCGAGCGCCCGGAGAACAATCACGCAGTCGCGGATCCAAAATACTGGGTAGTCAACGGCACCAATCCTGGGTAAACCCGCTTCCATGGCTGCCAAAATGTGGTAGGAACTGAGGCTCCAGGCTTCGGTCAGCCGCGTATCCGGGCAAAAAATCTTTGCAGGAACAGCGTTCTTCCAAGCATTCTGGACGGCATCGAGGCCGGACAGAACATTCAGCGACGGTTTGGGCCCTTCCAACAGTCCGCCGTAACGTAGCCCGGAAAAACCATGGTCGACCTTGAAGAGCAGGTCCGCAATACCCGCTGGCGCCATGGGGGCAAAAAATACGATAGCTACCCAAGAATCGTTTCCTGCGGAAGGCGGGTACAACTCGACTCGTTCAGGACGAGTTTCAAAAACCAGCCGCGCCCCCCCTTCAATTTGCATGATCCCTTGGGACTTGTCCCAAGAAAGGCCCGAAAGCCGGGCCCCAGCGGGTCCTTCGTCGCGAACGACGACGACGGGTTGAACATCTCGTGATTGGCTGGCATTGTTTCGGAATCCGACCTGGCAGTAGTCCACACCCTGAGACCCGACACCGGACAGTGTACCGATGTGGTGTTCAATACTCACCTGGTCAAGAACAAACGAAGAACTCAACAGGGGCGGAAACATGCCCTTAGTACCAAAATGCCACTCAATATCAGCGGACTTCAATTGCTCGGGGACACGTAACGCACCATCAGACCAAACGCCAACAGTGATTCCACAGGTCCAGACACCTGGTGAAAACGAATTCCCTGCCTCAACAACTGTTTTGTCCGCACCATCCGATTGGGGATTCCCAAGGAAAACGTGCGCCTCCCCCCTGTTACGAAGAGTCCGGAGTTGCTGTTCTATAGTCATAAAACCCTCATTAGTGGAATTTTGATTTGATGGTCGGGGGTCGAGAAACAGGAGGTAGCCCTTTCGGACTACCCCCTCGGAGAGAATAATCTTACTTGAACAACTTCTTGGCGGCGTCGCTCATCTCTTTCGACGCGGCAACTCCACCGGCCTTGTTCCACTTTTCGACATACTCTTTGAAAAGAGCGTCGGTATTAGCGGCAGGGCTGAGGATGATCTTGTTGAAGTACTCATCCGTCAGGTCATCACTGGTTTTCGTAAAAGCAACCCACTTCGGTGTGGTGTTAAGAAGAATCTCGTTCTTCGTACTATACATCAACTGGTTCTTCCACATGTCTGCGTACCAGGTGGCAGTCTTGGGATCTTTGCCGTACATGGCAAAGAAGTCCTGAACATTCTGGGGAACCCACGAAACATAGGGGAAACCGAGCACGTGTGATTTCCTGCCTTCTCCATCCCAGTTTTCGGCGGGATCCTTGGCTCGTTCTTCCATGTTGAGGACGATGTTTTCAAGCTTCTTTTCACCCTTGTAGGTGTAATGAACGCCCTCGATACCGAACTGAGTCAGCAGCTGACCCTCAGGGGTCAGCAGGTAATTGATGAAGGCAGCGGCTGCAACAGGATTCTTGGCATTGCCCGTAATGGCAGTAGCGTGCCAAAACGACGGTACTCCCGCATAGCCACGCTGACCGCTAGGACCAGCAGGAGCCGGCATTACCCATTCCTGAGCCTTGGGATTGTTTACCAGCAAACGATCCTGGTAGCGGGGAATGTGGCCACCACCATTGCCAGCGAAGAACGAATACTTGCCAGTGAAATAGAGTAGTTCAGCCGGACCATCGGCGTCGCCGTTATTATTGTACACACTTGGATCCAAAATCCCGTCAGCAGCGAGTTTTTGAACCCACTTGAGGGCAGCCAAAGCGCCCGGTTGCACGTTGGCAAAAACGTAGTTTCCGGCCTTGTCCTTGGTCCAACCGTTGTAAACCAGACCGTTGGCACCCATGACGAAGTTCATACGATTCATCGGGTTGCTCGGCTTTGCGCCGACGCCAAAGAGCAAGCCCAGTTTGTCTTTGGCGAGCTTGGCGACATTGTAGAGCTCATCAAGGGTCTTGGGTTCCTTGACACCAAGTTGATCCAGAACGCTTTTATTATAGTGGATAACATAATTCGGTGCAACGTTAGTGTTCCAGTAAATTGGCTGAAAGTAGATCTTGCCGTTTACCTTCAATTCTGAATAGTAAGAGGCGCTGGCGTACTCCTTGGTCACTTCCGGCGCTACCTTAAGCATCGCGTCACTGAACGGAATAATCATACCTTGCTTGATCCACCTAGCAATCAAAGAGTTCTGAGGATCGACATTCACCACAATGTCGGGAAGCTGACCGGCAGCCCCCATGACGGCGATTTTGTCGTCGTAGCCGTCCCAGGGCAAGGTGATAAATGTCAACTTCGTATTGGTTCGCTTTTCCAATTCAGCGATTACCCGGTCATTGCTTGCCTTCATGTCCGGCTTTCCAACAGCAATAATCGTGAGCGGGGTTGGCGCACTTTCCGCAAACACAAAGGTACTAAAAATCATCAGAATCAAAGCCATAAACAAACTCGTCTTTCTCATAGAATCATCCTCCTATTGAAATTTGCTTCGAATAAATCGAAGATCTCGAACGTTGACTTTCCTCCTTTTTTCATTATCCTTTGACTGCTCCTAAAATGAGCCCTTTGGTGAAGTAACGCTGCAAGAACGTGTATACAAGTATCACTGGGACCACTATGAACAGCATGATGGCAGAGCTGAGGGAAATTGGTGCTGCCTGCACAAAAACAGCACCGCTAATTACATTTTTTGACTTCGCCAAGAGATTGTTCAGTAATACCGTGATTGGATATAAATCCTGATTGGTATTGAATAGAGACGACCAAAACCATTCGTTCCAATGGAAGGTGGCGTAGAACAGGCCGACAGTGGCGATGACCGGCTTGCTCAAGGGTAGAATGATTTTGAGGAATATTGTGAAGTCGCCAGCGCCATCCATTTTTGCCGATTCCTCGATTTCGTCTGGCATTAGCATAAAGAAGTTCTTCATGAGCAGGACATTGAAACAGTTGACCCCAAACGGTAGAATGTAGACCCAAATCGTATTGAGTAAGTGCAACTCTTTGCTGACCAAGTAGAAAGGAATCAATCCCCCGTTAAAGACCATGGGAACCAAGACCAGGAAGTTCAACAAAACAAAGTGCTTGAGCTTTCGCTTCGACAGGACGTACGCAAGCATCGTTGTCAGGACCAAATTAAGCCCTGTGCCGAGCGCTGTCACATAGATTGACACTCCATAGGCTTTGAGGATCTTAGGATCCGTAAACAACTTGTTGATGTACTCCAATGTGAATCCGTCAGGAAGAAGATGCACAGCAGACTTCATGTAATTAGTGAAGGGCATGACAGACAAAATCACTAGATAATAGAACGGGAATAGCATCACTAAGCCAACAATGGCTAGCACGGTTACAAGAACCCTATCGGCGAACGAAGTACGATTTTCAACCATTGACATGGAAGCACCTCCAAATTTTAATAGATTCCATGATGACCAGTTTTCTTCACCACTGAATTGACGGTAACCAACATGACAAAGCCAATGATGGATTGGAACAACCCAACCGCTGTAGCAACTTCGAATTTGCCCTCCGAAAGAGCCATGCGAAGGAGAAAGGTTTCCAGGATGTCACCCGTCTCGTAAACGGTGGGGGTATAGAGCATGAAGACCTGCTCAAAACCGGCATTCAGGATCCACGCCATGTTGAGAATCAGGATGGTGGCAATGGCGCCGGTTATACCTGGAATTGTGATATGCAACAGTCGCTGAAATCCACTGGCACCATCCAGGTAGGCAGCTTCGTACAACTGTGGATCAATGCCCGCTAATGCTGCCATGTAGATGATTGCACTCCATCCAGCGTTCTTCCAAATGTCTGTGAAGACGAGGATTGGACGAAACCAAGAGTTCTCAACCAAGAAGTTCACTTGTTCAAAACCAAAAACCTTCAGGACCTCATTCACTGCCCCTCCACTCGGGGACAAGATGTTTATAATAAGGCCGCCAAGAACAGCCCAAGAGATGAAGTACGGAAGTACAGTAAGCGTTTGGATGGTAGATTTAAACCATCGAACCCGCGTCTCGTTGAGCATCAGGGCCAGAATGATCGGAAAGGGGAAACCAATGATGAGCTTCATAGAGCTGATTATCAGGGTATTTCCCAACGCTCTTAAAAAGTTAGGGTTGTTGAAGATTTCTTGAAAATTGGCCAGACCGACCCACGGGCTCCCAAAGATCCCGTCTTTATAATTGTATTCCTTGAAGGCCAAGACGATGCCAGCGGTTGGCCAATACGCAAAGATGATCAGGAAGATTAAGGCGGGGACGGCCATAAGATACAAAGTCTTGTGCTGTTTCCAATCGCCTATCCACCCTCGTCTTGGTCCGAGAGATCGTAGAACTTTCGGCGCTAATTGTGTTGATTTCATAAAGTAATTGTACTACGGTCTGGAGAAGGAGCATGCCTTACTTTTCGGTCAGTGCATGCGTTTTTTTTCGATTTGTGAAATATTCAATACTTTCGAAGACTCGCACACTTAGTCATCTGGCCCAAAATGCCGGGCTCTTTCCAACCAGTTTCTTGAAAAGGTTCGAAAAGTAGCTGGACGTGAATCCAAGAACCGTCGCCACGTCTATCACTGATAGACCGTCCGTGAGCAGCTCTTTAGCCCTTTCGATCTTGAGACGGTTGAGAAATTCGCTGGCGGGAATCCCGGTTTCTGCTCGGAACACGGTACTGAAATGACTGAGGCTGAGGTTGACCCGAAGTGCAACGTCGGAGACGTGGATGGCTTGTTCCAATCGGCTTTGCATAAATTGGGTGGCTTGGCGGACCATTTCCTTACGATAATCGGCGTTTCTTCTTTCTCCCCAACGCGAAACAGAGAGTAACCGGTTTCGATGGGCCAACTGAACAAGGGATTGGGTAATCAATTCAATGAGTTGGGCAATACCCTCCAGTTGGTCGTGCGAAAGCTGTGGCATCCTGGCTTTTGCTGCTGAATAGTCTTTCCATGGTATTCCCAATCGTCGAGCGAGTTCCTTATGAACAGAAGAACCGCCGGTCTCTTTCAGGAGCACAATGGAAGAGTACATGTCCCCAAGGTATTCTTCCTCGACTATCAAGGGGATTGAGACCTTAGCAAAGACCCCGTCCAGCCAAGAGTTAATGTGGATCGTCCTATCCAGTTTTACTCGGGTGAAGTTCGAAAGCTTCTTCCAGGCCGACCAACCGAGCTTGTCACCGACAAGAAACCACAGCTCAGGGCTGTCGCTCAGCTCCTTGAGGGGCCTTTCGATCGACTGCTCTAGCGATAGATCGCGAATGTAGTACTCGAGTAGGGGAAAGCCGAACCCCACGCGCGTAGCCCGGGCGAGTGTCCTGGAAAGGTCACGAATCGTCTCGGGGGTTATAAGCTGATAGATCCTGGCAAGAGGGGGAACTTGGGCCGAGTCTCGAAATTGGTTCGCCCCAGAATGATTTACTGCCACCAACCGAGATAAGCTGGTGAAGGAATTGATACCACCTGCTTTGCCGCGGACCATTATGCTATTCAATGTTGTCTTCTCAAAGTGCAGGAAATGTGTCTCGAACGGTCTTCTTGACCCCCGTTCATCATTGAAGTTCAGTTCGGGGTAACAACGAAGGTTCATAACGGGCTCCCACGGTCCATCATCCCTCGCGTAGATAACTTCGAGGCTCGTCCACCAACCCCCATCCCAATAGGGGATGCCCATGGTCATTTCGATACAGTTACAGGATACGTTCCCGGAAAAGTCGATTCGGTACCAATCCAAGTGGTTACAAGACTTCCTAAATGTGTAAGTATCAAACGTGTAGGTGTCCAGTTGCTTAAAGAGCTCAATGGATTCCCCATTCATCGTGAGGATGGGGCTTGCGAGCAAAATGGCTGGGCTGGAAGCGCCCCCGCCCTGGGGCCTTGCACACGAGGAGGTGATGAATCCGCCAGGTATGGGAATGTCTGCGGCTGTCACCATTCCCTCAGTCTAGCGGGCTCTGGCTGGTTCATTCGGACTCCCCATCAAAGGCGTCCATTTTTATTTTTCTAGAAAGCGAGTTCCAAAAACCTCCGAAGTCTGATTTCTTGCGGTTCGAGTTGTTGAAATAGATAAAAAAGTGGCCGCTCGATTGAACTTGCATATTCTCCCTAGAATCTCTCATTTTCCTCTTTTTGGACTCCCCGGGCGGAGCGTCAACCTAACATTTTATTGGGCCGTTTCTTCACTGGCAGTCGGGACAATATCCTTCCATCCGTTCACCAAGGCAGCAGCGCGAGTATTTATCTCATTCCATGAAGACGACATTATTTATCCTAATTTTAATTTATTTTACACCCATTTTACTAATATGCACATTCTTTTATTACTATTTGCTTTATTTTTCGTTTCTAGTCCACAGAAATCCACTTTTTCACCGTAATACCCTTCATTTTCATATCCATATCGCCTGCATACACGATGGAGCAAGTCTCCGAAGACTCCCCGGAAAACCTCATCCAAGTTTCGAGACCAGACGTAAAATCATTTGAAAAAGTCTTCCCGGACTTGATCTCGACGGACCGAACCACGGATCCATCTTCATAGACGACATCAATCTCGTTGCCGATGTTATCCCGCCAGAAGTATAAATCGGGAGAAAGACCTTTATTGAGCCGATTGTTTAACATTTCCGTAACGACAAAACCTTCGAAGATATTTCCACGGTTTGGATGCATGAACAGCTGCTCAGCATCCTTTATACCAAGGAGCCTGCACGCGACTCCCGTATCGATAAAATACAGCTTCGGACTTTTGACCAACCGTTTCCCGTAGTTCTCATGATACGGCTTCAGAAGGAAAACTATGCCGCTCGATTCCAGAACAGATATCCATGATTTGGCGGTATTATGTGTAATTCCACAGTCCTGAGCCAAAGCGCTCATGTTTACCAACTGATCGATCCTTGAAGCGCACATTTTCACGAATGTCTGAAATTGCCCCAAATCCTTCACATTGATTACCGACCGAACATCGCGTTCAATATAGGACGATATATAATTTGTATACCAATCGTACACAGTCACATCACGATCATATACCGGGGGATAAAACCCCTTCAGAAGCGTATCAAAGGGCCCTGAGAGCATTATACCGGCTCCATTGAGTTCCTGTACTGAAAACGGATAAAGCGTCACGAAAGCGGCCCTACCATGTTAATGGAACGGCTGGAAGTTGCTTCGACTATGCTCAAAACCGAATCGGTCATCGAAATCATCAAGTCATGGAAGACGCCAGAGGAGAGACTTACCATTACCAGTTCTTCATCATGCTTATGGTAGGGTGCCTATTCCGGCGAAACTTGCCACCGATTCCGGTCGATGCCTGCCACCTGACTGGTATGAAAACCAACTTACCGATGTGGCAGGTTTGGGTCAAGGGGCGGCGGCGTTTTTCTCAGGGAGCCGCCTTTGAGTTCGATCTTTTCGCAGTTTGAGAACAGCCGGTCGCAGATGGCATCGGCGACGGTCGGTTCACCTAAAACCTCATGCCAGGTATTGATCGGACGCTGAGAGGCGATTATTGTGGCTGCTTTTCCCCACCGGTCTTCAAGAATCTCAAGGAAACAGAGCCGGTCGTTGCTCTCCATTTTTGAAAGGGCGAAATCGTCCAGAATCAAAAGATCGGCGCGGGAGATCGCCTTAATTTCTTTTTCGTACATATCGCGTTTTTTTGCGAGATTCAACTTCGACCAGAGTTTGGTGCAGTTGAAGTAGTATGTTTTGAATCCCTGGCGGCAGGCCTGCTGCCCCAGTGCGCTCGCAAGCCAGCTTTTACCGGCTCCCGTCGGCCCGGTTATCAAAAGGCTCATTCCCTGTCGGATATACTGCCCTTCCGTCAGCCGTGCTACGGTTGCGCGATCAAGATTCCGCTCGGTCCCGGTAACGACCGACCCCAGGGACGCGTGATACCGGAACTGGGCGCGTTTTGCGAGCGCAAAGCTTTTTTTGTCCCGCCGGTATTCGGCTTCGGCAGTCAATAATTGCGAAAGGACGGTCCGGCACGATTGCAGGTCGCTGTCCCCGGCTTCCGCAAGCTGCTCGAGCGCTTGCCTCATTCCCTCAAGTTTCAATTCCCGGAGTTGCACTTCGTGCAGGGGAAGTTCCGGAGTCGATTCTTCGGCTTTGGCAAGCATTCTGTCTTCTTCGCCTTTCAAAATGAACTTCAGTGCCTTGAGCGTATATTCTTCTTTCTTGAGCGCGATGCGGCAGACCGTATCAAGGCGATCTGGATATTTTGTACGCAGTTTTTTCAAGCCTACCAGAAGCAGCCATGCCTGATCCTCATGTTCCGAGGCGGTCGAAATCTGCTCAGCCCATGAACCGATGTGCTGCCCGTATTGTGCGAGCTCCCGCAGGAGTTCGTCCCGATTCCGGTCCGCATACCATTGGTGCGCCTTTGATCCTCGCCCTCGTGCCATATCTCGATGTCCGTAGGCGTTACCAGTATCTCGACCTCCTTGCCTTGCAGGGACGACGGCACGCTGTAATATGTTTTGTCCTCTGCAAGGTAAATAGTACCGGTCGTCGGAACTGTTTGAAAAAGCACAGAAGTCAAATCAAAGCGTGTAAGGGGCAACTTCTTGAGGGCAGGTGCATCAGTCGCTTCAAACCGGCTCCGCCTTGTTCCGGGAAGTTTCTGAAAAGACTTGGCATTGATTTTCTCGAGCGACTGCATCCACCAGCGAAGCATATCGGAGCGGTTCTCGAAGCGGCGGCCTTCAAGCCGTGCGATAATCTGGCGGTATATCAGGGTAACCGCACCTTCTACCAGCGGTTTGTCCTTTGGATGGCGGGGCCGCGCCGGTAGGCAGACCGTCCGGTAATGTTCCATCAAGCGCTGGTATAACGGATTGATGACGCTTTCGTATCCGTCATTGGAAAGAACACCGCTTTTAAGACAGTCCGGTACAATAGCCATGGGAACTCCGCCGAAGAAGTGAAACGCCTCTTCGGTGGCCTGGCAGAAATATTTCATTTGCTGGCTCGGAACCGGCAGTGCATACAAATAGGAGCTCGCTCCAAGTACCGACAGAAATATTTCTTCAGTGTATTCGGTGCCCTTGGTATCCTGCCAGATGAATTTTTGTCCGGTGAAATCGACATACATCTTGTCGCCGGCCTTGTGATCCAGCAGGGTACTGGCTTCCGGTCCCTGAAACCGCTGTTTAAGGACAAAACAGAACTGTGTGTATTGCAGCCCGTCCGGTTGTTCGTCCAGATATCGCTCATGGAGAAGAAGGCGGGTTACGCCGACCTTGCTCAAGTCGGTTATATGCTTTTCCAGCCATATCAGCATTGCTTTATTTTGCTCGGTTTCCTGAATCGCAGGACCATCTATGCCAAGATGCTTTTTCAGGTCTGAATCGTTCAATGTATCCAGCAGGTCGCTGCTCAAAGGGTGCTGCGCCAGAAGGTCAAGATAGGTCTTTATGACAGGTCTGCTGATGTTGGTGGCGCTGGCGATGGTCCTGATGCTCATTGAATCATTGTTCAGTCTCAGTTGAATGATTTTCCTGATCTGTTTCATGCTTTTCCTCTTCTGTGGCATGTGCTCTCCTCAAACGGAGAGTGTAAC
>JFJP01027172.1_pt1 | contig 17897 bp, 23 predicted proteins | sample 431651 | NCBI WGS metagenome assembly JFJP01 (sample SAMN02602958, study PRJNA72255) | Microbial mat metagenome, whole genome shotgun sequencing project. | biome: fresh water; feature: sink hole; material: water; isolation source: purple microbial (photo- and chemosynthetic) mats found in...
AAGTGTTATTCTGGTTTTTCAAGATGATGGAGAGATTTTAACTTTAAAAATCAATGGAGAAAATGATTATTTAAGTCTTGCAAGAGAATTGATTGATTTGATTTTGACATTAGTGCTTTTTGGATTTTTTACTGTTTGTTTGCAGTGTGTGAGAAGGTTATTTTCACAAGGACTAAGGATAAGAGTAAGTTTTTTTTAGATAATAAAAGTGACAAATTTAGATTTTAGGTTGTCATTATTTGAAGTGTGAGTTTATTCAAAACTTTTCCAGTGGTTCCTAAACATTTTTAAGTGTTATTTATATTGCATATAAAAAGGAAGGTTTTGTGATATAAAAAAAATTATCCTGCGAAAAACATCTTGATTTTTTTTTTATGAATAAAAAATAATGCGTTTTTTGGGGATAATTCTTTTTGAAAGAATTTTTTTTTGGATTGAAATTAATTCTGTAAAAAAAAAAAAGTATTTTAATTTTTTTAAAAGTTTATATGTATCGCAAATTAGATCTTTGAGAATTATCAATTTCACCATGTTTTTCATAAAGTCTTCTTCTCAAATCCTCTATTTCCCTCGTCAAAGAAGCTATCAGTTGATTTTGTTCAAAGTTTTTGCTTCCATATCCATTTTCTTCCAAATGATATCTACTTTGATGCATTTCTCTATTTTGAGACTCAATAATGCTGTTCAATCTTTGTATTTCAGTACTAAGTACATCCATTTTGGTCTGCCATTCCCTATTACCTTCGAATCCGTTATCGATTCTTGAATAATTACTTTTCATATTTTCGATTTCTTCAGTTTTCTTTCTCAAAATGTAATTGACTCTTTCCAATTCGGTTGAGAGCATCACAAGTTTATTTTCATATTCTATGGAATTTTGTGGTTTATTTCTTAAATCGTAGCTGATTTCCTCATATCTCTTGCATTTCATTCTCAAATCCTCGATTTCTTTCAATCTGTTCTCATTCATCTCCATCAAAGCCCAAACTTCTTGATCTTTTCCTTGTTTAGTATTTACTAAAAACTCCAATCTTTCAATCTCTTGATTCTTTGCTTGAATCGTATGGTTCAATCTCTCAATATCTGACATATAAAGGGCTAGACGATCATCATTCTCTTTAAATCGGAATTGAGAGGATTTTAATTCATTGATTGAACCCTCATATTTGATGCATTTTGCTTTCCATTCCTGAACTTCTTTATCCCTTAACTCTAGTAATTCTCTCGTCCTTTTGATTTCATTCTCAAATACATTGATCTCCTTTGTTGAATATTCCAATTTTGAATAATTCATTCTCCAATTCTCTATTTCTTCATTTTTAGACTTAATAATATTAGTTAAACGATTGATTTCAGTGGATAAAAGAGCTAAACGATTATCTTTCTCCTGAGATCTGTCTTCTTTTAGTTTAAAATCATGAACACTAGTTTCTAGACTATAATGATTTTGCTTAAGAATCTCGTATTCATTGCTTTTATCTCGGTACATCCTTTGCAATTTCTCATATTCTCCCGATAAAATCATTAATTTTTGTTCCGAATTCTTGTTATCTTTGTTCTTATTCTCTAATTGTTTGAATTTAAACATGAACTCTTCTAATTCCCCTTCTTTCATTTTTACAAAATTCCTTAGGTTTTTCATTTCAGATTCAGCTGTTTCTTTCTCTTTAACAGCCGAGCGTTTGGCACTCTCATCGTGAGTTCTTCCTCTATCGATATCATAAAAATTGAGTTTCCATTTCTCCAATTCTTCTAATAAAGAACCATTTCGTAACTCAAGATCTCTAATTCTTGCACTTAAGATTTTAGCATCTTGGAATGCCATTTCATTATTTGAACTTCGAGACCTCCATGATTCAATCTCAATGTTTTTGTCGTTGAGAAAATGATTTAGCTTTTGATTTTCTAACAGTAAAAGATTCAACTTATCCTCTAATTCCTTTGTAAAAAAAAATGTATTAGAAATAAATTTAAAACCATTTCAAAAAAATTCAAATAAAAAATATAATAATTACAATTTTTTCAGACGAACATACAAGAACCCATAAATAACAAATAGATTTCAATGAATTATATTCAAATGCAAAAAATGGAAAGGTAAAAATAAATGAACTCATTGTCACAATTATTTCATTCACATAAATAATAATCCATAAATACAAAATAAATGAATTAATATTGGTTCTTTATTTGTTGACCTGTATTCGTAAATTATTGCGAAAAGTTGATCGATTAACGTTCACATGCTGCTCCATATGCAAGCACTTTTCCCTAAAACTATTTAACTCTCCTTCCTTTTCCTTCAAAATAAAGCTCAATCTTTCATTTTCTGCTTTTAACCCCACAATTAAATCCTCATTATTATCGCTATCTCTGGAGGTTCTCAATTTAGACCCAATAGGTAATATTCTTGGAGGAGAATGATTCATTACGAAATTATTCATTGGTATAAGTTTCTGTGTTTTTAAAGGCAGCATCCGTGGGGGTGTTTGATTCATTATGACATCGTTTATTGGCATATGTTGGGGTGTGCCTATGAAGACATTTTGATTATGAAAACGAGTTGGTGACATTGTGGGACTCACAATATTTCGATTTTCAGCACGAGGAGTTAAAGATAGCATGGGTTGAACAATTGGAGGTGGAGATTTCACGAAAACAGTATGCTTTTTGTCTGATGGATTGGACGTGTCTGCATAGCCTCGTATTGTCCTAGGAGAAGGAGATTTTATTAAAATACTTTTTTTTTCAGCTCGAGTGATTGGCTTCGAATATTGTTCATAAACTCGAGGAGGGCTCATGTTGTGGGGCATTGACGAAAACTGCACTGGAATTTCTTGCTGATAAGGATAATAACCACCTGGGGATGTAGGGATTGCTGGAGTTGAATAGTTTCTAGGGGGAGAATGGTTTTGTTGGACAAAAGAGCGGTTGAGCATTTTTTTCTTTTTTTTCTTTCAATTTAATGTTTTATGAATTTCGTTATTTTTATTTTTTTTTCGACCAAATAATTTGAAAAAAAATAAATATCTGCTTTTTGATTTTTTTTTTTAAATGAAATATATTATAAACCTCCTTTGTTCGTCTGCTTTTTTTTTTTTTAAATGAATTAAAATGGATTTTAACAACCCAAAAATTAAAAAATGTTATTTTCAATGATTTTTTTTTTCATACTTTGAATTTTATCAATTAAAAAAAAAATTAAAAAAAACTTGAGGAAGGATTTATAATATACAAACAATTAAAAAAGCCTTCGTTAATTTAGGATCACTATTTAAAAACTTGCAACTTTCGGAGATGTTTCAAGATTGTTGGTTTTTCCTTTGGCTTTGCTTTTATCAACAGTTTCAAACAAATCTTTTCAAAAATAAATTTTAAAAAAGACTATTTTTTCTTTCAAAAACCAGGTCTCATTTCTCTTAAAGCATCCTTTTGTTTCTCAATTTCTTCTTCTTGCCGTTTCTGATACATTTGCATTTCCTTCCTCATATTATATTTAATAACTCCCACTTCGACCATTTGAATACATGCAAGAATAATCCCACCAAATATAGCATTTCTCAATGCGACCCTTGTCCCAGCTATAATTTTATTTAAACTCTCAAAAATATTGATTAATATATAACCTCTTATCGCCAAAAGACCTCCTGTGAAAAAGCCGGCTACCACAGGATTTATATAATCTTCTTTATTCCGCAAATGTATCAAAAGACAATCAGTTGTTGAAAATAGCCCTCCCCATAATGCGAATGAACCTAAGTTGCATAAAATTTATCAATTTTGGCTTTAAAATGAAAAATAAAAACCTCCAAGAACTGGTGATCGCTTCTTTAAAAGCATTAAACCCCCAAATAATCTCTCTTTCTTCGGAGCGAACCACATTCCTAAATTAATTAAATCAGAGTGGGGATAAGTTTGTTTAGTTAGAAAACCTTTGATAAAATAGATAATGCATCCTGCACAGCAACCCATACTAAATGCACCTCCAAAATCATCGACTATTCTGTAAGGACAAGGTAATTCTCTTAATGCCATTTTTGATTTTTTCGGAAATTCTTATTTATTTTGGTTTTTGAGATTTTGGGATTTTGGGATATTTTTTTTCGGAAGAGTATCTTTCTATTGATTTTTCCATCTTAAATTAATTTTTTAAATTTCGTAAAGGAAAAAATTTTTAAAGTTTGTTTTTTAAAACGAAAAAAACACATTTTCATTTGGGAATCTTTGTTTCTAATTATTTTATTTTATTTTGAAAATCTTTATGGTTTTATTTCCAAAACTGGCAATTTTTCTAAAAAAAAAATAATAATTTTTAAAACATTATATAATTTTTTTTTATTACTTCCAGAAGAAGGTGGTCTTTTGTCCTTTAAAGCTTGATTTTTCGTTGAAACTTCCTTTAATTTATCTTGCAGCAATTTTACCTCATCTTTTTGATAAGCAATCATTTCTTCATAATTTTCACTTGCAATGCCTGAGATATTTTTTTTTTTCGACAGCAAAATTGTTGCAACCAAAGTCTGTTTTTTCGAAACATCATCTTTCAAAAATTTTTTTTCTCTTTTGAGATCATTGATTTCTTTGATTAAATTGACATTTTCTTTCATAATTCTTTTGTTATCCTATATATTTTTTCTCTTTTTTATTTCAAGATCAAAATGAATAGAAACTTGAAGATGGGCCTCCATATTTTTCTCGAATTTCAGTTTCAAAGATTTCACATTCGTTTCCAAATGTTCTCTTTGATTTATGAACTCTGCTTGCAAATCAACTGCTATTTCTAATTTTTTCTTCTCATTTTGAACATATTTATTGTACAACCCCAAAATTCTTTTCTTCAATATTTTGAAATTCTAAAAATCATAATTTAATATTAAAAAAAAAAAATATAAATGCAGACAGCAATTGATTGATAGCATTCAGACACTTCAGTCTCAAAAGAGTTTATGTAGTTTTTGTTCTTGCTCTTGACTTTTTCTAAACCTTCAATCTCAATTTTCATTCCTTTTTGTCTGAAATGCAAATCCTTAACAATCAACCCTTTTAATTTATCAAAATAAATTTAGAATAATGAAACACAATAAAATAAATTTAATTATTTAATCAAAGAATTTACATAAATTGTCATTAGTTCTTTTAAAATGCAAAATTTCCTGGAAAAAAAAACTTTTAGAAAAAATTGTGGAATTCATGTTTTTACAGCATTCATATTTGCAATTTGTTCTTTCATTTTCGCAATTTCTTCCTCTCTTGGACCGATATTTCTCTTCAATTCTTTAATTTTATAATCCAAAACAAATTTGAATTTTTCTAATTCTTGAGTTTTCTTCTTCAATTCGATAATTCTCCTGGTTTTATCTGCTATCGTTTTGTCTCTTTCCTCAATTTCCTTCGCATGCCCTTCCAATTCTTTGTTTAATTGTTTATTGGCTTCTTCAATTTGTTGGATATCTTCTTTTATTTCTTTCAATTTTGTCCTTTGATCCTCAAGTTTTTGGGATTCAGTATCATATTTATCCTTCATTTTCGTTTTATCCACTAATAAATTTTAAAAAAATTTAATTAATCAAAGACAAATCCAATTGTAAAAAAAAAATTAAAAATAACCATGGGCTCTTTCCATATTATCTCTAATTTTCTTTATTTTTTCCTCATTTGCTTCTTTAATTTTCTCTATATTTTCCTCTGCTTTATCCTCCAAAATATCATGTTTCTTATTATAATCATCCAAAATTTCTTGTTTATCGTTCAGAATCTTATCTCTTATAGCTTTCTCCCTCATCAGCTGTTCCTCATAATAGTTTTTTTTCTCAAAAATCTCCCTTTGATATTTTTCTTCATATTCATATCGAAAAGTATTGAAGTCTTTGAGTTCTTTAGCTTTTTCTTTCTCTAATTCTTCAAATCTTTGAATTTCTAAAGCAATTTTCTGCTTATAATCTGCTTCAATTGTCTTCTTATTTTGTTCATGTTTGCCTTTTATCAAAGACTTTTTATCTTCGTATTCTGCCTGCATTTTTTCTTTTGATTTTAGCAAACTATCATACTTTTCTCTTTCACTTTCAGCATCTCTCTCAATTGTTTCATTTAATTGCCGAATTTTCTCATCCTTTTCTTTTAATTGAATTTTCGTATTGATTTCATTTTGTAATTTGAATTCTTCAATCTTTGATAAATTAAATTTTTTTAAAATTTTTATTGAATTTGTTTTTTTTTTAAAAAAACTTGAGCTTTCAAATTTTCGATATGTTTCATCTTCTCATTGTATTTTTCTTTCTGAATCAAAAATTCATCAGCGAAACCTATTCCCTTATCTTTTTTGATTTTTGCTAAAAATAAAAAATTCCATTTATATTTCTAATTTAAAAAAAAATTTGATTACAATCTTTGTCACGGACTTCATAGATTATCAAAGACCCGTCATCTCCTCCAGTGAAGATATAATTATCATCAAAGGTAGTTTTTATTTTGCTGATTCCTTTGGAATGGGTCTTTTTTTTTTTTTAAATAATTAGCGTTTTTCAAACCACAACAAAATACATTTTAATGAAATAAATATTGGAAAAAATTTAGAAGATGTGAACTCTCAGTATTTATTAAATAAAACAAACCTGATATTCTATAATGTCGGTAGTAAAAGGGTATCTTGTGACTCTGAGAGATCCAGGCAAATCCTATACAAATTATTAACCACTAGCAATAAAAACGATTAAAACTTTTTCATCAGTGCCGAAAAAAAATAGTTTATTTGATTTTGATAACATAACTTGTGAAATGTTAGCTCCTGTGAAGATTTTTGTTGGCTCTGAAACTATGTATTTTTTTCCATAATCGTGAATAATGTTCTCATGATCTTTAATTTCTTTGGTTGAGTATTTTATTTCCAGAATGTATTTCTCATCAGGAAATGCAGAGTTCAAGTCAGTTCCTGCCACATAAATGGCTTTGTCGAAACTGCATGAAACCACACTGGAAATCACAAAACTCGTATTATTCATGAGTTGCACCTTTTGCGAACTGTCTTCTAAACGAAATTCGTAGATTGTCCCGTCGTTGCTGGCGGAGATAAAGCCTAAATCATTCTGTAAAGATCATAACAAAAATTAAAAGAAATCAAATTAAAAATTCGAAGACAATAGAAGAAAATAACATTAAAAAATTTTTAAAAAAAAGGTTTACATCAAGCCAATAGATGCTGATTACTTTGCCAGTATGCCCTCTAAATACATAGCCTGGGGGATTCTCCCCTGTGAAAGTTTGATAGACATGTATGATGTTGGTGTTGGCAACAGCAAATAAATGTCCACCATTACAGAAGCTAACTTCACGACATCCCTGTATTCGATAAAAAACAAATTTTATTTAACAAATTTATTTACCTTGATATTATTGATTTCTTTATAAGTGACGAGATGTTCATCGAAAATATTTAATAATCTAATTTTATCATTAAAAGCAACCACAAGATGAAATCCACTGGGGTGAAAAGCCAAAGCCAAAGCTTCTTCATCATATTCAGCTGAAATCGATGATGTATATTCTGAATAATTCCAGACTTTCACAGTTTTATCTAAACTGCAAGTCGCCACCAATGCTTTTCTTATACAAACATCAAGTCCTGTGATCTTTTGAATTAAAAATATTGATTTCAATACAAAAACAATTTAAACCTTATTTGTATGAAAATTCTGAACAACAGGCTCGAATTTCTCTTCATTGTTTTCCCTTGAAAACAAAGTTTGAAAGAAATGTCCATCTTCAGTTCCAATCATCAAATATTCGTCATCTGCCGTTAGCATCAAACTGGTGATTTTACTCTTTGAATCCTTGTTTTGAATGCGTTTGTCCAGTCTAATATAAGGCATTTTTATGTCACCATCATGTTTCTCATATTGATAAATCGTGCAATTAGGACCTCCAACAACAAAGCCTTTTTTATAAGCTAGAATTGTTTCAATTGGAAAGCCATCAAAAGGTGAACTGCTTAAAACCATTCTATATTCCCAATTGTTATTAAATATAAGTAATTCTCCTTGATCTGTTCCTATAATCATATTTTCATCTTTTAAAACACAATATGAAAGGTAATTTTGCGAATGGCCTAGTTCTTTTGAATCCTTTTTTGTGATAAGAGAATCCTTTTGTTTTAGAGCGTCAGGAGTAAATTTATAGATTTTGAAGATGTTGTTGCCTAGAATTCCTACCAAATCAACTTCTTTTGGATGGTAGAAACAATGATAAAGCTTGTTTTGACTTGCCAATTTGATATTCCCCAAACATTTACTTTTGTTCCAATCCCAAAATATTAAATTCCATTCAGGCGGACCTGTCTAAAAATAGTTTAATTTTTGAAAATATGTTATTTTTTCTTTGAATGAATAAAAAAAATTAATTTTTTTTTATTTTTGAAACAAAAATTTTTGAATTTGCAAATAATGTTACCAATGAAACTAATCCTCTGCTCTCGTCATTAGAAAAAGAAAGAGAAATGTATGTTCTTGCCCCCGATTCAATGGAAGTTAGGGTTTTTTTCTTATTATTTTGCAAATCTTGGACCACAATAATTCCAGTTTCAGCTTCCTCAGCCCAAGCCAAATATCTATAAATTTATTCAATTTTTTTTTATTTTTGATAAGAGAAATTTAAACCTTCTGGATGGTGAAATAGCCATGGCTGTTATAGAACAAGTCCCAGGATATGAATGGAGAAATGATTGAGTCTTATTGTCTGAATTGTATATAACAATATTGTTCCCAGCAGGATATATGATTTTGATTGGCTCTTGATGGAGGAAAATGTTATTTTTGAAATCTCCTCGGTATCCAAATATATATCTAGAAGGTATTATTTTTGAAAAAGTCATATGAGTGTAAGAAACAAACATTTTACTTTGGAGCTATTACATCCTTAAATAGCGTTGGAAGTTGTTGAATCACGCTTTGAGTCATTTTTAACAGTTTTTCGAGATAAATATTTGTTTTTGTAACTTTTCTTAATATAAACAACAAATAAAAGTAAAGTTTTTTTTTTGATTTTCAAGTTTTTTTTAAAAATTAATAAACTGAAATTAATTTTAATTTGTTTTTTTTTAATGTTTTTTGAATAATTTTTTTTTCTCCAATTTGAATTTGAATTTATTTCATAACTTTCCAAATCATCAAAGTTTTATCAAAACCTCCAACTGAATACAAAAATTCACCATCAGCACTAAACTTAGTTCTCACCACATGACTCGAATGCGCTCTAAAGGCTTTGGATTTCCCTCCTTCAAGACAAGGATATCTATACAAATTGACGAAACCCCAATCATCTCCAGTAGATAATAAAGTCTTGCTTGGGTCTCTATCAACACCATTCACATGAGAGCCATCAGTTCCTGAAGGAAAAACACCTTTTACAGGCCAGCCTAATTTACAAGAGAAAGTAGCCCATTCTTCATCTCTAAATTGTGTGCCTCCACCTTTAAAATAAAGAAATTAAATTTTTTAAAAGAGAAATTTTTCATTTTACTAGGAATTTGCTTGCCAGTTTTCGCCTCATGGAAAAGTAATTCATAAGCTCCACAGTTGCTTTGAAGGTTCTGACTATCAGTTGACCAATCAATGGAAGTAATAAATGATTTATGGGAGAGACATTTGGAAACTAATCCAAAGTTTTCGGTCTAAAGATTTCGTCAATTTTATGGCAAATTAAAAAATAAACAAACCTCATAAACATAAATCACATTATCGTGAGATCCAACAGCTAAAAGTTGATCATCAGGAGAATAAGCTACAACTTCAATCCATTCTTTGGCATCAGTCAAAGTTTTTACTTTCTTTGTTAAATTTTTGACCTCAAAGATGTGAACTTCTCCAGTATTGACCCCAAGAGCCAAATGTCCGCTCTTGGAAATCGCGGCAGCTCTTGAACATTGATTTGGAGGGTACATACTTAAAGTTGATGCACCTCCTACTTTTTTTTTGGGTCCAGCAGTGTCGTTGATTATACCAGTGGCCATAGTTTTATGATTTTTAGGATCAAAAATAACAATTTTATTGTCGTCACAACTGGTAAGAATCTAATGAAAAAAATTTTTAAAATATTCAAACAAATCCATAAAATAATATAAACCATTCCACTATTTGGACACACACCAAGGCCCCAAACTTCTCCATCAGAATGTCCATTCATAACTACATTTTGTTTGCCTTCTGCGATCTCCACAATGCAACCATTTCTTGTTCCGACCACAATCACATTATTTTTAACATCAATTGCTTTGGCATAATGAGGCAAATCAACAGAACTCAATTTGTTCACATCAGCGTCAAAAATATTCAATTTTTTATCATTTCCACTACTATAAATTTGATTGTTAATGATGGTGAGTGCTTGAATAGACCCTTGATGGATTTGGAAGGTTTTTGCAGCCTGATTTCCCTCCCATAAATAAAGCAATCCTTCAGAAGAACCAGTCACAAATTTTTCCCCTCCATCAAAGAATGAAATAGCAATTTGAGAAGCCATTTTGCAGCTGCCAAAAAGTCCTTTTTTCTTTTCACCATCCTTTGTGAATAACATCACATCTCTTTTGCCAACAACACAAAAATCATAACTTCCTCCAGTAGCACTGTCGATATCATAAACTGGTTCTCCACCAAACTTTATTTATAAAAAATTCATTACAATTAATTTCCCCTAATATATTACCTTCTCAGACCATAAAACTTTTCCATTTTCAGCATCCAAACCAAAGATAGTATGATCATTATCTAAAGCGCAGGCATATACCCGTTTAGAATCTTTGCTCCAAGCTAATGCTTTACATGCTCTCATACCTCGACCCAATGAAAGCTTAGTTTTCAAAGCTCCACAACCGATATCCCAAATGCAAACTGATGGTTTATCTCCAACTTGCCCTGTTGCCACCAAAGTTCGATCGAAGTTGATAGCGACCGAAACAATATCATCAGTGTGACCGTTTGCTGTTTTACTGTTGCCTGAACCTAAAAATCTCTGAATGTTATTCTTGATGTCGAATAAAACTACAACAGCTCCAGCTGCAAAAACGACTTCTTCGGGATTTTTGGCAAAATAACTAAGAAAAATCATAAAAAAGAGTAAAATTAATGGACTTTAAGAGAGAAAAAAAGAAACATTAAAAATAAAAATGAATTAATTTTTACAGATTATTTCGAGAATCTTCACATCTGTAACCATTGACATATTGAAGTTCCAGGTCTTCAGCAGGTGCTTCATTATTTTTCTGAGGGGCTTTGTTTTAAAGGATAATAATAAAAAAATTAATTGAATAAAATAAAAATATTAAGAGAACAAAAAAAATTAAAAAATTCAGATTTTACGATTAGTTGGTGCCACAAGGCTTCCCAACCATGGTTTTACAGCAGCGAATTGTTCACCTTCTTGTTGTTCTTGAACTCCAAAAAGATTGTTCTATAAATAAAAGAAATTATGTTGATTTGTCTAAAAAACACATAAATTTAGATTATGAAAAAATAAAAAAAATATTTTGATTTGTCAAAATTTATATGTATTGAGATTATGAAAAAATTCAAAATATTTTTACATCATCTGGCTTTTTTTCATCTCTATCATATCGACTTTTTGCCTCTCCATTTTTTGTCAAAACTTGACCGTTAAATTCGATCATAAGATCAGGATCTTCTTCGCTAAACAATTAAAATTTTGAGCAAATCAATTGAAAAAAAATATCGGAAAAACTTTGATTTTAAGGGTTGAGACTAAAAGAAAATTATTTAATTTTATTTATGAAAAAAGAAAATGTTACTGTATTCTCATCTTGCCCTTTACTTGCTCCGCAGCCCATATAAATTGTAAATGAAAATTTAGTTTAGAAGTTTAAGTATTTAATTTAATTAAATATTTATTTTTTTTCATTTAAAAAGGAAATTTTCAAAGAAGTTACATTTTTTTTTGAAAGTTAGTTTTTTTTTTTTTTTTTAATTTTATTTATGGCGACTTTTTCAAAAAAATTAAGTAACCTACTATTTTGAATAATTTTTTTTCATTTTTATTCAAAAGGTTTTAAAACATAACGTTTATTAGTATTCTTTATTTTTTAAAAAACTTGAGAAAAAGAATAATAATTTTTTCTTAAAAATTAATAATAAGTATTCATAAATTCTTTATCAAAGAAAAAAAATGCAAACAAAAACAACATTAAATTAATTTCATTTCATTTTCTAAAAAAACGACAATGGCAAAAAACGCCAAACCACAATCTCCATTTATCTGCATTTTGGGTGCAGCCCAAGATGCTGGATGTCCAAGTCCTTTATGTCAAAAAGAGTGCTGCCGAAATATTCCTATGACATCTTATCTATATGCAACCAGTTTTGCATTGGTCATTCCAAATGAAAAAGAAGACCAAGTGATTTTATTCGACTGCACCCCAGATTTCAAATTTCAAATGATGAAATTACAATCTTTTGTGAATTTTTCTAAACCAAATGCAATATTTCTCACCCATGCTCACATCGGTCATTGTTTGGGATTGATTAATCTAGGAAGAGAGGTTCTTAATACAAATAATTTAGATGTCTATTGTTTCGAGCGAATGGCTTCATTTTTAACAAATAATGGTCATTATTCTCAATTAGTTCATTTACAAAACATAAAGTTGAATCTTTCTTCTTTATGATCAAAAACCCATAATTATTAACGAAAACATTGAAATAACTCCTTTTTTAGTCAAGCATAGAGGGGAATTTTCTGAAACATGCGGGTTTCAAATAAAAGGATTGAAGCAATCTATAATTTATTTGCCTGATATTGATGATTTAAATGAACAAATGGTTGATTTTGATCTAATGATTCAAACAAATGATAGGATTTATATTGATGGGACTTTTTTTAATGCCAAAGAATTAGGAGGAGCAAGAGACATTAAAGAAATACCACATCCTTTGATTGAAAACAGTATAGAATTCTTTGATGGGTTAGAGAGTTCTGAAAAGAGCAAAATATTTTTCATACATCTCAATCATACAAATCCCTGCTTGAAAGAGGACAGTGCTGAAACAAAAAAAGTTTTGGAGAAAAAATATAAATTCGCTAAACAATTTGATATTTTCGAAATATAATCATTCTTTATTTTTTTCTTTAAAGTTAGTTCTTTTAAAAAAAAATGGACAAATAAAATTCTTAAATTTTGAGTAAAAATGAAAAATGCATTTTATTTTAAAAAATCTCCATTACATTATAGGGAAAGAAAAAAAAACAATTTCTCATTGATTTTCTCTATTTGAAATCAATTTTCTTCCAAATTTTAATTAAAAAAACAAATCTCAATAAAAACTATGTCAAACTCCACAAATTCAATAATTCCCAGATTAATTCTTCTCAAAAACCATTTAGTGTCAAATTCCAAAGAAGCTTTAATCCCTGATGATAATTTTTCCGTTATGAACCATTTTCTTTCCTCTCTCAACAAAAAATACCTAAAATCTTTGCTTTTTCCTCGAAATGACGAACGTGAAAAACTTCTTTCCGATTTATCTAAAGATATTGATTTCCTCAAATATAAAGAAACAGAAGATAAACAGAACCCTGAATTAGTTTACAATCTGTTAAAAAAATTCTTCAAACTAATTAATGCCAAATACGAGGATTTCCAAAAAGATCCTAATAAATATTTATATTCAGCAGAAGTCTTATTTACTTTTGATCAAGGCCTTGGCAATCGTTTCGGTGTAGATTTTGAGTTATATTTAGCTTCTTTGTTGAATTTCGGCACTGCAAAACATCTGCCATTTATAAAAAATCTCTTTCAATTAGAAGATTTCGGCTGTTTTGCTTTAACTGAACTAGCTCATGGTTCGAACGCAAAGAACATTCAAACAATGGCTATTTATGACCGCCAAACCAAAGAATTCATAATAAATACCCCAAGTGACTTATCTTTGAAATTTTGGGTCGGTTCAGCTTATAAACTCGCCAATAAGGCCATAGTATTTGCTCATCTTTATATTTCAGATGTAAATCATGGTATACATGCATTTATTGTTCCTTTAAGAGAAAAAATAGGCGACTTAAAAATAAATGAAGGGATTATGATTGGAGATTGTGGCCCGAAAATTGGTCTAAATAGTCTTGATAATGGGTTTATTCGTTTTGTTGATGTGAGAATCCCTCGAGATAACCTTTTGGATAAATTTTCTTCTGTTTCTGAAGACGGGAAGTTTTCTTCATTAATAAAAGGTAATTTTGAAAGATTTGGTTTTTTATTGGGAAGCATAATGAACAGATCTCGTATATTCCTTTGTTCGCGAGTCACAATCAATTTGTTATCTTCTTTGACTATAGCATCAAGATTTTCAATCCTCCGTCGACAATTTGGCAAAAACGCATTAAAACAAGAAATTTCTATTTTGGATTATCCAAGTGTTCAATATCGTTTAGTTCCATATTTAGCAGGGGGCTTTGTGATGAGGATCGTTAATCAAGCCTTATATGATTTATGGGAGACAAATAAGATCATTATTTTAGACCCTAAAAATACATTAACTGCTGAAATACATGCTATTATTTCAACGTTAAAACCATTATGCAGCTGGTACTGCAGAAGAGGCATTCAAGAATGCAGAGATATATGCGGAGGTTTTGGATATTCTGTGTTAGGGAAAATAAGCCAGATTTATGATGATAATGAAATAAATGTAACTTGGGAAGGAGATAATACAGTTCTTTTGCAACAATCGGCAAAATTTCTATTTGAATGTATGAGACATATCAAAAATGGGAATAAAGTGCCTTATGGGACTTTAGATTTTTTGAAATATAAAAGTTTTTTAAAAGAGAAATGTGGGTTTAAGACTAGAAAAGAAGCGATGAAAATAAGGGAGCTAGTCAAGGTTTTTCAATTCAGAGTCATTCATCTCATGTATCAAAGCATGAAAATCATCGATATCAATGAAAGAAAATTACAAAATAGCTTTGATGTTTGGAATAGCAGTCAAGTGTTTTATTTAAGAGATGTTGCATTAGCATATGGAGAATTATTTATTGTAAAAGAATTAGCTAATAAAATCACGAAAATCAATGATAAAAAATCAAGAAAAATCATTAAAAAATGTGCTTCTTTGTATGCGCTCAAAAATATTGAGGAAAATTTCTCACAATTTCATGAATATCTTAATGTAAAACAAATACAATTGGTAAAAGATGGTATTTTATTCCTTTGTAGCGAGTTGAAAAAGGAAATTATTGATGTCATTGATGTCATTGCTGCTTCCGATGAAATCATTGATTCTCCGATTGGGAGCTCAGAAGGCAGGATGTATACAAAGTATTTGCAAAAAACCTTTGAAATGCCACAATGTTTTGAAAAAATTCCTTGGTGGCCTGAAATTTATAAAAAAGATTGATTTTTTTTTAAAAAAACTACAAGAAAAAATTAAATGAAAAAAATTAAGATTACTGGTAAGACAAATTTATTGATTTTAGCAAAAGCAATAAAGTCTTTATTTTATTTTTTTACAATATTATTAAATTAACATGCCATTTTTTTTTTTAATTAAAAATTTTAATATTAAAAAAAAAAAAAATATACTTAAAATTCAGAAAATTCAAAAAGTAATAATAATAAATAAAAACTATAATAAAAAAATGAGCAAACATTATATGTCTAAGGAGTTGGTGGGAATCCGAATAGCCCATGACTTCGAAGATTTCATTGATGATCAGGAGGTGATTTTGACGTTAGCAGATAAGCCAATTTTAGCAGGTCAAGAAAAAATCGATGAAGAGGGCGACATTCTCGAGAATCAGAATATGAAAGATCAATATACCACTGAATTTTACAACAATCAAAAAACAAAAAAATCCAATGTTTATTAAAAAACTCATATATTTGTTTATATTTCTAAATTTTAGACATATATTGATGATAAATATGATACAGAGAAGAAGATACTTTCTTATTATGATGAGAAGAAACCAGAAAAGGTTTTTTTGTTCAATATAGATGATAAATAATAAGGTTTATTTTTAAAGAAAGGAATCGTTTTAGATGATCAAGGTAGTTTTGATATAAATAAATTGAATAAACTCGAACAAATTAAAAAGAAATTAAAAACTTCTCATGACAATTCGGTTTCTTTAATCGTTGAGAAGGTTCTATTTCTATTTGAAACCTGAACATATTAATAAAGTTTATCATTTTTCTCTTTCAGAAAATCGCCTCAGAATACGAACAGCCACAAATGAAGATTTTTCCAAAGCCTTTGATGAAAAAAAAAAATAAGAAAGACAATGATTTTGTGAATTTTTTAGAGGAAAGTTCAGAAGCAAATGACTATTCAAATTATGGTTTTCCATAAAATTTCTTTGATAATTATAAAAACCTTTATTTTTTCCCAGGAACCAGAGACGGCAAAAAACATGAAGTAAATCAACAGGCGATCATCGATGAAAAAGAAAAACGAGAAAAAAATGCTAATTATAATTCAGCTTTAGAAAAAGCTACAGCCCAAACTGAAAATAATTTAAAAGTATTATTTTTTGAAAACAAAAAAAAATTTGAATTAACAAAAAAATTACCCTAAAAAGAGAAAAAAAGGTTTGGATTTTTCGAGATTTATGGAAGATGAAGATGAGCAATTAGAGAAATCTCTACAAAAACAACAGAAATTAATCTTAGCAAAATCCAATGTTGAGGACACTGTGAAGGATTTTCTTGAATCAAATACAAAACTTGAAAATAAAATCAACAAATCAAACCAAGAGGATTTCTCAATAGCCTTTGATATCAAAAAACCAAATGACGAGAAAATAAGTATATTTCTTCACGTTTATATTTATAAATAATATTTGCAAAGAAAAAGAAGAAATTTCATCGATTGTGACTTCCACCGAATTTCTAAAAAATGTGAAAACGGAACAAGAAACACAAGAAACTCAACAACAAATGTATTATTTTTTTATGTTTTTCTTTTAACAAAGCTTTATTTTCAATAGAATGGCTCCCAATAGACTCTCAATGAAAGATTCTAAAGATGGTATGACATCTGTTGTAAATGTGGCACTTCCTTCTGAAAAATTGATCTCCTATACAAAAAACACTGGTTTTCAAAGTGTTTCAAAACCAGTGTCTACTCCAAGACCTTCATCGAATCCCACTAACACTAAAGGAGAGCCTGGAACAGCCGAGCCTGAGAACTATGATGAAGAATTTCTTGTTAAAAACGAAGAAGATCTTAAAAAAGAGATTGAATTTCTCAATGATGAAACATATGGTGTAGGATTATCAGGAGTTTTAAAACGATTAAGAGAAAGAGGTGAATTAAATCTAAATGAAGCTGATTATTCTGGTAGGACTAATGATAAATTACCACATGAAGAATTAGCGAAATTTGGAAGTGCTCCTAGTGATAAAATAAAATTAGAATATAGAGATCAAAATGGTAAATTAATGACACAAAAAGAAGCCTTCAGGTATATGTGTTGGACCTTCCATGGAAAAAAACCTGGGAAACGAAAAATTGAAAAGAAGATCAGAAAAGAACAGATGAAAACTGACCCGAAGATGAAGAATCTTGGAGAGACACCCCTGATGAAAGCTTTTAATAAAGAACAAGCTAAGACGAATCAGCCATATTTAGTTTTATCCCAAACGAAACCTGAATAGTGATTTGAAAAAAATTAAAGATTAATGAAAACTTTTTTTTGGATTTTTTTTTGTTTGTTAAAATATTGGGATTTTTGAGATAAAAAAAAAAAACTGCATTTTTAAATTTTAAATAAATCTTTGTGGATTTTAATAATTTTTAATAAATTTTAGGATTTTTATCAGTTTTCTTTGTTTTCAAATAATTTTTTTTTTTCATTATAAAAATTTTGTGTTTTAAAATTTTAAGATTATTTTTTTTTTCTTT
>JFJP01001990.1_pt1 | contig 17896 bp, 18 predicted proteins | sample 431651 | NCBI WGS metagenome assembly JFJP01 (sample SAMN02602958, study PRJNA72255) | Microbial mat metagenome, whole genome shotgun sequencing project. | biome: fresh water; feature: sink hole; material: water; isolation source: purple microbial (photo- and chemosynthetic) mats found in...
CGGTCATGGCGCACTTCCTTCGGTTGCATGGGCATGTGCTATCAGAAAGTGATTGCAAACTTGTGCGCACCTATTTATCATGCAGGGCATGAACAGCAAGCACCGCAAGACGCTCGAAGCCATCTTTGCCAAACCGGTGACCGGGACGATTGAATGGTCGCGCATCGAGGCGTTGCTGATCGCGGTGGGTTGCGAGGTTATCGAAGGGCGCGGGTCGCGCGTGGCGAGACGGTCGGCACCTTCCACCGCCCGCACCCCGCTAAGGAAGCCAAGCCATACCAGGTAAAGGATGCCCGCGACTTTCTCGAACTGATCGGAGTCAGACCATGAACGCCATGACCTACAAGGGCTACACCGCCCGCATCGAATTTGACGACCACGACAGCATTTTCGTGGGGCGGTTGCTCGGCATCCGCGACATCGTTGGCTTTCACGCCGACAACGTGCCCGAATTGCGCGCCGCGTTTGAAGAGTCGGTCGACGACTACCTCGAAGCCTGCGCCAAGATCGGCAAGCCTGCCGAAAAGCCGGCCAGCGGCAAGCTGATGTTGCGCGTGCCGCCGGAGTTGCATGGTTCGGCGCTTGTGGCGGCCAAGGCGGCGGGCAAGAGCTTGAATCAGTGGGCTACCGAGGTGCTGCGCCAGGCGATCCATGCATGAACCGCCGTTCCGCCAGCGCCGACTTTTGATGTTGTCCAGTCGCAGTGCAACGATTTTCCGAGGTGAACCATGAGCGAAATCATCATTCCCCATGTCGATTCGCCGCATCCGTTCGAGGCGTATGTCCAAGTGGTCGAGCCGCTGACCATCGATGACGGCGGCGGTTACTTGATCACCTTCCCCGATCTTCCGGGCTGCATGTCCGACGGTGAAACCGAGGCAGAGGCCGTTGCCAATGCGCGTGAAGCGTTTTCCGTCTGGATGTCGGCACGGGGCAGCGACTGCCGGGCAGCTTGCACGCCAGCTTGGTGGCGCGGGCCAAGGCCGAAGGTACGTCGGCGAATACGCTGGTGACGATGTTGCTTGCGGAAGGAATCGGTCGGCGTGACAAACACGCCTGACTCGTCGCGAAAAGGGCTTTCCTGCAATTTGGACAGCGCCCTTTAAGCGGCAACAACATTTTCAGCCCAGCGCTGGCAACAGGCGCACGCCGAGATCGGCAAAGTCCAGCGCGCCCCGGCTGGTTGGCGCGTAGTGGCGTACCGGTTTGCCGGCCGCGAAGGCTTCGGCCAAACGGATGTCGCTGCGGATGCCGGTCAGCACCCGATGCGCGCCGAATTGGCGCGACACCTCACCGGTGACGGCACGATGCAAACGAATGTGATCGGCCGTGGTGTTCGGCAGGAAGCCGAGTATCTTGAGACCGGGATTCGCCCCCGTCATTACCTTGAACAGCACCCGCATCAGTTGCCGCACGCCCTCGAACGACAGGTGGTGCGGAACGTAGGGGACCAGCACCCAGTTGGCGGCTGTCAGCGCATTGAGCAGCAGAATATCCAGCGATGGCGGCGTGTCCACAATCACCACGTCGAAACTCGCGGCAATTTCTTCCTCGGCCAGCGCGCGCGCCAGGCGGCATTCGTCGCGCAGGCCGCTGCCATGTTCGAACAGTTGATCGGCTGGCGCCAGGCTAAGATTTTCGAAAGCCGTTTCCCGAATTACCGAGGCCAGGCGCACATCGGGATCGGTGAAAATGCCATGAACGGCCGCGTCGCCGCGGGTCAGCTTGATCCCCAGCCCAACCGCGCAATGCCCCTGGGAATCCAGATCGACAAGCAACACCCGTCGCCCCAGCGCCGCCAGTTCCGCCGCGAGATTGACGGATACCGTGGTTTTGCCGGTACCACCCTTGCGATTGGAAATGGCGATGATCTGGGGAAGCGTTGACATGGCGGATCGATTCATTGCGATGGATCATGGGTCAGCAACCGTTGCTCGCGTTCGGCGAACTTACCGATGCCGGACACATTGGCGTCGAACAGCAACGCCGCCAGACAACGCTGATAAGTGGCGTCGGCAATCGCTTCACCCGCATCGGCCACGGACATCAGAACAACTGGAACTTGGGCAGGCTGGCCCCCTGTCCCGGTGAATCGCTGGCAGGCGCATGGCGCGCTTCGCTGGCCTGGTATTCCTTCAGCACCGCGAGCATTTGCACCGGGAGCTCGGCGAGATTGGCTCGGGGGTCGCACAGTCTGCGGGGCAACTCGCGCAGTACCTCATTGCGTTGCGCCACCGCGGCGACAACGCGCTCGATGCGCTGGCGCACGACATCCTGGCTCTGTATCTGACCGAGTATTTCGGCAATCTCCTTCGCCAGGCTGGTGTTGTGCCCTGTCACCACGGTAAACAGGGTCTTGTAGTACTGGCGGATATCGTCATAGTTTTCCCGTAACCGGTGAATCGAGCCGATAACGGCGCTGGCTTCCGCGATCTGTCGGTCCATCGGACTCAATTTCAGCCCTTGCAGCATGGTTTGCTGCGCATCCTTCAGGCCCTTCTCGATCATGTTGGCGGCCTGCGCCGAGCGCTCCGAGAGCTTGCGTACTTCATCGGCAACCACGGCGAAGCCACGCCCGGCATCGCCCGCGCGCGCCGCTTCGATGGCGGCATTCAGCGCCAGCAGATCGGTCTGCTTGCTGATCTCCTTGATGACCTTGATGAAGCTTGCCAGCCCGTCGATCTCCCTGATGGCGGCTGCCTGAACACTGTCCATGTCCTGCCGGATCATTTCCGGCAGTTCTTCGAAGAAACCGGTGATCTTGACGATGGACGCAACGCTATCTTCGATCCCGCTTTCCATGTCGTGCGAAGACATGTTGGAATCGTCGAGATAGTCCAGCAAGGCAACGGCGGACTTATTGACCTTGCTCACTTGTTCGATCAGGTTCAAGGCCGACGCTTCGGTATCGTCGATTACTGCTTGCAACTGACCGCCGATGGCCTCGTCCAGGCTGAGGTGATTTTCCAGCAGCAGCAGGCTCTGCTCGCTGGACCGACGCACGACGGCATTCTGGCCGCTCGCCTGTTCCTTGAGCGTGGTTCTGATCCAGGCCAATTCCTGCTTCATGAACGGCCAGACCATCAGCAGGGTAAGCGGGATGAAGGTGAGCATGGATAGAACGGCGGTAATGGTGATCTCACCCGCCCAGCTCACACCCGCCGGTACAAGAATACTTTCGTGCAGCCAGAGCGAGCAGAACCAGGCCACCAGGCTGGTAACGAGAATCGCGGCAAACGCCGCGCCCAACAGCTTGGGAATAAGCGTCGTGTGCGGGAAACTGTAGGCAAGAGGTTCCATCGGGGATTCCCTAAGCGCCAGGCAGGACCTGCTTGATGATTTTCAACAAGTCCGCTCCGCCCACCGGCTTCACCAGCCAACCCGTGGCGCCCAGTTTCTTGCCTTCCTCGCGCTTGTCGGCCTGACTCTCGGTGGTCAGGGTGAGGATGGGCGTGAAGCGAAACCCGGGCAATGCGCGCACGTTCTTGATCAGTTCCATGCCGCCCATGTTCGGCATGTTGATGTCGGTGATGATCAGGTCCGGCTTGGTTCCGCCCTTGAGCTTCGTCAGCGCCTCGACGCCGTCTTTCGCCGTCTCGACCTTGAAGCCCGCCATTTCCAGATTCGTCTTCACGCTCATCACCATGGTGGCGGAGTCATCGACGATCAATATGGTTTTTGCCATGCCATTTCTCCTCGTTTCAATTCTTCAATGCCGTCGCCAGCCAGGCGGCCAGGCCGGCGTCATTAGGCCAGGCGCTGATCGCGGGTTTCGCGACCATCAACACTTGCAGGTTGGCGGGGTGCAGATGGGTGCAGGCGGCAAGGTCCACGCGCGCCGTGGTTTTCTTCTGCAGCCATTCCAGCAGCGCCTCCGCTTCCTCGACGCTGACCACGTCGCTGAAGGTCGCCAGGCTTTTCTTGTAGGCAATGGCCATTACAGGATCTCCTTGACATTGAGCACCATCAGCACCGAGCCGTCGCCCATCAGGGCCGAGCCGGAATAGGCGACGAGTCTGGCCAGCACGCCGGTCATGGGCTTGAGGATGATGTCAGTCGTTTCGCGGAAGTCGTCGACCAGCAGGCCCACCGATTCGTCGCCGAGGCGTACCACCAATACCGCCAGTTCGTCATTGGCGTTGGCTTTTGGCGCCGTCGCCAGGCCCAGCAAGGTGTTGATCGACTTCAGCGGCACGATGCGCCCGCGCAGCACGGTGGCGAGGCTCTTCTTGATGGTGCGGATGGCGCTCTTCGGCACGCGCACGGTTTCCACCACGCTGTCCATGGGCACGCCGAATATCTGGCCGTCGGACTCGACGATCATGACGTTGGTGACGGCCATGGAAAGCGGCAGCGACAGGCGCAGGCGCGTGCCTTTGCCCTTTTCGCTGTCGAGGGTGACGATGCCGTTGACCTTCTCGACGGCAGTCCTGACGACATCCATGCCCACCCCGCGCCCGGAAAGATCGGACACCACTTCCATGGTCGAGAAGCCGGATGCAAAGACGAGGTTAACCGCTTCCTGATCGCTCATGCGTTCCAGGGCGGCCTCGTCGATAAGGCCCTTCTCGTAAGCCTTGCGCTTGATGGTCATGGGGTCGATGCCCTTGCCGTCGTCGCGAATCTCGATCACCACGCGGTCGGATTCCTGGCTGGCGCGAATGGTGAGCGTGCCGGCGGCGGGCTTGCCGGCGGCAAGGCGCACCGCGGGCAGTTCAAAGCCGTGGTCGAGGCTGTTGCGCACGATGTGTACCAGCGGATCGCCGAGCGATTCGATGATGTTCTTGTCGGCTTCCGTGTCCTCGCCTTCGAGCACCAGATTAACTTCCTTGCCGAGCTTGCGCGAGATGTCGCGCACCAGGCGCGGGAAGCGTTGAAACACGAACGAGACCGGCATCATGCGCACCTGCATGATGGCGTCCTGCATTTCCTCGGCGATGCGGTTGATCACCGCGTACTGGGACTTGATTTCACGCGCCAGGTCGCGCACCCCGAAGACAGTCTCGGCGCGGCCGGCCAGATAGGGCAGCGCATTTTTCGACACCACCATCTCGCCGATCAGGTTCATCAGGCGATCGATCTTGGTCTGGTCGACCTTGAGACTCTTGGGGCCGGCGGCGACGTCTTCGGCGCGGCGGCCAAACCCAAGCTTTGTGTCGCCTTCGGTCTCAGCGCCGACTGGCAGCGCCGCGGCCGGGCGTTCCGATGCGACCTCGTGTCCGGTTGCGAGTGCGGTGGCGACCGCCGTAGTTTCCGCTACGGCGGATTTTGGCTGCTGCTCGAATTTGCCTTCAAGCCAGAGGAGGAGCGGCGCCGTAGCGGCTTCTTCCAGGGCAGTGGCCGTGGCCGCTTCCAGTCCGGGCACTGCGGCAAGATCGCCGCTCGCCTTCAGGCAGCCGGAGAGCGCTGCGGCAACACCCTTGATGCGGCCCATTTGCCAGCTCGCCGCAACAGGCAGGTTTAGTATCTCGCGCTGCACCGCGACCAGGGCCTGTAGGGCCGCGGCTTCTTCCGGCGTCAGCGGACTTTCCTGCGCCGTGACGGCGATGGTGGACGCAGCCGTGTTCGCCGTACCATCGAGTTCATGATCGGCCCACTGCGGCGCCTTCAGATGGCGCAGGGATTCGATCAGCGTGCCGAATGCCTTGCGGTCCTCCGGCGCCAGTTCCATCAACAGCAGCAGCCAGCGCAAGGCCGACGAGAGCCACAGATACGGGCTGGAAAGTTCAAGCAGGGTGTGAACGCTACGGCCAAGGCCTTCGATGTGCCCGGCGTCCAGCAGCTTCATGGCGTCGACGACGAAATCCTCATACACCGGCCCGCCATTCGGATCGCCCGCCGGCAGTGCCAATGCGAGCGGGGACACTGGAACCATGCGCACCTGATCCGGCATGTAGCGGTAATACTCGTCCAGTTCCGCCCGCGGCGCCGCGCTCAAGAGATGAAAATCCAGCGCACAGCGATAGGCATCCAGCGCCGCCAGTGGCGGCCACGGCTGGCGTGCGCTGATGCTCCCCCACAGCAGGCCGGGCGTGCCGCGGGCCTGGAAGAAAGGATCGTCGCCCTGGAAAAAGCACTCCTCGGCCGGTGCGTAGTCCAGCCAGTGCAGCACCGCGCCGTCGCAGGCTTGACGGTAGGCGTTCATGCGCACGTCTTCGGGAATGTCGGCCAGCGGCAGCGGCCGGCCATCTGCGGCGGCAACATCGGCCACGGTCTTGATCAGCGCTACCGCGACGGCAACGGCGGCGGCGCCTTCGACGGTGGCGATCAATTGCCGCAGCGATTCCGCCAGGCGTGCCGAATCGGCGGCGTGGGTCGCGCCGATACCGCCCTTCGCTTCGATTTCGTCGCACAGCATGCCGACGAAATCCATCGCGTCGAGCAGGCGGTCGGCCAGTTCCTTGGAGTAGTCCACCCGGCCCTGACGCACGGCATCCATCAGATCCTCGCCGGCATGTAGCACGCGAGTCATTTCCGGAAATTCGAACAGGCCGCTGTTGCCCTTGAGCGTATGCACCATGCGGAACAGCGACGTCATCAGCTCGACGTCAGCGGGGGCGTCTTCCAGTTCCATCAGCTTTTCGCCGATGCCTTGCAGGAAGTCGCGCGCCTCGGAGAGGAATTGTTCGAGCAGGGGACTCATGCCGCGACTCCGATGAGCAGCTTGACATGCGTCAGCAGGTGGTCGGGCTTCACCGGCTTGACCAGGTAGGCATTGGCGCCGGCAACATAGGCCTGTTGGTGGTCGCTGCTCTCGGCTTCGGTGGACACCATGATGGCCGGCGCCTGGAAGAAGTCCTGCCCGCGTAGTTCGCGCAGGAAACCGTAGCCATCCAGCTTGGGCATGTTGATGTCCACCACATACAGGTCAAAGGGGGCTTGCAGCGCCTTTTCCAGCGCCTCGACACCGTTTACCGCCTCCTCGACGGCATAGCCGGCCGCTTCGAGTATGTTGCGGTGATACATGCGCACCGTGGCGGCGTCATCGACAATCAGGATGCGTCTCATCGTGGCTCCAGGGGTTTTTGATAGACGATGGCTTCGGGAAACTTGCGCACCTTGTAAAGCGACGAGACACGACTCATCGATTCGGAGTGGCCAAGACAGATGTAGCCGCCCGGCTTGAGGGCGTCATAAAATGTTTCGGCCGCCGTCTTGCGCGAAACGTCGTCAAAATAGATCAGCAGGTTGCGACAGAAGATGACGTCGAAGTCGCGGTAGGCACGCGTGTCGGCGCGTTCGGAGAGATTGACGCGGGTGAACTCGACCGCATCGCGCAAGTCGTTGCAGATCTGGTAGCCCTCGGCATTGCGCTTGAAATATTTGCGCAGGATGGTTTCCGGCAGATGTTGCACCGAACGCTCGGTGTACTGACCCTGGCGCGCCTGGGCGAGGATCTTGGTGTCGATGTCGGAGGAAATGATCTCGATATCCCAGTCCTTGATGCCGGCCCAGTATTCGAGCAGATAAATGGCAATGGAATATGGTTCTTCGCCCGAGGATGAGGGAATCGCCCAGATGCGGATGGGGCCGCCGTTGCGCTTGCGGCTGGTGATATCGGGAAGTATGGATTTGACCAGGCACTGGAACTGGTATTCCTCGCGGAAGAAGTAGGTTTCATTGACCGTCATCAGGTTGGTCAGATGCTGCAGTTCCTCACCCGAGGCCTCGAAGCGCAGCATCGTGAAGTAGCTGCGAAAGTTGTGGCTCTCCGTCAGTTCGATGCGCTCAAGCAGCCGTTTGTCGACGAAATATCGCTTTGAGGGTTCGAACTGGATGCCGGTCTTGCGATAGAAAAACTCGCGAAACTTTTCGAAATCCAGCTCACTGATGGAGGGATCGGCCATTTTCGAATCAGTCCGCAGCGATGCGTTGCAGGGCCAGGTCGGCGGCAAACTGTATGTAGGGTTCGTCGGCATAGCGCGCCTTGAGCCGCAGCAGCGGCGCTTGTGCCGCGGCCGAGCCCACCTCGCCGAGCAGATCCACCGCCGTGGCGCATACGTTCAACTGCGAGTCTTCTTCAATAACCGAGATCAGCCACGATTCGACCTCGGGATGGCGCAGCGATTCGAGGATATTCACGGCGAAGATGCGTACGTCCGGGCTGGTGTCCGCGAGCAGCGCGCGCATGATGAGCGCCACCTCGTCTGGCAACTGTTTCATCGCTTCTATTGCCTCGTTGCGCAGACCGGCGTCCTCGCTGCGGAGACAGTCGACCAGGCCCGCTACCGCAATCTCGTCGCCCAGCGCAGTCAGCGCGGTGAGTATGACTTCGCGTACCGAAACGTCGTTCTCCCGCTGCAGGCGGTTCACCAGCATGGCGGATGCGTCGGAGCAATCGGTCAGGTCGCGCGCCGCCCAGCGCCTGGCCTTGGGGTCGGCATTTTCAAGTTCCGCCACCAAACTGGCGCAGTCGCGCGCCTGCTTGCGCTCGTCCGCCGCGACCGGTTCGACGGTATGTTTCTTTATGAATGCCATGGGGTTTCCTAGCGTCCAGCCCAGACGTTGATCTGGGCAGCGATTTTTTCGGAATGCAGAACCAGACTGGCGCCGCCACGTTCGATCAGTTCCGCCGGCATGCCGAAGACCACGGCCGACTCCTGCGACTCGGCGATGGTGCGACCACCGCGTTTTTTGAGTTCCGTGAAGGCGTCGGCGCCGTCGTAGCCCATGCCGGTGAGCATCACGCCCACCACGCGCGATGGATCACAATGTTCAAGGGCGGAGCGTCCCAGCAGTTCCACCGATGGATGCCAGAGAAACTCGCGGTTCTCGGGCTTGGCGATCACGGTTAGCTTGCCGGCCCGCTGCGCCAGCAGCATGTCCGCTCCGCCCTTGCCGATGTAGATGGTGCCGGGTTCGAGCGGCATCGGACTGGCGGCTTCCACCACGGTGAGTTCGCAAAGGTTGTTCAGGCGATCGGCGAAGGGGCGGGTAAAGGAAGCCGGCATGTGCTGGGCCACCAGTACCGGCCAAGGAAAATTCGCCGGCAAGAGCGGCAGGATGTCCTCCAGCGTGCGCGGTCCGCCGGTAGACACGCCGATGATCACCAGCCCTTCGCCGGCCACGCCGCGGCGCATCGCCACCGGCCGCGGCACGGGCTTTTCCCGCTCCTCCCGCAGGCGCTGGGCCAGCCCGCGTGCGCTCGACCCCTTGCGCTTGATGTGGGCGCGCGTGGCCGCACGCACCTTGCGCACGAGTTCAGTCTTGATTTCGCCGATGGACAGCGAGATGGTGCCGCCGGGCTTGGCGACGTAGTCCACCGCACCCAGATTCAGCGCCTCGAAGGTGGCCAGCGCCCCCTTCTCGGTGAGCGACGAGACCATGATCACGGCCACTGGACGCTCGGCCATGATCAGCGAGAGCGCGGTAATGCCGTCCATCTCCGGCATGTTGATGTCCAGCGTCACCACATCGGGCTGAAATTCGTGGTTTTCCGCCACGGCTTCCTTGCCGTTCCTGGCCTGGCGAATCTCGAAATCACCCTCGGCCTCGAACAGGGTGGCTAATTGCCGGCGCATCAGTGCCGAGTCGTCGACGATAAGGAGCTTGATCATGGCACCGTTCTTTTTCCGTTATGCCGCCAGCTTTGCCAGGTCGTCGCGCTCGCGTGCTTCGACCAGGTGCTCGGGCGCGATGAGTTGCACCATGCGCTTCTGCTTTTCCAGGTTCGCCATGCGCGCCAGGAGCTTGCCCTGTTCGCTCGACAAACGCGGCGCGGCCTCGATCTCGGACTTGTGGATCTTCAGTACCTCGGCGACCGAATCGACGATGAAGCCGGTGCGCATGCCCTCGATCAGGAACACCATCACGCGTTGGCGATCCGAACGCTCGACGGTCGGCAGGCCGAGGCGACGGCGCAGGTCGATCACCGGCAGCACGGCGCCGCGCAGGTTGATGACGCCCTCGACGAAGGGCGGCGCCTTGGGCACGTGCGTCAATTCTTCCGGCACGCGCACGATTTCCTGCACGCTGTCGATGGGCACGCCGAACTCCTCCTTGTCGAGGCGGAACACCACGACTTGTTCGTCGTCGTCGTTCACTTCATCTTCGTTGCCACTCTCTTCTCGTTCCTTGTCTTCTTGCAGGCTTTCCACAGTCGTCAATGCCTCCTTGATGGCGGAATGGCGGAACAGGTTGGCGGCGGAAATGATCGACACCAGGCGCTTGCCGCCGTCCAGCCGGCAGATTTCGGAAATGTCCGAATGCTCGCCTTCGCGGGCGAGCAGGCCGGGCATGGCGTCGACGTCGGCCTTGGCCACGCGCAACACTTCGTTCACGCTGTCCATGACGATGCCCACCGAGGCGCTGCCCAGGGATACCACGACGATGCGGCTGTGCTCGTCGGCTTCCTGTGGCGGCAGGGCGAACATGCGACGCAGGCTGACCAGCGGCAGCAGACGGTTGCGCAGCGTCATCACGCCCAGCACATGTGACTGCGCATGCGGAACGTGCACGATGTTTTCCGGCACCTGCACGATTTCCTGCACGTCGTCGATGGTGATGGCGTATTCCTGGCCGGCGACATCGAAGCTCACCAGTTGTAGTTCGTCGCTGATGACCTCTTCCTCGCTCTCGGTGCTGCTGTAAATCCCCCCCGCCATGGCGGCCGTCCTCGCGGCGGCGGCGATTTCGGCAAACTCCTGGGCGATCAGCTTGGCGAAGTCGAGCACCATGATCATGGCGTGTCCACCGACGTCCTTGATGATTCCCGACAGCAGTTCGGTGTTTACCGTGCCCTGGATGGAACCCACGCCTTCGATCTTGCCCGGTTCGACACCAACCACGCTGGCGACCTTGTCCACGACGAAGCCCAGCGGCTGGCCGATGTCGATCACCAGGGCGCGCGTCGAGTCGTCGTGAGCCTGTTCCGGGAAGCCGAAAATTCGCCGCAGACTGATGATGGGCAGCACCTTGCCGCGCAGATTTGCCAGTCCGTCAAGCGTGGCCGGCGCCAGCGGTACGCGCACCGTCTCCGGCACACGGATGATTTCTTGCACCGGCGCCATATCAACGGCGAATACCTCGTTGCCGGCGATAAAGGTGACGAACTGGCGTATGTCGGAAACCTGTTCGTCAATGGCGTCTTCGTCACGGCCGGTTGCCGCCGTGTCGGAGACGGACACGTCCTGTTCCTGTTGGGTCATGATCGCGATCCCCGGTTATGCGGCTTGCAATTCATCGGCAAGTGAGGCAATTTCCTCGATGGCGGCAGCCAGTTCCTCAGCGCCCTGCGACTGCTGCTTGGCGGCGGATGCGGCCTCGGTCGAGGCTTTGTCGGCTTCCTGGGCGGCGGCGGCAATCTGCTCCACGCCCTTCTTGACCTGGGCCGTGGCAGCGGCGATTTCATCAGAGGCCTTGAGGATTTCCTGCGTGCCTTTTTCGACAATCGCGATATCGGCCTCTATCGACACCAGGTTGGCCGTGCTGAGCTTGGCGCGTTCGACTTCGGCCAGCGCCGTCGCGACGATTTCCTCGAGGTCACGGCCGACCACGCCGATCTGGTCCTGTACCGCCTTCACCAAATCCTTGATACGATCAGCATTTTCGGCGGAGTCGTGGGCAAGATTGCGAATGTCGGTGGCGACCACCACGAAGCCCTTGCCGAACTCGCCGGCGCGCGCGGCTTCGATGGAACCGTTGACCGCCAGCATGTTGGTCTGGATGGAAACGGTGGTGATGGCATCGACGATCTTGTCGATGCGGCGCGACACCAGTTCGAGATCCTTGATCTGTTTGATGCTGGCGCGGGACGAATCCGCCGAGGCGGAAATGCCTCCGATCAGGCCATCGACGGAGGTCTTGTTGATGGCGAGAAGATTCTTGATCGCCGCAACTTTCTCGGCGCCGCCGGTGGCGCGCGTCTGCGCCAGTTCCAGACCCTTCTCGATCTGGGTGATTGCGGCCGAGGCTTCCGCCGTACCGGCGGACTGAACTTCCGCGCCCTTGCGGATCTGTTCGATGGCCGCCATGATCTGGGCGCCGGAGCGGTTGATTTCGGCCACGGCCGACGATAGTTGCTCGGCGGCGGAGGCCACTTCTTCGGCGCTCTTGGTGACGTCCGTGGACGTCTTCAAGTCTTCAGCCAGTTCCGACAGGCTCTGCGCCGCCTGTTCGCATTGGGACAGCGCCTGCGACTGCTCTTCCACGGTTTTGGCGGTTTCCTCGGCCGCGGCCGATTGCTCCTCGGCGGCGGCGGCGATGTCTTCCGAACCCTTCAGGGCCTGCTGTGCGGCGGTCTTCGACTGCTGCGCGCCGACGGCGATTTCCTGCACGCCCTTGACGATTTCTCCGGCGTCGATACGGATCTGTTCGAGTTGCTTGGTAATGGTCTTGCCATTTTCGACCTCGCCCTCGACGGTCTTGGCCGATGCACCGATGCCTTCGGCGATGGTCTTGACCTCTTGCTGGATCTGACCGACCAGATCCTGAATCTGCTTGGCGCTCTTCTCCGAGGTCTCGGCCAGCGTCCGCACTTCGTCGGCGACGACGGCAAAACCCTTGCCGTGCTTGCCGGCACGGGCGGCCTCAATGGCGGCATTCAGCGCCAGCAGGTTGGTCTGATCGGCAATGCGCGCCACCGCCTTGACGATGTCGCCGATGTTGGCCGCCTGTTTTTCCAGTTGGGCCACCATCTCGACCGAAGCGTTCTGGCGCTGGGCGGATATGGCGACATTGGTGACCATGCTGGAGACATCGGCGCTGGTCTTGCCCACCAGGTTTTGCGTCGCTTCGGCCTTGGCTTGGCTGGTGTCGGCGTTCTGCAACTGGCGCAGGATGGAGGTTTCAACCTGTTTGAAGGCGGCCAGGGATTCCTGAGCGGCGCCGGAGGCTTCTTCGGCGCCCGTGGCGATCTGGTCGGATGAGCGCTTCAGTTCCTCGGCGGCGGACGCCGCTTCGTTGATGCCTGAGGACAGCTGACCCGTGGCGGCCGCAATGCGCTCCGCCGCCTGCTGTTGCTTGGCGAGGGTGCGCGCCTTCTTGCGCTGATCTTCGGCTTCGCGCGCGGCGGCGGCTGAAGTCTTGCCCTCGGTGGAGGTGGCGGTGACGGTCTTGAATGCGGACTTTCTGACGAGGGCCATTATGTGTCTCCTGTGCGAATGGATGCGACGTGGGCGGAAAAAGGGAATACCGAAAAGAGCGCACGGACAGGCGCACGTGAAACCAATCCTTGAACACGCTTCATCTGCGGGTTCCGGGGCAGGACGATTGCGCGGCGCATTGCCAGATCGGCTTTCCCGGAATGGATTGCACGCATGCTGGGGTCAAAAGGGGGGAGTGTCTGGGCGGCAACGCACAGAGGAATTCCCACGGAGATCCCGCAAAGGCATAAATCGGCGCAATAAAAGTGGAGCATTCATGCTCGGCTGTTTTCAGGGCCGGCATCGCGGTGCGCCTTCAGTTCGAATGTCGAAGGCACACAGGTTAGGGTGATTACGCTGAATTGCTAACTGCTGCAATTACCGGTGTGACCAAGGGTAATTACGTATCGTGTACCCGGAATACCTTCGTATTCATCACCGGGCAATTCGGATTCTGCGTCCGGGCACTAGCGTACGGAGTTGCACATGGAGACCAGATCGGCGATGGTTGCGGCTTGCATTTTTCGCATGACGTTGGCGCGATGCTCTTCAGCTGTTTTTGTGGCGATCGCCAGTTCGGTGGCAAGCGCCTTGGTGCGCATTCCCCGCAGCATTCTGTTTAGTACCTCGTTCTCTCGCGGCGTCAGGCAGGCCAGGCGCGCCACCAGGATTTCGCGCTTGTCGCGCGCAGTGCGCGCATCGCGCTCCTGGGCCAGGGCCTTTTGAACGCAGTCCAGCAGTCGCTGCTCCTTGAACGGCTTCTGCAGAAAGTCCACTGCGCCGTTGCGCATGGCCTCCACCGCCATCGGAATGTCGCCGTGACCGCTGATAAATACGATGGGAGGAACCCGTCCCTGCTCCAGTAACTGTTTTTGCAGTTCCATGCCACTGATGTCGGGCAGGCGCACGTCTACGACGAGGCAGGCGCAGCGGCTTCGCCCCCGCGAATCATTGAGGTATGCCCGCGCCGTGGCGTAAGCGTGAACTTCCATGCCCAAGGTCTCGAGCATCAGGCAAACGCTTTTGCGCACGGCACCATCGTCTTCCACCACGCCGACGCAGTCCTTGTCAGCCAGTATTTCGTCCATGGTTTTCCTTCCCCTGCTTCACTATTCCGGCCACGGGAAGGGTGAAATGAAAAATTGTGCCACCGGCGGGATTGGCAGTCGCCCAGAGGCGACCGCCATGCCCCTCGATGATCGAAAAGCAGATCGTCAGGCCAAGCCCCAGGCCTTGTTCCTTGAATGAGGTAAATGGCTGGAAAACTTCCAGGGCAGCCGCCGCGGGCATACCGCAGCCCCAATCCGTAACGCTGACCTCGACTTCGCTTGCCTTCGCCCCCAGACGTCCGGAAATGGCAATGCGTGGCTGCATGATACCCGGCAATGTGGCCTCAATGCCATTGCGCACCAGATTGACCAGCACTTGCTCCAGTTCTACCCGATCCGCATCGACCTGAGGCAAGGCCGGATCGAGTCCGGTAACATCGATAATGACTTCGGGATATTTGCTATCCAGTCGTATCCATTTGACGACGCCGCCGACGACCGCCGGCAGGGAAAGTGCGCTGCACCCAAGACGCTGGCGACGGGCAAAGCCGCGCATGCGCCAGATGATATCGCCAGCGCGCATGGCCTGTTCCTCGATGGCGCGGACAAGTTCCAGTGCCGCAGGATTGTCGGCGCACTTTCTGGCGCAGGAGGCGGCGAAACCGGTAATCGCCGTCAGCGGTTGATTGATCTCGTGAGCCAGGGCCGAAGCCAATTCACCCAACAGCACGAGGCGCCCCTGATGCGCGATCAAGGCGCGCTGGTTCCGGACTTCGATCTCCGCGCGCTGCCAGCCTATTTCACTTTCGCGCAAAAGATTTTGCGCCCGCTTGCGCTCGGAAATGTTGCGGATGTTGCATTGAATGACCTTGACGCCTTCGCACACATACGCATTGCTGATGAATTCCACCGCGATGGTTGATCCTGTTTTGGTTCTCAACGGCAGGTCTTCGTAGCGAACATAGCCGGTCGTTTGCAACTCCGTGAACATCGCTTGGCTTTCCACGATATCCGCGAATGTTCCGACTTCCCACAACATCTTCCCCAGAAACTCGACATGCGAGTAGCCGAGCAACTCTATCAAGTAGGGGTTGACGTCTTCGATCCGACCCGTGTCCGCGTTAAGAAGAAGAATGCCGTCGCGCGCGGTTTCAAAAAGGCGGCGATAGCGGCTTTCGGATACCTGTAGCGCTTTCAGCGCCATGGAGCTGATCGAGTCGGGTGCGGCTTCAGTAATGGCTGTCGGGATATTGCTGCGCATGGCGTTCCTTCCTTGCGGCCTTTTGCCGGGGAGTCGCGCCAGCCGTAATTTTGATTGTCACTTCGGCGTAACGATGGGTCTGTACGCTGGGACACCTGTGCGGTGTGGATGAAGGTCGGGATGTTGCCGCGCAGGTCCAGCTGCGTGTGCATCTTCACCGCGGACTTACTCCGAGCGCAGGGCTTCGAGCGGGTCGAGCATGGCGGCTCGGCGGGCGGGCATTACTCCGGCGATCAGGCCGATGACGATGGCTGAAATCTCGGCGGCAATGGCGTAGCTCCAGGGGGTATGCACCGGCAGGGCCGGCACGGCGAAGGCGAGGAGGCCGGCGATGCCCCAGCCCAGCGTCAGGCCGGCGGCGCCGCCAAGGGCGGCGAGCACGGCGGCCTCGCCGAGGAAAAGCAGCATGATCCGGCGCTGCGTGGCGCCGATGGCCCGCAGCAGGCCGATTTCGGCGGTGCGCTCGGAGACGGCGATGGTGAGGATGGTGAGGATGCCGACGCCGCCGACCAGCAGCGAGATGCCGCCGATGGCGCCGACGGCGAAGGTGATGGCGTTGAGCACGGTGCCGAAGACTTCAAGCATCTTCTGCTGTGGCGTGATGGTGAAGTCCTCGCGGCCATGGCGGGCGACCAGCACGCGGCGGATGCCTTCCTCGACCTCGGGCAGCGGGGCGGTCGGCTCGTAGGTGACGTGGATCTCGGCAAGGCTTTCGCGGTTGAACATTTCCAGGGCGCGGCCGACGGGAATATAGACGGTGTCGTCGAGGTCGAAGCCGAGCACCTGGCCCTTCGGCGCCATCACGCCGATGACGCGATAACGCTCGCCGCCGACGCGGATACGTGCACCCAACGGATTGGATGAGGGATTCCCCTCGGCGAACAGTTCGCGCGCCACCTTGGCGCCGAGCACGACAAAGGCGCGGGCGGCGCGCGGGTCGTCGGCGGGCAGGAAGTCACCGCTGGCGATCTTCATGCGCAGGGTTTCGGGAAAACGGTGACCGGTGCCATAGAGCGTCACCCGGCGCGAGCGGCCGGCGTGCTCGACGTCGGCGTTGCCCTGCACCATGGGGTCGGCCAGCAGGATATGGGGGGCGTGTTCGAGGGCAATGGCGTCCTCGATCGATAGTGGCCGCACGGTGTTGATGGCGCCAAGGCTGCCGCCGCGGGTGCTGGTCTTGCCCGGCGAGATGCCGATCAGGTTGGTGCCAAACTGGGTGAATTCGTCGATGACGAAGCGGTGCAGCCCCTCGCCGATGCTGGTGAGCAGGATGACGGCAGCGATTCCGACGGCGATGCCCAGTGCCGTCAACCCCGTGCGCAGGCGGTGAGCGGCGAGTGACAGGTAGGCGAAGCGGATGAAGTCGGCGGTGCGCATGGGTATGGGGGCGCTTGGAGGTGGCTGAGTGGCGAATTAGCGACGGGATAGGGCCAGCACGGGATCGAGTTTCGCGGCCTGCCGCGCTGGAATCACGGAAAACAGCACGGCGGTGGTGACGGCAGTAAGCGGTGCGGCGATCACCGCCCACCACGGCGCGGTGAAGGGAATGCTGGGGTAAAGCTGGCCCACCAGCAACTGGCCGAGCTTGCCAGCCAGAAGGCCGGTTGCCGCGCCGCCGAGGGCGAGCATGATCGCTTCGGTGAAGAAGATGGCTTTGATCTGCGCGCCGCTGGCGCCGAGCGCCTTGAGCAGGCCGATCTCGCGCTTGCGCTGCGTTACGGCGATCAGCATCACGTTCATGATGAGGATACCGGCCACCGCCAGGCTGATGGCGGCAATGCCGCCGACGGCCAGGGTCAGCGCCCGCAGGATGCGGTCGAAGGTGGCGAGCACGGCATCCTGGGTGATCACCGTGACGTCGCGTTCGCCCTCGTGGCGCTCCTTGAGAATCGCCAGTGCGTCCTCCTTGGCGTGGCCGATCTGTTCGCGTGATTTCGCCTCGATCAGGATGCGGAACAGCGAGTCGGTGTTGAACAGCGCCTCGGCCGAGGCCACCGGCACCATTACCACTTCGTCGCTGTTGAAGCCGAGCGACTGGCCCTGCTTGGCGATGAGGCCGATGACGCGGAAGCGGCGGTCGCCGATGCGCAGCCACTCGCCCAGCGGTGGTTGCGCCCCGAACAGTTCGCGCGCTACCGTCGTGCCAATGACGCAGACCGGTTCGGCGTGGTGCGGGTCGCCCGGCGGCAGAAAATGGCCGGCGGCGAGATCCATGTGACGTACCTCCAGCAACTCGGCGGTAGAGCCGAGTACCACGGATTCGCGGCTCTTGGCCTGCCAGCGCACGTCGCCGGCGCCGACAATCAGCGGCGCGATCTTGCGCACGGCGCGGCTGCGCAAGAGGGCGTAAGCGTCGTCGATGGTCAGTGATCGCGGCGTCTTGCCGATGATGAAACCGGGCGAGGCGCCGGCGGTCTCGGAACGGCCCGGCAGCACAATCACCAGGTTGGTGCCGAGCGAGCCGAACTGGTTGAGCACATAAAGCCGCGCGCCCTCGCCGAGCG
>JFJP01038362.1_pt1 | contig 17889 bp, 18 predicted proteins | sample 431651 | NCBI WGS metagenome assembly JFJP01 (sample SAMN02602958, study PRJNA72255) | Microbial mat metagenome, whole genome shotgun sequencing project. | biome: fresh water; feature: sink hole; material: water; isolation source: purple microbial (photo- and chemosynthetic) mats found in...
GCGCCGCCCCAAGGCGGCCCAGGGCGGCCCGGAGGACGCCCGAAATGGGCCCGGAGGGCCCGGAAAAAATTCCGAATGCGGGAAGGATGGGCTGGACTTCTGGTTGAAAATGGCCCGGATGGGCCTCTTGATCGCCTCTTGGGGTGCCGCGGATGGGCAAGCCCTCGAAATTCTCCTTATATTCGCATCAAGTTCATCCATTAACCTAAAAAACGAAATCAAGTGTCGGATTCACTGGTCATCATTCCTACCTACAATGAAAAGGAGAACATCGCGAAGATCCTGGGAGCGATCTATTCCCTTCCCGTGGCCTTCGACGTCCTGGTGGTTGACGACGGCTCTCCCGATGGGACGGGTGGCATTGTCAAGGCATTGCAGGACGAACATGCCGGTCGCCTCCACCTGATGGAGCGTCCGGGCAAGCTGGGCCTGGGCACGGCCTACATCAGCGGTTTCCAATGGGCGCTGTCGAGGGGTTACGATTACATCTTCGAGATGGACGCGGATTTCTCGCACAATCCGAGCGATCTGGTCTCTTTGCGCGAGGCCTGCGTTTCGGGGGGGGCGGACCTGGCGATCGGCTCGCGGTACAAGTCGGGCGTGACGGTGGTGAACTGGCCCATCGGGCGTCTGCTGATGTCGTACTACGCCTCCGCGTATGTGCGGCTGGTAACAGGGATGAAGGTGGCGGACACGACGGCGGGCTTCAAGTGCTACCGGCGGGCGGTGCTGGAGTCGATCAACCTGGACGCGATCCGGTTCAAGGGCTATGTCTTCCAGATAGAGATGAAGTTCGCGGCGTGGCGGCTGGGCTTCGTGCTGAAGGAGGTGCCGATCATCTTCATCGACAGGAAGGAAGGCAGCTCGAAGATGAGCGGGGGCATCTTCAGCGAGGCGGTCTGGGGCGTGGTGGCGATGAAGCTGAAGAGCTATTTCCACGATTATAGGAAGAAGGCATGAGGATCGGTTGGATAGACAGCACGCACGGGTCGCTTTGGGACGAGCTTCGGGAGGCCGGGCACGAGTGCGTTGACCTGACGCACCTGGGGCGGGCGGATCTGCTGGCCTCGGTGGAGGGCGTGGCGGGGGTGGTGGTGCGGAGCCGCGTGCCGATCGACGCGGAGTTCTTGGAGCGGGCCGGGAATCTGCGCTTCGTGGCGCGGGTGGGCGCGGGCATGGAGAACATCGACGTCGGGGCGGCGGAGGCGCGGGGGGTGCGCTGCCTGAACGCGCCGGAGGGGAACCGTGACGCCGTGGGGGAGCATGGGCTTGGGATGCTGCTGGCCTTGCTGAACCATCTGCCCCGGGCGGACCGGGAGGTGCGGGCCGGCCAGTGGCGCCGCGAGGAGAACCGGGGGGTGGAGGTCATGGGCAAGACGGTTGGGCTGGTGGGCTATGGGAACACGGGGCGGGCGCTGGCGCGCCGGCTGGTGGGCTTCGGCTGCCGGGTGCTGGCCTACGACAAGTACCTGCTGGGCTTCTCGGACTTCTTCGTCCGGGAGTGCGGTCTGGCGGAGCTCCAGGCCACGGCGGACATCGTCTCGTTCCATGTGCCGGAGAGCCCGGAGACGGTGGGGATGTTCGACATGGCGTTCATCGAGGCGATGGGTAGGCCTTTCTACCTGCTGAACACCTCTCGGGGGAGGGTCGTCCGGACGGAGGACCTGCTGGCGGGAATCGCTTCGGGGAAGGTCCTTGGGGCGGCCTTGGACGTGCTGGAGATGGAGGGCCGGTCGTTCGAGCGGCTGGAGGGCGCGTCGCAGGAGGTTTTCGACCGGCTGCGGTCTTGCGAGAAGGTTCTGCTGAGCCCGCACGTGGCGGGCTGGACGGTGGAGTCGGAGCTGAAGTTGGCGAAAACGATTGCGGAGAAGATAAAATATTGGTTTCCAAAGCCTTGATTTTTTGGGAAAGTGCGAAAAAATGGCTTATTTCGCGGGACTTTTGAAAAAACCTCATTATCAACGCAATTGGAATCGCAGAACCACATAATCATGCATGCTCACGTAACGACCCTGAACGAATTCATCATCGAAAGACAATCGGACTTCCCCTATGCCAAGGGGGAGCTTTCGCGCTTGTTGACGCACATCGGCCTGGCGGCCAAGATCGTGAACCGGGAGGTCAACAAGGCGGGCCTGGTTGACATCCTGGGCGAGGCGGGCGGAACGAACATACAGGGGGAGTCGGTCAAGAAGCTGGACGTCTTCGCGGACCGGCGCTTCATCGAGGCGCTCCGGGCCAGCGGGGAGTGCGCGGGCATCGCCTCCGAGGAGAACGACGAGATCGTGAAGTTCAAGACGGACCTGGCCAAGGACGGGAAGTACATCGTGACGATGGACCCGCTGGATGGCTCGTCGAACATCGACGTGAACGTGTCGATCGGGACCATCTTCTCGATCTACCGGCGCATATCCCCGAGGGGGCACGAGGCCACGCTGGAGGACTTCATGCAGCGGGGCACCAAGCAGGTCGGGGCGGGCTACGTGATCTACGGGTCCTCGACGATGCTGGTCTTCACCACGGGCCGCGGGGTGAACGGCTTCACGCTCGACCCGTCGATCGGGGAGTTCTGCCTTTCGCACCCGAACATGCAGATCCCGCTGTCGGGGACGATCTACTCGATCAACGAGGGGAACTACATCCGCTTCCCGGGCGGGGTGAAGAAGTACATCAAGTACTGCCAGGAGAGCGACCGGCAGACCCAGCGCCCCTACGCCTCGCGCTACATCGGCTCGCTGGTGGCGGACTTCCACCGCAACCTGCTGAAGGGGGGCATCTTCATCTATCCGCAGACGGAGAGCCACCCGGAGGGCAAGCTGCGGCTCCTGTACGAGTGCAACCCGATGGCCTTCGTGATGGAGCAGGCGGGCGGGATGGCCACCGACGGCATGGGCACTCGGATCCTGGACATCAAGCCGGAGTCGCTGCACCAGCGCGCGCCTTTCTTCGTGGGGTCGCGCCGGATGGTCGAGAAGGCCGAGGAGTTCATGCGCGCCGAGCGCATGGCCGAGGAAGAGGCCCGGGTGGCGGGCTGAGCGCCGCGAGGGGGAGGGAGACTTACCCAAAGTAGCGGCCCGGTGCCGACTTGGGCTGGACGGTTGGCCAAAATCCTTATATTTGGTGGCAAATCATCCTGACGGCCCATGCGAACAACAGAAGCATTCTTCAGCGCCGCGACGCTGCGGTCCATCGCGGCCGAGGCGGCGGCGATTTTCTTGGCCTTTTGGGCCATATGGCTGACCTTCAAGGTCTTCGGATACTCGAGCAGCGCAGAGCCTCCCCCATCGCCGATGGTGGAGGGCTGGGCCCGCGACTATCCGGACGAGGCCAACCACTACACCATCTTCGCCCCGAAGATCCCGGAGCAGGTCGAGTTCGCCGGCATGGAGCTCCCGATCTGGAACTACGACGTGCGCGAGAGCCTCGACCGGGAGCTGCTGGCCATCATGTTCTGGCATTCGAACACCATCCTGTTCTTCAAGCGGGCCAGCAAGTACTTCCCCATCATCGAGCCCATCCTGGCCGAGAACGGCATCCCGGAGGACTTCAAGTACCTGGCCGTGGCCGAGAGCGGGCTGACCAACGCCGTCTCCCCCGCCGGGGCCAAGGGGTTCTGGCAGTTCATGAAGGCCACGGCCACCCAGTACGGCCTGGAGGTGAACGACGCGGTGGACGAGCGCAACCACCTCGAGAAATCGACCCGGGCGGCCTGCCGGTACCTCAAGGACTCTTACCGGACCTACCAGGACTGGGGCCTGGTGGCGGCCAGCTACAACGCCGGGCAGGGCTACGTCTCGCAGCAGATGCGCGAGCAAGGCGAGCAGAACTACTTCGACCTGGCCCTCTACACCGAGACGGCCCGCTACCTCTACCGCATCACGGCCATCAAGCTGGTCATGTCCGACCCCAGGGAATACGGCTTCTACATCGAGCCGGACGACCTCTACCGGCACATCGCGGTGGAAGCCGTGACGGTGGACAGCACCATCAGCAGCCTGGCCGACTTTGCCTCCGAAAGGGGAACCAACTACAAGATCCTCAAGGACTTGAATCCCTGGCTCCTGGGCAGCTCACTCCCCAACGCGTCGCGCAAGAGCTACCAGTTGCTCTTGCCCAAAGGAAACAGCAGAGACCTCAGAAACCCATGAAAACACGAATGACTATGGCCCTGGCCCTGTGGCTGGCCCTGGCCGCGCCCACGCGGGCGCAAGTGGCCGAGTACGCGATCCTGGACTTCGACGGGGACGGCGGAGGGGGCTGCAAGGCCGATTTCGCGAAATACTTCTTCGACTACTCGCCCAGCGTCATCTTCCTGCGCGAGCTGCGCGAGCCCGGCACCCAGGAGGAGGTGCTGGCCGGCTCGCCGCGCCCCTGCGACCTCCTGGTCACCGGCGACGCCTCCGCCCAGGGCGGAGCCGAGCAGATCCAGATATGGGCCTGGGACGTGGCCACCGGGCGGCAGGTGGCCACCGCCAGCAGGCAGATGGCCGTGGCCGACTTCTTCGACCCCGAGGCCCGGGGCCAGGTGCTCCAGCAGATGACCCGGGACCTCCTGGCCGACGGGGCCATCGAGCGCTGGGCCGAGGACTACTACCTCAACATCCCCATCCCGGAGGCCTACCCCGGCGACCTGCTCTCCAGCCGCATCAGCCAGCTCATGAGCACAGAGAAGGTCAGCCAGGAGATCAACGACGCCTTCCTGACCACCCAGGATCCCGGCCTCTTCCAGAAATGCCGCGAGGTGCTGATGATGATCCAGAACTACGAGAACGCCAAGAAGAAGATCTCGGAGGAGTTCATGGCCAGCCTGCAGGACCCGGGGACCTGGGAGACCGACTACGTGAGCCAGGCCCAGAGGCTGCTCGACGACCTGGCCAAGTACCAGAACCGGGTGGAGGAAGGCCTGGCCACCATCGAGACGCTCTACGCGGCGCTGTCTCGGCGCGACAAGACCAACGAGATGGACCTGCTGGTGGCCAACACCACCAAGAACAAGATGACCTTCGCCCACAACTACCTGGTCGTCTGGGACAACGTGGAGCTGCTCTGCATCGAGGCCAAGCACAACGAGCTGGACAAGCTGGCCACGGAGTTCAGGGAGAAAAGCCTGGGGATGGACGCCTACGTCTCCGAGCGCGGGCGCGTGATAGGCGACCTGGCCGGCCTCCACCGGCAGCGCGCCCTCATCTACGAGCGCTTCATCACCGTTTACTCCAGCCTCTCGCCCCTGGGGCCCGACTTCAAAAACCAGTACGACAACCTCAGCCAGCGCCAGGTCATCATCAAAAGCAACCAAATCATCCAAGACCTGACCGAAGAGCAATGATAGTTTTTTAGGAGCTGGAGACCCCGATGTTTTTGTTTATCAATAATTTTGCCCTAATTTATTCATGAGAATCATGGAAAACCATCCGAACGGGAAGCGACTGGCGACCGCGAGCCTGGCCCTCCTGCTGGCACTGGGCCTGGGCTCGTGCCAAACCGCGAAGCACCGGCGCGAGCTGACCAAGATCCAGCTCGAGTCCCTTCGCCAGAACGTGGCCGAGCAAGAAGCCCAGATCAAGAAGCTGGACAGGCTCGTCCTGCAAGTCGATTCCATGCTGGAAAACCAAGAGGGACAATGAAAACGACCCGCCACCGCCTGAAGGCCGCCGCCATCCTGCTGGCCCTGGCCCAAATGGCCAGCTCCTGCGCGCCCTGGCTGCAAGCCCAGGCCGACCGCCGCGAGACGCAGCAGTTGCAAAAGCAATACAAGCAGAACCAGGCCACCCTGGGCGGGCTCGCCCTGCGGATGGACAGCCTGGTCAAGCTCATCGACCAAGGCCAGGCCACCGACCTCGACGGGCTCTCCAGGGCCTACCGCGTGGTCCTTGTGGCCGCCTCCAACGAGGTGAGGGGCGTCGGGACCGAGCTCGACGCCTTCTCCTACCTCCAAAAGAGCCACCAGATGGACAGCCTGGTCAGCTTCTACCAGCAAGAGGCCAGCCAGTTCGAGACCACCATCACGCTGGTACACCAGACCGAGGCCGGCGACCAGAGCCAGGTCCTGGCCAACGGCCAGGAGATCGCCCAGGGGCTGGACCTGCGCAAGATAACCGTGGAGGGCCAGAGCACGACCCTGTTCGGCAGTGGCGAGTTCGAGCTCTCCCCCGCCGGGAAGGCCGCCATCGAGCAATACGCCTTGACCGTGGCCCGCACCGCCGCGAAGATTCCCAGCCAAACCCACTCGGGCCTAAGCCTCGAGCTGCTCTGCGTGGGGCACGCCGACCCCAGCCAGCCCTCGGCCGAGCTGAGCCAGAAGATCATGGACCGCCTCGGCCTCAAGCCGCAGGACTTGCCCGCGCAACAGGTGGAGGCGCCCGAAAACCGGGCCTTCCTCAACCAGCAGCTCTCCCTGCTCCGGGCGCGGGCCGTCATGCGGCACCTGCAAGAGCAGCTCCGGGCGCAAGGGTTCGCCCCCGAGCAATGCGGCCTCGGGGAGGCCCTGGGAAAAGGCGAGGAGCTCCCCGCGGGGGTCGGACACGAGGCAGGAAATGAACGCCGCCGAGTCTGCGTTTTCTCCGTGACGCTCATCCCCGACCAACCCTGACCCGCCGCCCCCACCACCCCATGCCAAACCCAGACCCATGAAAAACACCAGCCTGACGACACTCATCATAGCCTTGGCGACCTTGGGCGCGAGCGCGCAAGTGGGCAGCCAACTGCACGTCCTGCGAGAGCACTCCGCTTACGTCAACTGCGTGGCCTTCACACCCGACTCCATATTCGTCGTCAGCGGCGGCTACGACCAGAAGATCGTCGTCTGGGACCTGGAAAAGTTGAAACCCAGCCAGGTACACAAGGGCCACGCCTCGTTTGTCAACTCCATCTGCGTCTCGCCCGATGGGAAGTACATGGCCAGCGGCGGGCAAGACAAGACCGTAATGATCTGGGAAATCGGCAAGAAGAACCCCATCCGGACCCTCTACGGGCACGAGTACGGCATCATGAGCACCGCCTTCAGCCCCGACGGGCTCTCCGTGGCCTCCGCCTCCGCCGACAAGACCATCCGCATCTGGAACCTCATCAACGGCCTGACGCGGCAGATCCTGCTCGGGCACGAGGACGTGGTCAACGACGTCTGCTTCCGGCCCGACGGCAGGCAGCTCGCCAGCGCTTCGGCCGACGAGACCATCAAGATCTGGAACACCAACACCGGCGAGATCGTCCGGACGATAACCGGGCACAGCAACTGGGTCCAGTCCGTCACCTACAGCCCCGACGGCAAATACCTGGTCTCCGGCTCCGGCGACCAGACCATCCGCGTCTGGGAGGTCGCCTCCGGGCAGCAGGTGCTCAAGATAGAGGTCGAGACCTTCCTTTCCAACACCGTAGAGGTCAGCAGCGACGGAAAGTACATCCTCTCCGAGAGCGAGGACGACGTCGTCTCGCTCTTCGACTTCCAGACCGGGGCGGAGCTCTGCCGGTTCGTCGGGCACTCCAACTGGGTCGAGGACGCCGTCTTCAGCCCCGACGGAAGGCAGATCGCCACCAGCGCCGCCGACAACACCGTCCGCCTTTGGGCACTGCCCGAACGCTACCAGATCAAGCCGCCCAGCGCGCCAGACCAGGAGCCCGACCAGACCCCAGAGGACCGGGGCGGCGAGCAACCGGGCAACGGGCCCGAGGAAGGGCGACTGCCCAACGCGCCCGAATAGGCCTGGACAACTGCCGCGCCGGCGGCCAGGCCATGGGGCGATGCCCCGCCCCTCTCTCCCCCACCCTGCCCGCGGAAAACGGCGGGCCCACTGGCGCGTCGTCCCGACATTCGGGCAAACGGCTTATCTTTATGGGCAAAATGAGCAACCCAATGAAGAAAATCATCAGCACACCGCTGGCGCCTGCCGCCCTAGGCCCCTACAGCCAGGGCGTCCTGGCCGGACCCACCCTCTACGTCTCGGGCCAGGTGCCCATCGACCCCGCGACGGGCAAGCTCGTCGATGGCGACATCAGCGCGCAGACCCGCCGCGTGATGGACAACATCGAGGCCATCCTGCGGGCCGCCGGATACGGCTGGCCAGACGTGGTCAAATGCACCTGCCTGCTGGCCGACATGGCCGACTTCCAGGCCTTCAACGCCGCCTACGCCGAGCGCTTCCCGAGCGATCCGCCGGCCCGGGCAACCTTCGCCGTCAAAGGACTGCCCCTGGGGGCGCTGCTGGAGGTGGAAGCCGTCGCCTTCAAAAGCCCCGCCCCATGAGCGCGCCCATCGAATGGCTGCCCAGCCCGCTGCTGGAGGCCGTGCCGGGCGTGGTGGCCCGCTTCAGCCTGCGCCGGGGCGGCCAAAGCCAGGGGCCTTACGCCGGGGCCAACTTCTCGACCGAGGTGGGCGACCGGCTGGAGGACGTGTCGGAGAACCGCGGCGAGGTCCTGCGCCAGCTCGGGATGCGGCGGCTGGCCGTGCCCCAGCTCGAGCACGGCCGGGAAGTGTGGTGGATCGAGCACCCGGGGCAGGCGCCGCAGACGGCGGACGCGGTGCTGGCGTCGCGGCCAGGCATCGCGGCGGCCGTTACGGTGGCCGACTGCGTGCCCATCCTGCTGCTCGACCCGGACAAGCGGGTGGTGGCGGCCGTCCACTCGGGCTGGCGGAGCACCGCGCTCGACGTGCTGGGCCAGGCGATCCGGGCCATGGGCCAGCGCTGGGGATGCCGCCCCGAAGACCTGCTGGCCAGCGTCGGGCCCCACATCAGCGCGGCGAACTACCCCGTCGGCCCCGAAGTCCGCGAGCGGTTCCTCGAAGCGCTGGGGCCATCTTTCGCCGACTGCTTCCTGCCCTGGGAAGACCGCTGGAAGCTGGACCTGCGCGAGGCCATCGACAGGCAGTTGCGCGGCCATGGCCTTCCGGAGGGCCAGGTCGAGCACCTGCGGCACTGCACCTACGCCCAGCCCGACAGGTTCTTCTCGGCCCGGCGCGACGGCGCCCGCAGCGGCCGAGGGTTCGCCGTGGTGGGCCTGGCCGAATGAGCAGGGCCGCCCGCTTGCAAAAGTTGGCGGCTTTGCTTTCTTTCGCGCACCGCCCCAAGGCAAGGGGGCGGTTTCTTCCGTCGAATTTCATGGACAACAACACAACAACTCAAGGAATATGGCATTGATACTGGAAGTCAGGGGCATGAAGCCAGAGATGGGCCAAGACTGCTTCTTGGCGCCCAACGCCACCGTGGTGGGCGACGTGAAGATGGGGCGCGAGTGCAGCGTATGGTTCAACGCCGTGGTGCGGGGCGACGTCAACTCGATCCGCGTGGGCAACCGCGTCAACATCCAAGACTGCGCCGTGCTGCACACCACTTACAAGAAGTCCACCCTGGTGCTCGGCAACAACGTCTCCATCGGCCACTCGGCAGTGGTTCACGGCTGCACCATCCACGACAACGTGCTGGTGGGCATCGGCGCCACGGTGCTCGACCACGCGGTGGTACACGAGAACTCCATCATCGCGGCCGGCGCCGTCGTCCTCGAAGGCACGGTGGTCGAGCCCAACAGCATCTACGCCGGGGTCCCCGCCAAGCGGGTCAAGACCATCGAGCCCGAGCAGACCCGCGACATGATACAGCGCATCTCCAAGAACTACACCCTCTACGCGAGCTGGTTCCAAGAAAAGACCCCATGAGCCCGAACCTACACGACCCGGAGCAGACCCACGTCATCGACTGGTGGAACGAGCTTTCGGCCGACTGGCAGCAGACCCTCAAGGGCGCCATCGGCCTGAAGATGGTCACCACCGAGGAGCAGCTCCTGCGCATCGAGCAGCTCGAAGACCTGTTCTTCGCCGAGAACGAGTTCATCGCCGACCTGGCCCCGCTGGCCCGGCTCCGCAGGCTCAAGTCGGTGATGTTCTTCAACACCAAGGTCTCCGACCTCTCGCCCTTGGCGGGCCTGGCCGAACTGGAGAACCTCTCGTTCGACCGCACGCGGGTGCGCGACTTGGCGCCCCTCGCGGGCCTGGCCCGCCTCGAAAAGCTCAGCTTCGAGGCCACGCCCGTCGCGGACCTGTCCCCGCTGGCCGGGCTGGCCGGGCTCCGGCACCTGACCCTGAGCCGCACCGAGGTGCGCGACCTGGCGCCCCTGGCCGCCCTCCGCCAGCTCGAGAGCCTCGTGGCCAACCAGACCGAGCTGCAAAGCCTGGAGCCCCTGCGGGGCATGGACAGCCTGAGCCTGGTCCTGCTCGACCGCAGCCAGGTGCGCGACCTCTCGCCCCTGGCGGGCTGCCGGGGCATGAACTTCCTGTCCTTCTCGGCCACGGCCATCGACCAGATCGACATCGTGGAGAACTTCCCCGACCTGGAGATGCTCCAGTTCGCGGCCACGGCCGTGGCCGACATCGGCCCGGTCTGGAGGCTGCCCCGGCTCAAGCTCCTCAACTGCGAGGGATGCCCCGTGCCGGTGGCCGAGGTCGAGCGCCTGCGCAAGGCCCTGCCCGATTGCAACATCTACCGGTAGCCCCAAGGCCTAAGGCGGCGTCGGTCAGGCGCCGCCCCCTTGGCCCCGACAGGCCGCGCAAGTGATAAATGTAGTATATTAGCAGGTGATACGGCCCTTGGCCAGTGCTTTTCCCCCAAACCCGAACGGCTCATGAACCTCGACTTCCTCAAAAGAATAAGCATCAAGATGAAGCTCAACCTCGTCGCGGGCATGGTGGCTTCCTTCTTGCTCCTGATCGGCCTGGTCGCCTTCGTCTTCATCTCGAAAGTCGGCGGCTTCTACGAATCGTCGCGCAAGGTCGGCGGCTTCCATGAGGAGTTCCTGCAGATGCGCAAGCACGAGAAGGACTTCCTGATGAAGGTGGCCGAGCAGGAGGACTTCTTCGAGACCGGGGAAAGCCCCTACCTGAACGAGTGGAAGGCCTCCTGGACCAAGGTCAGCACCTACTACCAGTCGCTCTCGGAAGACCCCACCATCGAGCGTTTCGGCATGAGGAGCAACCTGGACAGCATCTGGGCCCAAGGCCAGCAGTACTCGGCCCTGTTCAACCAACTGGTGGGCGAGATCAAGAAGAAGGGCGACCCCCGGACCGGCGTCGTGGGAGGCAGCCTCACCGCCGGGCGCGAGGTCTTCGAGAGCTTCGACAAGTACGCCGACCAGGCCGTGCTGGTGGACCTTTCCGCCCGCATCCAGCTCGCCCAGCAGGCCTACCGCATCCGGGGCAACCCCGACAACATGTCGGCCCTGCTCAAGGCCATCGAGGAGACCAACAGCCTGCTCAAGGCCTACCGCCCCGACGACAGCCTGTCTGGCGGCGGCTTCATCATGGCCCCGGCCGACGTCATGCTGGCCATCAACTCGCTCGAAAAGTACAAGCTCCAGATCCAGAAGCTCTTCGAGGCCGACCAGCTCATCGGCTTCGGCTTCGAAGACGGCCTCAAGGGCGAGGTGCTGCGCCTTTCCAAAGAGACCGAAAGCGACCTGGCCTTCCTGCGCGTCACCCTAGAGTCGCTCAACGACAGCAAGGCCGCCAGCAACTTCATCTGGCTGGCCGTGGTCATCCTGTTCATCGCCCTGCTCCAGGTCTTCGTCATCTTCCGCATCTCCCGGGGCATCATCAACCCGCTGAACCACTTCAAAGAGCACATCCTGGAGCTGGGCAAAGGCGAACTGCCCGCGCCCACCGAGCGGGACGTGCAGGACGAAATCGGCCTGATGAGCCTGGCCATCAACAACCTGACCGACAACCTGCGCAACACCAAGCAGTTCGTCACCGAAATCGGCAAGGGCAACCTCCAGTCCGAAGTCAACGTCTTCAACAACCGCGGCGAGCTCGGCGAGGCCCTGGTCCAGATGCGCTCCGAGATGCTCAACATCGCCCAGCAGCGCGAGCTGCAACAAGCCGAGGACAACAAGCGCAACTGGGCCACCCAAGGCCTGGCCAAGTTCAGCGACATCCTCCGCGAAAGCAGCGACGACATCGCCGAGCTGTCCTACAAAGTCCTCAAGGAGCTGGTCAACTACCTGGGCGCCAACCAGGGAGTCATCTTCATCGTCAACGACGCCGACCCACAGGACCTCCACCTCGAACTCACCGCCGCCTACGCCTACGAGCGCCGCAAGTTCCTCGAAAAGCGCCTCGACTTCGGCGAGGGCATCGCCGGAACGGTCGCCCTCGAAAAGCACATGGCCTACATGGAGGAACTGCCCGAAGGCCACTTCGAGATCTCCACCGGATTGGGCTTCTCCGAACCCAAGTCCCTGCTCATCGTGCCCCTTCAGACCAACGACGAGCTCTTCGGAGTGGTGGAGGTGGCCTCATTCAAGACCCTCGAACCCTACCAGCGCGACTTCGCCCTCAAGATCGCCGAATCGGTCGCCGCCACCATCGCCAGCGTCAAGATCAGCATCAAGACCGCCAGGCTCCTCGAGGAATCGAGGGTCCAGGCCGAAGAGCTCGCCTCGAAGGAAGAAGAGATGCGCCAGAACATGGAAGAGCTCCAGGCCACCCAGGAAGAGGCCGCCCGCAAGGAGGCCCTGGCAACCGGATTCGTCAACTCCGTCAACAGCACGCTCCTGCGCGCCGACATGCGCCCCGACGGCATGATCCTCGAATCCAACTTCCTGCTGAGCAACCACCTCGGCTTCCACCACAAGGAGCTCGACGGGCGCTCCATCTTCGAGCTGGTCCAGACCAACGAGCAAGAAGACTTCCGAGAGCAGTGGTCCGAACTGGCCAGCTCCGAGCAGTCCTTCGAAGCCGAGCTGCGCTGGCGCACCAAGTCCGGCGCCGAAAAATGGCTCTGGTGCGCCTTCAGCATGCTCCACGACGCCATCTACGAAACCCAGAAGGTCATGATGATGGCCCTCGACATCCACCACCACAAGCAGACCACCCTGGCCTACGAAACCGAGCGCAAGGCCGCCGACGAAAGCCTCGCCCTGCTGCGCGCCAAGCTCGACGGAAGCCTGGCCCAGGCCAACCCCATCGCCCGCAAGCTGCTCAGCCTCGAAGAGCCCTTCCCCAGCCTCCTGGAGCTGGTCCACCCCGAAGAAAAGCAGAATTTCGAACTCTCGTGGCTGCAGGCCGCAACCGGCAAGGCCTTCACCACAACCAGCCGCCTGCTCACCGCCAAAGGCGACCGCTGGCTCGAACTGCGCTGCATCCCCCGGAAAGACTCCGCCAAGGCCGAAGTCGCCGAAGTGGTCATCACCGCCAAGGACATCACCGCCCTGAAAATCGCCGAAAAAGAGCTCATCGCCAAGTCCGAGATGCTCTCCGCGCAAAGCGACAAGCTCGGAGTCGCCAACCGCAAGCTCGAAGTCCTGCAAGGAAACCTCCGCGAAAAGGACGAAGCCCTGCAAAGCCTCAAGGCACAACTGGCTGAAAAAGAGCAGACCATCAAGGATTTGAAAGGCAAATGAACCTCCTGGCAGAAACTTTTTTTCGGAAAATCGCATTTTTTTTCAAAAAACGCTTGCAGAAATCGAATTGCTTTCTATATTTGCACCCGCTTAGCACAGAGGTACCATAGCTCAGTTGGTAGAGCACAGGACTGAAAATCCTGGTGTCCCCGGTTCGATTCCTGGTGGTACCACAACCCAAGACTGCCCCCTACAAGGGCAGTTTTTTTTTGCGCCGCGCCCACGCCAACGTACCCGCGCCTTGGGCCAAGCCTCGCGCGCCGAGCTTTCCTCCGCCCGCCCGATTCAGCCCAGCCTCCCGAAACGCTGGCTTTCCCCAAGCCACCAATGGCTTGGGACTAGCCCAAGGCAAAACCAACCCCATCGCCTTCGAGATGCAGAAAGCGATTTTCAATTTTTATTGATGAAGCTTTTTGTATAATTTTGCCATATAAAGAAAATTGTAGAAAAATGGAAACGATAACCATACCTCGTTCAGATTTTCTTACCATGCAGGAGAAAATCGCAGATTTAGAAAAAAAAGTTGCCCTATTGCAAGATGACCAATTCATGCAAAAATTACAACTGGCATATCAATTTTTTATCGCTTCGAAACAATCCGTTCAAACAAACTATGCCAAACAAGAGGAAAAAATAAGTCTAAAACGTGGTTCTGCAAAGGATGTCATAACTTTTATCGCAGATGATTTCAATACACCTCTGAGTGATTTTAAAGACTACATGTAAAATGGACATACTCATTGATACCCATATTTTGCTTTGGCATTTAACAGACAATCCAAAACTTTCAAAAGAAAAAAGTGAAATGATTGAGAATGCCAACAATCGAAAATTTTTCAGCATCGCAAGTTTGTGGGAAATAGCGATTAAAAAAAGTATCGGCAAATTAGAAATAACACAACCCATTGATGCACTTGTTCCCAATGAAATAATAATGCTTGACATAAAAATACCTCATATTGAGAAAGTTATGAATTTACAATTTGTCCATAGAGACCCGTTTGATAGAATAATAATAGCCCAAGCAATAATGGAAAATTTGACGATAATGACCGATGATGAGTACATCAAACAATATGGTGTGAACATCGCTTAAACATCAGAATAACAGATTTCAATGACTTTAGCACGCCAAAATAGCGACGCATCCCGCCTTTTACCCCTGTGCATAAGCCCAGAGCACAAAAAAGTGTGAAGGCACGTTGCAGGTGGCTATTCGTTGCACCCGCTCAGCACAATGGTACCATAGCTCAGTTGGTAGAGCACAGGACTGAAAATCCTGGTGTCCCCGGTTCGATTCCTGGTGGTACCACAACCCAGACTGCCCCGTACAAGGGCAGTCTTTTTTTTTGCGACACACCCATGCCAACGCGCCCGCGCCTTGGGGCCAAGCCTCGCGCGCCGAACTTTCCTCCGCCCGCCCGATTCAGCCCAGCCTCCCGAAACGCTGGTTTTCCCAAAGCCCAACCAATGGCTTGGGCCTAGCCGAAGACACAACCAACCCCATCGCCTTCGCCAAGCAGAATGTAATTTTTCAAATTTTTGTTTATCAAACTTTATGAATAATTTTGCAATATGAAAAAGCAAAAGCGGTTCACCTTTTTGCTTTTGTCGAAAAGTGTGGCTTCTGCTCAAAAATTTCCATTCCCAACAGCCCCGAAAGGCTCAGCCACGCCCTATCAGAGGCTAACGGTGTCTTAGGTTTTTCAGCAAACCCTAATGATTTAATCAAATGGACAAAGTCTCCGTTTCAATTCCAACAACAGAATTTCCAATAAAGGGGAACTTTTTCCTCTACTTATTGATTGCATTGTTGATATTGTCAGGAATATTGGTTCCTGTCTATACATTGATGAACGACCCCAATAACCGTCGCGACAATTCGGAACAAAATAACGAGTCCAATGGGAACGGATATCGATCGAACCATGATAAGCTCGATATAAAGATTGATGCAGAAAAAAAGATGCACCAGCTTGGCGACCATTTCAATAAACATGGTCGAAGCATGGGATACTCATCGAAAAATGAATACGGGGATGCTGCCCTAAAATTTGCGCAGGAAAATTGCAAAAATCCAAAGGCACAAATTTTTGAAGCAACTTGGAATGGACCCGGAAATCCAGGAAATAGACAACAGATCGCAATTTGCTTCGAAAACAAAACGATTATTTTAAATAGAATTACAGGGCAGATTGTGGATTTTTATGAGGGCGTTGAAATGCGCGGACTGATTAACATAATCAAAATTCAATAACCAAATGGAAAAAGATTCAATTGTACCAGCCGTTTCCATCTCAAATTACCAATTAAATTGGAGGCTTGATGAGCTAATGGCCCATTTGTCGTCCAATTTTACGGTAGAAGACCATGAGCACTGTTCAATAATTCATCATGGCAATTATAGTTTTTGGATAAACGCGAATACGGGTAGAATAACACAGATAGGTGTCAATGGCAATTTCAGCGGATCTTTCAACGGCATAGGCATTGGCTCGACTTTATCGGATGTCAAAAAGAAATATGGGAAATGGGAAGATGGCTTGGACGTTTATTTAATACCCAACATAGATGGTATTTGTTTTGAATTGGCGGACAACGATAGGGATGAAGAATGGATACGAGAGCGCGCGCCCATAGAGGCTATTTATGTTTATGAGCCGAAGGAATTCGATGCCAAGGGGGAGAATGTTTTTAACGCTGAAACCGGCCAATATCTTGATAACCACAAGACTAACCCTACTTAACCACCGAGACGCCAATTTCTTGTAGCTGCTGTTAGCGGTAGTTATTTTTCAATGCCAGAATATTTCTTGTAAATGGCTCGATACCCAAACATGCGTCCAATAGGCCCTAGGACATTCATTAGGAATTTCTGTAATCCCAGTGGAATACTGGCAAGATAGCTTTTGCTATCCAAGTATTTTAACGTTACCAATTCCTGAATTAACCCTGCTTTTCCGTTGGGCATTTTTCCGTCAATGGTAAGCCCTATAATGTTTTCTAATAGGTAGTCAAAGTCTAAGGCAGGTGTAACAGATTGAATAATAACAACGGTTTCATCATTCGCATTGTAATGATTGTGTGGTTTGTTTCTCGGAAGCGTTATTTTTTCTCCCTCTGTCAAAACTTGTTTCTTGCCGTCAAGTATTATAGTCAAATTGCCTGATACAACTTCAAAATGCTCGTCTTGTAATGCATGAAAATGATTAGGAACCAGCTCACCCTTTGCTTTAAGAGTCATTTTCATGGTAACTCTTTGGCCATTGGTGTCTTTGGCTGTTTCTAAAAATTCATAAATGTCTCCAGAGTCTGGATTGGTCAAAATTTGTCCTTTTGTTGGCATCTCAATCTGTTTTTTAGGTTAAAGATTCGTTTCTTTGTTTTGTCAATAATTACTGCTAACGAAAAACAACATGCGTATGTTGCGGGATTTCATTGCATTATCGTTTCAAAGTTGCACAAATGTTACTTTCTTGAACAATGGTTCAACCTGCCAAAAAAAGCCCACAATTATAGCGTATTTCATGTTCCATTCGTAATTATCAGAGTTTTTCAATTTCATCAACTGGCAAATCTGTATATTCTGCTATTTTGTTTATCGGTTCACCATTTTTTTTCATTCGTTTTGCTGTTTTGTATCTTTCGTCAGTTATTCCTTCATCATAAATTACTTGTTCAAATCGTTTAACTTGTTCTGTAAATTTTTCATAGTCATTAACATACTCCCAATCAGATTGTTCAAATGTCTCTGTGCTTATTCTTTTTATTATTTCTGCAAAAATTTCATCTTTCATGTATTTATCGAACCAATCTTTTTCATTTAATTTGTTTCTAGTTTTCTCTGCTAATTCAAACCAATCTAAATATTTACTATATTTTTGGTTTTTAACTATATTAGGTTGGAATGTGTAAATCAATTTATTTTTTTGTAAAAAATCAAGTTTCTTTGTTCTATTATCAATTATATCTAAGCATTTTTCTCGTTCTGCAATTAATTCTAAAATATTCTCTTCCTTCCAAATACTTCTATTCCGAATGAAATTATTTACTGTTTCGCTTGTCATCGTGTATGAAACAAAATCATCTTCAAAATTCAAGTCGTCATCTGCTAACCAAATTAAGGTTATTACAGGAATTAATTTATCATACTCTTTTACATCACGTTTTTTATTATTATCTAAGTCAATACTTTTATCTGGCATTTTTTCTAATTGTAAAACGGTGTTCATTGAATGATACATATAAAATCGTTTTACAATGTCGGTTTTAAACCATTGTTGCATATCAATAATTACATAATTATCTTTAATCTTGCAACGAAAATCAAACTCAACCGCAGTCGCGTTATCCGTAATTTTATGTTTGGTTGGAAGAATTTCTAATTCATCAATTGTTACATCAAAAAAATCTTCAAGGAAACGTTTTGCAATTTTAGTTTCCGAAAATACTTTTTTAAAATATCTATCGTAATTTAATGGTGCTAAATACATTATCTTAATTTTT
>JFJP01059076.1_pt1 | contig 17884 bp, 12 predicted proteins | sample 431651 | NCBI WGS metagenome assembly JFJP01 (sample SAMN02602958, study PRJNA72255) | Microbial mat metagenome, whole genome shotgun sequencing project. | biome: fresh water; feature: sink hole; material: water; isolation source: purple microbial (photo- and chemosynthetic) mats found in...
ATCTCAAGTCCTGAGTCCCCAGATGGCTCCGGCTACTCGACGCCAGCGCCGCCCTGTGATAGGGTCCCCTCTTCGCCATGTCCTCCAAAACAATCTTCCAGCGCATCATCGACCGCGAAATTCCCGCCCGCATCGAGTTTGAGGACGAGCAGTGCCTCGTCATCCGCGACATCCAGCCCGAGGCCCCTGTGCATCTGCTGATTCTACCCAAACGCCTCATCACTCGCATGGGCGAAGCGACTCCCGGCGACGAAGCCCTGCTCGGGCATCTGCTGCAAGTCGCCCGTGTAGTGGCCGAAAAGCTACAGCTGAAGAAGGGCTTCCGCCTCGTCATCAACAATGGCCCCGACGCTTGCGAGAGCGTCCCACACCTCCACGTCCACCTGCTCGCAGGCCGCCAGCTGGGCTGGCCGCCGGGCTAGTTCAACCCGGAAGCAAGGCAAAGAGGCCGAACTCAGGGAAGCTCCGTGGAGCCCATCAGGAAGCGATCCACCTCGCGGGCTGCGGCGCGGCCCTCGTTGATGGCCCAGACCACCAGGCTCTGTCCGCGGCGGCAATCGCCTGCGGCGAAAACTCCGGGGACGTTGGTCGTGTGCTTCTGGTGCTCGGCCTTGATGTTGCTGCGAGGATCAACCTCGACGCCCAGGTCCTTGAGCACAGCCTGCTCGGGTCCCATAAAGCCCATCGCGAGCAAAACCAGGCCGGCAGGGCGCACCTGCTCCGTGCCGGGAACTTCCTTGGGGACGAACTGACCCTTGTCGTTCTTCTCCCACTTCACCTCGACGGTGATCAGTTCCTTAATGGAGCCGGACTCGTCGCCGACGAACTTCTTGACCGTCGTAAGGTACACGCGCGGATCGGCACCAAACTTGGCGGCCGCCTCCTCCTGACCGTAGTCCACCTTGAGAACCTTGGGCCACTCGGGCCAGGGATTGTCGGCCTGGCGGGTGAGGGCCGGCTTGGGCATGATCTCGATCTGAACGATGCTCTTGCAGCCTTGGCGGATGGAGGAGCCCACGCAGTCCGTGCCTGTGTCGCCACCGCCGATGACGATGACATCCTTGCCTCTGGCATGAATGGACGAGCCGTCCGCGTTGAGGTTCATCACGGCCTTGGTGTTGGCAGTGAGAAACTCCATGGCCAGGTGAATGCCCTTGAGGTTCCTGCCCTCAATCGGGAGATCGCGGCCCTGCGTGGCACCGGTACAAAGCACCGTGGCGTCGAATTCCTTCAGGAAGATCTCTGACTCAACATTATCGCCCACGTTGGCGTTGCAGATGAATTTGACGCCCTCCTGCTCCAGGAACTTGATACGCCGCAGGACGACCTCCTGCTTGTCGAGCTTCATGTTGGGGATGCCGTACATGAGCAGGCCGCCGGGGCGGTCGTTGCGTTCGAAGACGGTGACCGTGTGCCCTGCCTTATTGAGCTGAGCGGCTGCTGCAAGGCCGGAGGGGCCGGAACCGATCACAGCCACCTTCTTGCCTGTGCGCACCTTGGGGGCCTCGGGGAGCACCCAGCCCTCCTCCCAGCCCTTTTCGATGATCGCGTGCTCGATGTTCTTGATCGTGACAGGCGGGCTGTTGATGCCCAGCGTGCAGGAGCCCTCGCAGGGAGCCGGGCACACGCGTCCGGTAAATTCAGGGAAGTTGTTGGTCTTGTGCAGGCGTGCGAGCGCCTCGCGCCAGAGCCCGCGATAGACGAGGTCGTTCCACTCCGGGATGAGGTTGTGGATGGGGCAGCCTGCCGCCATGCCGCTGATCAGCTTGCCGGTGTGGCAGAAGGGGATGCCGCAATCCATACAGCGGGCACCCTGGTTGCGCAGTTTCTTCTCCTCCATGTGGAGGTGAAACTCCTTCCAGTCGCGCACACGTTCAAGGGGGGGACGGTCCACGGGGAGTTCCCGCAGATACTCGATGAATCCGGTTGGCTTTCCCATCTTGGTGAAGAGTTGGTGTGTTGGTGTTGGCTGGAGGGATTAGTTGCCGCCCACGCGGGAGACATCGCGGGCATTCTCGTCGAAAGCGGCCATCGTGGCCTCGTCGCCGGTCAGGCCCTGTGCGTGCGCGCGGTCGATGCAGGCGAGCATGCGTTCGTAGTCCCTGGGGAGAACCTTGACGAAACGCGGGAGCGTCTGCTCCCAATTCGCGAGCACCTGCTCGGCGCGCACGCTGCGGGTGTGGCGGTGGTGCTGCTCGATGATGGCTCGCAGAGAGGCGGCCTCGGCAGCCGTATCCACCTTCTTGAGACCGACCATCTGCATGTTGATGTTCTTCGCCAGCTCGCCCTTCTCGTCGAGCACGTAGGCGACGCCGCCCGACATGCCCGCCGCGAAGTTGCGTCCCGTGGCGCCCAGCACGACGACCTTGCCACCCGTCATGTATTCGCAACCGTGGTCGCCCACGCCCTCGACGACGGTGGTGACGCCTGAGTTGCGCACGCAGAAACGTTCGCCTGCCATGCCGCGTATGTAAACCTCACCGGAGGTCGCGCCATACAGCGCCACGTTGCCGATGATGATGTTCTCCTCGGCCTTGAAGGTGGAGGCGGCGGGCGGGAAGATAGCCAGCTTGCCGCCGGAAAGGCCCTTGCCGACATAGTCGTTGGCGTCGCCCTCGAGGCTGAAGGTCATGCCAGGAGGCAGGAAGGCGCCGAAACTCTGACCGGCGGAGCCCTTGAAGTTCACACGGATCGTGTCGTCGGGCAGGCCCTTGGCGCCGTACTTGCGGCTGATCTCGGAGCCGGTGATGGTGCCCACCACGCGATGGATGTTCTTGATGCCAAGGTCGAGGATGACCTTCTCGCCCTTCTCAATGGCAGGCTTGCAGGCCTCGAGCAGCACGGTGAGGTCGAGTGATTTTTCGAGCCCGTGCTCCTGCTTGAACTGGCAGAAACGGCCCACCTCGGCGGGCATGTCGGGCGAGTACAGGATGTTGGAGAAATCCAGCCCCTTGGCCTTCCAGTGGTCCACGGCCTTGCGGGCCTCGAGCTTATCGACGCGGCCGACCATCTCCTCGATCGTGCGAAAGCCCAGCTGTGCCATGATCTCGCGCAACTCCTCCGCGATGAAACGCATGAAGTTGACGACATGCTCGGGCTTGCCCTGGTAACGCTCGCGCAGGCGCGGGTCCTGGGTGGCGATGCCGGCGGGACATGTATTCAGATGGCAAACACGCATCATGATGCAGCCCGTGGCAACGAGCGGCCCGGTGGCGAAACCAAACTCCTCGGCACCGAGCAGGGCTGCGATCGCGACATCGCGGCCGGTCTTGAGCTGGCCGTCGGTCTCGACGGCGATGCGGCTGCGCAGGTTGTTCAGCACGAGGGTCTGGTGCGTCTCGGCGAGGCCGAGCTCCCAGGGAAGTCCGGCGTGCTTGATGGAAGTGAGAGGCGAGGCGCCCGTGCCGCCATCGTAGCCTGAGATGAGCACGACATCCGCGTGCGCCTTGGCGACGCCTGCGGCGATGGTGCCCACGCCCACCTCGGCGACGAGCTTCACGCTCACGCGGGCATGGCGGTTGCCGTTCTTGAGGTCATGGATGAGCTCCGCGAGGTCCTCGATGGAGTAGATGTCGTGATGCGGCGGCGGCGAGATGAGCCCCACCCCTGCAGTGGTGTGGCGCGTGCGGGCCACCCAGGGGTAGACCTTCGTGCCGGGCAGCTGTCCACCCTCACCGGGCTTGGCTCCCTGCGCCATCTTGATCTGAAGTTCGCGGGCGTTGACCAGGTATTCGCCAGTGACGCCGAAGCGCCCGGAGGCCACCTGCTTGATCGCGGAATTCTTGGAGTCGCCGTTGGGCATCGGCGTGTAACGGTCGGGGTCCTCGCCGCCTTCGCCCGTGTTGGATTTTCCTCCGATGCGGTTCATCGCGATGGCGAGCGTCTCATGCGCCTCCTTCGAGATGGAGCCATAGGACATGGCGCCCGTCTTGAAGCGCTTGAGTAGACTCTCGATGGATTCGACCTGATCGAGAGGGATCGCCTCGGAGGGCTTGAAATCGAGTAGTCCGCGCAGCGTGCAATAGGCCTTGGACTGGTCGTTGATCAGCTTCGAGTACTCACGGAAGATGGGCAGACTGCCGAGACGCACGGCCTTCTGCAGGCGATGGACCGTCTCCGGGTTGAAGAGATGGGCCTCGCCCTCGTCGCGCCACTTGTACTCGCCGCCGCCGGGGAGCACCTTCTCGTCGTGCGAAAGCCGCTCGGCAAAGGCCAGGCGGTGGCGTGCGAGCACCTCCTTGGAGACGACATCCAGCCCGATGCCGCCGATGCGCGAGGGCGTCCAGGTGAAATACGTATCCACAATGTCCTGACGCAGTCCCACGGCCTCGAAGACCTGCGCGCCGCGGTAGCTCTGGATGGCGGAGATGCCCATCTTGGAGGCTACCTTAACGACGCCCTTGGAGGCGGCCTTGACGAAGTTCTTGCAGGCCGTCTTGTGGTCAAGATTGGGCAGCAGACCCTCGCGGATCATGTCGTCGATCGTCTCGAAGGCGAGGTAGGGATTGATGGCGCTCACACCGTAGCCGATGAGCAGCGAGAAGTGATGCACCTCGCGGGCTTCCGCCGTCTCCAGCACGAGGGAGGCGCGTGTGCGCAGACCCTCGCGGATGAGGTAATGGTGCAGGCCGGCGATCGCGAGCAGGGCAGGGATCGGGGCGTAGTCCTTGTTCACACCACGGTCGCTGAGGATGATGACGCTGGTCTCGTCCTCCTCGATCATGCGGCGGGCGATCATGCACAATTCCTCGAGGGATTTCTCGAGGCCCTTCACGCCGCGGCTCACGCGGAAAAGAATGGGGAGCACGTCGACCTTCAAGCCGGGCAGGTCCATGCGGCGGATCTTGGCGAACTCCTCATTGGTGAGCACGGGCCACTTGAGCTCGACTCGGCGGCAGGCGGAAGGCTGGGGGTTGAGAAGGTTGCCCTCGGAGCCCAGGCGCGTCTCGGCTGAGGTGATGATCTCCTCGCGGATACAGTCGATCGGCGGATTGGTCACCTGCGCGAAGAGCTGCTTGAAATAATCGTAGAGCAGGCGCGGCTTGTTGGAAAGCACGGCGAGGGCCGCGTCGTTGCCCATGGAGCCGATGGCCTCCACACCGTCGCGAGCCATCGGCGTGAGAAGGATGCGTTCGTCCTCATGCGTGTAGCCAAAGGCCATCTGACGCTGCAACAAGGTCTCATGGTCAGGCAGGGGGAGCGCAGGGGCCTCAGGCAGATCCTCGAGCTTGAGCATGTGCTCCTTGATCCATTGGCGATAAGGGCGCTCGGAGGCGTATTTGTTCTTGAGCTCGGCATCGTCGATGATGCGGCCCTGTTCCATATCCACGAGAAACATACGGCCGGGCTGCAGGCGCCCCTTGAGTTCCACGTTCGCGGGATCGATGTCGAGCACTCCGGCCTCGGAGGCCATAATGACAAGACCGTCCTTGGTGACGTAATAGCGGGAGGGCCGCAGACCGTTGCGGTCGAGCACGGCACCCACGCGACGTCCGTCGGTGAAGGTGATTGAGGCAGGTCCGTCCCAAGGCTCCATGAGACAGGAGTGGTATTGGTAAAAGGCCTTGCGGGAGTCGTCCATCGTCTCGTGGTAGGACCACGGCTCGGGGATCATCATCATCACCGCATGGGGCAGTTCGCGGCCGGAGAGGTAGAGCAGCTCCAGCGTGTTGTCGAACATCGCGGAGTCGGAGCCGTTGGGATCGATGATGGGGAAGACCTTCTCCAGGTCCTCGCCGAAGGCATCGGAGACCATGTTGGCCTGGCGGGCGTGCATCCAGTTGATGTTGCCGCGAAGCGTGTTGATTTCACCGTTATGCGCGATGTAGCGGTAGGGGTGCGCGCGGTCCCAACTGGGAAAGGTGTTCGTGCTGAAGCGGGAGTGCACAATGCCCAGCGCGGTCTCCATGAGCGGATGACTCAGGTCGGGGAAATAGGTCTTGAGCTGCGTGGTGAGCAGCATGCCCTTGTACACGATCATGCGTGCGGAAAGGCTGGGGATGTACCAGAATTCGCCGCCATCGAGGCCGGCGGCGCGGATCTCGTTGTAGCCGCGCTTGCGGATCACGTAGAGCTTGCGCTCGAAGGCAAGGTCGTCGGTGAGAGCCGGGTCGCGCCCGATGAACACCTGGCGGATGTAGGGCTCGCAGCCCTTGGCGGTCTCGCCGAGCGATTGGTTGTTCACCGGCACTGTGCGCCAGCCGAGGAACGTCTGCCCCTCGGACTGGATGATCTGCTCAAATTTTTCCTCCAGGCGGCGACGCTTGGTGGCGTTCTTCGACATGAAGACCAGACCGGAGGCATACTGGCCCTCCGCAGGCAGGGTGAAACGAGCAGCCTTGGCGGCCTCGCTGAAAAACTTATGCGGGATCTGCATCAGCACACCCGCGCCGTCACCGGTGTTGACCTCACTGCCGGAGGCACCGCGATGATCCAGCTTTTCCAGGATCTCGATCGCCTGCTCCAGGACCCGGTGCGATTTGCGCCCCTTCATGTCCACCACAAAGCCGACGCCGCAGGCATCGTGCTCGAAGAAGGGGTCGTAGAGACCCTGCTTCTTTGGCAGACCCAGACGCTGTGTGGGCTTGAGACTGGCTGAAGGAGAGGCGAGGGGCTGAGTTTCCTGGTTCTGCACGGTGTTCAGGGGCTGTCTGCTTGGTGTTTGAGAGAAGGGGCAAGGATCACATTACGGAACAATGCCGGAGGCTCAGAAAAAGCGCTCCGTCTTGGCTGCCATCGAGCCAGTCCCTTCGTGGAGGCAGCCGGCGTTGATGGGGCTTTCGGGGGCCGACGAATTGGGCACCACCAGTTGATTGCTGAGAAGGTAGTTTTCCACTTCCTCGCCGGACACGTCGGCGAGCATCACGCCATCGACCTCCACACAGGGCGAAAGCGGCTGGGAGGACTTCCGCACCATCTCTTCGTAGTTGTTGCGGTCGTTGATGATATCGATGTCCTCGAAGGGGAGATTGTACTTGCGAAGAATGGAGCGAACTCCATTGGACCAACCACAGGAAGGCTTCAGATAGGCGCGGATCTTCATGAATTAAAGATGGATGAGGACAAAAACGGCGCAAGCTATAGGCCCAGAATTAGGCGCGGCAAGCGGAAGTTTTTTTGTACTTCGTTGAAAAGAGAAACTTATATTAGTATGAGTTGAATTAACACAGTCCAGTCGCTTTGCTTAAGCCTCGGAGGAAACCGTTTCACATGGTCGCTTGCATTTTTTCTTCTCTGTGGCGTCCTAAAGCCTTGGAGCAAGCATGAACGATGCCGAAAACAAGGGAGTGCCCGAAGATTGGACGGGCGGCGAGGTCGGGCTCGTCGAGCCCAAGGACTTCACCTGCACCGAACCCTTCACCTTCGACTGTGGGCAGACCCTCCCCGGCTTCACCCTGCGCTACGAGAGTTACGGTCGTCAGAACGCGGCCCGCGACAACACCATCCTGATCCTCCATGCCCTGAGCGGCGACCATCACTGCGCCGGCATCCACAGCCTCAACGATCGCAAACCCGGTTGGTGGAACAACCTCATCGGTCCCGGCAAGGCCGTCGACACCAACCGTTTCTTCGTCCTGTGCTCCAACGTGCTCGGCGGCTGCCAGGGCAGTTCCGGTCCCTCCTCCCTCAACCCTGCCACGGGGCGTCCCTACGGCGTGCTTTTCCCGGCGGTGAGCATCAAGGACATGGTGCGTTCCCAGAAACTGCTTTGCGAACACCTCGGCGTGACCCGTGTGCATGCGGTCATCGGCGGCTCCATGGGCGGCATGCAGGCCCTCCAGTGGGCGATCGAATTCCCCGACTATGTGCGCAAGGTCCTGGCTATGGCCACCACCACGCGCGAAAACGCCCAGGGCATCGCCTTCAACGAGGTCGGTCGGCAGGCCATCATGCAGGACCCCGACTGGCACCGCGGCGACTACCCCAAGGGCGGCGGCCCCCGCGTGGGCCTTGCGATCGCGCGCATGATGGCCCACATCACCTACCTCAGCGACACTTCCATGGACCGCAAATTCGGACGCCGCAAGACAAGTGCCGCCGCCCACCCGCCCGCCACTCCCGAGGCCCTCGATGTCCAATACGAAGTCGAGGGCTACCTCAAACATCAGGGCGAATCCTTCATCAACCGCTTCGACGCGAACTCCTACCTCTACATCACCCGCGCGATCGACAACTTCGACCTGCCCGGCACCTACGGCTCCCTCGAGAAAGCCTTTGAGAAGCTCAGCGCCGAAACCCTCGTCATGGGTTTCACCAGCGACTGGCTCTTCCCTCCCGAGCAGAACCGCCTCATCGCCCTGGCCCTGCTCCGCGCCGGAAAACATGCCTCCTACGCCCAGCTCGACACCGACCTTGGCCACGACTCCTTCCTGCTCGAGTCTCCCCAGCTCTACAGCCTGGTGAGCGACTTCCTCAAGCGCGCCTGACATGAGCACCCCTTCCCAGTCCAGCAAGCAGCCGGTCAAACGAAGCGTCGACATGCAGATCATCGGGGACTGGGTGGAGCCCCGCTCCAAGGTGCTCGACCTGGGCTGCGGACGCGGCGTGCTCCTCGAATACCTTGTCCAGAGCAAACAGGCCTCGGGCACGGGCGTCGACCTCGACTTCACCAAGATAGCCGCCTGCGTACACCGGGGCATCAGCGCCTACCAGGGCGACATGCTCGACTTCATGCGCGAATTTCCCGACGGGCATTTCGACCGCGTCATCTGCTCGCGCACCATCGAGGAAATGCAGCACCCCGAGGCCATCCTCCTCGAGGCCCTCCGCGTGGGCCGCAGCGTCGCCATCGGCTTCGTCAACCACGCCTACTGGAAAAACCGCCTCGACGTGCTGCTGCACGGCCGCAAACCCCTCAACGAAGTCTATACCACCCCCTGGCACAAAAGCCGTCCCGCCAACCCGGTCACCATCGCCGATTTCGAACTCTTCTGCCAAGCCACAGGCATCCGCATCGTACACAAAATCCACCTGCGCGGCGATTGGCACAGCCGCTGCACCTGGACCCCCAACCTCCGGGCTGGCTACGCGCTCTACGATCTGAAGAAGTCGTAAGCTCCTTTACTACAGATAGATAAATCAACTTCACTCAGTCCGCTGATCTCGGGAGCGAGTACATGATAGCAGTTGCATCTTGAAAAAAGCTGTGCTTGGTTAGGTGCCTAATCATCTGCACTCAGCCGTCCAGCCGACCAGGACGTATGAACCCTGCGGAGGACGCCTCCTGCCTTGAAACCAACATGAATGTGAAGAGAGCCGCCTGCTATTTGGGCCTATGCGCCCTGACCCTCGCCGATCTGCGCGGGAGCGAGGTGCCCGCGCGCGCGGGACTGGACGAGCTCTTCAACTTCTGGCCCTTCGTCGTGACAAGCAAGTCCCCCGAAACAGGCCGCAGCGGCGCTCAGCATCTCGGCCCCCTGGTGGAAACCCGCTCCGAGCCCGGCGCCTCCCTCTCCGTGCTTCGCCCGCTCTACCTACACCGCGACTGGCCCGCCGAACAGCGCTCGGAAACCGATTATCTGTATCCAATCTTTGTCTACAAACGGGATGCCTCCGGCTCGGGCTGGTCCCTGGTCAACCTCATCAACAGCCACACGCCGCAGGAGAAGGCCTCGCGCGGGCCGGGCAGTTCACTTGATGTCTGGCCCTTTTATTTCTCGCGCGACACCGGCCGCCCCGAGGATTCGTACAGCGCCTTCTTCCCCGTCTACGGCACGATGTATAACCGCCTCGGCAGCGATCGCCTGCACTGGACGCTCTTCCCTCTCTACGGCAGTTCCCTCAAGGGCCAGCGTCTCACCCAAGCCATGCCCTGGCCCTTTCTCAAGACGATCGAGGGTGGAGGCTGGCATGGCTGGTCGGTTTGGCCTCTCGGCGGCACCACGGTGCAGACCGGCAAGTCGCAATCGTGGTACGCACTCTGGCCCTTGCTCTACGGAAGCCGCACGCAGGACGAAAACAAAGGACTCTCGACCACCCTCGGCATCCTTCCCTTCTACGCGGCCGACGACGCCCCCGGCTACCGCAGCCGCAGCTACCTCTGGCCCTTCCTCGGCACCACCGAGCGCACGCAGCCCTACCACTACTCCGAGCAACGCTACCTCTGGCCGTTCTTCATGCAGGGGCGCGGCGACGACCGCTACCGCAACCGCTGGGCGCCCTTCTACACGCACTCGGTTGGCCTCGGCTCGGACAAGACCTGGGTGCTCTGGCCTTTGTGGCGCGACGAGACGACCAGCGGCACCAGGCTCGTCGAGCGCAAATCCCAGCTGCTCTACTTCGTCTACTGGAATCTGCAACAACGCCAACCCGGTGCCCCCGCCACCGCGCCCACCGCCCGCAAGACCCACCTCTGGCCGCTCTTCAGCTCCTGGGACAACGGCTCTGGCCGCAAACAAGTCCAGGCGCTCAGCCCGGTCGAGGTCTTCTTCCCACACAACGAACAGGTCCGCCTCTCCTGGTCTCCCCTCTTCGCCCTTTACCGCTACGACCAGGCCGCTCCCGGGCAGACGCGCCACTCCCTGCTCTGGAACGCCATCAGCTACCAGCGCAATCGGCCGGCCGACGCCTCCCGCTTCCCCCTCGGCCCGCTCTTCCGCTCCGACAAGGCACCCTCCGGAGACCGGGTCGCCTTCCTCGGCGGCCTGCTCAGTTTTCGCCGCCCGCACGGGCAAGGCCACTGGAAGATCTCCTTCGCCGATTTCAAGGCCCCGCCCAACCCGCCCCTGCCCACCTCTCAACCATGAACCGTTTCCTCGCACCCTTTGAAGGCATAGGTGAGGCCGTCCTCATCACCTTCCGGGCCTTCCGCTCGCTTCCCGCCGCGCCGCGCATCCTCAAACGCACCGCCGAGCACGGTTACTACGGGGGCTATACCTCCCTGCCCATCATCACCATCCTGTGTTTCTTCATCGGCTCGGTGCTCGCCCTGCAGGCCGGCTACAGCATGCGCGACTTCGGCGCCAAGCACCTCATCGGCGTCCTTGTGGGCAAGTCCATCGCCCGCGAACTGGGCCCTGTCATGGTCGCCATCATCCTCGCCGGCCGCGTCGGCAGCGCCATCACCGCCGAACTCGCCTCCATGAAAGTCTACCAGGAGATCGACGCCCTGGTGACCATGAACATCCCGCCCGAACGCCTCCTCGTGCTCCCGCGCCTGCTCGCCATCCTCCTGCTCATGCCGATCCTTACTCTCGTCGGCAACATCATCGGCTGGATCGGTGGCAGCCTTGTCTGCCAATTCTACCCCTTCATCGGATTGGAGCCCACCGCCTACTGGCAGAGCCTCACCCAATACCTCACCACCAAGGATCTCATGGACGGCCTCATCAAAGCAGAGGTCTTCGGCTTCGTCGTCATTCTCATCGCTTGCACCACCGGCCTGCGCACGCGCGGCGGCCCGCGCGAGATCGGCCAGGCCGTCACCAAATCCGTCGTCGCCTCCCTGGTCGCCATCCTGGTGCTCGACTACTTCGTCACCCAAATGCTCGCCGCCTGAGCACCCCACGTCATGACAGCCGCACACAAAAAGCCAAATACCTGCCTCGAGCGCACCGACCGCAGCGCCGTCGCCGTGGAAGTGGCCGGACTCTCCAAATCCTTCGGCCCGCAGCAGGTGCTCAACGATATCTCGCTCTCCGTGAAGCCGGGTGAGATTTTCACCATCATGGGCCCCTCCGGTTCGGGCAAAAGCGTGCTCCTGCGCCACATCGCGGGCCTGGAAAGCGCCGACGCCGGCTCGGTCTCCATCAACGGCCAGGACCCGCGCGAGCCCGAGACGCGCGACCGTTTCGCCGTCGCCTTCGTCTTCCAGGCGGGCGCCCTCTTCAACTCCCTTTCCGTCTACGACAACCTCGCCCTCTACCCGCTCGAGCACCGCATCTGCACCAAGCGCCAGATCCGCGAACGCGTGATGCGCGCCCTGCAGATCCTCTCCATCGAGAACGCCGCCCACAAGCTGCCCTCCGAACTCTCCGGCGGCATGCGCAAGCGCGTCTCCATCGCCCGCGCCCTCGTCATGGAGCCCCAGCTCTTCCTCTACGACGAGCCCACCAGCGAACTCGACCCCATCATGGGCGCCACCATCGCTGAAATCATCGCCACGGTCCGCGAGCAGTTCGCCGTCACCAGCATCGTGGTCTCCCACGACCGCGACCTCGCCCTCACCATCTCCGACCGCGTCGCCATCCTCAAGGCCGGGCGCCTGCTCGCCATCGACGTGCCCTCGGGCATCCGCGCCAGCGCCGACCGCCAGATCCAGGACTTTCTCAACCCGCAGATCGACCTGCGCAATCCCCGCTTCAAACAACTGGAGTCCTCCTATGACTAACCTGCAAATGTCGGCCCGCGTGGGCCTTTTCTTCGCACTCGGCCTCGCCCTCATCTGGGTGACCTTCGAAGCCCTTTCCCGGGGCAAGCTCAGCCGCGACGAGGGCTACGTCCTCCTGGCGGAATTCCGCAACCTCAAGGAACTCAAGGTCGGCGACGATGTGCGCATGGCCGGCGTGAAGGTAGGCGTCGTGCAGGCCACCCGCCTCAACGGACGCCGCGCCGAGGCCGTGCTCCTCGTGGGCAATGCCGTGCAGGTCTCCACCGACTCGCGCGCCATCATCGCCATGGCCGGCCTTCTGGGCAGCAACTACATCTCGCTCGACCTGGGCTCCGACAACGTCGGCTTCCTCGCACCCGGCTCGCGTATCCGGTCTGAAGATACACCCGACCTGAACACCCTCGTCAGCCAGCTCGGCGACATCGGCAAGAAGGTCGACGACACGCTCACCGGCTTCAGCAACACCATCAATGGCAAGGACGGCGGCGGCCTCATCGGCAAGATCGACCGCCTCGTCGAGGACAACCGCGGCAAGATCGGCGACATCACCACCAACCTCCAGCAGGTCACCGACAAGATCAACAAGGGCGAGGGCACCCTCGGCCGCCTCGTCAACGACCCCAAGCTGCACACCGAGCTGCTGGCCACCGTGGCTGAGATCAAGAATGCCGCAGCGGAGGCGAAGACCTTCGTGGCGCAGGCCCAGGGCATCGTCGACCAGGTGAAGACCGGCCAGGGCACCCTCGGCGCGCTCATCTACGACAAGCAATCCGGGGAGAACATCAAAATCACGGCGAAGAACCTGCGGGAAATCTCCGACAAGCTCAACCGGGGTGAAGGCACCTTGGGCAAACTCATGAACGACGAGAGCCTCTACCTCGAGGCCCGCGGTGCCATCCGCAAGGTCGACCGCGCCATGGACGCCATGGCCGACCAGGGCCCCCTCACGGCAGTCGGCACCGCCGCCAACGCGCTGTTTTAAGGCGATCCTCTGGTGAGTTTTTGGCCGGTGGCCTATCAGGGCCCGATCCGCCGCAGTATCTGCAGCGCACCCTGATTTGCCGGGTCGAGGCTCAGAACACGCCGGGCTGCGGCACGGGCACCCTCGCGGTCGCTCGCGCGCAACAGGACGGTCGCCAATGCGTAAGGGTAATCAGTCGTCGTAGGGAACAGGGTCTCGGCCTTCCCCAAGGCTGCTGCCGCCTCCTCGAGTTTGCCCATCTGAGCCTGAAGCAATCCGAGATTATACCAAGCGCGGTCGAGCTTCGGGTCGCATTCCAAGGCAAGACGAAACGCCTTCTGCGCCTCCTCCATACGGCCAGCCTCCCCGAAGGCCAGCCCTGCACGAAACGCGATTGATCCGCCGTGCGCGCCGGCCAATTCCGCTGCGCGATAAAGTTCCGTGCCGGCCTCTGCGCTCCGACCGAGCGCTGCAAGCACCATCCCGTGCGCATCGCGAATGGCCGGAGAAAAGGGGTCCCACCGCACCGCCAGGGACATCTCCTGCTCCGCGCCGACAAGGTCGCCGCGATTGGCCTTGTCCTGCCCGAGCCGCAGACGGCCGGAGGGTTGGTCGAGTGTGAGCGAAAGATAGGCGTCCAATTCCCTGCGCTCTGGCGAGTCTGCGGGCAAGTGTGGCGACAAGGCCCAGGCGGCATCGATGCGCACGAGCCGCACCGGGTCCTTCAGCAGCGGCGTCAGCAACTCCACCGCATTCGGCGCGCCGGTGAGGCATGCCACCGCTGCAGCGCGTTCAAGGGGATCGGCGGTCTTGAGCGAAGCAAGCGCGGTCTCGTGTCCAAGCGCTGCACCGCTCGTCTGGGGCAATAACGAAAGAAAAGTCGCTCGCCAGGCGGGGATATCCTCTATCTTCAACAGCGCCAGAAGCCCTTCCGCTGCATTCGGTGCATCCGTCTGTGCAGCCAAAATCGCGCGCGCCCGGGCACGTTGCCGCGCCAACACCTTGGTACCGAATAGCTCGGACGTTTTTGCGATGTTCCAATCGAGTCCTTTGTCTTGATGGCAGCGGCTGCAGGCATTTGGGATACCGAGTTCCTTCGTCATCAGCGGATCGGGCGAGAGCCAGGCATGGTCGTGGCGTGGCGCACGCTGCATGTAAGTCGTGGTCGGCATGTGACATGCGACGCAGGAGTTGCCTGCGCTGCCTGGCTGATGCTTCGAGTGCGCGAGTGGATCGATCGTCACCGCCACGATCCCACTCGGCAAAGTGCGCCCGGGTGCAGCATGGCATTGCAGGCAAAGCTGGTTCTTGACGATCGGATTATCGGGGACAGGCAAAATAGCCCTGTTCGTCAGATTATTGGGGACAGGCAGAATATTCTTACCGGGAGGATTATTGGGGACAGGCGGAATATCGGGGTTACCGGGGACAGGCAGAATCGTTTTGCAAGTATGTGGATCGTGACAATCCATGCACGTGACGCCTGCGCGGCCCATGCGGCTCAGGAGGACGGAAGTCCAATTGAAGTCTTCATCGCGCTGCTGGCCATCGGGATAATACGTGGACGCGTCGACGGGGAGCACGATGCGGTAGTGGTCGTGATACGAATCGCCCGGTTGAAACCTGTCCGTCAGGGGCTCGTTGCGGGCATGGCACGGCGCACAGGTCTGCATGATCTTCGCACGGTCGCCGAAGAAGGGTGGCTTTGGGCCGGCAAGCGGCGGCCTGGCCTTGTCACCATGGCCGGCAGCGGTCGGGCCGTGGCATTGAATGCACGACACCCCGTGCTCCACCCAGGTGGAGGCATAGGCATCGGTGGCCGGGTCGTAACGCGGCTGATAGCCTGTCATGTGGCATTGCGCGCACATGGAGTTCCAATTCATGCCGCGACCACTCCAGTGTCCCCACTCGCCAGCGTGACGGTTCTCTTTGCCGAAGACATTGAACCATTCGCGTTTCGCCGGATCGTAGGCCAGCTCGTGCGGCTGCCAGCGTCCGCCAGGCGCTGGAATCAAGGGTTGCCAGAGCGGTTTTTGGCCAAGCACGAACTCGGGACGAGCCGCTCCCGGGACGGCCGCATCGAAAAGAGCCAGCGCCTCGGCATCGCGCATGGAATCCATCCGACGGTTCGCGCGCGCGTGATCGGTCGGTGCCCACAGAGCATGGATTTCCGCATGGCACGGACGACAGGATTCAGAGGTCTGCGCAAGGGCCTCATGCACCTGAAGACGATGCACCGGTGGCGGCGCAGGGCGGTGGACGCGTAGCAGCACGAGAAGCAAGACCGCCGTACAACCGCTCAGGAGGATGAGCAGGCCAACATGCAGAATTGGATGGAAGGACCGATTCAAGCGGATGCATTTCACCGCACTGCTGGAGGGTTGCCAAGCACGGCGCGCAGAAAGATCCCTGCACCCGCCGAAAGAGCCCCCCCATTCGGGTGAAGTGAGGCCCATTCACTAGACAAAACAGGACCGACACCGCAGCCTGACTTCAGGTGCTCTGCCGTCTTACCCCGCCCCATGAAATCCTTCGCGCTCCTTCTCTTCGTCGCCACGATCAGCTCACTCTGGGCGCAAACAGCACCGGTCGCCGTGCGCCCCAATATCGTCTTTATCCTCGCCGATGACCTTGGCTGGAGCGACCTGGCGGTCTACGGCAGCAGTTTCCACGAGACGCCCAACCTCGACCGCCTGGCCGCGCAAGGCATGCGCTTCACACAGGCCTACGCCGCGAGCAACGTCTGCTCCCCCACCCGCGCGAGCATTCTCACCGGACGCTACCCGGCGCGTGTCGGCATCACAGACTGGTTGCCCGGCAGGAAGTCGCAGCCGCAAGATCGTCTGCTGTCTCCAGCTTTGCCGTCTCACCTTGATCCGTCGCTCACCACGCTCGCCGATAGTTTTCACCGCGCCGGATACCGCACCGCCTTCGTGGGCAAATGGCATCTGGGCGGTCGCCCCGAAGAGTTGCCCGACAAACACGGCTTCGACCTGAACATTGGCGGATCTGGCAAAGGCCATCCGCCCTCCTATTTCAGTCCCTACCACCTGGAGAATCTGCCCGATGGCCCGGCGGGCGAACATCTCGATGAACGCCTCACCCGCGAGGCCATCGCCTTCATGCGACAGGCCGCCACCAAGGAGCAGCCGTTTCTACTCTATCTTTCCCACTACGCGGTGCACAACCCGCTCCAGGCCAAGCCCGAAGTCGTGGCAAAATACCAGGCCAAACCCGGTGCCGATCAACCGGGGAAAGAGAAGATCGACGCCACCGGTCCCGACGGACGGGAGCGTGTCCGCCAGGGGAATCCCCTCTATGCGGCGATGGTCGAGAGTCTGGACTCCAGCGTGGGGCGGGTGATGGCCGCACTCGAGGAATTGGGTCTGAGCAAAAACACCCTTGTCGTTTTCACCTCTGACAACGGCGGTCTCTCGACGGCCGAAGGTTGGCCGACCTCGAATCGGCCCCTGCGTGCCGGCAAAGGCTGGGCGTATGAAGGCGGGGTGCGCGAGCCCTTGATCGTGTCCTGGCCCGGGCAGATTCCGGCGGGTACCGTTTCGGATGCAGTGGTCATCTCACCGGATTTTTTCCCGACTCTGCTCGACATGGCCGGCCGAGCTCTTGAACCCAAATCTCACCTGGATGGGCTCTCGTTTGCCCCCGCACTGAAGTCGCTCCAAGCCACACTTCCGGATCGCCCGGTGTTCTGGCACTATCCCCACTACAGCAACCAACGCGGCAGGCCGCACAGCGCGATCCGTCAGGGAAAATGGAAGTTGATCGAGTGGCTGGAAGACGGGCGGGTGGAGTTGTTAGACCTCAGCACCGACCTCACAGAAGCGCACGACGTCGCGAAGGAGCAAGCCGAACGAGCCGCAGCACTCCTTGCCGAACTCCAGGAATGGCGGCACCAGGTCGGCGCCCGCATGCTGTCTCCAAACATCAATTACAAACCAAAGCCATAAACCCTTTAATCGAGTGAAGTCACCTGGCCCGCTGATACACACGCACGGCATCAACCTCGAACCAGCCGGATCAGGTCCTCAATGCCCTCCATCTGTTTCCTTCGCTGAGATAAGGCGCGGCGCTTCTCCACCGACAGGTTGCACCAGCGGATACTGTGCGTCATAGAGATTGAGCTGACGGCGTTTCCATACGGCGCCTTCCATCGTCACCGGATGCGGCAGGCGCACATCCCAATCGCCCAGCTGAGCGAGCAGTGATCTGGTTCTCCCAAGATTTTCCATCGCGACGTCCTGTTGCTCCGAAACATCGTCGCGCAGGTTGAACAACACCGGTAGCCGGTCGGGCAGCCGCACGAGTTTCCAGTCACCCTCGCGGATGGCGGCGCTGACGGTGAAGCGCCATTTGAGTGTGTCATGCGGGCGTGTCGCGCTACCACTGGATAGGTGAGGCCAGAGGTCGACCCCGGAGAGACCTTTGAATTCGACCTCCTCCGCCTTCGCGAGGCGAAGAAAGGTCGGCGCGAGATCCAGGGCGCTGATCGCCGGGGCATAGAAGCGACCCGCAGGCAGGCGGCCCGGCCAGCTCATGACAAAGGGCACGCGCATGCCGCCTTCGAGCAGGATACC